>Ga0137457_1000038_pt1 | contig 35556 bp, 50 predicted proteins | sample EasRivERMGT630_2_FD_102321 | JGI IMG/M metagenome (GOLD analysis project Ga0137457, IMG submission 102321) | Soil microbial communities from meander-bound floodplain in the East River, Colorado, USA - East River MetaG ERMGT630_2 | ecosystem: Environmental > Terrestrial > Soil > Floodplain ...
CCTCAAGCCCGCCCCGCGGATCGATCTGCTCCTCAACCTGCCGAAGGCGGTCCAGCGCGAGACCTGCCGCCGGTGGGCGCGCATGTTGAACATGCGCGTGCGGGACGAGGACACCCGGGAAGTGTTGACCACCCTGATCAAGGCCGCAGCCGACGCGTTGGAGGCGATTGCGTAAATGTCGAACGAACCCACGCGCCCCTATCTGCAGGAAGCCGTCCAGATCGCGAGCGGGACGAGCCGTCTCCTGCCGCAGCGCGAGCACTTGATGGCGCTCGCCACCGAGTTCGAGGCCGTCGTGGCGCTGAACAAGACCTATAGCGAGGCGATGTCGGTGCTGATGATGTTCGCGCGCTCGCCGCGGTTCCCCATCAGCGCGGAAGCGGTGATGAAGGTGCGCGCGCAGAAGAGCGAGATGCACGTCGAACGGTGCGCGGACGGCAGTCTGCTGATCTCGCGGCGGGTGCTCTCGCCTCCGCCGTCGGAGCCCATAACCGGAAAGGTGATGTGACAGATGGCACTCACAGAGCACGACTACGCACTCGCGAACGAGGACGAACGGCGCTTGAAGTCCGTGGCGGCGTTCGCGATCGGCTCGTTCATCGTCGTGGTGGTCCTCGTCAGCGCGGCCGTGCTGGCGGTGTGGCGGTGAACCGGCAGGATGCTGGCATGACCCTCGTCCTGGCGATCGTTATCGCCGCGCTGATCATCTTGAGCGCCGGTCTGCCGTGGGGGCTCGCGTAACCGTGGCGACCGAGCTGCGGTGGGCGCTCGCGCTGCTGGTGCTGTTCCTCGTCGGACGCTTCGCGTGGCGCTGGCAGAAACCGTTCGTGTCGCGCGACTCGGTGGACGTGACCTCGAGGAGTTTCAAGCGGAAGCTGCACGAGATAGAGCGGTCGTCCGTGCGGTAGTACATGCAAAGGGCCGGGCGATTGCAGCCGCCCGGCCCCATTCAGCGAAGGAGAGGTGAACCGTGTCAGCCCCCACGATAACAAAACCCACAGGGAACCGTCAAATGGAACAACCGACGCAGACGCAGGCGCTTGCGCGACAGACCGTCATCGAAGGCGAGATCGTCGACGCCGGCGGATTCAACACCAAGATTGCCGAGTGGCAACGCCAGGGCTTCAACGTCCTGACGCCGGTGGTCACGCTCAACTCCATCCCCCGCGACCATCGCATCGTCGTGAACCGCATCGCCATCAACCCTGACCCAGGCGCCGGCGAAGTGTTCGCCAATCCCTTGTTCTGCAAGAGCGGGGAAGTGGCGCTCTCGAAGGTGGGACTGGAGAAGGTGGCGCAGTGCGCCGGCATCAGCATCACCGAAAGTGTCCGCGTCGACAGCGGAACCGTGCCGCATCTCTACTCCTACCGCGTCACGGGCCGATGGACCGGCTTCGACGGCAACACCATCGCGCGGCAGGCGAACAAGACCCTCGACCTGCGCGACGGCTCGAACGAGCTGAAGGGGTTCCAAGCGAACCAGATCGACCAGACGCGCCGCCACGGCGAAGCCATCTGTGAGTCGAAGGCGATCAATCGCCTCTACCGCATGTATGGCCTCCGCCAGAAGTACACCCAACGGGAACTGGCGGAACGGCCGTTCATCGTCCTCAAGCTCCAGTGGGAGCCGGACATGACCAACCCGGTCGTCGCGGCGCTCGTCACGCAAATGCGCATGGGCGCCGAGCGGCTGCTCTTCCCGCAGGTCGTGCCGGTGGACCCGAGCACGCTCGCGCAACACCAGCTCCCGCCCGACCTGCGGCAGGCGACGACCGAGGTGCTGCCCGACGAGGACGAGCAGGACGCGCCCTACGAGATCACGGCCACGCCGGCGGCGGCGAAGCCCATCGACGAGCCGACCTTTCTGGTCGAGGGCGTCTATAAGTCAGGCGACGCCATCTACTGCCGGATCGAAGGCGACGAGGCGCCGGTCTGGATTCAGTCGATTGACCTCGCGAACGCGGCGAAGGCGGCGGCCACCGGGAAACGGCGCGTCGTGCTCACCATCGAAGTGCGTGGCGAAGATCGCGTCCTGACGCGCGTGGCGGAGGCTCTGTAGCCGCCATGCCGCAGACCGTCCTGATCATCTGCGAAGGCCCGTGTAACCCCATGATTGGCGAAGTCGACACGCTCGCGCGGGACTTCTCCAAGACCAAGGCGATCTACACCACCAGCCGTCCCTTCGACGGCGTTACGCGCATGTTGGACCTACAGCGCCAGCTGCGCCACACGCCACATACGGTGGAGGACCACCGCACCGCGACGTGCGTGGAGTGCGGTCGCGAACGGCAGTACGGCGGCAATCCGCGGGGGACGTGGTAATGACCCTGCGAGGCGCTCAGCGCAAAGGTCCGCTTCCGGTTAGATTCTGGCGCTCTGTAAAGAAGTCCGCAGACGGGTGCTGGTTATGGTCTGCCTCAGTCAACACATGGGGCTACGGCCAGATTCGAGACGAGGAGGGACGCTACTCAGGCGCCCATCGTATTTCGTGGCGTCTTGAGTACGGTGAGATTCCAGCGGGAATGTCTGTTTTGCATCGGTGCGACAAACCGCGGTGCGTGCGTCCTGACCATCTCTTCCTTGGCAAGCAGGGCGACAACATCAAAGACAAGGTATTGAAGGCGCGGCAGGCCCGCGGCACTACGCACGGCAGCGTGAAGCTGACGGTAGAACAGGTGCGTGAGATCCGTGCGGCCTCGCGTGGACGTCGCGGCTCACCAGTGCTCAAGGAACTCGCGCGCAGGTTCGGTGTATCCGTTGCCACTGTGAATGACGTGCGGACCGGCAAGAGCTGGGGAGGTGTCGCGTGACGAGCATTGTGGCGTTCGGAGACTCGCACATCCGCTCGAACAGCTCTCGAAACCAAGCGCGGTTGAGGTCGTGGGACCAGATCATCCACGAAGGGCGATTACTGGCGAACCTTGGCGCATGGCTGCACGTGGGTGACGTGTTCGATGCGCGCTCGACGCCGGACGACCGCGCCGAAGTCGCGCAGCGGTTCCAAGCGATGGGTGAGGTCGCTCCCGTTCTGGTGGCGCACGGGAATCACTGCGCACCTGGCGACCTTCCCTTGATGGCGAAGCTGAAGTCTCGACACCCCATCTATGTCGCGGTGCGGCCAGAAGTGTTCCGGTTCACGCTGGCGACAGGCGAAGCAGCCGCATGGGGCCTCATCCCTTACCCGCATCGGTCGGCGCTCGTCGCCGCTGGTGTACCGCATCAGGACATCGGCACGGCTGCAGCCGTGGCGCTCGACGCCATCTGCATGTCGATGGCCCATGAGATGGCGGAGGCGCGAACACAAGGCGCGCTCGTGCTCTTGGCCGGCCACGGCACGCTCGCTGGCGCACGAACGAGCGCGGGCCAACCGATGGGGCTTGATGGGGACATCGCCTTCACGGCCACGATGTTGGAACGCTTCGGAGATATCCCGAAGCTGTTCGGCCACATCCATGCTCCGCAGGAGCTCTACGGCGCGTGGTACACCGGCTCGATCGCGGCGTCGGACTGGTCAGAAATTGAGGAGAAGCGATATTGCGTCGTGTCGTGGGATGGCACGCGCTGGGCGATGACGTCGCATCCACTTGACACACCGAAGCTGTACCACATCGACGGCCGGTTGACGCCAGATGGCTTCGATTGGACGTGCGACGACGGCGACGAGGCGCATCAGGCTGGGCCTGGGTTCTTCGCTGGATCTGAGGTGCGTGTGCGCTACCACTTCCTCGCCGCGGAGAAAGCCGCGCTCGATGAAAGCCTTGTGCGAGCCCCATTCGTCGGCGCCGCACGGCTCGACGTGGAACCCATCGCTCTGCGCACACGGAGCGTGCGGGCGCCGGAGGTCGCGGCGGCCGTGACGTTAGACCAGAAGGTGCAGGCGTTCGTCCGGTCCGCCGGGCTCGACTGGTCGCCAGGGCTCGACGCCAAGCTGGCGGCGCTGCAGCAGCCGGACGGCGCGGCCTTCCTCACCGAGGTTCAACAGAACTTGCCCGAGTCGCAGCGAACGGTATCCCTGTCGTCACCGACAGCCGCCGACCTCCCTGCCGGCTCGGGCAGGACAGTTCAGACTGCGGTGGCGTCGTGAGGCGCGGCGCTCAGGCGCGGCTCGGGTTCGACCGTCCTGCGGTCGACCACGCGCAGGCGCACGAGACCCAACGCTCTCGCGTGTTCGATCTGCTGTCCGACTTGCAATGGCACACGTTCGCGGAGTTGGCGCGCGTCGGTGGGATTCGTTACGGCGCGCGGCTCCTTGAGCTAAAGCGGCTCGGGTTTGAGTTCGCCGATCGCGAGTATCGCGATGGGAAGGAATATCGACTCGTCAGCCTCACGCAAGGGTTTGGTCAGCGAAAACGGGTGAAGGTGTTCCTTGAACCCGAGGACGTGCGAGCGATGTTGGGTCTCTCACTCACGACCGCCGCGCGTGCCGCGCTCGCGGACGCGTTAGGGTCGTTCACCGCAAATAAGGAGAAGTTGTGAAGAGCGAACGGCTCACCATTCAAGGGCTCCTGCGGTTTAACGACCGCGTGAGCCTCGACCTGCGCGACCTGCCGCCCGGGCTCATCGCCTTCGTGGGCGGCAACGGGGAAGGCAAGACCACGATGCTCGAAACGGGCGTCGCGTCGTGGTTCCGGCAGCTCCCGAGCCGGGAGAAGCCGCTCGTGGACTACGTCTCGCGCGCGGACGGGTTCATCGAACACCAATTTGAACTCGAAGGCCAGGGCGTCTACACCGCCCGCGTGAACCTCGACGGCCCGCACCGCGTCTCCGAGGCCGTGCTCACGCGCGTCCTGCCGGACGGCTCCACGGTGTTCCTGAACGACGGCAAGCTCAAGACGTTCGACGCGGCGATCGCGGAGCTGCTCCCGCCGCAAGCCATCCTCCTCGCGTCGGTCTTTGCCGCGCAGAACCGCAATGGCGCGTTCTCAAAGCTGGACCGCAAGGGGAAGGCCGAACTGCTCTCGTCCCTGCTCGGGCTGAACCATCTCGCGGCGCTCAGCGCCAAGGCGAAGCTGGCGGCTGGCGTCGTGCAGGTCGAGATCGAGAAACTGACCGCCCGCCGCGACGTCTTGAGCCGAGGCGGCGAGACGGTCGAGACGGACCTTGAGCAGCGCGCCCAGCGGCTGCAGGCGGAGGGCGGTCAGCTCGAAGCCGACAAGCGGCTCCTTGGGCATGACATCAGGGGGGTCGAGCAGCGGCTCACGCTCGTGGCGGAGGCGTCCGCACGGCACGCCGTCGCCACGGCCAGGGCTGGACTGATCGTGGTGGAGATCGCCGCCAGGACGGCCGAGGAGACGCGCGCGGCGGCCGACCTGCAGGACGTCGACCTCTCGCTGATGCGGGATCTGGACGTCGCGCAGACAGACCTGACGGCCCGGCTCTCGGCGCTCGACGCGGAAGCCCGGGACACGTCGGTCTACGAGAAGGAACGCCGCGACGCCGACCTTGTGAAGGCGTCAACGGACCGTGCGGCCGATGAACGGATCGAGAACAACCGGAGCTATCTCGCTGACGCCGAGGGGATTCGCGCCGCCGCGCGCGCAGTGGAGGAGACGGACACCGCGATTGCCACCTTCCGGAAGGAGCTGGGTAAGCTCGGCGCCGAGGTCTCCGCGCATCTCAACACCGAGCGGGCCCACCTCCAGGCGCTGCGCGACATCGAAGACGCCGAGCGCGGGCTTGCTAAGGCCGAGTCGGATTTGGTGTATCTCAACGACGTGCCGTGCAAGGGCGAGGGCCCCTATATGGGCTGTGCGTTCCTCTTGCAGGCCGCCGGCGCCAAGGTCCGCATTCCCGCCCTGCAGGACCTCATCGCGCCGAAGGATGAAATCAGCGCAACCCTCACCGCGCTGCGCATCGACATCGCGAACACCAACGACACGATCGCGGCGATACAGGAGGGCATCAGGGAATTGGAGGACTCCCACCAGACCCTCAAGGTCGAGGCGGGCAAGCTCCCCGCACTCGCCCAGGCCGAAGAGCGCATCGCCAGCCTGACGCAGCGGAAAGCGGACGCGGTCGTCACGCACGCCCGTGCCCACGAGGAGGCCGGCGCCAGGGAAGGGCGACGGCTCGAGGATTTGGCAGCGCGGCGGCTGGCGCGGGAGCAGGAGCACACCACGGACGTCGCGCGGCTGAAGGCTAGGGCGGAGGAGCGGCGGACGGCGCTCACCGCGCAGTTGGCGCGGCTGCACGAGACGCTCTGGACGCTCGGGCGGGAACAGGCAGACGTGGCGGTGACGGTCATCCTCACCGAGGACGCCAGTGCGACCGCGGCAGAGCAGACGACGCTCTTGAGCCTTAAGCGGCAGGAGTGGGACCGATGCGTCTCGGCGCTCGCACGCGTTGAGGCGGAACGGCAGGAGTTGGCCCGGCGGATCGAGGAGGAACGCGCGAGACGGGAGGAGGTCGCGCGCGTGGACGAACAGCTCACCGCACACCGGCGGGACGTGGGCGAGTGGACCCTACTCGCCAAGGCGCTCGGTCGTGACGGACTGCCCGTCCTCGAAATCGACGCCGCCGGGCCCACCATCTCCGCCCTGGCGAACGACCTCATGCAGGCGTGCTACGGCGGCCGGTTCACGCTGGATCTGGTGACGCAGGTCGCCCGCACCTCGAAGGGGAAGGATGGGGACGCCTTCAAGGACGCGCTGGACGTGCTCCTGTTCGATGCCGAGCGCGGCGGCGCGCAGCGGGACCTCAGCGACCTGTCTGGCGGCGAGCAGGTCATCGTCGATGAAGTGCTCCGGTCCGCGATCGCGCTGTTTCTCACGCAGCGCAGCCAGACCCCCCTACGCACGCTCTGGCGGGACGAGTGCACGGGCGCGCTCGACCAAGAGAACGGGCCGCGCTACATCGCCATGTTGCGGCGGCTGCAGGCACTCGGCGGCTTTCACCACATCATCGCGATCATCCATACCCCTGAGTGGGCGGAGATGGCCGATGCCCAGGTGCGGTTTGCCGGCGGACAGGTGACGGTGGAGATGGCGCCCTACGGGCGCACGGAGGCAGCATGAAGGTGCAGGACCTCATCGAGATCACCGCGGACGCCAAGCTCGCGATCAACAACGAGCCGCATCTCGTACAGCTCTACGTGGCGTCGCTGCTCTTCTCGCACGCCGTCGAGGTGCTTGGGAAGCACGAGCAACTCCCAGCGGTGGCCTATCAAGCGTTGGAGAGGCTGACCATTGAACTCGCGGGCTTAGGCCGGGCGATTGAGGCCCTACTCTGCGACGACGCCGATATGGATAGCGTCGAGACGCGGCACTAGGCCCATGCCCATCGACTACAACGCGCTCGCGCTGCCCAAAACGCCGAAGGCTGTGACCCAGCGTGAGGCGTTCAAGGAGAACCGGCGCGGGATCGAGCGGGACGAGAAGCTGAAGAAGCAGATCGCCCGCACGCGCGACAACGACGCGCTGCCCGGCCGCGGATGCCGGTGGCCGAAGGCGGACCACGACACCGAAGGGCACAAGTGCGAGGGACCGCTCGAAATGATGCACCGCGTCCCCAAGGGCATGGGCGGGGATAAGACCGGGGAGCGCACCAGTACCGACGACCTGCTACAGGCGTGCCAGCACATTCACCAGCGAAGCAAAGACGCGGTCGAGCGCCACGGGCGCACGTGGATCGGCTCTGCGAATCACCCCGTCACCTTCGTGCGCCGCGGCGTGGTCGTCGGCGTCGAGAAGCGGATCGGCGTCCTACGTGTCAAATAACCGAGGAGAGAGAATTCCATGTTCCTGAACACGATGAAAGACCTGCGCGACGGCGTGGTCATCCCTGAAATCGACGAGCAACTGAAGCAGCTCGTGGCCGACGTGCGCGCCACTGGCAAGGGCGGCAAGCTGACGATCACCCTCGCGGTGAACCCGCTGAAGCAGGGCGCCAACCACATGCTCAGCATCACGGACGACATCAAGGTCTCGCCGCCGGCACGCGACCGCGAGTCGACCATTCTCTACGCCACCGAGGACAACGAGCTATCGCGTCGCGACCCGCGCCAGCCCGAACTGAAGAACTTCCGAGAGACCGCGAAGGTCGCCCCGATGCCGCCCACGGCGGAGAAAGTAGCTGCGAGCCATGAATGAGAAAGCGAAAGACGCGCTGCGCGCCGCGGTCAGCGACGCGGGGGCGGCGGCCCTCCTCGGCATCGAGAACGCCGAGGCGCACGCGCATATGGTGACGGAGATCCGGACGGTCGAGAAGGACGCCCGGCCCTTCCGCGTCACCGCCGACGGCACGCCCGCGTCACTGGAGGGCTGGCTGCTCCAGCCGGTCTCTGTCCGGGCCGAGGTGGAGCTCTACGACGTCGTGGGCTTCGGCGCCTACGTGAACCGCTTCAAAGGGCCTTCGACGCTCGTGTTCGCGGATGAGCGTAACGGCCGGTTCACCGCGGTCATCGACTATCACGACCCGGTGAGCGGGCAGGGCCTCGCGATTGGGCCCCAATGGCTGCGGAACCGCGCGTTCCTGCAACTCCAGCACACGGACGAATGGAACGAGTGGCTCGCGCAGGATGGCGTCGAGAAGGCCATGAGCCAAGAGGCGTTCGCACAATTCCTCGAGGACCACATCCCGCAGATTGCGGCGCCGGCCGGCGCGAAGCTCGTGGAGATGGCGCGCAACCTCGAAGCGACCGTGTCGGGTAAGTTCAACTCCGCGATCCGTGCCAATGACGGCTCGGTGAACTTCGCCTACGTCAAGGACGTGCAGGCCACGTCGACCTCCGTGGATGGCAAGGTGGCGCTGCCGACCGAGGTGCAGCTGATGCTGAAGCCCTACGAATCACTGGCAGACCGCTATCAGGTCGTCGGCAAGCTGCGCTATCGCATCAGCGGCGGGCGCCTGGCGCTGTGGTTCGACCTGTTCGGCGTCGACGAAGCCATCGAGCAGGCATTCGGGGACCTCACGGCGGCCGTGACCGCGCAAGTGTCACCGACGGTCGTCCTGGCTGGACCGGCGCCGAAGGCGCAGACGGCGGAGTAAGGGAAATGCCTGATGACGTGCGCCAGTGGTACGTGCGACGGCATAGCGGTCGCGTTGGCGGCCACTGGCGCACCGTTGTCAGTGGAGACGAAACACGCGCGCGCGGCGTGTTCGCCTTCATCAAGCAGGAAATGCGGCAGGGGAGTGTTCGGTTATTCAATGGAGACGATGAGATCGACAGCGCGACGGCGCCACGGTTAAGGACGCGCTGGTGACGACCTTGGAACTCGCAGAGAAGATCGCGACGGCCGTCATCCGCGCGACGCAACCGGACGGGAGCAAGCCCTACGGCGACGCCCCGGTCCAAGCTGTGATCCGAACGCTCCACGAGCACCACTCGTGGTTCTGCCGGATCACCCTGACCGAGAAGCGCGTGAACGGGCTCGCGCTGTTCGGGGACGAGTTCAACCACGAGGACACGATCGAGGAACCCTACGAGCAGGTTGAGGAGCCATGCCCACCAGCACCACGAAAGAAATCGAAGTCTACGCCGACACCAAAGGCCGAGCCCGCTGCCGCGGCTGCGACGCCCGAATCACGTGGGCCGAAATCGTGAAGACCAGTAAGAAGATGTGCTTCAACGGCGACCCGGTCGCGTTGCGCACGCACCAGACCATTGACATGCGGCTCATTGAGGTGCTCGACCTCTCGGAGAACCATTGGGCCACGTGTCCCGAGCGCGAACAATTCAAAAAGAGGAAAGCGTGAACGATCAGAAGCCGAGTGTGGGCCGAGTAGTGCACTACGTCGCGTACGGCACGCCAGGGGGAGAGTTCCCGGCCGGCGTCTGCCGCGCCGCGACCATCACCGAAGTCGACAAGCCGAACCCAGGCAACCCAGGTGAAGTCGATGGCCCAATGGAGGACCCTGGCGCGCCGCGCGTGGGGCTCTTCATCGCGAACCCCACTGGCTGCTTCTTTAACCAGCACGTGCCCTACAGCGCCGAGCCGAAGCCCGGAAGTTGGCACTGGCCTCGTCGTGTGGAGGATGGAGGATGTTGACCAAGATGCAGCGATGGCACGCGGCACACCACGCTGAAGCGCAGGAGCGTATTCGTGTCGCACGCGCATTTGTCGCGGAACTCCGCGCAAAGACGCGATGCGTCCAATGTGGTAACAAGCCCATTGAGTGGCACAGCGATGAGCATATCGCCAAGCCGTCGCGCAGGGTCTCGACGATGGCGGGCAAGGGCTACAGTCCAGCGAAGATTTTCAATGAGATCTCCCGTTGCGAGGCGCTGTGTCGTCGGTGCCATGTCCACGGCGATGGTCGCTTGAGGCATCTCGCTCTCGGCCCCACGCATCCTAACAACCGCGCCAACCGATGGCCGGAGCGCGTCTGATGCCCTGCGAGGTGTACGGCAACACGATCATCTGCTCGCGTGGCTCTCGTAAACAGCCACTGTGCGTCGACTGCGGACGCCCAAGTACGTTGCTTTGCGATGGACCGCTACCAAAGGGCATCCTCTACCGTCGGTCGAGCGTACCGGGAGGGGACTCGACATGCTCACGTCCCATCTGCCGCGCTTGCGCATGGCCCCGCGCGTCGCGGAAGCCGGGCGACGACAAGGACTACTGCGCGTTCTGCTGGCCGCTCGTGAATACAGAGACCGATGGCGCTACCGCTCTTTGACCCGCCGGCGCCGGTCATCGAGCGGCTCAGTATTACGAGCCCCGAATACTTCGCGTTCCACAAGGGCCTCCGTGAAGGCCGCGGCGGGCAGAGCAAGAGCTATCGGTACGACCCTGACGACCGGGTAAACCAGTACTACAGCGACGGACATCGCATCGGCGCACTCTTCAGGCCGACCAAGGTGAGCGATTGAGCAGCTACTACGGAATCGTATGGCCGGAGTTCTGGACCGGCGACACCGGACGAGCCATCCAGGCGCAGGGGGGGCAAGGCGCGCAACTGGCGGCGCTCTACCTGATGACGTGTCGCCACGCGACCATGATCGGGCTCTTCTCGATGCCGATCCGTGACATCAAGCATGAGACCGCCTTCACACAGAAGGGGCTTGAAAGGGCCTTCGCAGTACTGGCGGTCGCAGGATTTGCCGACTACGACGTCCGGACAGAGCACGTCTGGGTGAAGGAGATGGCAAAGTTCCGCCTTAACCTCCCCAAGCGGTCTCCGCTCGATGCTGATGATAACCGCGTCGTCGGTGTGCAACGACTCTACGACAAGCTCGCCGCGAACCCGTTCCTTGAACCGTTCTTCGATCGCTACGCGAAAGAGCTGCGCCTCAAGGGGCGGCGGACTTGTGGTATCCCAGCGACACCCCTACAAGCCCTAGCCCTTACAAGGGGCTTAGAAGGGCCTCCTAAGCCAGATAACAGATCAACAGGTACAGGGATCAGGGATCAGGGACCAGAAGATCAAGATCAAAACCTACCGCCGCGCGTTGCGCAGCGGACCTCACCGACCTGTGGAAAACCCAATGACGACGAAGCTCGACCGGAAGCCGGTGGGATGGCCGCAGCTCTGTGCGATCGCCAAGGGGCAGATCGAAGCCGAGCCCTCGATCGAGAACTCGGAGTGGTCGGAACGCATCAAGACGCGGCTGCTCCGATTGGGTTTCACCTACCCCGAGGAGCCGAGCGCGATCAACCGGGCGATGGCAGCGGTCGAGCGGGCGATGTCAAAGCGGTGGGGGCCGCGTCAGGCGCCGCCGCCACTCCACGTGCCGAGTCCAGAACCTCAGAGCCCTCCGCCATTGACGCCGGCCGAGGCGCAGGCGGCGTTTCAGCGATTCGCACTCCACACGATGCTCAAAGCGATGCCGAGCGAGGACCAGCCGTCTGCGACCGAGGCGCAGATCCGCGCGTGGCGCGCGAGTCAACAGACAGGGGCGTGGGTCAAGACCCGGTCGGGCTGGGAGAGAGCCCCGGCCAAGCCGAGCTGCGCGCCACCATCGCCAGACTCAGGGGTGGCCGATGAAAGCGTGGCACTCGGCGGAGATCGGCGGCCGGTGTAGCTACGACGTGACCCATACCTGGCTGAAAGGCGCGCGCGTGTTCCGCGTGCAGACGGCCACGTGGTTCAAGGACTACTGCGGCTCCTGCGGGAAGCAGCACCAGGGCGCGCCGCCGGACACGGGCGAGGTGCTCGACCTGTCCACGCAGCCGACCTATCCGAAGGGTCTCCTGCAGTTCACGGAGCCACCTGAGCCCGCGTTTGACGGTAAGGCCGCCGCGATTGCGGCGGAGAAAGACTGAAGAGCTTCCTGTTTTCACCCTCACACGGAGACCGACCGATGCAGATTGCTGACTTGATTGCCACCCTAAAGATCGAATCCACCCCCCGCGGCGCGCGCATTATGGTCCTGCCGTTCGTGCAGGCGCGCCACGGGTTCATCGTCGACACCGAGGAGAATCGCGAGCTGCCCGAGTGTGGCGTCGTGATCGCGCTGGGCCCTGGCGGCACGGCGCCGGAGTCCGGCCGGCCGATCCCGGTCGTGTCCACGGTGGGCGACGTCGTGTGGTTCGGCAAGTACGCCGGGCTGCTGACGGCCTGCGAGACCCCAATGGGCCCGGCGAAGGTCTTCCTGATGCAGGAGTCGGAAGTCCTGATGTCACTCGCGACGGGCTTCGAGCTGGAGGTGCACGACGACAACCCGCGGAAGGCGCACCGCAAGGGGCTGATCTGCGAACACTGCGACCCTATTCCTGTGAACCTTGAGCGCCTCCAAGCGATCGCGGCAGGCGACATCATCGACCTCGACGCGGAGGTTGACGACGAACCCTCGCCACTTATCGCCCAGGAGCGCGAGCGGTTGATTGCGGAGCGCCAGGCCGCCGAGGACGCGCCACCCGTGCAGGAGGCGTGAAAGGTGGCTGACATGGATCGTGCGGCGCTCGTGGCCGACAAGGTGCGAGAAATGGACGAGGCGGCCTATCACGCGCGGTCGTGGACGCAGCCGGGCTCGTGCGGTGTCGGCAATGAGATGCCCTGTCAGCATCCGAACTGCATCGAGCGGGCTGCTACTTATTCGGCGTACTGGACACAGCTTGCGGCTCGGTGCGCGATCACGCTGGAGTCCCTGCTCACCGCCGAGCCCGAGAGGCCCTGTCTGCGAAAGTATGTTGAGTGCTCAGCGGACGAAGGCGCACGCGAGACGTGGTGCGTGAACTGCCAGCAGCGTAAAGGCGCCGAGCCAGAGCACCTAGAGCGGGAGATGACGATTGATTACTGGAAGGCGCGGGCTGAAGAACTGCAAGCACGGCTCACCGCCGAGCCCGAGGACGAACACTACATTCCAGAGCGTGACGGTCGTCGGTGTGTGGATCATCCACAGGGCGACCACGAACTGGTGTGCCTGACGTGTATGGAAAATGGCGCCGAGCCCAAGCGGCCCACGGACAAGCATCCTGCGTGTCGTTGCGATTGCGTCAACTGCGTGACGGGCAATCATCACCAGTGCTATTACAAGCCATCCGTCTGTTCTGCTCAAGCGGGCGCCGAGCCCGAGAGGCCCACGAGACATGGCTATGGCTGTCCGCATGATGGGCGTGTGTTCACGGACCCTCGCCCGTATGGTTGTGATTGTGACGAGAATGGCGTAACGCCAGCCATGCGAGAAAAGGCCGCCGAGCCCGAGCGCCAAGCACCGGAGTGCCAGTAGATGACCCTACCAGAGTGGTTCATGGTAATGAACACGTTGCATATAAAAGGCGCTGCTACGGGAACATGGATGGTCGTCGTGAGCGGTCAGGAGTCCCCCACCCATGAGTAACCGAGGCATCGTGTTGAAGCTGCACCACGCGGCAGCGATTCATCGCATGTTGGAATTGTGGCTGAACGATAGGCGATTCGACAACCCCATCGTTCTGCTTGAGACAAAGCGGGATGCCCTTGAAGGGAAGGCCGACCTTGAGCAAAAACTCATCCGACAATTTCAAGAGCGGTGAGCCTGCACCCCCAGCGGACAGGCCCGACACCCCTCCGCTAGAGAAGCGAATCAGGAAGGCGTGCCAGTGTTATCTGACCATGCCTGACCAGTGCATGTATTGCGAAGCCGCCGACGCCCTCGCCGCCCTCCGTGCCGAACTGGAGACAGTGAAGCAGGAGCCCACAGCCGAACACTCGTGGCTGACGGCGCAGCTTGAATCCATCACCGCGGTCTTCCGGCGTCGCTAATGCTCCGACTAACCGAGCGCGCCGCGCAGCAGCTCGGCGTGGGCACGCGCGTGAAGGACCCAGCCCCGCGCAAGACGCGCATCCCGAAGCCAGACTTTGGCGCCGGCCTCGACCTCCAATGTAAACAGCAGGGGCTTCCGGTTGGGGAACCGGAGTTCCTGTTTCACGAGACCCGCAAGTGGCGCTACGACCGCGTCTGGCGCGCCGAGCGCCTGGTGGTCGACATCGACGGCGGCGCCTGGCTCCACATGCACAGCCAGACGGCCCACTCCCACGGCCAGGGCAAGAACTTCGAGCGTGACCGGAAGAAGGACGCCGAGGCGCTCGTCCGCGGCTGGACCGTGTTGCGCGTCACCCACAAGATGGTCCGGAGCGGTGAGGCGGTCGCTTACGTCGGCATCCTGCTCAAGCGCAAGCACATGAATTTGACAAGCACATGATTCGTATGACATAGTCGTCAGTTAGAGGTGACGACTATGAAAGTACGAACCGTGTTCACGTTCGAGGAGTTGCAGCTCCGCACCATCCGCGCCGCGCTCGGTCGCGGCGGCAAGGCGACACGCAAAGAATGCGTGACCTTCATTGACCGCGCCGTGCGCGCGGCGCTCGACAAGGCTCCCAATCCCAAGCCCGCTAAGCGAATGACGATGACCGAGGTCGCCGCGCAGCCCGACCGCGTGCTCGATGTAGCGGTTGAAGGGCTACACGCGCAGAAGTATCCGCACGGATGCCCGCGACTCTGCGAGGCGTGCGCGGTGCGGTTGGCGGTGCTCAGCGAGACCGACAAGGCGCTGGCGCAGCGCGAGCGCATCAAGGGCATGTATCGGACGGCGGCGCCGGTCATGGCAGAGGAGGGGCTGTGAGGTATTCACTCCCCCCGCTCGCCTTGGTCTGTGAGCAGGTCCACGCCTTGGGCGTGGCCTGCTCCATCGAGTATCCCGGCTACCTCGCGGTGCCGGTGGACGCGCTGGTGCTGAACGTCGGCACGGCGAACGGGGAGTGGGGCGCCGACCTCACCACCAGTGACGGGCTGCAGGTCGCGGGCTCGGGTGTCGTCGGGACGCTGGCGGAGTCCATCCCGGGCGACTCGACGGACATCGCGCGCATCGCGCGGGCGATCGTCGTGGCGGTCAACAACGTGCGTGTCTGGAAGGAGGCGGAGTGATGAAGCCGGAGACCACACACGTCATCAACGCCGCGCGCGCGCGGTTCGGGTTTCTCTACTCGACCGACATCGAGGCGCTCACGGATGACCCCGAGACCCGCCTGATGCAGTTGCTCGTGCGCTGTGGCGCGTGCCGGTTCCTCGCGGCGGCGCAGGACGTCCCGCATCTCATCCACTGCATCCAGACCGGCGGCGACTACGTGCGCGACGTGTCGTTCCCCGCGAATCCACACAACGAAAGGGGGCTGTGATGGCTATCGAGCGCAATCTCCCTGAGAACAGACAACAGCGCGTCGATGCGCAACTGCGCGCGGCCGAGCAAGACGTTGTCACCATCCGCGGCGCGTTGGAGTTCGCCCAGAAATCCTTCGTCGGCAAGCTCCAGGGGCACGCCATCGACCCGGTGACGGTGCATCAGCAGCGACTGCTCGTGAAATGCCTCGAATCGGACCTGCACTACGCCGAACGCTTGGAGGCCGCGGCGCGTCGGATCTGGTGCGAGTTCAACAACATCGACCCCGACGACGACAGCGATGGCGGCACGCACGAGGACCCCAACGACTACGTCGGGAACGGGTGGATCGGATCGGATGGTCGCCCATGAACCGCCCCCCCATCATCCGTCTCTTCAACGACGAGCATTGCGCGGATCTATTTGCCGGTGGGGGAGGGACCTCCACCGGCATCGAGTCCGTCCTCGGGCGGTCGCCGGACGTCGCCATCAACCACGACCCCGAGGCGCTGGCGATGCACGAGACCAACCACCCGGGCACCGAGCACGCGTGCGAGAACGTCTTCGACGTGCACCCCGAGCAGCGATGGCCAGGTAGACGTTGGGGTTTTGCGTGGTTTTCGCCGGACTGCACGTTCCACTCGAAGGCGCGCGGTGGCAAGCCGTTTCGCGACCCGAACCGGGCCCGCCGGATTCGCGGGCTCGCCGGCATCGTGGTGCGCTGGGCCGCCCAGGTCCGCCCCCGCATCCTGTTCGTCGAGAACGTCGAGGAGTTCAAGGACTGGTGCCCGCTCGACGCGGACGGCCTGCCGGACGCCAGCAAGCGCGGCGCGAACTTCCGACGCTGGGTCTCCCGGCTCAGGAACCTCGGCTACGACGTCGACTGGCGCGAGCTCCGCGCCTGTGACTTCGGCTCACCCACCTCGCGCAAGCGCCTGTTCGTCATCGCGCGCTGCGACGGCCGCCCCATCGTCTGGCCGTCCCCGACCCACGGCCCCAAGACCGCGCAACCGTATCGCACGGCGGCCGAGTGCATCGACTGGTCCATCCCCATCCCGTCGATCTTCCTGAACAAGCGGCAGGCGAAAGCGTGGGGCAAGGCCCACGGCGTCAACGCCCCGCTGCGTCCCCTCGCCCCCGCCACCATGCGCCGCATCGCCCGCGGCCTGCAGCGGTTCGTCATCAACTCGCCGCAACCGTTCATCGTGAAATACCACGCCGGCGCGCCGCGCGTGCACTCGGTCGAGGAGCCCATCCGCACGCTCGACACCGCGAACCGCTTCGCGCTCATCGCGCCGACCCTTATCCAGACCTCCTACGGGGAACGGAAAGGGCAGGCGCCGCGGACCCTCGACCTGCACGCCCCACTCGGGACCGTCGTGGCCGGCGGCATCAAGCATTCCCTGGTCGCCGCGTTCCTCGCGAAGCACAACGCCGGACACGAAGCCACCGGACAGAAGGTGTTGAAGCCGCTCGACACCGTCACCACGCGCGACTCGAAGGCGCTCGTGACCAGCCATCTCGTGAAGCTCTACGGCACCAGCGTGACGGGCGCCTCCGTCACCGAGCCCCTACCCACCGTCACCGCCACCGGCAACCACCTGGCGGAGGTCCGCGCCTTCCTCGTGAAGTTCTACGGCTCGAAGAAGGACGGCAAGCCGATGCAGCTCCCGCTCGACACGGTCACGACCAAGGAACGCTTCGGCCTCGTCACCGTGACCATCGACGGCGAGGAATACGCGATCGTCGACATCGGCATGAGGATGCTCACGCCGCGGGAACTGTTCCGCGCGCAGGGCTTCCCCGCCGACTACCGCATCGAGGCGGCCATCGGCACGCGGTTCAGGGACGCGGGCCCCCTGACGAAGAAGGCCCAGACCCGACTTGTGGGAAACTCTGTGCCGCCACACGTCGCGGCGGCGCTCATCCGGGCGAATCTCGCCCCAGCGAAGGAGGTGGCGGCATGAAGGTCTGGACGCTTCAATACCGACGGGAAGAGGCGGACGCTGAGGACTTCAACATCATCAGCCTCCACGAGACACGCGAGAGCGCCAAGGCGGAAGCTGAGTCCGACTCCGACTCCGAGGAAGGCTTCACGTGGTCGGTTGTGCCCGGCAGCGGCGGCAACCAAGAGCTATTCAGCCGCGCCGATGACGATGAGAGCGCGTGCTATCTCGTGGAGGAATGGCCGGTGCGCCCGTGACCCTCAAGAAGAAGCGCGGCTACTCGCGCGCGTTCACGCCCGTCGGCCAGGGCGACGCCTACAAGCTCGACAAGATACCGGGCGACCTCTGGCTCCAGTTCCGCGCGCGCTGCGCCGGCATGGGCGTCAGCGTCCGCGCTCGGCTGCTCACCCTCATCACCCGTGACCTGCGAAGGAGGAGGCGGTAGCAGTCTTGCGATAGCGGCGACCCTTCGCGACGGCATCTATAGAGTTGTCGCGAGGGGTCCCAAGCGTCAGGTGCTCAGGATTGATACAGGCCGGCACGTCGCACGTGTGCATCACGAGCATTCCCGCCGGGATTTCACCAATAAATAGACGGTAGGCAACGCGGTGCGCCAGCTCTTGGCTCTGGATGGCCCCATTGCGACGGACCGTGATCTGTCCGTAGTGGTGCGGGCGGTTCGACCACAGCCAGCATCCATTCGGCCCAAGAGTGAAGCGCGCCTTCAGGTAGTTGATGTCGACGGTGATCTGTCGAGTCGCGATATAGCACTCACGTGAGCAGTATCGTCGAGGCCGGAAACGAGCGGACGTGACGAGCACCCCGCAGTGCGCGCAAGGTTGCTCGACTCGGCTAATAGCCATCACGCACGCCATCGAACAGAACGGTCCGCCAGGGCGCCGCTCAAGTAAAAGCGTTGAGGTTTCAAACTCGCGCTGACAGAACTTGCAAATCGCTGTCGTCTTCATCGGCTTATTATAACTGACGCTGCCGTCAGTTTGTATTGACCGAAGCGCAAGTTTCCCCCATACTCGACCTCATCGTGCGCCAACTCGAGGATAGCTTCGCGCTCGCGCCGGACGCGCAGGCCATCTGCGTGCGCCTCATCGAGGAGGTCGACGCCTTCGCCCATCTCGGGCAGGCCCTGTTCGCGTGCGTCCTCTCCCAGCCCCTGGTCTCCCTCCGCGGCGACGAATGCAACGCCCTGGTCGGCGTCCCCACGATGCAGGGCCCGTTCAAGCGCATGTCCGATTGGATGTTCGCGCAGGTCTGCGCGCCCGTGCTCGATTGGGAAGAGCCCGACTTCCTCGTCCTGATTGACGCGGCCGTCTGGTCCACGCTCGATGCCGTGCGGCAAGAGCGCCTGATGTTCCACGAACTGAAACACGTGGTCGCACGCGAAAACGAGTATGGCGTCCCGAAGCTCGATGCTGAAGGTAGACCCATGCTGAGGTTGCAACGCCATGACGAAGAGTTCTTCCACGACGAAGTCACGCGCTACGGCGCCCACGTCTGCGGCCTCGAAGACGCCGCGCTCGCGATCGCGGACGGCATCCGCAAAGACCGCCGCGACGCGCTCACGGAGAGCGGCAAAACCGCGTAAGCCGCCGGTTGCAGAAGGGATACAGCGCCACGCCTACGACGGCGTGACCCCGCGACCCTCGTGGCGCCGCTACCTCCAGGCGTACGCCGAGCTCCTCGACGAGGGGAAACCGGCCACCGAGACCGCGATCGCCAAGGTCCTCGGCATCACCCGCATGTCGCTGTGGCGCATCCATCGGCGTAACCCTGGCCTCGCGCGCTGGGTGCACACCCAATTCAACGCCTCGAACGAGCATCTCATTGGGCCCGTCGTGCGGATGCTCGGCACGACGGCGCTCCGCACGAAGTCACCGAAGCACGCCGAGCTGTTCTTGAAGGCGGTCGGAGCCATCGACGCACGGGACGGCGGCGCCGACCAGGGTGAGGCCGTTGGCGCGCCGGTCGGCACGTTCACCATGAACTTCCTTGTCCCGGCGCCTCCCATCCCCGTCGCGGTGCAGGAGCAGGCGGCCAAACGCTTGCCGCCGCCGATGACGTTCGACGTCCAGGCGGTCTCGGTGCCAGCGGTGACGAGCCGATGACGCCGCAAGCGGACGGCGCAGGCGGCACGTCGAGTGCCTGGGGTGCTGACGCGTTCGCACAGCCACTCTCGATTGACAGGAATGGCGCGCTGCGCGTGACGGTTGTCAGCGAAGGCGGCTTGCCCGTGCGCATCGTGGAGCCACAGCTTGACGCCGGCCCTTGGCTGGTGGTCGTGCTCCTCCTCGTTTGGGCGTTCGTGCTCTGGCGGCTGCGGTCCTACGGGGAGATGCGCCGCGACCTCCAGCACCCGAGCGAGATCGCACCGGACGGCTGCTACGACGAGGAGGGGGCGTGAGCGAGACGGTCTACCGCGTGTTCAGGTGCCCGACCTGCCGGCGGCGGCGCCATAATCATCCCCACGCACCAGACGACGGACCGCTGGAAGAACGACTACCAGCACTGGATCTGCTCACGTGGGCACAAGTGGCGCGTCCAGATCGGGAACAGCTACATGCTGAACCGGCTTCTCAAGCGCGAATTCCTGCCGCTCATCGTGCAGGAGCTGAACCGGCCGAGCGTGTTGCTGGAGATGATGGGTCTGGCATGACTATCGTGGGCCTCTCCCTGCTCGCGTTCGTGCTCGTGGCGGACGTGTCGCGCGCCCTGTGGAAGCGGCGACACGCACGCGAGGCGCCACCTCCGGCCGTCTCGTTCGATGAGGAGGAGTCCTGTCCCTACTGTGACCACGCCTCACGGGAGCTGGCAGAGCGCGATCGTGAGGTGCGTCGACTACGCGCCGAGGTGGAGCGCCTCTCCGCGCTGGACGTGGAGATCATCCGTGCCGCGCAGGATGCGCACTACGCGCGCCTCGGGATTCCCTACATCGGAGGCCGCGCATGAACGACCGACGCATCGCGATTGCTCTCCCTGACGGCTTCGAGTCGCTCCCCACGAGACGCCTGGTCGTGCCGGTCATCGTCAACTGGTTCCCGCAGCTCACGGAGGAGCAGACCATGGCGAACGCGCTCGCGGCGGTGCATGGCAAGCCGCGGCCGTTCAAGGACCCCAACCTCATCGACGTCGAGATCACGGTGGACCCGCGATGACTGTCCGCCAGTGGTTCCGCCAGATGCGCGCGGCCGACTTCGCGCGCGACATTCCGCCGGCGCTCGGCGGCAGCCTGCTCACCGAATGGGGACATTGGACGCTCTTCGACACACAGCGCGAGGTGGACAAGGCGACCACAGGGCACTACTGGACGCATGATTACGAGTTCTGGTTCTCTCTACGCGTCGATGACGTCGCGATGCCGGTATTGCTGCCGCGTCCGCTTGACCAGAAGCCGGCGCTCGAAGAGCAGTGGGCGCAGACGCGGCCGATCTTCTCCTCGAAGGTCCAGACGAGCAGCCCACTCACGTTCGACGACATACACCAGGCGCTCGGCAACCTCACGGTCGGCCCGCTCCCAAGCGATAAGGACTTCCTCGCGAATCAGCGGGCGTTCGCCAATTACCAATGGCCGTTCGCGGAAGGGTTCTTGGAACCGGCGGTCCCGCGCCGGCTGAAGCAATACCAGTACCTCCTCACCGCCGACCGGCGCTATCCCAAGTCGGGATTCGAGGCGGCGTTACTCGCAGACGACGAGGAGTCTCGGAGAGACCGGGCTGGTCAGATACACGAGGGACAACCCCCAACGGCTGACCATGTCTCATGCCCGGTCTCTCAGGGGCTCGACCCCGCGATCACGGCGCCGCTTGATGTCGAGGCGGTGCGCCGCGTGTTCCAGCCGAAGCCGCGCGTCTACTTCCGTGACGGATGGTGGTGGTGCTCGGACGGCATCACTCGATACCAAGGGTTGAGCGCCGCGGCGGCTATTGTTGACTTCTTCAACCACCGTGGAGATCCCTCCGCGACGACACGCCTATGACTCGATGGCCTCGTGGCTCCACCGCCATGCCGGCGAGTCCGTGCCTCTTCGAGTCGCGACAAAGCGTGCGGGCGTTCGAGCGACATCGGGTGGTGACGTGGGCCGAGCGGCAGACGGTCGACCTTGAACCCGTGCCGTTCGTGGCCCCCGAGCTGGTCCCGCGACCGCGCGCGGTCGAGGACAACCGTCATCTCTTACGCGAGCAAGAGATGCAGCGCCGTCCACCGACATACCGCGGCACGGACGGCGCCACACTAGCGGCCTGTCCGTACTCCCAGCGCCAACACTGGACCCAAGAGCAGCAAGAAGCGTTCGGCCGATATCGGCGCGCGCAAGCGAAAGCGCGCGTGACCGCTCGGACCCGCGCGAAACCACCACGGCCGCCGGTGAAACCGCCCGTGTTGTGTCGTGAGGTGCCAAGTGTGCCGTTCGATGTGCCACGCCTGCCGTTCTCGCGGCTGTTGGGGCGGCTCTTCGACACGGCGATCTGCCCACGGTGCGGGGCCAGCGCGCGGCAATTCAGCGACCGTATTAGCTGCAGCGCCTGTCGCTGCGATTACTACTGATGAGCGTCCTCGACACCATCGGCCAGGAGCGCCGACGGGCCGTCACGCCCATTCTCCACTTCCCCGAGCTGCGGCGCCGCCATCGGAACCGCGCGACGAAACAGCGCAAGCACCCCTCCGAATACACCTTCGGCTACCTCCATCCCGAGGGGCACTGCCCGCACGAGCCGCCCTGCTCGAAGCCCGGGATGCTGCCGGCCGGCGGGAACGACCCCGGTTCGCGGTGTATGCCACAGCCGAAACAGGCGCTGGCGCACATCTCGACGGCCGACATCTTGTTCTACGGCGGCGCGGTCGGGGGCGGCAAGAGCGAGTACGCCATCGTCGAGGCGTGCATGTTGGCGCTGCGCTTCCCTGGCAGCAAGGTCGCCATCTTCCGGCGCACACGGAAGGAACTCGAACAGGAGCTGATGGGCCGGTTGCTGCTCCTGACCTGGGCGGGCGACCCGAACATGAAGGGCCCGAACGGGCGGCCGTTCGCCAAGTACAACAGCCAGCAGGGCAAGCTCACGTTCTGGAACGGCTCAGAGATTTGGCTCTGCTACTGCGAGCGCGAATCCCACGTCTACAAGTATCAGTCGTTCCAGATCATCGGGCTCTTCTTCGACGAGTCGAGCCACTTCACCGAGACGCAGGTCAACTACCTCATCACCCGCGTGCGCGCCGCGCGTCGAGGCGTCCCGAAGGTTATTCGGCTCACGTCGAACCCGGGCAACGTCGGCCACGGGTGGCACAAGCGATGGTTCGTGCGGCCGACACCCGAGGAGCTCGGCGGCCGGTTGCCCCCGCAACCCTTCGAGATTTGGCGACCGCGGCCGACGCTCAAGGACCGGCGCGCGCCCGAGGACATTCCCACGCGGCAGTTCATCCCGGCGTGGTTCAAGGACAACCTGGCGCTGGTCGCGGCCGACCCGAACTACCTCAAGTCGCGCGTCATGGGCATCGGCGGCGACAAGGCGAAGCAGCTCGCGGAAGGCGATTGGGACGCGAACGAGTCGATGATCGCCGGTAGCGTGTGGAAGGCGCACCACTTCGTCACGTCGCAGGACGTCGCGCTGCTCCGGGCCTACCCGCACTTGGCCCTGCGCGCGGATCTCTTCGGTGAGCCCATCTCGTGGCACGTGCTGGAGCAGCCACAGTGGCGCCCGCCAGTCGGTTCACACATCTTCGGCTCGGTCGACTACGGGTATGGCGCGCCCTGGTCCTTCCATCTCCATGCGGCGCTGCCGGGCGGGAAGGTGCGGACGTTCTTCGAGGACTACGGTCCCCGGAAACGCGACGTCGACCAGGCGAAGATCATCAAGCGCGCGCTGGAGCGCCTGACGTTCAGCGACGGCAAGACGGCGCTCATGGAAGGCATCCAGTGGATCGTCTACGACCCGTCGATGCGGAACTCGCGTCAGGAGATGGGCCTCGCCAAGAGCATCATCGAGGTCTATCAGGATGCGATGCCGAATGTGCAGTTCATGCCAGGGGCGGCGGGGCGTCCGGCCCGGCTCTCTCGCCCGAACCGTTGGATGGACGCACTCGCGCCGGGAGAGGACGGCCTGCCGTACTGGTCCTGTACGACAGGCTGTCCCGACCTGATTCGCACGGTGCCGGACGTGCCGTGGGACGAGGACGACCCCGAAGTGGAGGACGACGCATCCGAGAACCACGCCTACGAGGACGTCGGTCGGTTCTTCGAGGCGCGGCCGTTCTCACCGCGGGCGAAGGCGGAGGACCTGTATCAGGAACTCGACCCGGTCTCGCGCGCGCACCACCTGGCGCAGGACAAGGCCCGCGAGGGCGGATCGACGGTGCCGCAGCTCTACGCGCGGCAGTGAGGGAGGAGCACATGCGAGAAGAAGACACGCTTCGGTGGAAGATCGCCCACGGCTGGTGGCACGTCCGCGTGTATTGGCCGGCGTGCGTTCGGCACTGGTGGCACTGGAAGCTGCCGCGATGGGTCTGTTATCGGGTGCCGCGGAAAGTGGTCTACTTCGCGTTCATCCGCGTCTACGCGATCCTCGGACAGGGCCCTGGTCCTGACGTCATCGACGCGATGAACCGATGGGAAGCTGGCGAGGGGCGCTGACCCTAACGTCAACAAAGTATTGCGTTGGCGTCAGTCTTGCCCCACAATCTTTCCGTCCCCATGTTGACGTTGTTCCCCCGCTACCCCGCGTGCGAGTGGTGCGGGGCGAGTCATGCCCAGACCTCGTTGTGTCAGGCCCGTCCTGGGGTGACGCGCCGGTCCTTTCTCTTCCTCTCTGGCGCGGCGGCGGTCGCTGCGATCGTCGCGCCGTCCCTTCCCGCCGCCTACAAGCCGACGACCATCACCGAGATTATGTTGACGGCCGCTCGGCCGATCACCTATAAGCCCGGCGCCTTCGTTGTTGCCATGTCGAAGGAGATGGATGCGCTGATTCGAGACGTGCTCGAACTCGGGAGGGCCGCCTGATGGGTCACGAGGCCGCCATCACCAAGAAGCGCGTGCTGGGGAAGGTCGAGCAGTGCCTCGTCGCGACAAACGAGTCCATTGCGACGACCGAGGATCTGCGCACGGCGCACAACGCGTTCTCCGCGAAGGTGCGTAGTCACCTCGATAGCCTTGACGCGTGCGACAAGCATCTCGCGGGACAGGTCGACACGCTCAAGACCCGCGCTGCCGCCGCCGCGGCCTGGTGCGAGCAGAACGAGAAGGCGGTCAAGGGCTTCGGTGACGCGCTCGTGATTGCCGTGTCGGACCGCCCGACGTTCGAGCAGGTCGCGATGACCATCGCCCACATGACGTGCGAGGACCGGGCCCGGCTCGAAGCCCTCTGGTCGATGACGTTCTGGCAGCGCGTGCGGTTCGTGTGCTTCGGGACGCTGCCGACCGTTCCGGATTGCCCGGGCCTGAGCGAGACCCTGAGCGAACACATGGAGAACAGCCTGTGACGGGCGTCGACCTCTCGACCGCGATTCTCCTGCTCGTGGCGCTGGTGCTGGTGGGCGTGCTGTTCGCGCTGCTCACGCACGGTTCCGGCCCGAGTGAGGCCGACCTCAAGGTCTCGTTCCTCGAGGAGCAGCTCGCGGATGCCCGCGCGCGCGAGGCGTACTGGAAGAAGCGCGCGGAACTCTACATCGACCGGGCCTCCGCGAAGGCTGGACTGACGCACGAGCCCGTCATGGCCGAGCGGTCTCCGGTCGAGGGCATGATCTCCGCCCTGGCGGGCGCAGGCATGACCGAATTCGACTCGACCAAGCTGAAAGGGTGAGGCAGATGCAGGACATCTCCGGTTCTCGGAAGAAGGCCATCCTCGAAGCCGCCGACCGTTTATGGAAGGTGCTGGTCGAGAACACGCCGCCGAGCCCGGCGCTAAGCGACGCGTGCGACCTCGTGTACACCGCGGCGCGGATAGCCTTCGAGTCGTTCGAGCCGCCGGCGCCGCCAGTGGTAGCGTTCGAGCCGCCGGCCGTCGTCGAGGAGCCGAAGCCGAAGGCCAAGGGCAAGAAGGGTAAGAAGTAGGGGATTTATAGAGGGGCCGCGCGCAACACGCCACCGCCAGCGATGGGTAGGTCGAGCGGGGTCAGCGCGGTCCCGGTTACTTTGAAGGGGGATGAGATAGCGGCCAGCGTAGCCACTCGCCCCAACGCCGCCTAGCTGGCGGGCGAAGAAAATGGGCCAGCAAATTTCGCGGGGTAGATCAGCGGTCAGATCGTTGCGCTCATAACGCAAAGGCCACGGGTTCGAGTCCCGTCCCCGCATCCAGTTTCTGTGTGTCGGCAGCACGACATCGACTTACGACCTTTTCGAGCACGCGTGACAGGCACACAGATTCAATGCCAGGGACAGGCCCCGTGCGAGCGCGGCACGCGGCAGGCTGACGCGGTTAGACGAACGGTAGCCACCGATGGACCCGGGTTTCTCGGAGGAGGAGCAGATGAGCAAGAAGAAGAGCGGCGGGAAGAAGAAACGCTGCTGATGACCCGGGTGTGAGACCCCGGTTTCGTGAGTCTCACTGGTTGCGGGGGCGGAGCACGACACACCGAACAGAGCCGGGCCAAGGCAGTGCGGTGGGTTGGACGACAGCGTAGAACCCGGGATCGACCCGACGGCAGACGACTTTGCCGCCGAGGCCGCGCCTACATCACAAGAACGCCAACCGGATTACGTCGACGCTGCGGAGCGTCTCCTCCGGAGGTGTATCGACAACGCGTCGAACAACAGCGCGCGGGTCGAACGCGACCGCGCCGACCACCTGAACCTGCTCTACGAGCGCGGCGGCCCTGACAATCAATACGTCATCTTCGACCAGGGCACCGGCCGCTTCGTGACCCGTGGTCACGACCCCGCCCGCGGCGGACTCCCCGAATGGATGCCGCGGCCCGTCACGCCGCTCTACTCGAACAAGATCGACGGCATCGTCTCGCAGCTCAATCGCGCGGACCCCGCGAAGGTGTTCGCGCCGGCCACCGACGACGACGAGGACCTGGCGACCGCCGACGTCGCGGACCACGCGATGCCGGTCCTGCTCGACGAGATCAACTACTCGGACGCCGTTCGCCCCGACATTCATCGCTCGATCGTCCTGACCGACAAGGTCGCGCTGGAGGTCTACTACGACAACGACCCCAAGCACGGCTCGCAAGACATCCTCGCGCAGCAGTGCGACGCGTGCCTGGCGAACATGGACGCCGAAGAGTCCATGTTCCTGCCGATGGACCTGCCGGAGGAGGCCCCCGACACGTGCCCGCACTGTGGCGGACCCCTCAGCCCCGCCGTCGACCCCCGCACGCAAGCCCCCATCGGGCTCGCCTACCCCAAGGGCAAGATGTCGGCGCGCCTCCACTCGTCCTTCGAGTTCTCACTGCCGACGTCCGCCCGTACGCACCGCGCCGAGGAGAATCCGTGGTGGCTCGGGCACTCCCGCTACTCGTGGGAAGACGCAATCGCGCAGTGGGGCTCGAAGATTCGGACCCTCCGCTCGCGCGGCGCCGCCCACGGCTCGACGGGCACGGTCTCGCGCGTCCTGGCCGATGCGGTGCGACGGTTGTCCTCGCCGCGGTCCAGCCGTGACACCGGCGGCGGCGCGAAGAACGATGACGGGCCGGTCGTCTATCACCTCCTGCACGACCCCATCGAGGACGAGGACTTCTACTTCCCCGAGGGGCTCTCCGCGTGGATGGCGGACGACGTCCTGCTCGATGCGGGCCCGCTCGACTACGTCGATTCGGACGGCAAGCCCTTCAAGAACGTCCTGACGCGCACCTTCCGCGCGACGCCGGGCAGTCCATTCGGGCATCCGCCGGCCGACGACATGGTGCCGATGCAGTACCAGCGCAACTTGCTGGAGGCGCTGCTCATGTCGATCCTGATGCACCACGCCTCGCCGCGGGAGTACATCCCGCTCTCGGTCACGTTGGAGAAGCCGCCGACCGGCGTCCCTGGCGAGCACATCTACTTCCGGTCCGTCGTCCCTGGCGAGCATCCCATCGTCGCGCCGGGCAACAACCCGCCCGAGGGGCTCTACAAGTGGATCGACCAGATCGATCAGAAGTTCGATGAAGTCTCCAAGCTCAATGCCGTGCTCCAGGGCGAGCGGCCCCAAGGCGATCCCACGCTGGGCGAGATCGAGATTCTGAAGGAAGAGGGGCAGTCCGCGTTCTCCGAGCCCTACCTCGAACTGGTGCGCTTCGAGCGGCAGCTGTGCCGCTACCTGCTCTGGATCGCGCGCGACACGCTCTGGGTCGAGCGCACGCACCGCGTCATGGGGGAGAACGGCGCGTGGGAAGTCCAGCAGTTCACCGGCGCGGACCTGCAAGGCCGCGTGGACGTGCAAATCGACCTCGCGAGCGCCTGGCCCAAGTCGACCTTGATGCAGAAGATGAACTTCAAGGCCGCGCTGGAGATTGGCGCCTTCCAGATGATGGCGATGGACCCCGAGCTGGGCGCGAAGGTCCTCGAACTCTACGACCTGACCGAGTTCAAACCCTCCTTCGACGCCGACCGCCAGCAAATCATGCGCGAGCTCGATCGGTGGAAGGCCGCGGTCTCCCCGATGGAGATCGCGCCGCCAGACCCCGTCCTGATGAACCTGCCGATGCACGCGCATCACAAGCTGCAGTTCCTCAAGACCGAGGAGTGCGAGCGCCTGGCCGCGCAGAACCCGCCGCTCTTCCAGGCGATGAAACAGCACGTCCAGATAATCCAGCAGACGTTGGCGATGCAGGCCGCCGCCGCCGCTGCTGCGCAGAACCCGCAGCCGCCCGGCACGGAAGAGGACACGGGCGACGGCGGCAAGACGCTCGAAAGCGCCATTCAGAGCGGCGCGCTGCAGCCCGCCGGCGCGGGTGGCGACCCCTTGGAGCAAGCGATGGCGCAAGGCGCGCTGGTGCCCGCGGGCGCCGCCGCCGCGCAGCAGCCGAGCGGTCCCTCGATTGACGACTTGATCGCGCAGGGCGCGATACAGCCCGCGGCCCCCGAGGGCGCGGAAGGAATGCCACGTCCATGACGCGGCAGACACGCGTGGAGGGCGTTCGCGTTCGTATCGTGCCCCTCGCGCCGGCCCGGCTCCGAGGGTCGAGCGTGGGCGCTCTCCACGGTTTCGTTTCACGGACACCGCGCACGCGGCTCGACATAGCCCGGGCGCTTGGAGGCAGCAATGTTGATTGATTTTACCGTCCCACGACGTACAGGCGTGGTCTCGTCTTTGGACGCGGACCGATTTGACCTCGACGTCGACGGCGGTGCGAACCCTGATGAAGGCGGGGGTGACGGCTCGCAGCCGATCAATGCAGACGCCGACCTCGACGCGACTGAGGGCGCCAACGCGGATACGCGGCAGGCGGCCGGTGACGGCGCGGGCGAGGATGACGACGACGACGATGACGACGTCGACGCACGCTACGAGGGATTGCCCGCGGACGAGCAGATCAAGCGTCTGCGCGCGGGACTCAAGAAAGCCAAGCGGAAGCTCGCCAAGCGCACGCCGGTCTATCAGCAGGTTCAAGAGATGGTCGCCCAAGGACTCTCTCTGGATGACCTGAAACTGACCCACCGGCAATATCGCTTGCTCAGCGAGCAGATCGCGACCAATCCCCGATTGCGCGCGTTGGTCAATGGTGGCGAGGATGCGACGGAGAGTCGCCCCGCCCGTCGTGACACGAGCCGTCCAGCTGTGGACGCCGAGTTCACGTTTGATGACTCCGCCGAGGCGCTCGGATTCGATCCGAAGGACAGCCTGGTCAACCGGAATCTCGCGGCCTCGATGCGAGATACGGCCTTCCTGAAGCATCAGGTCACGAAGTTGCTCGCGCGACTGGACCCCGACGCCATCGAACGGCGCGTGGGGGGACTCGAACGGCAGACCGTGACCACCAGGCGGCAAGCCATCGAACGGGAGTGGACCGAGGCGACGAACGCCGCGGTGCTGCACATCACGGACCCGAACAAGAAGCGCGAAGAAGGCTTGCGCGTGTTGTTCAAGGACCAGATGCGCTCTGCGATGGAGAAGACCGGCGGCACCCGCGCCGCCAAGGACATCGTCGCCCACTACTTCGCCAAACTCGGCATCGATCCACGAGCCACGGCCCGAGCCACGTCGGCGGCGGCGCGAACCACGCAGCAAGGCGCCGCGCGTGTGCAGCAACTTCAACGCCAGCCCGGGCAATCCGGCCAGCCGGCCCCAGCGAAACCCGCCAAGCGCGAACTCCTCTCGGATGTGGGGAAGCGGTTGCGGTCCGTTGGGGGCCAGCAGGTTCGGTAGCTGACGGTCTGGCGACTCAGAACAGGGAGACCGCCTTATGAGAAGCATTTGTTCGGTCGTCGGCGTCCTGGGGACGCTGCTCGACCGCTACTACATGCCGGGATCGGACCTGACGCAGTGGGACCCACTGCTCAAGGACGACTACGCCCCGGCCATCGTGAACCAGCTCGGGGAAGAGAACATTATCCTCAAGTTCATGGAATCGGAGACCCCGGATGACACCTGGGTCGGCCGCAAGAAGGTTATTCCGATCAAGATCGGCCGCAACTGGTCGGTCGGCTCCATTCCCGAACGTGGCCGCCTGCCGCAGGCCGGCCGGACGTCCTACGAGAACTTCGAAGTCCCGATGCGCCGGACGTACGGCCGCGTGGGCTTCGGCCGCGACGTTATCGAGCAGTCGCGCAGCAAGAAGGGCTCGTGGCAGCAGGTTATCCCCTCGGAAATGGAATCCCTCACCGAGGATATGTCCAAGCTGCGGAACCGCGTGTGCTGGGGCTACGGCTCGGGCATCCTCGCGCTCGTCAACGGCGCGCAGACCGCGGACACCACGATCGAAGTGGATTCGCCCGGCAACATCGCCGGCTCGGTCATGGGCAACCGCTACATCTACGGCGACGCTACGTCGGGGATGTATGTCGCGTTCCTCGACTCCTCGAACGTGGTCCAGGGCACGGCGACCGTCACGGGCGTGGCAGCGGCGGGCACCTCGATCACCGTCGATACCGCCATCACGTGCGATGACAACGCGAAGATCGTCATTGCGCAGGCCGCCGCACAGAACTCCTACAACATCGAGCCCGAAGGCATCATGGCGGGTATCGACGACGGGACGTACGTCGGCACCTACCACACCTTGTCGCGCACGACCTACCCGATGCTCCAGTCCTACGTGGTGACGGGTGTGGGCGCGCTCTCCCTCGATGCCATTCAGCAGCCCATCGACGCCGTGTCGATCAAGGTTGGCAAGGGTATCGACTTCTTCGGCTGCGAACACGCCGTACGCCGCGCGTACCTGGCGCTGCTCGAAGCCGACCGCCGCTACACCGGCGCGGATCTCCGCTCGCCGGACGGTGGCACCAAGGCCGCCAAGAAGCCCACGGGCCGGAACATCACCTACGGCGACCTCCCCCTGGTGGTCGACGGTGACGCGCCGTACCGGATGCTCTTCGGCGTCAACAAGGGTTCGTGGACCCGCTATGTCGAGAACGAAGGCAAGTGGGCCGACGAAGAGGGCAGCGTGTTGAAGTGGGTGCAGGACTACGACGAGTACACCGCCTTCTTCTACATCCTCGACAACTTCCACAACCAGACGCCCAATCGGTCGTTCCGGATGGAAGGCATCGACGTCACGCAGCTCCTCGTGCACAGCTTCTAACGCGCACGCTCAGGCGCGCGGTGCGGCCGGTTATGGCCCACCGCGCGCCGGGAGCCTTTCAGGAGGGTTTATGAGCACCACTGGATTTACGCCGCCGGTTCTCGCGCACGAAGTCGCGGACCTGACGGCCTCGGGCGTTGCCAATGCCTCGACGATCAAGGCGGGAGACCGCGTGTTGTGCATCAACCGCGGACGCAAGCCCCTGCTTGATACGTTCGACGGCCGACACGTGCAGATGCCCGCCGGGCACTTCACGTTGGAGTTCGACGCCGCCTCGCACTTCCACCGCCGGCTGATTGTGCCGGGCACGCGGAGTCTGGTCTCGGCGGAGAGCTACACCAGCTTCATCGGCATCTACGGCACCGTCGATGGACGCGTGAAGTTCCACAGCGAGAAGGATTGCGAGCCGTTCACCGACGAACAGCTGGAGCGATGGGGCGAACGCCTCGAAGGACTCGACCGTTCCGAGATGCCGAATCGGGCCGATCGCGAGGTCACGCCCGTGGCAACCGGCGTCGTGGCGGCCTCGATGCACCGCGCGTCACGGCCTGGCATCGACGTCAGTGCCCAAGCGACCGCGGACGCCGAAGCCGCCGCGGCCGAGGTGTTGGCGCCGCCCACGGAGAGCGCGACACGCGAAGCCGAGCACGAAGCCGACCGCGAAGGGCTCCCGAGACCCCGCGCGACGAGGAAGCGATAGCCGATGACCCCACACGTGCCCGTGCCGGCGCATCTCCGAGTCGACCCCGAGCTGGAGGACGCCGTCGCGTACCTCGGGTTCGTCGATCCGGAGCTGCGCCTCCGCAAGAGCGCGGAGTGCCTCAACCTCTACATCCTCGAGCGCCGGTGTCGACGGGCACCGGCGACGAACACGGGGATGCGCGACGAGTCGGACATGCACATTCAGGCGCGGGACGGCTACATCCACGTGTCCAGCGTGCATCCGAACTGGCTGACCAAGCCGTGGAACATGCGCCGCGCGCTGCTCGAAGAGGGGACCGACCTCTGGGCGAACGGCGGGCACGACAAGGTGGCCGACGAGATGGAGTACGAGGAAGCGTGGGCCACAGAGACGCAGAAACGCCGGAGAAAGGGCCTGTATCGCGAGATCGCGTCTGACAGCTTCGGCCCGGCGCAGCGGATGAACATTGGCGGGTCGCGCCCCCGCCTATCCAACGTCGGCGTGCAGCCGTTGCACGTCGTTTCACAGTAGAGGGAGATCCTCAATGAGCACTCGACTCACGCGGCGTGTCGTCGCCAAGACCGCGGACTACACGATCGTCTACCCGATGGACGCGCCGGGCACCATCTTCACCAATAACGGCGCCACCGGCGCGGTCATCTTCACGCTGCCGACCGCGTCCAAGGCGCTCCTGGGCGTCGAATACCTGTTCAAGACCGTCGTGGACTACGACGTCACGGTCAAGCCACCGGCGGTCGATACCGCGCTCAGCTTGAACGACCTCACGGCCGATTCGCTCGCCGCGTCCACGTCGAGCCAGAAGATCGGCGCGGAAATGAAGGCCGTCTGTGTGCCGACCGCGGCCGGCTACTCGTGGGCGCTCTCGGGCGTCGCCGTCGGACATACGTACACGCTCGCCACGTAACCACCAACGGGCCTCGGCCCTTTCTCAGACAGAAAGAGGGAGATCCTCATGCAGACTCTTGGTTTTGTCCTCCTGACGCTCGTTGCGGGCCTCGGCCTGCTCACCCTGATCGGCCTGGGCTTCCTCGGGAAGCGTGGCGTAAAGATGGTGCACGCCGACCAGCTCACGGAAGAGCCCATCGTCCGTCTCTTGACGGTGCTCGGGCTGCTGACGTCGATCGGTAAGCTCAACATGGCCGGACAGGTGCTCGCCAAAACGACCGCCTACACCATCACCGGGGCGGAAGGCAGCGGCACCACGTTCACCAATCGCGGCGCGACCGCGTCCGTGACCTTCACGCTCCCAGCGGCGGCGGCCCGGTATGCGGGTCATCGGTACTTCTTCCGCGGCCTGGCCGACTACGCCGTCGTCGTCGCGGCGGCCACCGCGGACACACTGGTCGCGACCAACGACATCGCGGCCGACTCGGTCGCGATCGCGACCGCGAGCCAGATCATCGGCGGCAAGATCGAAGCCTTCTGTGACGGCACGCAATGGTATGCCAACGTCGTCACGATCGGCCACGCGCAGACGATCGTCACCGCCTAACGCTCAGGCCCTTGAACAGGTCGATGAGCCCGCCTCCCGCGTGCAGACGCGCGGGGCGGGCTTCCTTCACGATGTTGTTTCCACCGACGAGCCGGGCCAAGGACCGTGCGGTGATGGCAGTTACGCGATGGGCGCGTGCGAGTCTCCTCGCCGCCCTTGTCTTCTTGATGGCGGCCCCTGCCGCCGCGCAGTCAATTTCTGCGACCGGCTCGATTACCACCGAAGCCGACACCGTCACGCTCTTGACGGGTGGCGTCTCCCTGCCTGCGGGCGGATGGGCCACGGTCGCGATTCAAGTCACCGGCACGTGGACCGGCACACTCACCTTCGAGGGGAGCGTCGACGGCACGACCTTTACCGCGGTGCGGGCGAATCCCGTCGGGGCGACCACCGCCGTGACGACGTCGACCGCGAATGGGCTCTGGACGATTCCCACGGCCGGCCTGCAGGTCGTGCGCGTGCGCGCCTCGGCCGCCATGACCGGCACGAGCGTCGTCTACCTCCGCGGCCACCCCTCGGGCGGCACAGCCGGGTCCGCCGAAGTTACCACCGGCGACATCACCGTCGAGAACGTCGAGATCGTCACGTTTCCCGACAATGAACCGTTCAACCTGGCGCAGATTGCCGGCAGTTCGACCGGCCTCGCCAACACGGGCGTGATGGGCGCCGCCACCCAGCGCGTCACGCTGGCGACCAACGACCCCGGCGTGGTGCTCCTCGGCACAATCGACACCGACACCGGCAATATCGCCACCGCCGTTGCCACGGTCGCGGGCGCCGTGAGCGGCACGGAGATGCAGGTCGACGTCCTGACCATGCCCACCGTGACGGTCACGGGCACCATCACCGCCAACCTATCCACGACCGACAACAACGTCCTCGACGACATCGCGGACGGCATCGCGGTCACGAACGCGGGCACGTTCCTCGTCCAGGCGGCGCAGTCGGGCACGTGGAATATGCGGTTGCAGGACGGCAGCGGCAACGCCATCGCGTCCGATGCCAATGGCGGAACGCGGGCCATCGCGGCGGTCATCTACGACGCCTCCGGCAATGCCATCACCGCGTTCTCGGGGTCGGGCGGCACCGCCTCGAACTTCGGGTCCGCGTTTCCGTCCGCCGGCACTGCGGCAGGCGGCACCGACGGCACGAACATGCAGGGGTTCCGCGTCATTGACGGGGACACCGGCGGCGGCACGTTCTACACCCTGGCCGTCAACAACGTCTTCCGGACCTCGGGCACGCCCGTGGAAGCGGGGACCTCGACCAACCCGTGGAACGTGGTCTTTGCGTCCGCACAGAGCGTCACGGCGAACGCGGGCACCAACCTCAACACGTCCGCCCTGCTGACGTCGGCTCTGCATGATGCCGCCTTCGGCCCGGCCGGCACCGCGGATGCGCAGGTTCGGACCGTCCAGGGGATCGCGTCGATGACGCCGCTCCAAGTGGAGTCGAACAGCGCGGCGCTCGGCACGCAGACCACGTTGGCGCTGGTCCAGACGGCGGTCGAAACCATCGAGAACGCCGTCTCTGGCGCGGGCTTCAATATCACGCAGATGGGCGGGGCGTCCATCCCGATGACGACCACGCAGGGCGACGATGCGCTCAACACGCTCGATGGGCTCAACACGACGAGCTTCGCGCACTGGTTCGACGGGACCGGCTGGGACCGCGCGCGTGGCACCGCTGCGGACGGACTGCTCGTCAACCTCGGGACGAACAATGACGTGGTGGCGACTGGCACGGGCACGTTCCTCGTGCAGGTCGACGGCGCGGCCCTGACCGCCTTGAACCTCATCGACAACCTGCCCAATACCCTCGGGTCGACGACGAGCGGGCAGTCGGGCGCGCTGATGCTCGGGGCGGTGACGACCGCGGCGCCGTCCTACACGACCGCGCAGACCAATGCGCTCTCGTTGACGACCGCGGGCCTCCTCCGCGTGGCGATCGAGGCGGGCGCGGGCTCGGGCGGCACCGCGCTGGCGGATGGGGCCACGTTTAACGTCAATAGCACCTCGATTACCCCGGTCGGCGGGTTCTACGAATCGTCTCCGACGGCCTGCATCACCGGCGACGCGTGCGTGGTCGGGGTCACGGAGTACCGAGCGGCCAAGGCCGCGCTCTATACCCCCGCGGGCGTCGCTGTCACCTACGGGACGGACTACACGTTCAACGTCGCCCTGACCCCGTCGACGACGGCCGGGCCGATCATGATGGGCCGTGCGTCCG
>Ga0137457_1000039_pt1 | contig 34795 bp, 48 predicted proteins | sample EasRivERMGT630_2_FD_102321 | JGI IMG/M metagenome (GOLD analysis project Ga0137457, IMG submission 102321) | Soil microbial communities from meander-bound floodplain in the East River, Colorado, USA - East River MetaG ERMGT630_2 | ecosystem: Environmental > Terrestrial > Soil > Floodplain ...
ATAGCGTTCATGCGCGTCGAGCAAGCCGAGAAGAATCTGCGCGTGATTCGAGCCGAGCGGCAGGTTTGGAGGGCGAAGAACAAGCCTATAAGCAAGCTACTCGCCGAGGCGCAGAAGGAGTTCAACCGATTTATTTTGCAGCGGGACTATGGCAAGGCGTGCATCTCGTGCGGTCGTTTGACTGGGGCGAAGATGAACGCGGGCCACTATCGAAGCGTCGGAGCAGCGCCGCAGCACCGGTTCAACGAGCTGAACGTCCACGCACAATGTGAGCATTGCAACTCGTACCTGTCAGGCAACCAAATCGAGTACCGCAAGCGGCTTGTCGAGTTGATTGGACTCGCGGTGGTTGAGCGCATCGAGAACAAGAACGACGCGCCGAAGTGGCAGCGTGACGAGCTCGTGCAGCTCCGTAGGGCCTATTTGCGGTGGTGGAAAGAAGCGAGGGCAAAGCGTGAAGGTGCTTGATATCGAGAGTCGCGCTAACGAAGCGCTCGCCTACCTCACCGGCAGCGACGAGCAAGCCGCCGACCTAAAGCACGCCGCCGACGTAGCCGAGGCCCGCTACGAATCCACTGTAGACGCTTTGTTCCTTCACATGGATGGTCCGGTTGAGGTTCGCAAAGCCGCTGCTAGGTCAGAAAACAGCGCTCAGGCGATGAGGCTCGAATACCTCGAAGCGCAACGAAAGTACGATGCGGTCGCGAACAAGCGCCGATCAGAAGCGATGGCGGTCGAGTGGTGTCGTTCGCTGTATTCCAACTACAGGCAAGGCAAGTGAAAAAGGACGACGCAGCGATTCTGGCTCTAGTGATTGGGGCGGCGTTTGTGCTCGCCGCCGCAGCCTATACAGATTGGCGCTTGGCGTTAGCCGTGGTCGGGGCTGTTCTTGTATGGGCTGGCTGGAGGTCAATTTGATCGAGTCCTACCGCACCCACCTAGGCTGCTACGTCGTGAGAAGCACGTCTGACCTTCAAGGCTTTGAGGTCGAGCACATCTGCCTGATGGGCGGGATTTTGCAGGCGGAACCTGTAGACATTCCGGCCGTGCCAATAGAAACTAGACCGCATGACCACGATTTGGGATAGAGCCTCAACAACCGCTGCGGCTCTATCGCTAACCGACAAGATACCCGTTCATCGCACCGGGCAACCAGGTGGAAACTCGATTGTACTTAGCGAGTTTGGCGCCTATCTTGGCTATGTTGAGACCTACGCTGGTGGTCTAACGGGTGTCGGGATCATACAAGCTACAGCCACTCAGCTCGCCGCGAACAAGAACATAGCGACCACTGTCACGTCGTCTAATAATGCTTTCAAAGCTCCTGCGGGTACTGCCTTGCTTCGCTATTTCGTTTTCTTCAACGATGACGCTGCGGACAATGCTCAGTTGTTCCCTACCTCTGGGGAGGATCTTGGAGCGGGTACGAATGCCGCGCTTTCGATTGCTCCGGGGGACTGGGCGTATTTCGAGCACAAAAGCGCTACAGCTTGGTTCTTGGTTAGCGGGACGGTGTTTATCTAATGGCTAACATTCTTGTAGGCGGGGTGAACCTCAAGACGCTGGGGATGCATGGCGGGGTAGCGAACGCGAAAAACTATGGCGCTCTGGCGAACGACACCTATGACAACTCCGGCATTGTGCAGGCACTCATAGACGCGTGGGAGCTGTTGGACGGCGGGACTATTGTTTTCCCTGCTAGCCAAGAGGGGGCGCGTTATAGATTCACGACCGGCGTTATTAACGACTCTATAAAGTTTGTGAACTTTGCTGGGACTGGCGCAAGCCCAGCCAACTACACAACCGGCGGCACGGCTTCGGTGTTATGGCTTGATAGCGCCACTGATGATGCGGCACTCATTAAATATGCATTCACGGGTGCAGCAAGCGGCGGGCAGATCGTGGAACGGCTGACGCTCATGGGAAATTTCCCTGGTGCCGGTGCCAATCAGTCGGGGATTGTGTTTGCTGGGCGATGCAATAACCACACGATTCGCAACTGTGGTTTTCATTTATTCACAGGGTACGCCGTCGCTCACGATCCAACGGTTGGCGCGTCGTATCACCAAAACGCAGCGATGCGCGACTGTCATTTTTGGTCGGTTGGCGGATGCTTCGGCCCAACTGTTGAGTACACCATCCCATCAAGCTATCTATTCTCTACTCTTTATACGTTTGACAATGTTGGCCTGGATGTTGGCATCTATGGTGGCATCACACCAAAGCCGTTTATTTGGGATTTTCGATCAACGCGAAGTGTCGTGTGTACTGGTGTTTTTCTCATAGAAGGCGCTGGCCTTGCCGGAATGACGGCTGCTGTTGCCCTGTCTACGGGTGGTGCAAAGTTTGAAAAAATCCACTACGAGATTACCTCCAATGACCCGGATCATTTGTTTGCTCTGTACGGGAATATCAGCACGCTTTCTGACGGGGCGTCGACGCTCAAGATAGGCGAAGTCGGCATTGAGGCCGGTGTTGGTATTTGGTTCGAGAACATCTCCGATAACGAGAAGACCGTCGAGATTGGCAGATTAACTGCATACGCAGCCAACGAAATTAGTGACCTGTTCGAGTGGGAAGACGGGATCAACGTCAATTCTAGCGGCCATGTAACGGTGGGGCACTTAGAGACCAAAAACCTTTTTCCTGACATACCCGAAACCTATCGGGGGCGCGTGAAGCTTGGGATGGTCGGGGCTGACCATCAGTCGAGAATAATCACCAATCAGAGCGCCCGTATGCTGATGCGGTGGAACGCTAACGATGGATCGATGCTCGGCGACTGGGGCGAGGTCGTGGTAAACGATCTGTTTTCGACAATCGCCAGTCATGCCATTGAGGTCGACGGTAACTTTTTGTGTCAAAGGTTTACTGGGGAAGGCGTGACGTATTTCCTTCCGCATGTACGATGGCAAATAAGAGGCGACATTTACGAGGGGGCAACGGTCACGATAGCCATTAGCTATCGGTGTACGGTCAACGCAGCCGATAGCGGCATCACTCCGCTGCTGTATTCAACTTCAGCCAATATCACCGATGTAGAGAGAACAGGGCTCGGTAGTAAGAATCGCTCTGATTACACCGTAGGCGTCGCGACCGGAATTCTTTTGGATGGTAACGTCGATCCCAACCGCTTTTTTGAATGGAGCTCAAGCGGTGGGACTCCGACTGTTCCTGTTGTCATCCGAATGACAGCGGTTGAGATCTGGTTGGGCCAGCCATCCGATATCCAGTTGGTGCCCGCGCGAATCGGCACCGTCCCCACGTTCGGCGCTTCTGACGCAACGCCTTCGGTCACTGGTCACAAGACCTGGAAAACTGGCACATCGGGTTTGACCATCACCGACCTAGACGATTTCCCCGCAGGCGAAGAGCGAACGATCATCAGCAAGGGCGCGATTGTCTTCGATACCACTGGGACTAATCTCGTTGGCAGCTCGGTGGATATCACCACAGCATCCGGGGATATCACCCGCTGGGTGAGCGAGGACGGCACGACTAAACGCCTACTCTCCTTTGTGGACGTGAGCGTAGACAACTCCGCAGGGGCATAAATGGCAATCGGCACTAACTCGACCATCGTATTTTGGGGCACGCAGGACCAGATCGACGATGGCTCCACAGCGACCGTTGCTAACAATGCGATGTCTGAGGCGAGCTCGGCGTGGACGAACGATGATGATTCGCCCTTTGCCCAGTTCGTGCTCGAGTGCCAATTTGACACTACGTTCCCGACGGTAGGGAGTATTGATCTGTACTGCCGACCGCTGAACGTGCAGAGCACGAACGACCCTCTGGCGCCTACTACCAGCAACCTCGTGTTTTACGTTGGCAGCTTTCCAATTCCCTTTGCTGGTATAGCAGCCGATAACAATTTCTTCACCGTAATTCCGAAAGCCGAGTTACCTGGCTTCCAAACCGAACAGGTCTACGAGTTCTACTTTCACAACAACGCGAGCGGTCAGACGATTGGCGTTGACTGGAATCTCTGGGTGACGCCGTTCACCTACGGGCCGCATCCGTAATGCCTGGTGCGATTCAACTCTCTGACGCTCGTCAGCCTCGATACGCTGCTGGCAGTCTCACTCAAGGGCTTGTGTGCGCGATTCACTGGGGCTCGCAGCATCGCGCGGTGTTCAACTCAGCTCAGAGGACACGAGGAAGCGTCGCTGTTGGGATATCTGGCGGGAATGCACACATACGCCATTGGGGCGGATTGAGCGGGATTGGCTGGTCTACATCCGCTGGTGCCCAGTACATCACGGCTTGTGATGAGGACGATATCGGATTTGCGGGGACGACGATTTATTGCCTCCAGCGTCACACAGACACAACACTAAGGGGATCGAGCTTGTTCGGTCTCTTTGATGGTGGGGTTACTACAGGGCGCTGCGGCGCACACGCTCCGTTCTCGGACGGGACCGTCTATTGGGATTATGGCGGATCAACTGGAGGCCAAAGACTTACATGGACTGGGCTAGGCGGAAAAGATGTCAATCGGATGAATAGGTGGTGCTTCGTTGCTGCACGCAGAGGGCTGGAAATCTGGCACCAAGGTATCCTGCGCAGTTCAAATTCAACGGCAGCGAGCCGTGCGTCAGCGACCGATGATCGATTCGTGATTAGCGGCGGGCAAGCGAGCGTGCCTGGCTCTGGTATTGGCGACATCGTAGAAGTCTACCTCTTCCTCGTCTGGAACCGCGGTCTCTCTCAAGGCGAAGTGCGCCGTCTAGATGCAAACCCATGGCAAGTCTTCGCCACGAGTGACATTCAGCGGTCATTTGTGCCTGGTGCTGGAGTGAGCACTGTCTACGTGCCTGGACTCGATCAGCGTAATGTCCGCCACAGTGGAAGGTTTGCAGCATGAACGGAACACCGATTGACTGGGGCGACGGAACTTATATCGAGTGGGAAACCGGAACCACGATGCTGTGGGAAATCAATCGGTTTATCTACACGTTCTCGGCCATCGTGCTGAGGAAGCGAACGAGATAGTGCATGGCCTGGACGTGGGAGCCTGCGGGGGATCAGAACTTCTGGGCCGAGGAGTCCGTAACTGGACTGCGTTTGCTCGTTGAGCGGAAGGGCAACACCTACGATTTCAACGGCCGCATCTACCTCCAGCAGCAAGTTGCACAGAATGAGGTTCAAGCCTACGGCGACGTCGCCATCATCCGGCACGAAGTTCCGCCCCGCTAATGGCTGCGACACTTCACGACACTTCACTTGGCACGGTGGACGGCAGCGGCACCGACTTGTCCACCTCTGACGCGCTTACGGTCACTGCGGGGGATTTAGTCGTTGCCGGGTTCAAGTGGGAAGGTGCTGATGGTGCCACGGCTACGCTCGACACTGGCGCGTCAACTCCTGAGTTCTCAGTTGCCAATGCGGCCCAATTTCACGAAGGGCCTGGGGACTTAAGCGGCGGGGTTTGGTATTGGATTGCGACTGACACGGGAACAGTCACGGTTAGAGCGAGACTGACGGCTGCAAGAACATTCAGAAAGATCAAAGCCTATTCGTTCACGCCTGGGACGGGGACTACGTTAGAGCTCGGCAATGTGGCTGCGGTTGAGGGGCTGGGTACTGCTTACAGTGCCGGGTCGGCATCTGCGATAGCGGCTGGTGTTGCGACAGTGTTTTTCCATCTTTACGGACCTCGCGATTTACAGGTTGGGGCCGGCGGATGGGCAGAAGCGGCCGAGTTTACCGCGTTGGATGATGCGCAAGGTACAGAGTACCAATTTCAAACCGGCGCCGGTTCTTTGACGGGCGATGGTTCTGGCGAAAGCCCTACTGTGTATAACATCGCGCAGCTTGCGATATTCGATGAGGCTGAGTTAGGAGGAGAACCTTCGACTGGGCCTGTAGGGTTGATCTCACAGCGCAACCGCCGGCATATCGGGCGCGCCATGTGATAGACTTTTCCGTGCTGCGAGAGTGGCTTAAAGAGGCCGAGTGGCGACACAAGCACGGTCCAGGAACCGATTACTGGGTATGGGACGTCAGCGAAAAACTACCCGGATGCGCGCGCGCGTTCTTTCTCAAAATCTGCCCTGGTGGCATGGTGCATAAGCACGTTGACGGTGGGCAGACAGTGACCACCCACTATTGCGTGGAAACCAATGACCAAGCCGTGATGGTGTTCGGGGGTGAGGAAATCCGCTTGAAGCCTGGCGAGTCTCGAGTCGTTGACCGCACGATAGAACACTACTCAGAGAACAACGGCGACACCGACCGTATTCACCTGCTAGTCGAGGTAGCCAAATAATGGTAGCCGGTGTCCTTGTCGCCAACCTCGTCAGCAGTAAGCGTCTAGAGATACGAAACGGCGAGCAACGAATCGTCGTTGATCGAAAGCGCGAGTCGTTGTTTGTACCATTCGTCGGCGAGATGCGCGCTAGGTTCCGTGGGGACCGCGTGTATATACTGCTCGGGTCAAAAATGCTAGAAATGACCACTCCGATAGCAGCTAAGGTGGGGTTTGCTCTTACAAAGAACGGCGGCGCCTGTTTCTACCAGGGTGACGTTGTTTCGTTTCAGATCGGGGGAGAGGAATTCTGTTTGTTGCCCGAGACCGCCCTACAGCTTGGCGGGGTCATGCTGAGAAAGACAGACCGGGCGGATGATTGGCAACGCGAAAACCCTAGGAGGGTAATGCAATGATCGGGCGAATGTATGGATTTGGAATTGAAGCGCAAGCGCAGACGACGGCGAAAACACTGATGGAGCTCGCCTCGGCGGCTGATGGTGTGACGCTGCTAGAGAGAGCGAATATCGGGCAGTCGAGTTTCGACACGTCTGAGAATCTTTCGGCCAGAATTCAGCGCATCACGACAACGGGTACGGGCACGACCTCGACGTCGGGTGTAGCGCCGTTCCAAGTCGGTGACGCTGCTTTCGGTGGAGTGCTCGAGACCAACTCGACGATTGAACCGTCGTACACCGCGAGCACCGTCCTGGTAAGCCAAGGGTTCAACTGTCTATCCGGTTGGTTGTGGACGCCGGCCAATGACGACGAAGTGGTTGTGATCTCGCCGTCTGCGTTGGTGGGGATCAAGCTCAACACGACCGCGACCAGCATGACCTTTGACTACGGGATGACCTGTCGAGAAATCGGCGGCTAGTCAATGGCGAAGCTCTCAGTAGGGCAGCGGGTTGAGATCGCTTTTAACCCGCAGACCCCTGATCCGCGCGTCCCGCAGCAGTGTGCTCCTTGGGTAGACAGCAAGGGCAGGCAGCACGCGGCAGCTCCTGGTATTGGCGTGTACCAGACCAAGGCGGATCACGGCGAGGTTTTAGAAGTCCTCGAGAGCGCGGATGGGTGCTCTTACCTCGTCGCCGTTGAACTGTCGCGACCGTACGAGAGAAGCGGAAAGACGCTGTATGCCAACTCCGTGAGGCAGCGTGTTATACCGGAGGCGAAACTCCGTGCATTGAGCTAGCAGATGGCCACAACCGGCAACGTATTCCCCACTGCCGGCGCTACCGTAGACCGTGCTGGGTCTACGCTTTGGACCAATCCTGGCAACGTCGTTAGCGATAACGCGACGAATGCCACTAGCACGGTTCCTACTGACTACCTCGTAACGTCCGGTTACGGGTTCACGATTCCGCTAGACGCGACGATTCTCGGCGTCACGGTTCGTATCGAGATGTCGGAGACCGGCTCCGGCTCGTCGAACTACATTCCGCAGTTACACAGCAACACGACGCCCACTCTCATCGGCGCGGCGAAAAGCGCGATTACCATCACGACTGGGCCGACGATCTCGACCAGCGGTAGTGCGACAGACCTTTGGAGCGCGGCGCTAACCCCAGCGATCGTCAACGCGGCCGGGTTCGGCGTTTCGATCTGGTCAACCGACACGATCAACGGCCTGCAGTGCGATTTCGTCACAATCGCGATTGAGTACTCGGTTCCGAACCTGTGGGATGGCCGGGTCAACTTCCGCAAGCGCAAGAACTACACCAATCGGCGGCTACAGCAGCTCAAGCTACACGAGACGGACGAAGTAACCGTCCCGCCATCGGCTGATCGGACGCTAGAGGTTCCGTTTCAGACCCGCTTTACCCGCGTCAGGCGGGCTCTGTCGATTGGTTGGGGCGATGCGCTCACTGCCCAAATCCCACAGGTTCCGCAGCCCGTCACAGCTTGGATGGAGCCGATTACCAATCGTCGGCGGGATATCAGCCGACTTAACCGGCCTCTTCCGCAGGCAGAGCAGATCACCTACCCCGAAACGCCCCCTGCGGCGACGGTCGGGTCAGCGGTTACCTTCAAGACGCGAATAGTCCCGTCGCGCCGGCAGTATTCGATTGGGTGGACGCCAGGAATGGTGGCGCCGCCGGTCGTCGTCGTGGAGCAGCCTGTATCGGCCTGGCTGCCTACGTTGGTCATTCGGCGAAAGGAAACCAGACGCAAGCTCATCGTACTGAGTCACAAGGAAATCGAGCAGTACACGCCCCCGGTAATCGCTTGGTTCGAGCCGCCGAAAGCCATCAAGGTCGAATACCGCCGTGTTTTGCAGCAGCTCTTGTTTATCAAGCTGCCCCCGGCGATTGGGCCGCCAGCCTGGGCAACATATCAGCGCGCTCCGACCTCTCAGGATAGGCGCCTACTGCGACTCCCGCAGCACGACAGTTATCCTCAGACGCCGCCCTACCCGTCCTGGCTCGAGCCCAAGACCAATCGAGTCAAGCGGTCGCGCAAGCTGCAAAAGCTTGGGCATCCTGACCTCTCACCCGCTACACAAATCCTCCCAGCCTTTGAGCCGGTTGGATTCCATCGACGCCGAGAGACGACCAGAACCCTCAGGCTAGAGCAGGAGCTCAACTACTACCCAGCTACTCCTCCGCCAGAGGTTCCCTTCCCGTCATGGGGTGGACTGGCGACGAACCGGACAGGCCAGTCCAGGAAGCTGCAGAGCCTACCGGAGCTCAACGTCTATCCGGCCACGCCGGTTGTGACTACGGTCGAGATTACCGCGGTCACGCTTGTTACCCAGAAACGCCGCAAGTCACGTCCGGGCATATTCCAGACCGGTGGACAACTGGTAGAGGCGCACCCCGAGCCGTCGCTGCTCAATTTCTCGCCCACTGGCTACCACTTCCGGAGGGACATCAAGCGGACCTTACAGCCACAGGCTCCGCAGATCACTTACCCACAGACCCAGCCGATTCCGATAGCGGCGCTCATTGTCGTTAACAACAAGCGTCGCAAGTCACGCCCTGGGATATTCCAAACTGGTGGCTTGTTGGTCGAGGCTCACCCTGAGCCTTCTACTTTCAACTTCTCGCCGACCGGCTATCACTTCAGACGAGCGACTGAGAGGAGATTACAGCCGGCAGATCCTCAACTGCTGTTCCCGGCCACTCCGCCGATCACAACGACCGCATTTACGCTCACCGGGTATCACTTCCGCAAAGCCACAGAGCGGAGGTTACAGCCTGCTGATCCGCAGTTGCTGTATCCGGCCACCCCTTCTACCCCAGAGCAGTCGCCAACAGCCTACCTGCCTACCGGCTACTACTTCCGAAAGGCTACTGCGAGGCGGCTGCAGGAACAGGCTCCGCAGATCACTTATCCACCGACTCCGGCAGTGGTCGAAGAACCGCGGCTAGGTGGGGACGACAGGATCAGGCGCAAGAGCCCACACAAGGGCCACGACAAGAAGCGCGCGCAACTCAAGATCACCGAAGAACAACGGTTACTGGCCGACATTCGGCGCATGTACCGCCAGCTCCAAGGCATTGAGGAACTAGCGCCACAAGCCGAAGCGATCCTTGCACCTATCGTTCAGCGTGACGAATCGCTCGAAGCCTACACCGCGGTTAAGCTCAAGCTGATCGAAGCACGGCTCGAAAGCCTCGCAAGTCTCGGAACCGAGGCTGAAATTGCCCTGCGTTTGCTGTATCGTGAGCTTGAAGAGATGATCGAGCGCGACGATGAGGACGCAGTGTTGCAGGCGCTTGCGCTGTTGCTATAAGTCACTGACTCGTCAAATATCTACCGATAGACTATGTCTAGAACCAAGGGCAGCAAGAACAAAGTAGGCAGCACCGCCAAAGACAACATCGTTGCGGTGTTCGACTTGATGGGCGGTCGCAAGCAAATGGCCAAGTGGGCCGCGTCCAATGAGACCGAGTTCTACCGGCTCTATTCCAAGCTGATCCCCGTGGAGCAGCATGTGTCAGGGTCTCTAGGCACCTACGAGGCAATCCCCGTTGAGCAGCGTGATGATCTCGTCGCTAACCCCGTGGAGAGCACAACCGGGGCCGCAACTAACGGCCATCAAGCGACACACCATTGACGAGCTGTTCTATGGTGGTGCTGTAGGCGGTGGCAAGAGCGACTTTCTGATTGGAGACTTCGCCCAAGACGTGCCCAGCCCTTGGGGCTCTCACTGGCACGGCATCCTGTTCCGTAAGACTTATCCCGAGCTCGAAGACCTCATAAGCCGCAGCCAGGAGATTTACCCCGGTTGGTTCCCTGGTGTTCAGTGGCTAGAGTCAGACAAAACGTGGCGCTGGCCCAATGGTGCAACGCTCAAGATGCGGTATCTGGAGTCAAGCACTGACTGGATGCGCTACTGGGGTCACGCCTACACGTGGATTGGATGGGACGAGCTTCCTACTTGGACTGACATGCTGGCCTATACCAAGATGAAAGCCAGGCTCAGGTCCGCACATCCGGTGCCTAACAAGCGCATTCGAGCTACAGGCAACCCAGGCGGGCCAGGGCATCACGCGGTCAAAATGTACTGGAAGATCGACCAGTATCCGCTCGGTGGGCATGTGTTCGAACAAGGCGGTATGAAGCGGCTGTTCATCCGTTCACGCTTGCAGGATAACCAGCTATTGCTCGCCAATGACCCGAAGTACTCCGAGCGCCTAGCTGGCTTGGGCAGTCCTGATCTAGTCAGGGCGTGGCTCGAGGGCGATTGGAGCGTGGTTAGCGGGGCCTTCTTTCCTGAGTTCAGCTCCGGGCACATCCTCGAGCCCTTCGAGATACCTAAACACTGGGTGCGGTTCCGCTCGATGGACTGGGGATCGGCTAAGCCGTTCGCTGTTAACTGGTGGGCAGTGAGCGATGGTGAGTTACCCGAGGTTCCACGTGGAGCGATGATCAACTATCGCGAGTGGTACGGGATGCAGGAAGGGCAGCCGAACGTGGGTCTTAAGCTCACTGCCGAGGAAGTGGCGGACGGTATCTTGCTGCGTGAGGCACAGGACGAGAAGATCGATATGTCGGTCCTAGACCCTTCCGCCTTTGCGGTGAACGGTGGGCCGTCGATTGCTTCACGGATGGCTGGGCGGAAGGCGTACTTTCAGCTCGCCGACAACAAACGCGTGTCGCAACGTGGAGCGCTATCGGGGTGGGATTTGGTGCGTCATAGGCTGAAAGGGGACGATGCACCTATGATATATTTCTTCTCGACGTGTACCGAAACCATTAGGACGCTTCCAGCGTTGCAGCATGACGAGATGAGACCCGAGGACGTGGACACGGACGGCGAGGACCATGCGGGGGACTCGGTTCGGTATGCCTGTTCATCTAGGCCGTGGATACGCAACGCTGCTCACACTCCGCCTCCCAAGTTCCCGATACAGCAGAGCGTGCGCGAGATCATCGACGGTCGGCGGCGCAAGAGGCTAGGCGATGGCTGACTCAGACGTTAGCGAGTTCCACGCCAAGACCACTGCTGAAGTGGAGGCCAAGCCGCAGGGCGTGGTCAAGCGATGGCTGTCAGAGATCGAGATTTACGACAAGAGCCACGCTGACTGGCACAAGGAAGCCAAGCGCATTTGGGACATTTACGAGGGCAAGGAATCCAAGGCCAATAGCTTCAATATCCTGTGGTCAAACACCGAGACCCTAGCGCCTGCTGTCTACAACTCCACGCCTAACCCAGACGTTCGCAGGCGGTATCGGGACAAGGACCCTGTAGGCAAAGCTGCTGCCACGGTGATCGAGCGGGAGTGTTCATACCAGCTCGACCAGTACGACTTTGACGCCTCGATGCACGATCTGGTGTTAGACGTGCTGATTGCTGGCCGTGGCGTGTCGTGGAAGAAGTACGAGCCCTCTTTTGCACCCCAGACAGCACCCACTGCTGGAGACGCCAATGCACAAGTACCTCAGGAGCCTGCAGCACCCTTAGAACGCATCACGGACGAGACGCTCGAGAACGAGCACGTGCAGTGGGACAAGTTCCGCCATGGTCCGGGTAAGCGATGGAAGGACGTCACGTGGGTATCTCGTGACCATGACTTCACCTACGATATGGCTGCGGAGAAGTTCGGCGAGGAAGTAGCCGACCTGCTCGAGTTCAGCGACACGGAAGGTTCGGTCAAGAAGGCCGACAAGGACGAGACGAAGCGCATTTTCAAAACTACTGTAATCCACGAGATTTGGGACCGTGACCAGCGCAGAGTGCTGTTCATTGCGCCTTGCTACAAGGAACAACCGTGTCTAGTCGTTGAGGACCCTCTCAAACTTCGTGGATTCTATCCGTGTCCACGTCCAGTGTTTGCCGTGCACAACTCACGCACGCTTGTACCTACTCCACCCTATCGGATGTACGAGCAGCAGGCCAAGGAGCTTGACCGGGTATCGGGGCGGATTAACAAGATCATTGAGGCCCTAAAGGTTCGAGGCGCTTACTCTGCGAACCTGCCCGAGGTAGCCAATATCCTCGGAGCTTCAGACACCGACATGGTGCCTGTGGCGAACGTGTCGGAGGTTGCCTCATCGGGCGGGCTGGACAAAGCCATCTGGCTCATGCCTTTGGACGTGCTCAAAGGGGCGTTGGACTCGCTCTATCTCGCACGTGATCAGATCAAAGCGACCATCTACGAGATTTCAGGTATCGGCGACATCATGCGGGGGATTACAGACCCCAACGAGACCAAGGGCGCCCAGGTGCTCAAATCTCAGTGGGGATCGCTTCGCTTACAGAAGATGCAGCGCGAGGTCCAGCGATACGTTCGGGACTTGACCAGGCTAGACGCTGAGATCATCGCCGAGCGGTTCTCGATGGAAACGCTGATGCAGAGCACGAACGTCAAGCTACCAACGGCGCAGCAGAAGCAGCAAGCGCAGATGATGGCGCAAATGGCTGCCCAAATGGGCCAGCAGCCACCTCCTGAGATGATGGAAGCGCTCGAGCAGCCGTCGTGGGAGGAAGTGATGCAGCTCTTGCACACCGACGCTTTGCGATCCTGCCGGATCGACATTGAAACTGATTCGACGGTGGCCGAAACAGTGACTCGTGACATGGAAGGGCTCACAGAAGTCGTTACGGCTTTGGGTGGCTTGATCGCCGGAGCAGTCCCCGCAGTTCAAGGCGGCATGCTCACAGTCGAGTCGGTTAAGGAGGTGGCTATGGTCATCGTTCGTCGGGCACGCCTTGGGCCGGCTGTAGAGGACGCCATAGACCAAATGAAACCCCCGGCCATGCAAGCTCCACCCCCTGAATTGGCTCAAGGCCAGCAGATGCAGCAGGAAGCGCAGGAGAAGGAGCAGGGGGTCAAGCAGCAGCAAATGGAGCTCGGCTTCCAGCAGCAGGGTATGGACTTGCAGCAGCGCGAAGCTCAGCTAGCGCAGAAAGAAGCCGCCTTCCAACAGCAGCAAGAGCTACAGGCCCGTGATGCTGAGATGCAGAAGCAGCGCGATGAGATGATGGGCGTGGACCATGGGGAGTTTGCGCAGAAGGCTGAGGCAGTCGCTCAACAGCAGCAGCAGGTCGCTGAGGCGGTCGTTCAGGGGCTACAAATGGTCCTTCAGGGGATGCAGACCGTACTTGGGCAGATGCAGCAGTCCACCGAGCAGACCACTGCGGTTACTACGGCTTTGCTCGAGGCGATGAACAAGCCCAAAAAGATCAGTTTCGAGCGTGGCGAGCAGGGTAGGATTACGGGCGCCACGGCGACGATTAACTAGGAGGCTCTATGGCTGACACGGACTTGGCTTTGCTTTTAGACGCGGACTCGACCGGCAACGGAATCCGCATCATTACCCGGACCGGCGGAGCTACGGATACGCTGAGCCACTACTACGTTGTGCCGAGTCAAGGCTACGCCGGCCATGCGCGATGGGTGTCTGTGACTCGCACGGACACGGACGCCGACAAGAACACGGCCATAAGGGCGGCGCTTGCGTAGGAAGTTCGTGCAAGTTCCTGGCGGTGACCTGGTCGAGGTCACGCCTGGCTATCAGGTGCCAAAGCGCGAGGCACCGATGGTGCAGGCTGACTTGCCCGACTACCAGTCGCCGATCGACGGCCGGATAGTCCACGGTCGCAGAGGTAGGCGAGAAGACCTCAAGCGCAGCCGATGCAGGCCATATGAGGGACGAGTTCAAGAGGAACAGGAAGCAGCCCGCCAGCGGGCCTACAACGAGCAACGCGACGATGCGCGGCTAGACGAGCACGCACGCCGAGCCTATTACTGCCTGTCGCCAGATCAGCGCAAGGTTCTTGAGGGACGCTAGGTGCCAGATTCTCGCAACCAGCTGCTAGCCAAACGACTGATGGCGAATCTGTTGCCGGTGGTAGCGCCGCAGAGTACAGGGACGTATCTGCAACCAGATCAGGAAGCGGCTTACCGGCAGTGGATGAACCAAATCGGGCACACCTACGAGCAAGGCTTCGAGGTCAGTCCGCAATACTCTGGGAACAATTACGACTACCGCGGTTTTTATTCCAAGTACGGTGCGGTGCCGTTAGACGCTGGGCAGCATCTCACTGACGAATACAAGCTACCGAGCCATCCGACTTTCAGCGACGAAAGCATCTATGCCAAGGGGCGAGCGGCACCCTATGCAGGCTCGTGGCATGGCGAATACTACACGCCGTCGGCAGTAGTTCAGGCAATGTTTGGCAAGCGTCCGTTTGAGTCAAAATGATGGAGAATCGATGAGCGACACCGAAACGGCCCCGATCGAGACCACTCCCGATCAGGCCATGGAAGCGACGATCCGCGATGAGTACCGCAAGCTAACCACGGAGGCCCCAGCCGATGACACTGCGCCGCAGGAGGAAACGCCCGCCGCCCCCGTCGTCGAAACAGCGAAAGAGCGGGTTCGAGGACCAGATGGAAAGTTCACGAAGGGTGACAAGCCTGCTGACAGCGGAGTGGTTGCGGCTGCTCCTGTTGCCGAGACCAAGCCATACGACGCCTACCCTTCGAGCTGGAAGAAAGACCACGAAACCACGTGGAAAGGCATCCCCGAGCCCGTCCGTGCTGAGATCCACCGACGGGAGCAAGACTTCCTTAGTGGGCTGAAGGAGTACAAGGAACCGGCTGCGTTCGGTAAGGCTCTGGCTGCAGACTTACTGCCGCACCTCGACACGTTCCGCCGGCTGAACACCACTCCGCAGAACGTGGTGCGGGAAGTCATGGGGACGTGGTCTACCTTGGTCAACGGTACGCCCGACCAGAAGCGCCAGGCGTTGTTGCAAGTCGCCAACACATACGGTATACAGTTTCCAGCGGGTGCCGCGCCTTCTCCACAGAATGGCGCACAACCGCCAGCGAGTGGGGTCGATTTCTCGCCTGTTCTACAACGGGTCGAGACTTTGGAGCAGTCGCTGCAGGCCCAACGTGCCGAGTCCGCAAGACTCGAGCAAGAGCGAATGGACGCAGAGATCGGGCAGTTCGGGAAAGACCCGAAGCACGAGCACTTTGAAGCCGTTCGCCAGGAGATGGGCCGATTGATTCAAGCTGGCTCCGCGACGACGCTCGAAGACGCTTACAACAAAGCGATTTGGGCTCAACCGGAGACGCGAGCGAAGCTCTTGGAGAAAGAGACCCAGGAGCGGAGCAAGCGATTAGCGGACGAGGCCGCCGCTGCCAGAAAGGCCGCCTTAGCGAATGTCACACGCCGCGGGACACCCCCGACGGTGCAGAAGCCAGGCTCGATGGACGACACCATACGGTCGGAGTACCGGAGGCTTAACGGCGCCGAGTGACTTAACCATGGTGTCCCACTCACCTAGTTTACGGAGTGACACACCATGGCATCGCCTGGTCAATCAACGCTATTCACCACGTTTACGGAGCTGGTCTCGACGACCTTCCGCAATCACAAGAAAGAGATTGCGGACAACGTTTCGAACCATAACGCGCTGTTCCGTCGCCTTACGGAAAAGGGACGGGTTAGGCTCGAAGATGGTGGATTGTCCATCGTCTGCCCGGTCGATTACGCCGAGAACTCGACGTATACCCGGTACTCGGGTTATGACCCTCTCGACATTGGCGCATCGGACGTCGTCAGCGCTGCGGAGTTTCCGTGGCGGCAGGTGGCGGTCAACATCGCCGCGTCAGGTTTGGAGATTCGCTCCAACTCTGGCGAGAACCGCATCATCAATTTCCTGAAGGCCAAGATTAAGAACGGCCAGCGATCATTGTCGAACGGTCTTTCGTCGGACTTCTACTCCGCGGGCTCGGTCTCGAACCAGATGAACGGCTTGCAGGCGCTCATCGCGGATGCGGGCACGGGTACGGTCGGGGGTATCAACTCGACTAACTTCTCGTTCTGGCAGAACACGGTACAGAGTGCGGCGGCACCGTTGCAGGGTGGTGGCGGTATTACGCCGTCGGCTACCACGATCGAATCCTTGATGTTGCCGCTGTACCTGCGAACGACTCGCGGTTCGGATCAGACGGACCTGATCGTAGCTTCTGAGAACTACTTCACGTTCTACGAGACGAGCCAGACCAGCCTCAAGCGGTACGCGCCGGAGGACAACGGTAAGGGCGGCATGATCTCGATGAAGTACAAGAGCGCGGACGTGTTCCACGACTCGTCGTCATCGGGTATCGCCACGTCGCACATGTACTTCGTCAACACGGACTTCCTCGAGGTGGTAGGCCACCAGGACGCGTGGATGGAGATCATGCCCGAGCTTCGGTCGGTGAATCAGGACGCCATCGTGATTCCGATTCTGACGCAGGCGAACTTGACCGTGAGCAACCGCGCACGGCAAGGTGTCCTTAAGGCCTGATTTTGGCGCTAAATCAATAGGTTAGGAGACAATCAAATGTCAGCAGGTGCAAGTCCGGTCATTGGCGCCAACTTCGACCGTGTTTCCGATGGAACCACGACCAACGGAGAAAACGCCGAGTTTGCTCTCAACACGGAGATCGCCACGTCGGACGGTAACGTCTATCGTTACTGCCAGGCGGGTGCGGCGATTTCCACCACGCTCAACGAGCCCTTTGCGCTCGCGATTGACGAGGACGGTCAAGCCGTTCTGTTGACTGCGGCTCTAGGGCTAGCAGGTCACAGGGTAGGGGTGGCTCCGCGGCAGATCATCGCGGACAACGCCTACTTCTGGGCGCGGATGCGCGGCACGTTCTCGATTCGTGTCACGGCTTCCACGGCGGCGGATGTGTTGCTCGGCATCGGGGGTGTGGGTGCTTCGGGCCGTTTGGCCTCGAGCGTCACGGCTTCCGCGGGCAACATGGTGGTTCAGGGTCTAGTGATCACCGCGGCGGCTTCGGCCTCTGCGTCGGCGGGCAACACGATCCGCACGGCTCTGGCGACGTGGCCCCTAGCCACGACGGCGGTTGCCGATTAATGGTCCTGCAGTCGGGGTCATTGCCGGCGGGTGGAAACTCGCCGGCCTTTTTAGAGCTCCCGGTCAACAACGACCGGGAGTCGATCATACGGAACATCACGCACAACGTCGGGCTCGGGCTTGCGGAGCTCTCCCAGCACGCGTGGCGCGAACGGCCCCTTCTGGTGGTCGCTGGCGGGCCATCGCTCCCTGACTACATCGGCGTTATCCGAGCGTTTCTCCCCGACTGTGACGTGCTCTCGATCAACGGGGCGTACCGCTTCCTGCGGGAGCAGGGGATTGAGTCCGATCACTTTGTGATGATCGACTCGCGGGCCTCGAACGTCGCGCATGTGGCAGGGGCTTCCTACCGCACCAATCACTGTCTAGCGTCACAGGTTCATCCGTCGGTGATGGACGAGCTGGCGGACAAAAGAGTGACGATGTTCCACCTGGGCACGCAGACCGCACGGGATGCGTTGGTGGGGGATTTCAAGTTCATCACGGCACCTATTGGGATGGCGAGCATTCATGCGGTCTATGTGGCTGCTGCGCTCGGCTATCGCACACAAATGCTGTTCGGCTACGACTTCAGCGGCAAGCACGCCTTCCCGCAGCCGCAGAACGACGAGGACCGGCACCTCTCGATAAAGCTAAACGGTAAGACGTTCCTCACCACGTTAGCGATGGCGAGGACGGCGGAGCAGTTCGCGAAGGCGTTGGGGCCGGTGCTGCGGACGTGCGATCTCGACGTGCGGTTGTACTCCGACGGGCTGCTGTCAGAGATGATCAAGGTCGCGACGTCTGACGTTCCTGCTGAGATCAAGGAGCGGGACAAGTACGAGAACATCTGGACCTTCGGCGATTACCGTACGGTGTCGCCTGGGCTTCGATACGTGGACGAAGCGATCGATCACATGGCGCCAGAGCCAGGCTCGTCTATCGCTGACTTCGGCTGTGGGACTGGGCGTTGCACTAAGTGGTTCGCGGACCGCGGCTATATGGCTGTGGGAGTGGACATCGCCTCCAACTGTCTCGAGGAGGACGTGCCCTTCGTGCAGTCTCCTCTGTGGGACGCCGAGAAACTGCCCAATGTTGACTACGGCTTTACCACAGACGTGATGGAGCACATCCCGACCGACAAGGTTGAGGACACGTTGAGGGCCATCCACGGGGCGTGCGCGAAGGGCTGTTACCTGAACATCGACACGATCCCCGATAGCTTCGGGGTGTTCATCGGTCAGACGTTGCACATGACGGTTCGCCCCGCGGAGTGGTGGACCGAGAAGCTGCGAGCGATCTGGCCCTACGTGAAGCGCGTCAGGTTAGAAGACCCGCAGCAAGCGGTGTTTGTTTGTCGGAGGGACTATGCTGAATCGTAGACACGGGATGCCGATCAATGCCATCGCATCGGCAGTACCGATTGCGCGTCCCTGTTTGCTCTTGGGGTTCTATGTGAACTCGACGAGCTCTGGGACCTTGGTTATTCACGACTCCGCTTCGGCCAGCACGAATAATGCGATCAGCGGGACCATCACTCCAGCGATTGGGTATCACCACTTCCCGGCGTCTCTAGGAGCGGGGTTGCGATTCGTGGTAGGTGCCACGATCAACGTCACGTTCTTCGCGATCCCGATAGGGTGATGCGATGTTAGAAAACAATTTCGGGACGGCGATCAACGCTTCTGCTTCGGCTGCACTCGTTGCGCGGCCGTGTCAGATGCTCGGCTTTTATGTGAACTCCACCAACGCGGGGACGATCGTCATTCACGACTCGCCGTCCACGGGGACTAACAACGCCATTACCGGAACCATTACCCCGGCGATTGGGTGGAGGGAATTCCCGGTGTCGTTGAGTACTGGACTACGAGTCGTCATCGCGGGAACAGCTCTAGATATCACTGTGTTCGTCAAACTGTAGGAAACCACAATGAACATCGCTGTCATGCAAGCCAGACCCCCGTACGTGATTTACGAGGAACGCTCCGAGGAGGACCGCAACGCGACGATTGCCGCTGGTCGATTAGTCATGAAATCTGTGGACTACGCCATCATCCGGCAGATTGGCTCGAAGGACACAGTAGAGAAAATCGCCACCGAGTGGTTGGACGACAACGACCGTCTAGCGGGGAGTGGTGGATTGCCCAATGAGTGGGCGATCGGTTTTCGCAAGCGGTACAACCAGTGGAAGGAAGGCCGCGAAGCCCCCCCCGAGGGGTTTCCGCTGAAAGACTGGGCGTCAATCACCAAAGCCCGAGCGGAGAACTACGCGCAGATGGGCGTGTTCACCGTTGAAGACGTCGCAGGGATGAACGAGGAGTCTATGCAACGGGCGGGGATGGGGTCACGAGCCGACAAGGATCGGGCACAGGCGTTTCTCGACTCGCGCTTGTCGCACGGCAACTCCGAGCAGTTAGCGGCTTTGCGAGCAGAAGCAGCGGACAAGGATATCCGGATCAAGCAGCTCGAGGACCAGCTTGCGAACCTCGTTTCGCGGTTGGATGGATTCGAGGAAAAGCGTGGTCCAGGTAGACCGAGGAAAGTCGCTGAGAATTAGCCATGACGGCTCTTTCCATCATCCAGACGACGTGCGTTGAGATCGGGCTACCGAATCCGACTAGCGCTCTGTCGTCCACCGATCCTCAGATCATGCAGCTTGTTAGGCTGTTGAACAAGGAAGGGAAAGAGCTATCGTCTCGGTACGCGTGGCAGGTGCTGATTCGTGAGGTGACGTTCCTCACGTTGGCTACTGAGTCTCAAGGGACTATTGCCTCGATCATCACCGCAGGGGATGTTGGGCACACGTTCCGGTACATCGTCAACGACACGATTTGGAACCGTGACCGCATTTGGCCGGTGTTAGGTCCGAAGTCACCCAAGCATTGGCAGGCGTACAAGGCGTTTTCAGTCACTGGGCCGATCAGCGAATACCGAATCCGCGGCAATACGCTGCTCTTCTCTCCGGTCCCTGCAGCCGGGGAGACGTGCGCGTTTGAGTACGTGGACCGCATGTGGGCCACTGACACATTAGGGACGACGTACAAGCAAGCGATCACGGTCGATAGCGACGAGATGCTGCTAGACGAAGACATCATGCAGCAAGGTCTGTTGTGGCGGTGGCGAGCAGCCAAGAAGCTCGACTACACCGAGGACTTCGTGACTTACGAGCGAATGGTTGCCGATGCCATGGCGAGGGATGGAACCAAGCCAACGCTTTCGATGATGGGCTCGACTGGGGAGTATCGGCCATTCGTGGTCGTTCCCGTCGGTTCATGGAACGTCTGATGCGACAGCCAGCCTACTCAGTCCGCCGCGGCGCTCCGGTCTCGAAGCAGGTTTCGTTGCCTGCTCCGGTTGGTGGACTTAACGCTCGAGACTCCGTGGCGAACATGGACGAGACCGACGCACTTGTCTTGGACAACTTCTTTCCGACTCCGACGAGCGTTGACGTTCGGCTGGGGTATGACCCGTACGCTACTTTCACAGGGCAGTGCGAGACGATCATCGTTTACTCAGGCTCAGTGGCTACGAGCGTTTTCACCGCGGTCGTGAACGGTTCTACACGTTCGATCTTCAACGGCACCGCTGGTGGAGCTCTGTCGGTTCCGGTAGTCGGCGGCGCCGGCGCCACAGTTCAAGCGGTCACCTCGACTCGGTATGATTACCAGAACTTCGGCACCATCGGTGGGCAGTTCGCGGTACTGGTGAACGGTGCAGACTCGGCCTTGCAGTACGACGGTTCGACGTGGACCGTTTCTACTATGACCGGAGTGACTACGGCGGACCTGTTCACCGTCGCGGTGTACGAAGATCGGTTGTGGTTCGGCGAGAAGAACAGTTTTTCGGTTTGGTACTTGCCGGTCCGATCAATTACCGGGGCGCTCACCGAGCTCAACCTGGCTTCGCTGTTCAAGCGCGGTGGACGGCTGCACTCGATTGTGACGCTTACCGACTCGCTCAATGACCTCGTGGATTACATCGCCTTCGTTTCGACCGAGGGGGAAGTAGTTGCGTTCGCTGGTACTGATCCAGCGTCTATTACCACTTGGTCTCGAGTGGCGCACTTCGTCATCGGCAGGCCGGTACAGCAGGGTAATCGCGTTTGGACGAAGTACGGAGCTGATGCTGTCGTGATGTGCGCGGACGGTGCTTATCCGCTCCGAGCGACGATAGCAGCGCAGAAGTATGACCCTACCCTGTCAGTCACGGACAAGATACGGAAGCTCATCACGGGTGACGTGCTGATCCACGGCGGGAGGTTCGGCTGGCAGATCATGACTCATCCCACCGGGTCAAAACTCATTGTGAACGTGCCGACGAACGAGAACGTCGCAGCTAGACAGTGGGTCATGAACATGCAGCATGGCTCGTGGTGCAAGTTCACCGGCTGGAATGCGTTCTGTTTCGAGGTCTCGCGCGATCAACTGTACTTCGGCGGTAACGGTGTTCTAGCCAAGGCGGATATCGGGCACCAAGACGATGACCTAGACATCACGGCGGACGGGAAGCAGGCGTTCAACTACTTCAAGTCCCGCGGTCGAGGAAAGCTCGTCACCATGATTCGTCCAATCCTTGCGATTGGCGGTCAAGTGAACATGGCAGTCGATATCGACGTGGACTACGAAGACACCCCACCGACTGTCATGCAAACCATCGGTGTAGGGTCAGGTAATGACCCGTGGGGCGGGATTTGGGACGTGACCTGGGCGGGGGCTACGGAAGCCTTTGTGGACTGGCAGACGGCTGTAGGCTACGGGGCTGCGATTGCTCCACGCTTGCGACTGCAGCCGATCGACGTTAACGCTTCGTGGTCCGCGACGGATCTCGTCTACGAAGAGGCGAGAGGGCCGGCGATATGATCTGCTTCGACCGTGACCGTTGCCTGGCTTTTGCCGAGAAGATTCTGAGCAATCGGGAATGGGGACCGTGGTCGCAGGCGATTGGCTACGAGCGAAACGGAGAACTGCTAGCCGTGGCGGTCTACAATAACCTCTCGGAGTCCGATATCTCGATGCACGTTGCTGCTTTGCACGGTCGCAAGTGGTGCGTGCCTGAGTTCCTGTCGGCGGCGTTCCGGTATCCGTTCGTGCAGCTCGGATTGCGACGTGTCACTGCGTTCGTTCCGGCAACCAACGAACGGGCGTTGAAGCTCGATCGGCACTTGGGATTTGTCTACGAAGGTCGCATGCGCGAGGCGGGGCCGGATGGCGAGGACGTGATTGTTTTGGGGCTACTAAAATCGGAGTGCCGCTTCTATGGGCAAGAAGTCCAAGCCGCCGCCGCCGCCTGATCCTACCCAGGTCGCCGGGCAGCAGACCCAGCTGAACCAGCAAGCTGCCGGGTACAACGCGGCGATCAATCGTGGGAACGTTTCCACGCCTTTGGGTTCGCAGACGTTCAACTACCGCGGCACCGATCCCACTACGGGGGCGCCGATGTGGGATGAGAGCGTCCAGCTGAGTCCCGAGCAGCAGGCCTTGTACCAGCAGCAGACCGGGCAGAGCCAGGCTGTGGGGGGTGTGTCTGGAAGCCTTCTACCAGGGGTACAGCAGGCCTACGGCCAGCCGGTTGACACATCAGGGTTACAGCAGCGGTATGGCGAAGGGGACCTCCTGGGGGCGCGCAAGCAGACCCAGGATGCGCTCTACAACCGTCAGGCATCGTTCCTAGACCCCGCCTACGCAGAGCGGGAAAGAGGCTTAGAGACCCAGCTAGCGAACAAGGGCGTAGTCGAGGGGTCGGAGGCTTGGAACAACGCTCGTGGTCAGTTCGGCCGGGAGCGGGAATTCGACTACGGGCAAGCTAGAGATTCAGCGATTACAGGGGGTATGGCTGAAATGCAGGGCTTGTACAACATGAGTGCGGATTCACGGGATCGAGGAATGAACGAGCTTCTAACCTTGCGGGACCGGCCGTTTCAGGAATTCGCCTCTGTTAGCGGGATGCGCGACCCTGCTCAACTGCCTCAGTTCCAAGGTGCTCCGGACGTAGCCACAGGGCCGGCGGATATCACAAACCCAATCTATAACAGCTACCAAGGGCAGATCGACGCCTACAACGCCAAACAGCAATCCCGCAACGCTTTGATGAGCGGCCTATTCGGCTTGGGTGGCGCTGTAGCGGGTGGGCCAGTCGGAGGGGCAATCGCTAAGCGAATAGCGAAGCCGTAGCCATGCCCACCAAACTCCAAGACGTTGAGACCGAGCGAACCGATATCAAACGTCGGCGTGCTTTGGCTGATGTGCTGATGGCCCAAAGTCAGCAAGGCGCCCCGCGAGAGTGGGCCGGTTCTCGTATCACTCCGACCTACGGTGTGGAGCACGGGCTCGTGCAGCTCGGGCAAGCTCTAGCAGGAGGTGCTATAGGTCGCGGAGCGGACACGCGCGAGGACGAGCTCAACGCCCAGGAACGGCAAGCGATGGGCGCGAGACTTCGTGGCTTGGTCCAGAATCCACCGATCCAGCCAGGGCAACCGGGGTCTGGTGTACTGCGTCCCGGTCAACCTGCTCCATTCAATCCCGAGCAAGAGTCGGCCATGCAATCCATCGGCGCCCTGCCGCTCGAGCAGCAGGAGCAGATTTTGGGCCAGGTCTCGACAGAGAGACTGTTCCCGACTGAAACCGGAAAGAAAGACCGGCTTGTGAGCCCGGCTAACCCGTCAGACTTCGAGCCATCGAGCCTGGCCGAATATCAGCGTACTGGAGACCCTAGCAAGCTCGTTCCGCGTAATCAGACGTATGGACGGTATAACCCGCGCGACTATACGGCAGAGTCATGGGCCACATTCGTCGAAAGCAATGACCCGTCCACTTTGGTGCGGACCGCGCCCTACCAGTTCAGAGATACCCCAGGAGGCGGCATTCTCGGTCTCGACCCGCTGAATCCTGACAAGCCGACCACGGTGCTTTCTGACCCCGCTGGAGCGGCCGGAGCAGCAGCCAAGGCCGGAGCAGTAGCGGAGGCCACGACCACTGGCGAAGCTCGCGGTGGTATCAAGTCGGTGAGAATCGACGCTGCTCAACGGCGATTGGCTCGTGTCAAGTCCGCATCGGAAGCGCTCAAGACTGGCGGGCCGATTGTCGGGACGATCAGCGGAGCGCTGCCAAGCGGGCAGGAGCTGAATCAAGCCAACGCGCAGCTATTGACCGAACTTACGGCGTTGACCCGTACTCCAGGCGTCGGTGCCCAGTCGGACCTCGAGCAGCGCTTAGCGCAGCTACAGCTACCTGGCCCGGAAATGTATCCGGCAGTAAGGGCAAAGGCGATCGCCGAGCTCGAAGCCTTCATTTCTGACCTTGACGCAGCTCTGTTTAACGTCGAATCGCAGGAAGGTGGAGCGGGTGCAGAACTTGACGCACTGCTGAACAAATATGCCCCCGCCCCCTGATCGAAAGAGGCTAGAGCAAGCACTACGGGCCGCTGACGCGGCAGGCGACACCGCGGCAGCTACCAAGCTCGCGCAGGCTATTCGCGCTATGCCAGCAGACCAGCCACGGCAGTTTGTAGGGCCACCGGTGCCGGCAGAAGAGCCGCAAAAGCCCATGGGCGCCGTCGAGTCCGCGCGCCTTGCCTTGAGCCCTACGCAGCGGCTCGGCCTTGGCGCTGGTGAGGCGGCTTTGTCTGTGGGGACTGGGATGGTCGCTGCTCCGCTCAACTACGCCTGGAATGCGGGCATGGAGGCGCTAGAACTACCTACGGGGCAACCAGTCGGAACCTATCAGCCGCGAACACCAGAAGGGCAGGCGATGCTCTCTGGCGTCGATAAGGCTGCGCGATTGACTGGCGTTCCGCAGGCGCTCGAGGCCGGGATGGATCTAGAAAATCCCGACCCGGCGAAGCGGGCCACTGGCAACCTTATCGGGCTCGGGCTCGGAGTCATTCCGGGCATCGGTGCCATGAAATCGCGTATGTCCCGCCGCGCTGCAATACCGACACGGCCAGAGATCAAAGCCGCCTCGCAGCAAGCCTACCAGCGCGCCGAGCAAACTGGCGGGATGCTGCCGCAGAACAATCTCGGCGGGTTCGTGACTCAGGTCGAGCAGATGTTGGCTAAGGAGGGCTTCGACGCCGACCTTAACCCCAACACAATGATCGGGCTCAAGCGCCTTTACGAAGATGCCACGCGGCCAGGGATAGCCGGTCATTCTGTACAGGGCGCAGAGACCTTGCGTAAGGTTCTATCGAGCGCCGAAAACGATGCAATCATTGCCGGCAAGGGCGAGATCACAAGCGACGCGCGACTAGCTGGGCAGTTGCTCGACGACTTCGACGACTTCATTGAGCAACAGCTACCGAGCTCGACTGCGGAATACCGAACCGCTCGCAACCTTTGGCACGTTCAACGAAAGGCGCAGGACATTGAAAACCTATTCGACCGAGCGAAGCGGCAGGCCGGGCAGTATTCGGTTTCAGGAATGCAAAATGCACTCCGAACACAGTTCAAACAGCTCGCCGATAACCCTAGAAGGATTCGCCGTTTCAGTGAAGCTGAGCGCGCCGCCATCAACAAAGTCGCCGAAGGCGGAAACATTCAAAACTTTCTCCAAGCATGGGGCAAGTTCGACCCGTTTAAGGGCGGTCTGCCGTCGATTGGGACGTATATCGCTGGCGTTGCTTCGCCTGATCTTGGCCTTGGCCTTGCGGCTACTGGTGTCGCCGCCCGTCACGGTGCCTCTGCGATGCGTAAATCAGCAGCGCGAGGCGTGGATGAACTCGTCAGAAGCGGAGCGGCTAGCGCAATGGGACGGCGGCTCACCGGAGAATCCCTCCCTCAGCTCGGGTATCTACCGTCAGCTACGCTAGGAATAGGAACCGCCGAAGAAAACCGCAGGCGGCTTTTGGCCGAGCGACTACAAGGGAGCAGATAGGTGGGCGTCTCGCAAACGAGCGCGTCGCCTTTTGTGAGCAGCGTTCGTGCTCTCATTTCGGCATTGCTTGCAGTAGTTCGATCTGTGTTTTGGGCGCCAATAAATGTTAGCAGGCACGTATGGGTGCCCGCACTTGAACACTGTTTTTTCTCTACGGATCTGCCGCGCCAGTCTCTTCCACGCTGCGTGCATTTTTTCCGCGGTTTGTTTCATTCTCCGCGGGTAGCGTCGATTCCTGGCATTCTCAAGAACCGTAGTCCATCTGCAATTACCTGGCTCGTAGTTACCATCGTTGTTAATGCGATCAATAACGTAGCCCGCTGGGCGCGGCCCCATGTCGGCGACAAATTTATGGAACGATTCGTTCCACTCTTTGCACACCGATATCCCGCGTCCGCCGTAGTGTTGGTATCCTGGGTCTTTCGGCGATCTGCATCGCCTCCGCATATCGCACCAAACAGCATAAAGCGGATGGTTTCTGACGTTTGCCATAGGAGCCTCTGAGATGCCTTACTCGGCCGGCACGATGTCCATGATTTATGATTTCGACACGGAGGCGGCATCGCCGCCAATCGAGATAGCGAAACTCACGGAGCAATTCCAGGATATCGCTACTGCTATGTCACTCGCGATGCTTCGCGATGGCACCGGACTCCCGACGGCTTCGCAAAATTTGAATGCGACCACGTTCACCAACGCTGCTGCGGCCACTACCCTAACTGGTTTCCCAAGGGTAACAGAATTAATAGATCAAGACCATGTATATTGGATTGACTCCGGCTCTGCCAACACACTCGTCATTACCCCTTCTCCCGCCATCGCCGCCTACGAGGAAGGGCAGCGGTTTGTCGTTAGAGCTGCTGCAAACAACTCCGGCGCGACGACCGTTAATGTGAACGGTCTCGGACCTATCGCGGTACAGACTCCTGACGGAGTAGCACTCGCTAGCGGAGCGATCCTGCTCGGTGGTCTCTACGAGTTCACCTACGACGCGAACACGGCGCCTGATCGGTGGGTGCTGACCTCGCCGCCATCGGAGATACCGGAAGGCATGCTCCCCGCTACGGTCCCTCTACTGACGGGCAGTAGCCTGTTTCTATCCGGGCAGATTCTATCCCTTAGCAACGCCACGGCTCCTAGAACCCGTCTTATAGACTCTGACGCAGCCACAGACGCGAAGGGGTGGGAGTGGCGGAACACCGATGGAACGCTGGCTCTGTTCACGCTGGACGATTCGCTAGCCGCTACCTCGACGGTGTTGAGTATTGCTCGTACGGGTGCGACACCGACCACGATCAACTTTGCTAACGGTACGCTGCAATACGGAAGCATTGAGGTCGGGTATAGAACCGCGCCGTCTCGTAACGTCACGTCAACTGGGAATACTGCCGCCTCTGACTCTGGCGGGACTGTCCGGTTCACCGCAGGTAGTGGGCAGACGTTCACCCTCGACGGCGATCCAGCAAACGACGCGGTGGTGATTCTCGTCAACTCATCGGGCAATAGCTGGACGATTGCGGCAAGTGGCACGCTGACTTTCGCCGGCAACACCGGAAGCCGCACGCTGGCAACCGGGAGCATGTGTGCCGCTATCCACGCGAGCTCGGGCAACTGGAACATCGCAGGGCAGTTGACGTGAGCGGAGCTACGTTGCTCGCGGCGATATCCGGCGGGAATGGTCTATTGGCCGCGACGCTCTCCAATGCGTCAAACGCGATTTCGACCAGCGCTGAAATTCAAAACGACGGGGATCACGTTTTTGGGAACGGCGCTGGTGGAGCAGATACAGAGGATTGGGTTTCACCGTCCACTGCTCTAGTGGCTGCTAACTACGAGGTTCGCGTTGACCCGACTAGCGGTAGTTTCACGACAGGAACTATCAACACATGGCTCGCGTGTACGTCTAGTCACACTTGGACGTATGCCGGAGTCGGTACAGTCACCTACAACATGTCCTTCCGGCTAGTCGGTGGAGCGACGCTCAAAGTTCACACCGGCATGACTATGACGGTTCTATGAGTGCGGTCCTCTCCCCTATCGGCCGCCGCATCGGGACTGTTTATGAGCCTGGTGATATCACTTGGCACGGAGCCAAAATTGATGGATCAACGGACGATACTGACGCCTGGAATAGCGCTATTGCTTTAGCTGCCGATACGGGTACAGAGGTATTTCACCCAGGCGGCACATCAATCGTTTCGACCGCTCTTGAACCGCTTTCTGGGATTATGGTCCGTGGTATCGGTTCGCGCCGCAGCATCATCAAAGCAGCGACGAACACTTTTTCTATTTTTAATGACGGTGGAACAGCACGCTCTAACGTGAGCTTTCGTGATATCGGCTTCGATGGAAATTCAGTCGGCTCGTCCAATCGCTGCGTGCTATTCGACGCGGATGCATCTGCGTCTGAGAACATCGAATTTCTCCGGTGTAGGTTCTCTAACGTGTTTCGTGGTGCTGAGCTAGACCGTGTTGCAGGGCTAGAATTCCTAGACTGCACGGGCACTGGACTTGGATCGTCGGTCCTCTACGTCGGGGAAAGCAACTCTTTGGCTCGGTCCTCGAGTGTGTTCGTTCGTGGTGTGAAGGTAACTGGTGGAGATACTGCAGCAGATGCTTCTGGCACGGGTGTTGTCTTCGTTGGATACGCGGACGGGGTAAAGGTGCTTGATTCGGAGTTCGACGGCACAGGGGCGGCGTCAGGAGCTACTACGCTCCACCATGCTGTTTACTTGCGATCGGTCACGGACGCCCAGATTCGCGGCATCCGCTCGAAGGACCAACGTCGAGGGGCGGGGGTTCACATCTTCTCAGACACCGGAGGGGGTGAGGCCAGAAGCAAGCGAGTCACGGTATCGAATGTCACAGTAACCGGGACGACTCACTACGCCGGTATCCGTATTGACGAAGTGGACAGCCTCGCAATGGGCGTCCTAATCGTTGAGGACTGCTTCACGTCCGCGCTCTATCTCACCAATTCCACTGGGGTTGCACTTGGTGACTTGATCGCGAAAAACAACGACGTCGAAGGCAACCCGCTTAACGAGGTTGTCCGACTTAGCAACGTGGATCTCGTGGACAGCGGCATCACGCTGGTGCAGATGGGCCTTGGAGATTACGCCGACGATGCCGCAGCCGAAGCTGCCGGAGTCCCCATCGGAGGTATGTACAACGACGGCGGCGCTGTGCGTGTGCGCATAAGTTGATGCTCGCCAGGGTATAATCAGCGCCATGAAACTCGACCGCATAGCTTATTTGCCCGAGGCCACGGTAGGCCGGTTGATGATTGATGGCTGCGAGACTCTCTACACGATCGAGCGACCTTGGATCGCTGGTCGAGCACCCGGCGGGGCGCCTAATGTGTCCTGTGTGCCGGACGGAGTGTATTCGCTTGTGCGTCACGCGCGACCGAACGGTGATGTGTGTGTCGCCTTGCGGAATCCCTCTTGTGGCGTGTACTACTCGCAAGAGCACGTTCCGGCCGCGGGTGGTCGGACACTGATCCTGATTCACTCGGCGAACTACGCCTCGGAGCTTCAGGGGTGCATTGCTCCGGGCCTTGGCCTGACGATCAACGAGAACCGCCTTATGGTAACTGCTTCGCGCCAGGCTATGGCTATTGTGTTAAAAGCCTTTCAGGCAGGGGACACGAAACTCAAGATAGCGCCGGCGCTCGGCACGGGGAAATGATGATGCGACCGAAAGAGGAACGCTGGGACTGGGTGTATCTCTCGATTGCCGTGGTGTTAGCCATCGTGGCAGTGGGGATGGCGTATCCGGTGTTTGCAGGGGATGACAAGGCAGGAATCCCCAAAACTCCGAGGACTGGTGAGAACATCCCAAGTACTACGGTGGATGCTTTGTCGGCTTCGAGCTCGAGCGCCACCGCAAACCCGATTCTGACGGCTAACTCTGGCGGCGGGGCGAGCAACGCGAACCTGTACGAAAGCACCGACTCGCTAGGGCTCGCGTTCGGCAACGAGGCGCCCATCCCCTACGGGGCGACTCCGGAGTGCTACGTGCCCGGTAGAGGGCTCAAGCGGGCCCAGGGCTGGGTGTTCGGCCTGGTACAACTCTCAGCCGTGCTAGAACGTGATGAGCAATGCATTGCCGACGTACAAGCCACTAGAGCCCACGTAGAGCGTATGGCGACGCTTCGCCTAGAAACGATCAGGGCACAGACCGAGGCTTCCAAAGCGTCTACAGAAGCCTACAAGGCGTCAGAACAACGAGCCCTAGCCGAATGTGGGTGGGAGGAGATATGCGCAGCATCCAAGTAGCTCTGCTCCTGCTCGTCGCAGCGGGCGCTCACGCCCAGTCCCCAAAGGGCAAAACCAAACTCGGCTGGGAACCGGCGACCACCTACACCGACGACACGTTTATGATTCTCGGCGAGCAGCGCATCTATGCGGCGCGCACTCTTTCGACGACGTGCGGTACGCCGCCTGCTCCTGGGTCATTCACGTTCTATCAGACCGTCGCTCCGGAACTCGCTACGTTCGAACTACTGAACCAGTTCAACGGCGGCTGGTATTACTACGTGACCTCGGTCGATGTGTTCGGCACCGAAAGCGTAGAAACATCCAACATCGTCTGCAAGGGCATCAACATTCAGGGAAATTGGCAACCGCCAGGTGTCGGTGTGCGTCCGCGCGGACCGAAGAACTTGATAGTGCTGCCAGATGCAACTTGATCCATTCACCATTGGGTGGAAGATTTGGACGACTATTCGCCCTTGGCGGCGATTGAAGGAAGCACGGAACGCACGCAGAAAGAGGAAGGGCATACCGCCTCTTCCGATCACTGAAGAGGACGATCTTATGCTACCGAAGGGCACGCAAACGTATACCGGTCTAGCTATCTTGATCCTGACGCCGCTAGTGGCCAAGTACGGCATCGGCTCCGAGGATCTCTCATTGTGGGTGACGGCCATAGGCACGGTGATCGGCGGCATTCTCGGCATTCTCGGGCGCATCCGTGCTGGCAAGGCCGCGTAGTTCCGATCTGATGCACGGAGGCACGATGTGGGACTCATCCCCTTACTCAAACTTTTGTGGGATTCCAAAATCCTCACCACCGCATCGGGGTATGCAGCCTTGATCCTTCTAGGTTACTTGTACTTGTTCGAGATCAATCCTCTATCGGCAGAGGTCACGGACGTTAAGGACGCGGTAGTCGATTTGCAGTTGTCGAGCTTCGAGCAGAGGCTGGACGCTGCGTACTCTGCTCTATGCATGAATCCCGGCGACCCGGCGATACTAGAACGGATTAGAGAGCTCCAGCAGGATTACCAGCGACTAGCGGGCGGTCGGTACAACCCGCCTGACTGTAACTTGCTGCTGAAACTCAAATGACCTCCGCTCCTGGTAAGCTCGGCAAGTCTTACCCGGCAAATGGCAACATTTCCAGCAGCAACACGGCGCCTACTGCTCAAGCGTCTATCGTCGGGGATCGGTTCGGGTGGATTGTCGCGCTCCTGATTGGCATTGCCGCGCTCGTGCTAGCAGTGGTCGCTATGTACGTCGTGAAGGACGCGCGCGAAGCGGTTAGAATAGCCAACGAGGCTTTGCAGCAATCATCCCGAGCAATGGAACGGTCGAACTTGACAGAGCGAGAATCACGACTAGCTCAAGAGGATTTGATGCTGCTACGCTCTGCGGTGAAGTCTCACGGAATCCACACTGAAACGGCTGGCGATCACGAATAGGAGTTCAATCTGAGCCACGACATCATCATTTGCGGCGGTGCCGGTGAAGTCACTGGCGAAAAGACCATCAAAATCTACACGCACACTCGCGCCGACATTGCGATTCGAGTGAGCACAGCCGGACTTGACTCGGTGAAACACGCCCAGCTCGAGAAGCTCGTCAAAGATCAGGTGAAGAAACTCCGCAAAGGTATCGAAAGAATTACGGGCGATGAGTACTACTATCATCAGCCGCACGCGGAGAACTTCTAAACCGCTTGCCGAGATTGTCGGGCGGTAGTAAGTCAGGCTCGTTGCCGTCCAAAGCCAAACGCATCATGTGGAACGCGGTTTGAGCTCGCGAAGCCCACAGCTCGTGGGAAATATCCTGTTTCATCCACCGCATTCTCGCAGCCATTGCAGCTAGGCATCTAGCTAGGTGGCGGTAGTAGGCGACGCGGGTCATTGGCGATCCTTCAGTGCTTCTTTGGCAACCTCTGCCGCCTGGCTAAACGCTCTAGCAGCACCTAACTCGTGTGCCCAATACTGGTCGGGAAGCCGATTAGTTAAGCCGTCGTAATCGCCGTCAGATGGTCCTAGCAGAGTCAATCCGCCCATTTGCGCGACAAGTTGCAGCGACGCACTCAGCCGCTCGTTCTCCTTCCGCAGCTCGGCGATGGTTTCTGTTATGCAGTGGCACGGCCCTCCGTTGAACACTCCGCGACCGCCGCACGTCGTGCAATGTAGATGCACAGAGAAAGTAGGCACCTTTTTAAGTTCGTCGCTCATAGCGTCCCGTGCTCCCATGCTGCCAAAGCGTTTTCTGCTATCGACACGGCCATGTGGGCGTGCGAGGCGTACTTGATTTGCACGAGAGTTTCGCGGCATTGGTCTAGCCGCTTGTTCGCCTCGGCTAACTGCTGCAACGACTTCCCATGCGGGCAATACGGATCGTGCAGAATCGCTACGTGAGCGTCATCGCCAGCAATCGACGCATCGCAGTACAGACATCTGCTCCACGTCCTAGTCTTGCCACCCTTCAGCCTCTCTACCTCCTTCCGCAGCTCGGCGAGTTCGCTCACGCTTCCGTCCTCGGCCCCACAGCGGGCCTCAAGCAGTTGTTCAGGGTAATAGTCAGCAGCTTGTCGTTCATCTGGTCCTGCTGGAAGTCGAGCCAGGTCATAAACCCGGAATAGACCACTAGGGCGGCGATGATCGAGAGCAGGGCTTGGCGGCTCATGGTGTCACCATTTCAACCGCTGTTCTGTTGCGTCTCTGAGCACGAGCCCTTCGTCGATATAGCCACGGAGCACGCCCCTTTTTGGATACTTTTCCAGTTCTTCCGCCGTCCACTTCGGGATGGCAAGGAACCGCGCATAGCGCCGTTTGATCTTTTGCTTCACCACCGCTTTTCGTTCTACTAGTGTCCATGGAGGACGAGCCCCTAGAAAACAGTTGCACTCTAGGCATGCAGGAACTTCGCAGAATGGCCATCTATTTTGCGCTCCCTCTTGGAGGATGATCTGTCGGACCGACCGCGGAGGAACATGATCGACCGATTCGGCTGGCATCCCGCAGTAGTAGCAAGGCTGAATATCACGATCCACCCGGCCCGCGGCCCATGCCTTAAAGCGGCATCGGTTAGAGCAGTACTTTTTGTTCGATCTGTGTCTAAAGGCAGTCCCGCATTCTGGGCACGTGGAGGACTTCAAAGGCGCGCCCCTTATCCATGTAGCCAGAACCGTTTATAACCGTTTCTAGGCTACCCAGCAAGCTCCTGGAGGCGATCCTGGCAGAATACCGAGATGTCTGCCGGAACTTCCAAGTCCCTTTCTGAGTAAGCGTCCTCTATCAGTCGTTTTGTCGCCTTTAGGGACTCCGAATCCTTGCTAGCCTTGATCGCTTCCACTGCCCAAGGGTCTAGGCTCTCGCTTAGTGGGAGCGAGTGTGTAGTGTCGGCTAGCAGCTTTTTGATGCCAGAGCGTTCCCAAGACCGCAGGTGATCCCAAACGAATAGCTGCTCCTCGCTGGTCAAACTGTTCCATGTGGAACGCAGAGCGTCGCCGTCCGCTGCCTTAGTCGATTCCAGCATCCCGTCGATAAGCTCCCGTAGGCGCTTGGGGGCGATCTTGGCGGGGGTTACGTCGATAGCCTCGGCGGCCAGGATTCGCTCGCCCTCGTCCGGGTCAAAAATGCCAGCGAAGGCAAAGGCAAGCCGGGCGCACTGAATCATGGCCTTGTGGCGCAGCATCCGCTTGGGATGTGTCGTCCAGGGGTCTGTCTGGCGCTTGCACTCCGCCATGTACTCCGTGACCTTGGTCGGGTGACTACGGTCCTTGCGGTAGATGGTGCAGGTACACTTTTCGTCGTCCTGCTCGAAGTCCATCCCGTCGAACTGCTGGTGCTCATTCGTGATTCTGGCCCACCCGTCTACGCCGACAATCGGCACGATCCCGTTGCGACTGGGGAAGGCGTAAATCTCGCGCGTCCAGGGGTTTAGGTTGTGGGCATCGGCCACGATCAACAAAGCGGCCATCTGCTCGGTCGTCACGTCACCCTTGAATGCCGTGGCCTTGAGCGTCGCCATCATCTTGTTGGGCTCGATGCCGTACTTGTTGGCGAACTTCTCGACCAGGCTTTTACGCTCCGCTCGAGCGGTGGCTACTTCCTCGGCCGTG
>Ga0137457_1000040_pt1 | contig 34298 bp, 28 predicted proteins | sample EasRivERMGT630_2_FD_102321 | JGI IMG/M metagenome (GOLD analysis project Ga0137457, IMG submission 102321) | Soil microbial communities from meander-bound floodplain in the East River, Colorado, USA - East River MetaG ERMGT630_2 | ecosystem: Environmental > Terrestrial > Soil > Floodplain ...
CTGGTGGTCGGTGATGACCAGAAAATACGAGGACAGCGCCATCGTTTCCCAGGCCACCATGAAGAGATAGGCGTCGTCGGCGAGCAGCACGAAGGCCATGCTCGCGAGGAACACGTGGTACTGCAGGCTGATGAGCGTGAGGCGCCCCGAGGGCTCTTCGCGGAAATACCCCGCGGCGTACACGGAAATGCCGGCCGAGACCGAGCCGAGCAGCATCAGGAAAAATCCCGCGAGCGGGTCGATGCGCAGGTGGAAGGGGAGGTCGGGGAGTCCCAGGGGCAGCGTGAGGCTGTGCGTCGGCAGCCATACGGCTTGCAGGCCAAAGGCGGCGAGTGCGATCCCCGCGAGCGCACCCAACGGAAAGGCGACCCGCCTCGCGAACGCCGCGTTGTTCGCGGGGACAAGACTCACCGCCGCGATCACAAGCCAATAGACGGCGACGAGCAGCGAGCCCACGAGGGGCAAAGCCGTGGCCTGCAGGGCGTTCACTTCACCTTCATCCCCGGTTGCGCGCCGCCGTCGGGAGAGAGCAGGAACAGCCCCGGCGCATCGCCCGAGGCGGCGAGCACCATCCCTTCGGAAACGCCGAACTTCATCTTGCGCGGAGCAATGTTGGCGACCATCACCGTGAGCCGGCCCTCGAGCTTCTCCGGATCGTACGCCGACTTGATGCCGGCGAACACCGTGCGCGTCCCGCTGCCGGTGTCGAGCGTGAGTTTCAGGAGCTTGTCCGCGCCGTCGACGTGCTCGGCTTTGACGATTTTCGCGATGCGCAGGTCGACCTTGTTGAAGTCGTCGATCGAGATCTCCCCTCTCCCGTCGGGAGAGGGGCCGGGGGTGAGGGAAGGGGGTGAGGGATGAGTCGACGCGGATGGCGCAGCCATTTTCTCCTCCAATGCATTCCAGATGGCCTCAAGTACGGCCTCCGTTTTTCCAAGAACATCGTTGTTCCAGAACCGCAGCACCTCTATGCCTTGGCTTTTGAGCGCGGCGGAGCGGACTTCATCCTTCGCGGCAGCATCGAAGTGCTGAGAGCCGTCGAGTTCGAGTGCGAGCTTGGCCTCATGGCAATAGAAGTCGAGGATGATCTTCTTTCCGGAGATTTCCAGAGGATGCTGCCGACGGAATTTCGCCCCGTGAATGCGCCGGTCGCGCACCAAGCCCCAGACCAACTGCTCCGCGTCGGTCTGCTCTTCACGTAGCTTGCGAGCGAACGCGAGTAGCTCTTCCGGAAGCGGAATTTTCGTTGACCGACTTCCCTCACCCCCGGCCCCTCTCCCGGAGGGAGAGGGGAGATCAAACAGCGCGTCGAGTTGTTTTTCTTCGACGCGGGTCATGAGGTGTGAATATTGAAGTATTGACTCTTCGTCCGGTTGCGTTGGCGTCAATGGTAGATGAACGGCTCGCCAAGTTTGAAACGGTGCCTTCAAGAATTTTCCTGCTTCCTCGGCCAATTGAGGAAGTATTGGAGCGAGATAAATCGTCAGAATTCTGAATGCTTCGAGAGAAACGCTGCATATCTCCTGCAGTTCGACGCTATTTGGAAACTTCTTCGCTATCTCCCACGGCTTTGCTCCGTCAAAGTACTTGTTCACTTTATCGGCTAATTCCATGGTGCGTCGAATAGCTTTTCCATACTCTCGTTGGTCGTAGGAGGCCGCTATTTCATCTTCTGCCGCCTCAATCTCTTTTATGACCGGATGCGTGCCAGCACCAGAGAGTCCCAGAGGCCTAACTTTCCCTTGAAAATTCTTGTGAATAAACGGGGCAGCGCGACTCGCAATGTTTATGTATTTACCGACGAGGTCGCTGTTAATTCGGGCTTTGAAATCATCAGCATCAAAATCAATGTCCTCGACGTTACCGTTCAGCTTCGCTGCGATGTAATAGCGCAACCACTCGGGATTCATCCCGAGCTTGAGATAGCGCAGCGGGTCGATCCCCGTGCCGCGCGATTTCGACATCTTGTCGCCCGAGACGGTGATGAAGCCGTGGACGTAGACGTGGTCCGGCGTCTTGTAGCCGGAGTACTGGAGCATGGCCGGCCAGAAGAGAGTGTGGAAGTAGATGATGTCCTTGCCGATGAAGTGGACCATCTCGGTGCTGCCGCCGGGCTTCACGAAAGCGTCGAAAGCGATGCCCTTTCGTTCGCAGTAATTTTTCAGGCTCGCGAAGTAGCCAATCGGGGCGTCGAGCCAGACGTAGAGGTATTTCTCTTCCTTGATGTCGGGAATCCGGATTCCGAAATACGGCGGATCGCGCGAGATGTCCCAGTCGGCGAGCGTCTTGTCGTCCTTGCCTTCGAGCCATTCCTTGGCTTTGTTCGCCACCTGCGATTGCAGGCGTCCGGGCTCGTTGATCCATTCGCGCAGAAATTTCTTGCACTTGGGATCGGAAAGCCTGAAAAAGTAGTGCTCAGACGATTTGAGCTCTGGCTTCGCACCGGAGAGCGTCGAGTACGGGTTCTTGAGCTGCGTGGGCGAATACACGGTGCTGCAGTTCTCGCACGCGTCCCCGTACTGGTCCTTCGCGCCGCAGTTCGGGCACTCGCCCTTGATGTAGCGGTCGGCGAGGAACATGCCTTTCACCGGATCGAAGAACTGCGCTATCGCTTCCTTGTAGATGAGCCCCGCTTTGTGGAGCTTGCGATAGATGTCCTGCGAGAGCTCTGTGTTCTCTTTGGAGTGAGTCGAGTGCCAGTTGTCGAATTCGATGTGAAAGCCGTCGAGGTATTGTTTGCGCCCCTTGGCGATTTCCGCGATGAATTGCTCCGGCGGCTTCCCCGCCTTCTCCGCCGCGAGCATGATCGGCGCGCCGTGAGCGTCGTCCGCGCCGATGAAATGGACTTCGTGGCCCTGCATGCGCTGGAACCGCACCCAGATGTCGGCCTGGATGTATTCCATGATGTGGCCGATGTGGAACGGGCCGTTCGCGTAAGGCAGGGCGGTGGTGACGAACAGCCGGCGGGACATGCGGACTTTCAAAAGCCGTCATTCTATCGCCTCGCGCCTGTGTCGGGCGCGCTGCGGTTCCGGGTTCAGACCAGGGCGATCAACATCGCGATGATGACCGCCGCCCCGACGGTAGCGGCCATGATCGTGTTTTCGCGCTGTCCCCACGGATGCTCTCCGGGGAGCAGTGCCCGGCTGGGCGATATCGACGTCGCCGAAGGGGATCGGGTCGAGACGAACTCCGTCCTCCCGTCCGCGCCGATCTGACGCATCAGGCGCTGGGTCGCTGCCTGCGAATCGAACGCGCGCGAGATGCCCTTGGTCGGCGAGGGCGCTGTCGAGACCTCTTCGCCCGATTCCCGCTCGGGAGTCTGCGCAATCGGGAGCGCCGCGCCCTGGGGCGCCAGCGGAATCGGCCGCGTCGTTACGGCGAGGGCGAGGCCCGCGCCTTGCTGGCCCGTTTCCATCTGCAGCCTGCACTCGCGCAGGTCGTTCGCAAAATCGGCCGCGCTCTGGTAACGCGCCTCCGGGGCCTTGGCGAGCACCTTGGCGACGATGTAGTCGAGCATCACCGGCACTTGCGGATTGGCCGAGCTGGGCGGCGCCGGATCGTGGTTGGTGATCTGATACATCAAGGCGCTCAGGCCTTCTCCGTTGAAGGGCGTGGCCCCGGTCAGGCACTCGTAAAGGATGACCCCGAGCGAAAAGATGTCCGAGCGATGATCGGCGCGTGTTCCCACTATCTGCTCGGGGGAAATGTACTTGGGCGAGCCCATGATCACGCCGGTCTGGGTGCGCGTTTCGCTGGAGCGCATGCGGGCAATGCCGAAGTCGGCGATTTTCGCCCGACCTTCCGGCGTGATCATGATGTTCGCAGGCTTGATGTCCCGATGCACGACCTGGTGCTGGTGGGCGTAGGCCAGACCCTCTCCGACCTGGGCGGCGATGTCGACCGCCTGCACGACCGGCAGCGGCTGCCCCTGGGCGAGCAGCTCGCGCAGCTCGCAGCCCTCGATGTATTCCATCGCCATGTACACCAGGTGCCCGCTCTTGCCGATGTCGTAGATGATGATGATGCTCGGATGGTTGAGGCCGCCCGCGGCCTTCGCTTCGGTGTAGAAGCGCGCCTCGTACTCCGCCATGCCCTCGTGCCCCGCCTCCTCCGTGTTGATGGTCTTGATCGCCACCATGCGGTTGAGCATGGGATCGTTCGCTCGATACACCACTCCCATCGCGCCTTTGCCCAGCTCGGCGACGATCTCGTAGCGGCCCAGCAGCCAGGGTTCGGTCATGGTCGGGCTATTTCTTCGCCTTCACGCCGCGGAATGCAGGACCCCAGATCGGGTGTCCGGCCTCGTCCTCCCGGAGCTCGAATGAAGGGTCGATCTCCAGCGCCTTCTTGAATTCGTCGCGGCACTGCTGCATCCGGCTGGAGGCGCAATGGATAAAGGCAAGATACTTATGGGCCCTCACCCTGCCGGACTTGCCCCGCAGGCCGGAGTCGAGGCCCAGCTGCAGCAATCTCGCCGCGTAAGCGTGCTCGCCGTCCTCGTAGGCTCTTATTCCAAATTCAAGATCCGTCTCGGCCTTGCTCGAGAACGTCCCGCATCCGGACATCACCAGGCAAACGAGCAATGACGCGAGCCAGCGGTAATCGGCCATAGCCCCCCTTTAACGGCGGAATCGGTGCGTAATGCTGATCTCCGTGCCCGGCTTCAGTTCGACTGTCTGGACATGGGCGGGAAACGACCCGTTCCTCAACTCTACCCGATGCTTGCCGGGCCTGAGAGGGATCGATCGCAACGGCGGACTGACCCCTTGTCTCGTCCCGTCCACGAAAACCTCGGCCCAGGGCAGGGCAACGATATTGAGCGTGGCTTCGCGCGAGGGGGCGGGGACCGTTGCCACGAACTCCGGTTCCCTCGGCCTTGGCGGCGGCGCGACTTCCTTCGCTTTGAGCGCTGCTTCGGTCTCGTCCGCTCTTGCCGTTTGCACGGGCGCACCGGCTTTGGGGGCAGCGGCTGTGTCCCTCGCCCTGCGTGGCGTCTTCGCTTCCGTGGCTTGCGGCGGCGCCTTCGGCTCGCGCGCCTGCGCGGGCGCGGATTCCGGCGCCTCGACTTTGGCCGGCCCGACCTTGGGCGCCGTTGCCGGCGGCGCCCCCGACGCCACCGTTTTCGCCTCGCCGTCCGAGTTCCGGTGGCTGCGCGCGATGACTCCGGTCCCGACGATCAGCGTGAACGCGAGCGGCGCCGCCACGAGCAATTTGCCGTTGACCGCCAGCGTCTCTGGCCAGCTTCGCAGGCTCAGCTTCGGGAATTTGAAGAGGCGCAGGTTCGGAAGGCGCAGGTTCGGAAGGCGCAGGGTCTGTCTCGGCGCAGGCAACGGTACCGAGCGCCGAAGATTGCTCGGCGCCGAGCTGATCGCGTAGACTTCGTGCTCGCGCACGTGCTTGTCGGTCTTGGCTCCCTCGTAGCTGAACAGCTTCGCGTAGTCTTCGGACAGGCGCGCCATTATTTCGTAATAGGAGCGCGAGACGAGGATCTGACCCGTCTCGGCGAAGCTCATGACGCGCTGCGCGACGTTGATCCCGTCGCCGATGATGTTGTTCTGGCCGTTGATATCCTTGACGACCCTCACCGGCCCGAGGTTGACGCCGACGCGAATCTTCAGCTGCGGGCCGCTGGTGACGTCCTGGGCGGCAACGGCATCGCGCAGGCTCATGCTGGCGAACAGGGTGTCTTCGAGATCTCCGAGAAAGGTCACGGCCGCGCCGTCCCCGGTGTCGAGGATGATGCGGTCGTCGGTGGCGACGCCCGCGATCGCCTGGGTCAGGACGGCGTTGAAGCGTTCCTTCAGCGCGATCTGCTCGGTGACCGAGTACTGCGAGTACCCGACGATGTCGAGAAAGAGCACGCTGCAGATTGATGTTCGATTGGTATGCTCCGCCATCTTTTTCCGCCGCAGTCTGCCTGGCCTGCCCCCCGCACCTCGTGCGGCCCGTGTCCTCCTGGGGGCCATTCTACCGCGGCAGGGCCCGGCGGGCACCGGAAAGTTGCTAGAATATCAACCCATTGCCAGCCGGTAGCCCCCCGCGCGACGGAAATCGCGTGAACCGCCATGCCAGTCACTCAGGAACAAGTTCACAGCGCGCTCAAGGATGTCCTTGACCCGAATACCGGCAGGGATTTCCTCGTCACCAAGTCGGCGAGAAACATCAAAGTGGAGGGCGGCAGCGTCTCGCTCGAGATCGAGCTGGGCTATCCCGCGAAAACCCAGCTCGATCCGATCCGCAAGCTCATTTCAGGAAAGCTCCGCGAGGTCCCGGGCGTGAGCGCCGTAAACGTCAGCGTCACGAGCAAGATCGTTTCCCACTCGGTGCAGCGCGGGGTCAAGCTGATACCCGGAGTGAAGAACATTGTCGCGGTCGCCTCCGGCAAGGGCGGGGTGGGAAAATCGACCACGGCCGTGAACCTGGCGCTTGCGCTCGCGGCCGAAGGGGCGAGCGTCGGAATGCTCGATGCCGATATCTATGGGCCCTCGCAGCCGATGATGCTCGGCATCACCGGCCGGCCCGAGTCCAAGGACGGCAAGACGCTCGAGCCGATGATGGGCCACGGCATCCAGGCGATCTCGATCGGCTTTCTCATCGACATCGACACCCCGATGGTCTGGCGCGGGCCGATGGTGACGCAGGCCCTCGAGCAGCTCCTCAAGGACACCCGCTGGCGGGACGTCGATTACCTCATCGTCGACATGCCGCCCGGCACCGGAGACATCCAGCTCACGCTCGCCCAGAAAGTGCCGGTCACCGGGGTGGTGATCGTCACCACGCCCCAGGACATCGCGCTCATCGACGCGCGCAAGGGCCTCAAGATGTTCGAGAAAGTCGGCATTCCCATCCTCGGGATCGTGGAGAACATGAGTACCCACATCTGCTCGAAATGCGGCCACGAGGAGCACATTTTCGGACAGGGCGGGGCGGAACGCATGTGCAAGGACTACGGTACCGAGCTGCTCGGTTCGCTGCCGCTCGACATCGCCATCCGCGAGCAGGCGGACTCGGGCAAACCGACCGTGGTGGCCGACCCGGAGGGCCGGGCGGCGGACATCTACCGGGCGATCGGGCGCAGGCTTGCGGTCAAGATCGCGGAGTCCGCCAGGGACATGACCTCGAAGTTTCCGAACATTGTCGTCTCCAAGAACACCTGAGCGGGCCCACTGCCGATGAGCGTCAAGTCGGACAAGTGGATGGCGGCGGTCGCTTCCCTCTAAGGAAACTCTGAACAACCCCTGATTTCGTCATTTCCCGCGTAAGCGGGAATCCAGAAATTTCAACCGCTTGCTGGATGCCCGCTTTCGCGGGCATGACGTTGATCAGAGCTTCCCTAAGCACCGCGCGCGCGGCCGTATACGGCCACACCGGGTGCAGGCTGCCTTCGTTCGATTCGGCCGGCGCTTTCGAGCTGCTCCAGAGCCACCCGCACCACGTCGTCCGTGACGGTCTCGTCCAGGCCGGAGAGCCACCAATGATGTACCCCCGTCAGGCTGTCCGACGCGTGCGGATGCAGCTCCAAATAGCGTTCGATCGTGCGCATGACCGCGGCGACCTGCGCGGCGCGCCACGGCTCATGCGGATCGGGATCCGGCGGTTTTTCCATCCCGACTCCCTCTGGATGGAACGTCCTTAGGCAACGCCCGTGCCAACGCACACGGAGACGTAACCCCCTGATTGAGTTGCGCCGGCAATCGAGGCCGGAGAGCGAGCGGGGCGATACCGCACCACCCCCCCGCGCGTGCACGCGCGGGCATCACGGGCGTCCTCCCGGAGCGTCGGAGGCGGACGCCCTGATTCACGTCGCGGTATCGAACCTCGGCACAAGCCTGGAATCCTGCTCTTCTTCGCAAATCTCGATGGCTATTTGCCGCATGGGGCAAATCAGACCCGGTCGTGAGTCAACGGGGCCTATCGAAGCGCACAGTCAGAGCGCCGGGCCTCGCTTATATTTTTTGTGCACCACCCGTGCGTCCGGAATGACCCATCGTTGCCGCGACCTTCTCGGCAAGCTTCAGACAATCAAGCGGTTATTCGCGCGCCAGATCCGGCACGGCATTTGCTGCCATTCCAAGACAAAGACCCGTACCCGATAGCAATGATGCTCCGAGACTAAAGAGCGGGGTCCGAGAGTGTGAGGACTCCAGAATGAGTGACTTCACGGCGATCAAGGCGGTCACCGAGACGCTTCAGCAATTGCTCGTTACGGATCTCGCCATCGCGGTCGAGACCAAGAAAGCGCCGCATGAGATCAGTGCCAGCACGCCCTTGGTGGGCCTGTTCCTTTATCGCGCGGAGTTCAATTCTTTTCTCGCCAATCTCGACTGGCAGAAAGCAGCGAGTACACAGCTGATAGCGCCGCCGTTCGGTCTCAATCTGCAGTACCTGGTAACCCCGTACGGCCCGGATCAGATCGAAATCCAGAAGACGCTGGGGGAAGTGATGCGCGCGTTTCACGAGCACCGCGTGGTCTCGGCCGGGGATCCCGCCCTTTCACCGGACCTGGCAACGATGACCGAGGAGCTGCGCATCGTGCCGCATCCCCTGCCTTTGAGCGACATGATCGAACTGTGGAAGTCCTTCGAAAAGGTGCCGTATCGCCTCGCCGCGACCTACGAAGTGTCCGCGGTCCTGATTGACAGCCGGATTACGCGGAACGTGATGCCCGTGCAGGAGCGACACGTGGACTTGAGCACGATCCGATGAAGCTCGGGGACCTTCAGTCCGCGGAAAACACGGCCTGGGGCGAGCCGGCTTCGCCGGCCGCCCCATCGGGGTGGAGCGAGGGACTGTGCAGCGAGCTGAAGGCCCGGCTTGCCCGGCTCGTGGCCTGCATGCGTGCGCCTGCGGCGGTCGGCGGGGAGATCGCGTTCAAAGGCCTGGTGATCAGCGACGTCGAAGTCGACCGTCTCTTGGACGGGGCGGGCAACGCCGTCCCGGCCGGGCCGCAATTCGAGATCGGGAGCCTGTGGCAGCGGATCGCGGCCGCGAAACCGCAACGCGCCGCCGAGCTGCAGCAGCGGTTCCAGCTGTCGCTATTCGAGCTGGAATGCGTGCTGGCATGCCTCGCGCCCGAAATCGATCGGCAGTTCGAGCGCATCTACGCCTACTTGAACGACGACGTCACGCAAAGGCAGCCGGGCGCCGATCTGCTGCTACGGCTGCTCGCGCCGGCAACGCTGCGGTTGCAACTGATGGACAGCCTGACGCGTGAGGGCCGCCTGCAACGCCACGGAATCCTCGTTCCGGTCGATCCGCCCCCAGGGGTCCGGAACGCGCATGGCGGCGCGCTGCTGCGGGTTGCGGACGGCGTGGTGCGATACCTGCTCGATCAGGGTGGGGCAGAGGGCTTGCTCGCGCGCGCGTGGTGCCCGCACGACGAAGCCCCGCTCGCCCCGCTGCTGTGGGCGAGATTGCCGGAGATCGACGAGCTGGCGCGATTGGTACAGGACCATCTCACCGCCGCAGCGCGGACCCCGCTGGTGATCGCCGTGCGCGGCCGTGCCGGCAGCGGCCGCCGGTTTCTGGTGCAGGAGGCGTGCCGGCGCGCGGGATTCGGCTGCATGGCGCTCGACCTCGCCCGGCTCAAGCGCGCGCCGGAGGCCGAACGCACGCTGGTTGCCGCGCTGCGCGACTCGATTTTGCAGGGCGCGCCGGTATTGCTGCACCACCTGGACGCTTGGCTCGATGACGCCGAGCGCACGGGTGAGCTGCGCGCCTGGCTGCAAACGCTCGTATATGAAATGGGCTGGGTGGTGTTCGTCGGCTCCGAGGCCGACGCCGCGCTGCCCGCCTGGTTTCGCGCCGCGCGGGTGGTGGAGCTTGAATTGCCGGAGCTCACCGCGACGGCCCGCGCGGAGGCGTGGCGCGTCCTGCTCGCCACGCAGACTGCGCTGACGGACGAGGAGAACGGATCTTTAGCCGACGCACTCGCGGCGAAGTTCCGGCTGAGTCACGGCGAAATCGCCGATACGCTGGCGCGCGCGACGAGCGCGCGCGACGCGCCGGGGGACGCGAACGCCTGGTCGGATGCCCTGCACCTGCACGCGGGCCGGATTGCGGCGCCGCGGCTGAATCAATTGGCTCAGCCGATCCCGACGCTGCACGGTTTTCGGGACTTGGTGCTCCCGCAGGACAAATTGGAAGCCTTGCGCGACATAGTGCGCCGGGTGCGACACCGGCGCACGGTCATGGAAGACTGGAAGTTCGACGCCCTGTCGGCGCGCGGACGCGGGCTGGTGGCGCTCTTTTTCGGCCCGTCGGGCACCGGCAAGACGATGGCGGCCGAGGTCCTCGCGCATGAGCTCGGCATGCAGCTGTTCCGTATCGATCTCGCCGGCGTGGTCAGCAAGTACATCGGCGAGACCGAAAAGAACCTGCGTGCCGTGTTCGAGGAGGCCGATCGCGCCGATGCCGTGCTGTTCTTCGACGAGGCCGACGCGCTCTTCGGCAAACGCTCCGAGGTCAAGGACGCGCACGACCGCTACGCCAACATCGAGATCAATTACCTGCTGCAGCGGATCGAGAGCTTCGAAGGCATGGCGATCCTCGCCACCAACATGCGCAGCCACCTGGACGAAGCCTTCCTGCGGCGCATCCAGGTCACCGTCGAGTTCACGCTGCCGCGGATCGCGGAGCGGCGGGAGCTGTGGGACAAGTCGTTTCCCGCGGCGGCGCCGCGCACCGCCGAAATCGACTGGGACTTTCTCGCGAGCCGCTTCGAGCTCTCGGGCGGGGCGATTCGCAACGCCGCGTTGGGCGCGGCCTTCCTCGCCGCCGAAGAGCAACGCCCGATCGGCATGGGCGAAATCGTCAGGGCGCTGCGCTCTGAGCTGGTCAAGGCGGGGCGGCGCGTCGCCCCCGGAGAATTCGGCGCCTATGCAGGCTGCGCAGAGCCGCCGGCGCAAAGCGCGCAACCGAATCAATAAGGGGGTCATATGGCATGTCGCCTCGTCAATTTGCACAAGCACCCATTGCGCGTCGATCTGCGCGGCGGAGAGACGCTGGTCCTTCAACCCGGTCAGAGCTCGCCCACGCTGCGCGAGGAGCTGCTGTACGACAACTTCCACCTGACCGGTTGGGAAAAAGCGGGCTGGATCGCGCGGCTGCCCGCGCGCCTCACGGCTGCGACACCGGCTCCGAAACCGCCCGTTTCGAAGCCGCCCGTTTCAAGACTGCGCGACGATGAGCTCTCGACGGAGGCGGCGCCGGGGTCCGGTCTGCCCGCTCCGAATTTACACGCGAGCAAGCAGTCGCGGGAGGACGCCGCAGCGGAACGCCCCAAGCCCGGCGCGCGTGCCGATGACAAGACACCCCGTGGCTCAACGACGAAAAAGTGATCCCTATTGACGACGCGCTTCGCGGCGCATTCCCCCGAACCTGACTACACAGGAGAAAGACCATGGCCGAATACCTGCATCCCGGCGTGTACACCGAGGAAAAATCCAGCGGCGTGAAGCCGATCGAAGGCGTGGGCACGTCCACGGCGGCTTTTATCGGCGTCACCGCGAAAGGCGTGCCGAACAAGGCGACGTTCATCACGAGCTGGTCGCAGTTCGTGCGCAACTTCGGCTACCTGATCCCCGGCAGCTATCTGCCGTACGCCGTGCAGCAGTTCTACGCCAACGGGGGCAAACGCTGCTACGTCGTGCGCGTGCTCTCGGACGCGTCCTCGGCCGCAGCGAGCTTCGACTTGCGTTCGCAGGAAACCAACTCGCCGGCCCGCACGACGCTGCGCCTGAAGGCCAAAGGCAACGGCGCCTGGGGCAACGGTCTCGCGGTACTGGTGCAGGACGGCTCGGGCAGCGCTACCAGGGAGTTCAAGCTGGTCGTGCTGCTGGACGGTGAAATCGTGGAGGTCTTCGACAACCTGAGCATGGATCCGGCGGCGGACAACTACGTCGAGACGGAGGTCAACGACGCCTCGGATTACATCCAGGTCGAAGATCTCCACCCCGGGACCGAGCTCGCCAACGGCCAGCCGGTTTATGCGACATCGTTCTCCACCGCGGCGCTCGCCGATCCGGTCCCGTTCGTGGCCGGCGACAACATCACGATCGAAGGTTCCGCCGGCTCGACTCCTCCGCCGGTGGATCTCGGCGCGCTGCCGGCGCCCGTGCATCCGGCCGACGTCGTCGCCGCGCTCAATGCCCAGTGGGCCGCGTTCAACGTGTCGGCTTCACTCTCCACGGCCGCGGACGGCGGAACCGTGGGTCGCCTGCGAGTGCGCGCCAACGCCGCCGGCTACGATCAATACTTCATCCTGAGCGGCACGGCCACGGGCGGAGGCAGACCGCTCAGCGGCATGGCGGGTTTCGCCCAGGGCAGAGGCGCCGCGCTCGGCGCCACGGTGAAAAGCGCCGTCGGCACGACCTTCAACACCGGCGGCGGCAACAACGTGCTGCAGGTATCAGTCGGCGGCGACGCGCTGCCTCCGATCAATCTCACCGCCAACGCCGCCGCCCCTATCGACACGCTGGTGGGGGAAATCGATACGGCGTTCCGTGCCAACGCGAACGGCTTGCTCGCCGTCAGGCGTGAGGGCGATCGCATCGTGATCTCGACCACCAACCTCGGCAATGCGAACAATACTCTCGCCGTGTCGGGTACAGGCGCCGCGGCGCTCAACTTCCGCCAGCTCGACGGCACCGCGATCCCCGGGGGTGGAATCCCCGGGTTCGGTCGCTCCGAGCCCGCGTTCATCCAGAGCGATGAGGGCGACGACGGGAAGTTCACGATCGAGGAAGGCGCGAACTTCGCGCTCACCGTGAACAACGGCGCGCTCGGCGCCGACAGCCCGGCCATCACGATCAACTTCGCGACCGGCGCGGACTTCCCGAACCTGCAACAGGTCACGGCGGCGCAACTGGCAGCCAAGATCAACGCCACCGCGCCCGCCGGCACCGTGAGCGCGAGCGTCGTCGGCAGGTCCGTCGTCATCCGCCAGACGCGCAAGGGCAACGCCTACAAGCTCACGCTCACCGACGGACTGAAGAGCCCGAACATCAGGCTCAAGTTCGAGGCGCAGACGCAGCAGGGCTTCGCCGACGGCGACCCGGCCTCGCCGCACTTCCGGCCGGGCATGAACTTCATCGCCGGCGAGAACACGCCTTGGCCGCTCGCCAACGGAACCGACGGCAGCCCGGTGTCGAACTTCGATCTGATCGGCACCGCGGACAAGAAAACCGGGCTGCACGCCCTGGACGACGTTCGCGACGTCAACTTCATCACAATCCCCGGTGCCTCCGATCCGGGTGTGATCGGGGATGCGGTGGGCTACTGCAGCATCCGGCAAGACTGCTTCTTCATCGCCGACGCCCCCGGCAAGCGCGACAAGACCACGCCGGTCACCGGTCCGGCGCACGCGCAGGACTTCCTGCGCAACAAGATCAAGAACAAGACCAGCTACGGCGCGCTCTACTATCCCTGGCTCGAAATTCCCGATCCGGTCGGCGCCGGCAGGAACCCGCGCCGCTTCGTGCCGCCTTCGGGATTTGTCGCGGGGCTTTACGCGCGCATCGACAATACGCGCGGCGTCTGGAAGGCGCCGGCCGGCACCGAGGCGAACCTGATCGGGCCGATCGGCCTGGAGTACTCCACGACCGATTCCGAGCAGGACATCCTCAATCCGATCGGGGTCAACTGTGTGCGCGATTTCCCCGCGAGCGGCATCGTCGTCTGGGGCTCGCGCACGCTCGCCACGCAGTCTGATCCCGAGTACCGCTATATCCCGGTGAGGCGCTACACGATTTATCTGCGTGTCAGCATCTACAACGGGACGCAATGGGCCGTGTTCGAGCCGAACGATGCGCCGCTGTGGGCGGCGTTGAAGGCGAACATCGAGGACTTCCTGATGGGCGAGTTCCGCAAGGGCGCGCTTGCCGGCGTCACGCCGGAGGACGCCTTCGACGTGAAGTGCGACGCTGATCTCAACCCGCCCTCGGAAGTGAACGCCGGGCGCGTGAACATGGAAGTGCGCTTCGCGCCCCTGAAGCCGGCGGAGTTCGTGATCATCCGCATCAGCCAGAAGACGCAACGGCCGCAGGGATGAAACCGGCCGCCGCCCGATCGACGACGACGTGAGAAACACCTGCCAGCATGCCTCCGCGCACCAGCGAATTCGATCCGTACCGCACGTACAAGTTTTGCGTGCGCATCGACAACGCTACGGTCGCCGGCGTCAGCAAGGTTTCGCCGCTCGGGCGCTCGGTGGCGGCGAACGAGGTGAAGCAGGGCGGCGACATGCTCGCGCCGCGGCAGAATCCGGCGGCGGTCACCTACGACGAAGTGACCCTGGAGCAGGGTTGGAGCGCGGACACCACGTTCGAGAAGTGGGCGAACGCCGTGACGCGCCTGCAGATCGACCCCGGCGTGAAGCATTTCAAGCGCACCGTCTACATCGACGTGTTCGACCTGAACGGCAGCCCGGGCGTCCAGGGCGGCAGCGCGCCGATCGCGAGCTACAAGCTGCACCGCTGCTGGGTCTCGAAATACGTCGCGCTGCCGGACCTGAATGCCGACAGCGGGGGCTTCGGGATTCGAACGATCACGCTGAAACACGAAGGATGGGAACGAGTGGTTTGAACCCGATGCACGCAATGCATCGCCTACCAAGACCTGGAACAGAAGGAGGAGCCGCACATGCCGCCGAGAACATCGCAGTTTGATCCGCACCGGAACGGGCACTTTCGCATCAAGATCAACAACCAGGTGGTCGCCTCGCTCACCAAGTGCTCGGCGCTCACCATCAGCGTGGAGTCGAAGGAGTTTCGCGCCGGCGACATGGACAGCTACAAGCACAAGCTGCCCGGGCTGGTGAGCTTCGAGCCGATCACGCTCGAGCAGGGCGTGACCAACGACAAGACGTTCGAGAAATGGGCCACGGCGATGGCCAATTTTGTCGGCAACAAGGGCGCCGACTCGCAGAAGACGCCGAACGATTTCCGCAAGGACATCGACATCGAGATCTACAACCTGAACAACGAGAAGGTGAAGGGCTACCGCGTCTACAACTGCTGGGTGTCCAAGTACACCGCCGTGCCCGGACTGGACGCCACTTCCGGCGACGTGATGATCCAGACCCTGGTGCTGGAGAACGAAGGCATCCAGGTGATGCAGTAATCATGAGCCATGACTGAGCTCGCCCTCATGGAGAAGCCCGCGTCGGCGCCGGCGCTTGCCGAATCGCTCGCCGACCGGCGGCTGCAGCTGCCGGGCGGGGTGATCGGCGCGGACGGCCGCTGCCATCAGATGGTGCGCGTGCGCGAGCTGACCGGAGCGGACGAGGAAGTCTTGGCCGAAAAGACCGCGGCGAGCGGAGCGCGCCTCGTCACCGGCTTTCTCGCGCGCGTCATCGCGGAGGTCGAAGGGCTGGATCGCCGCATCGACGAGGACCTCGTGTCCGACATGCTGGTCGGGGACCGCGACTACCTGCTGCTGCGGCTGCGCCAGATCGACCTCGGCGATCACGTGCATCAGGTGATGCGCTGCCCGTCACCCGCGTGCGGGAAGAAAGTCGACGTCGATTTTCTGGTGAGCGAGATCGAGGTCACGCGCGCGCAGGCGGTGCTGCCGTCGTATCGCGTTCAACTCGGCGAAGGCACGTCGGCGAAGTCCGCCCTGGTGCGCCTGCCCACCGGTCGCGACCAGGAAGCGATCGCACCGCTTGCGGCGACCAACCCGGCCGCCGCCAATACGCGGCTCTTCTCCCGGGTCGTGCTGCGATGGGGCGAGGCCGGCTCGCTCGACGAGGACGCCGCACGCGCCTTGCCGCTCAGGCAGCGGAGCGAACTCGCCGCTTTTCTGGAGCGCACCTCGCCCGGGCCCGATCTCCATCTCGACCTGCACTGTCCGTGGTGCGGCGGGGAAATGGGCTATCGCTTCGACCTCGACGGTTTTTTTTTGCCGAGCGCACGATGAATCTCGACGCGCTTTATCAGGAGCTGCACCTGCTCGCGCTGCATTACCACTGGGCCGAGGCCGACATCCTGCGGCTGACGAGTTCGAAGCGGCGGCGCTACCTGCGGCTGCTGGCCCGCCACATCGGCGAATCTGAGGACCAGGAGCCGGCATGAGCGCCGTCTCGTCCTCCGGCTCCGAGCCGTTCGTGCTTGCGCGCCGCGGCCTGCCGCTCGCGGGAGGGGCGCGCCCCTCATCGCCCGCGCGCTGGTTCGCTTCGTTCGCGTTCGCCCGCTCGCGCGTCTCTGCGGGCCCCGATGTGCCGGCGATGCCGGGCGCCGCGCCGCCGGGAGAGACGGAACAGGACCTGGACGAGACTCGGCTCGCGGCGGGCGGCCCTTGGCCGGAGGTCGAGACCGCGGGCATCCGGAACGCGGCGGCCGACGGAGCGCGGGCCCCGATGCGTCCGCAGGGGACTGGAGCCAGGGAAGAGCCTGCGCGGGTGGATTTCGAAACCCGGGCCGGAGTCGCAGCGCCGTTCCCGAAGCGTGATGCTCCGCAAGAGGACATCCTCGCGCGGCGCGCGGGAGGCGAGACTGCCGCGCGACCCGCCGAAGAAGCCTGGAACGAACGGACGGGCGCAAAGTCTGCGTCCGTGCGCGCCCTGCTCGGCACGGGGCAGCCCGTGGAGGCACGGGGGACGGGTCGCCCGGGGCAAATCATCGCGCCGCCGGCGCTCGACCCGGTGCAGGCGGAACCGTCATCCGCAGTGCAGTTACCCGCCGGTGCGGCAGGCACCAAGGGAGATTTGCGTGCCGGCGCCAGGCCTTCGATGGGGACACCACCGGCCATCGGGTTGGACGACACGGCAAGCAAGAGCCCGCCGCTCTTCTTGCCCGTCCCGGAAGCGGGCGCGTTCCGGACGGCGACGACCCCGAACGCTGCACGCCACCCCGTACGCCCGGCAACCGCCTCAGGGAACAGGCCTCCGCTACAAAAATCCGCGGTCCAGGTTGCCGCGCCTGCGCAGGGCTCCGCCCCCCTGACGCCCGCGGTGCCGGGCGAGGCCGGTGCGCCGGCGCGCTTTGCAACGCCGATGGGGACGCCGCACGCGGCGCCGCGCAGCGACCCGAACGCCGCAGCCTCGCCGGCGGAAATCGCGCAGCTCGTCGAGCGCTCGCTCGCGGCGAACGCGGGCGGCCGCGTTACGCATCGCATCGGCACCGTGCAGGTCGTCGTGCAGAGCATCGCGCCGGCGACGCGCGGCGCGCCGGATGCGCCTCGCGTGCCGGGGCCAAGCCATGCGCCGACGGCGCGCGAACCGGTCCGCCGGGGGTTTCGCAATCCGTGGGCTTCTTACACGCGGCGCAGCGACTGACCATGAGCCTCGCGGTTCAATTGCAGGATTATCTGGACTCGCAAGCGGCGCGCGCCGCGGCGCGGCAGGCAGAACGCCTTTCGCGCGACGCGTTCATCCAGGCTCAGTTTCCGGTGCTCAACGCGCGTCTGCTCGAGCTCGTCACCGACGCCGCGGGCCAACATTCCCGGTTGATGCTCGCCACGACGCCGCTCGTCGAAAATGTGATCGGGCGCAGCTTCACCACGCTCAACGAGACGGCGATCCGCGTCACGACCACGCTCGGAGGTGCGCCGCAAACGGTGGCGTTCACGCCAAGGCTCGAGTTTCGGGGGGTCGATCAGTTCGGCGCGGTCGACTGCACCATCGACTTTGCCTATGCTCCCCGCCGATCGCGAAGGGATGCAATAGCCGCGAGCCTGCTCGCGTACGGCGTGCAAATGAACGGCACGACCTCCGCGCATCTGATGTTGACGACCGCGGGCGGGCCGGTCGAAGCAAGCGTGAGCGCGTTCGAAAACGCGTTGGCCGCGCTCCTGCTGCGCGGCTAAGGAGAAACGAAGTGATCGACATCGAGCGCCTGGAACTCGTGAGCGATCGCCGCCTGACGCCCGCCGCGGCGCGCGAGGTGGGAGACGCTTTCGCGCAGGCGCTGGGACAGGCTCTCGGAGACCGCGCGCGGGACCGGCTCGGCATCGGCAGGCTCGTGCTGGACGCGCCGCATGCGCAGCTCGCGAGCGCGCGCGGGCTGCGCCAACTGGCCCGAAGCACGGCGCGGCAGCTCCGCGCGCAGTTGTGGGGGGAATGAACGATGGGGGATTTTGCGCTGCGCCCGGACAAGCTGCTCAAAGGCGCTTTCGTCGAATACGGCTTGAGCCTCCCGCCGATAGCGTTCGCCTTCCAGTTCAACCCGGAGACGCTGTCGCGCGGGCGCACCGCGAGCTACACGGCGGCGGGCGCGGACGGGTCGGGCGGCGCCGGCTGCCGCGAAGGATCGGAGGCGCAGCAGCGCTCCTGCCTCGCGCAGGTGACGGTGAGCGAGGAGACCATCGGGCTTACGCTGCAGCTGGACGCCACCGACGACCTCGACGACGGCCAGGCGCTGCCCAGGGAGTTCGGCGTCGGGCCGCAGTTGTCGGCGCTCGAGCTGATGATCTATCCGAAGACCGACCAGCTGTTCGGTTTTCCCATCGGCAACCTGCTCGGGGGCACCGACCAGTTCGGCGCGGCGCAGGCAAAGACCATTCCGATCCTGCTGTTCATCTGGGGCCGCAAGCGCGTGATGCCGGTGGTGATGACCAGCCTGCAGATCACCGAGCAGGAGTACTTCCCCGATCTCAACCCGAAGCGCGCACAAGCCGCGGTGCAGCTGAAGGTGCTGGAGGGCTTCAATCCGCCGTATCTGTATTCGCACGCCTGGCGCATCGCGCTCTCGGCCATGAACCTTGCCAACCTCGGAGATTTCAAGAATGTTTTTTGACGGTTCGCGTTACCTGCGCGTGGCCGACTACACGGTCGACGGCGGCGACGGCTCGCAACGGAAACTGAAGGCGACGCGCGAGCCGCTTCCCGGCGAGACCGCGCTCACCTACCAGGTGCGCGAAGGCGACCGGCTCGACCTGCTCGCGTTCAAGTTCTACCGCAACCCGCGCAAGTGGTGGCTGATCGCGGATGCGAATCCCGATTGCGTCGCCCCGGAGCAGTTGCTCAGCCCCGGCCGGGTGCTCGTCATCCCCAAAGACCGGACGGTGTGACCGATGCCCGCGCTGCCCGCATCCGCCGATCGGCTGTTCTCGGCCGCCGTGCGCGTCAACGGCGAGACGAGCGACAGCCTCTACAAGTGCATCCAGAACATCACCGTCGATGAGGACCTGGAGGTCGGCTCTTCGTTTTCCATCCAGTTGTCGGCCTGCCGCAACGACGACGGCAGCTACCCGTACATCGACGACGAGAATTTGACCGAATGGAACCGCGTGACCATTTACGCCGTGTTCCCCAAGCAGACCGAAGTCGTGATGGACGGCTACATCTCGAACCTCGGCCTCAGTATCGATCCGGACTCCGCCAACGTGACCGTGGAGATCCGCGGCGTCGACGCCTCCTACGAGATGAACCTCGAGGACAAGCGCAAGGTGTGGAAAGGCAAGAGCTACGAGCAGATCGCGCGCACCCTCATCGAATCGTACGGCCTCGAGCCCGTGATCGCGACGCCTGCGGACAGTTCCTCGTCGTCCGACGTGCCTCCGCCGGCGGTCGCGCAGCGCGGCAGCGACCTGCGGTTCCTGCGCGAGCTGGCACGGCGCAAGGGCTACGAATTCTTCGTGCACGGTGGCAACGCCTATTTCCGCCCCGCCCAGCTCACCGGCACGCCGCAGAAACTGATCGCGGTCGCCTTCGGCGACCAGACCAATTGCACGAATTTTTCCGTCGAAGACGACGGCACCCTGCCGACCGAAGCCAGAATCGAATTCATCGATCCGATGACCGGAATGCCCGCCGCGCCGGTCACGATGACGGACTCCGGCCTGCCGCCGCTGGGCGCGCAGACGCTCTCGGCTCGGCGCGGCACGGCCAAGGTGCCGCAGGCGCGCTTGGTACCGCGCCGCCTCGGCTCGATGACGCAGGCGCAGGCGGAGGACTACGCGAGGGGCCTGCTCCGCCGCAACGCGTGGTGGGTGCTCGCCAGAGGACATCTGAACGGCCTGCGCTACGGCCACGTGCTGCGCACGCGCAAGCTCGTCAACATAAAAGGCGTCGGGTCTTCGCGCAACGGCACCTATTACGTGCGCAAGGTGCGGCATCAACTCACCGCGCGCACCTACGACATGGATTTCGAAGCCGTACGTAACGCCGTCGGCAAGCTCGGCAGCGAAGACTTCGAAGGCGAAAGCCCAGACAGCAGCTTGAGCCCGCCCGCAGCGGGCCCCGGCGCGGACCCGGACACCGTGCGCGTCGTCGAAAGCGGCGCGCGCGTGATGCCGGCCTGATCGGGGAACGCGGAATGCATACCGAAAGCCCGGCAAAGGAGAGCAAACCATGACCGATCTCTCGGGTCCTGCGCAAGACCCCGGCGGCGGAGCCGATCCGCGCGTCGAGCGCATGGACAGTCTTTACTACGGCAAGTTCCGCGGCATCGTCGTCGACAACAAGGACCCGGATCAGCTCGGACGCCTGCGCCTGATGGTGCCCTCCGTTTTCGGCGGTACGTCGGCTGAGATGCAAGAGCTGCCTGACACGCCGGAGAAAATCAACGACGACCTCGTCACCGATTGGGCCTGGCCCTGCGTGATGGCGGGCGGACTCGCGGACCAGGGTTCGTTCTTCATCCCGGACATCGGCGCCAAGGTCTGGGTTGAGTTCGAGGAGGGCAATCTCGACTGCCCCCTGTGGGTCGGCACCGTCTGGGCCAAGCCCTCGGACTCGGAGATTCCGAAAGAAGCGAAGAACATGGTCGGCAACAAGCCGCAGCGGCGCGTGCTCAAGACCTCGAGCGGTCACGTGCTCGAGTTTTCCGACGTCGACGGCAAGGAAACGATCACGATCCGCCACAAGAACAAGGCGATGCTTCATTTCAACGAAAAAGGCTCGGTGACGATCTCGCTCGAATCCGGCACCCTCATCTATCTCAACGCCGAAGAAAAGGAATTGTGCATCGCCGACGAGAACGGCAACAACGTTCGCCTCGGCGACTCGAACGTCACCCTTACCAACAAATCCGGCACGGTCGTCGACATCGCCGACAAGGCGGTGCAAGTGATCGCGAAAAACGTAATGTTGAGGAGCGAGACGGTGCAGCTGGGCGAGGGCGCAATGGAGCCCGCGATCCTCGGGCGCACCTTTGCCGCGATCTTCGACGCGCACACGCATCCGACGGCGTTCGGCCCGTCGGGCCCGCCGATCCCCGCGCCCATGCCCTTGTCGGCGCCGACCAATCCCGCGATCTCCAAAGCCGTGACGGTATTGTGAATGAGCCACTGCAAGCTCCCGTCGCTGCCGATCCCGTCGCTGGTGATCCCGCTGCCGATCCCGGCGCTGCCGGCGCTGCCTTCGCTGCCGGCCTTGCCGAAACTGCCGGACCTGCCGAAGCTGCCGTCGCTGCCGATTCCGTCGCTGGTGATCCCGCTGCCGATCCCGGCGCTGCCGGCGCTGCCTTCGTTGCCGGCGTTGCCGAAGCTGCCGGACCTGCCCAACCTGCCGTCGCTGCCGATTCCGTCGCTGGTGATTCCGCTGCCGATCCCGGCGCTGCCGGCGCTGCCGCAGCTGCCCAAGCTGCCGGCGCTGCCGCTGTGCCCGTGACGAAGGAAATCCCATGCTGAAACCCGGCTCACTGCAAGGCGATTCGCTCGAGGCGGGCAGCATGGCGCGCGCGATCGAGGACGCGATGGTGGCGCAAGGGGTCTTGAAGCTCGACGACGAGACCGCGGACGCGGCCGAGCTGCGCAGAAAGACCTTCGTCGCGATCGCCACCGGCGTGATCAACCACCTCAAGTCCAACGTGGAGATCCACTTCGCCATCGACGCCCTGGGCCCGGGCATACCCACGGCGGCGAAGACTCTCCAGGGCTCGAACGGCGTTCTGACCTAAGCCCGCATGGACGAGAGCTATCTTGCGTTTCCGTTCCGCCTCGCCGCCGACGGCGGCGTGGCGCGCGCCGACCGCGACCGGACGATACGCGCGCGCATCGAGCAGATCCTGTTCACCGCGAGCCGCGAGCGCGTGATGCTGCCCGAGTTCGGCTGCGGCGTGAACGATCTCGTCTTCCACGGCAACGACGAGGTGCTCGCCGCCGCGACGGAGTTCACGGTGGCCAAGGCCCTGCAGACCTATCTCGGCAACGACGTGATGGTCAACGCGGTCGACGTGACCAACGACGGCGAAAAACTGACGATCGAGGTCGTGTACACCAAGTCGCGCGACCTGCAGCGCGAGAACGTCCTGTTCCAGCTGCTGCCGTTCACGGGGAACAATCGTGGCTGACTCGCTCGCGGCGACACGCAATTGCGGCACGGCCGATTGCGGCCGCACGCCGATCGATCTTGGCGCCCTCCCGCAGCGCGAGGCGCGCGTGCTCGATTTGATGGCGAAGGACTACGACAGCCTGCTGCGGGCGATGCTCGATGCGCTGCCGGCCCTTGCGCCGCAGTGGCAGGACCGCGCCGAGGCCGATCTGGGCATGGCGCTGCTGGAGCTGTTCGCGTACGCCGGCGACCAGTTCAGCTACACGCAGGATCGCGTCGCTCTCGAAGGGTTCCTGCGCACCGCGACGCAGTTCGAATCCGTGCGCAAGCTCTTGCGCCTGGTCGACTATGCGCCCGATCCAGGCCACGCGGCGAGCGTGGATCTCCTGGTCGCCGCGAGCGGCAACGCGCCGGTCCTCCTGCAGGCGGCTTTCGCGGTCGGCACGCAGCCGCCACCCGGAGAGCAGCTTGCGACCTCGGTCGTGTTCGAGACGGCGCAGGACCTGATCGTCCATCCGGCACTGTCCGACATCGCGCTCGCGCTGGAAGCGCCCTCCAGCGCCGACGGCAGGGAGGCGGTATTGGCGAGCATCGACACGGCGATGATCGGACCGGGCACGCGCTTGCTGTTCTCCCATGGCAGGCAGCGCGAATGGGCGGAAGTCGCGAGCTCGCTGGTCGGCTTCACCACTACGACGCTCACCTTGAAGCAGCCGCTCGCCTACCGCTATCCGGCCGGCGTGGAGCGCACGGTGCGGGGCAACGTGGTGAAGGCGACGCACGGCGCCACGCAGAGGCAGGACGAGCACGGCAGCGGCCTGCCGAATCAGTCGATCGAGCTCGAGCTCGCGCCGCTCACTTGCGTGCTCGATGCCGACGGCGAGCCGCAAAGCACGCTCGCGGTGACGGTCGGCGGCGAGCGCTGGACCGAGGTCGAGGATTTCGTGGCGAGCGGCGCTGCGGATCCGCATTTCCGCACCCTGCGCGACAACGCCGGTTACATCACCGTCCTCTTCGGCGACGGAAACGCGGGGCGGATGCCTGCGGCGAACGCGAATATACGCATCGTCTACCGCGTCGGCACCGGCGAGGCCGGGCGGGTCGCGGCTGAGGCGCTGACGAAGTTCACCGCGGACCCGAGCCAGCATATCGAGGGCGTCACCAACCCCTTCGGCGCACTCGACCCGCGCGAGCCCGAGAGCATTTCCCACGCGAAGCTGCTCGGGCCGCATCAGCTCGAGATCCAGAATCGCGCCGTCGTCGAATCGGACTACGAAGCGGTTGCCGCAGCCGGCGTACCGGTGGGAGACGCCCGGATCGTGCCCATCCAGGCCAAGGCGCGTTTTCGCTGGACCGGCAGCTGGACCACGGTGTTTGTGTCGCTCGACCTGCCGGGCCGCGTGCCGCTTGCCGCCGCGCGGGGAGTGCGGGAGGCGTTCGAATCCGTGCTGTCGGCGAAAAAGCTCGCGGGCCTGGACGTGCGCGTCGAGGACGCCCACTATGCCGCGCTGCACATCGGCCTGAAGGTCGACATCGAGCCTGAGTTCTTCGCGCGCGACGTGCGGGTCGCGGTCGAAGCGGTGCTGGCGGGCGCGCCGGACGCGCGCACCTTGCCCTTCTTCGGACCGGGGCGCTTCCGTTTCGGGCAGGCAGTATATCTCTCCGATCTGTACGCGGTGGTTGCGGTCTTGCCGGGCGTGCGTGCCGTCTCGGTCACACGCTTCAAACGGCTCGGCGACCGCTATCCGGATCGCGAAGCGCAAGGATTCATCCCGGTCGGCAACTTGGAGGTGGCGCGCTGCGACAACGACCCCTCGCATCCGGAAAACGGGCTGCTGTACGTGCTCACCTGCGGCGGCAAAGAAGGTTGAAATGGCCGACGGCGTTCCGGTCCCCTTCGACGAACTTGCGCTGACTGCGCGCAATCGGCCCGGCCTTCCGCGCATCGCCTACGCGGGCGAGGACTTCCACGATCTGCGCGCCCGGCTGCTCGCGCGCATGGCGGAAGCGTTTCCGCGGTGGAATCCCGAGCTCGCGGCCAATACCGGTGCCCCGGACCTGGGCGTCGTGTTCGTCGAGCTGTTTGCCCGGATGGCGGCAATCCTCGACGCCTACACCGACGCGCGCGCGAACGAAGGTTTCCTGCGCACCGCGACGCTGCCGCGCTCGTTGATCGATCTCGCGCAGCTGATCGACTACCGGCTCGCGCCTGGTGCGAGCGCGAGCGCGCTGCAAGTGTTCCTCGCAAAGGACGGCAAGAGCGGTACCGTGCCCTCGGGCTACAAGGTTCAGGCATCGCCTGCGTCCAGCGCCGGGGGAGCCGGCGCGCCCCTGGTGTTCGAGACGGCGGCGGCGCTGGAAGTCGACGCCGCGCGCAATCAGTTGCGGCTGTTTGGCTTCAATCGCTCGGCGCGCGTGCTGCAACTGCGCGCGGGCACCGTTGGCGCACAGGATACGAGCGCGCGCCTCGATCAGGCGTATCCGGCGCTGAAAGCGGCGGGCCAGCCGATCGTCATCGCTTTCGACGACGGGGACGCGCAGACGCGCATTGCCTTGCCGATCGCGAGCGTCGTGCAGAATCAGGGCAAGGCGATGGTGAGCTGGGCGCCCGGAGCCGCGAAGCTCGATCACGACTTCGCCATCGCCGACCTGACCGTGTATGCGCGGCCCAAGCAGACGATGCGGCTTGCGGCCGCTGCGCGCGCGGACGAGATCACGCTCGGTGCGAATACCCTGCCGGTCGCCAACGCCGTGATGTTCACGAAAGGCGTTGCGATCTTGATCGCCGCCGACGGCCTGCTGATGCCGGCCAAGGTGCTCGACAAGACCGTGACGGCGAGCCCGGCCGGCACGATCACCTTGAACCGCGGCGTCGTGGCCTCGCTGCGCCGCTCGAGCGTGCGCGTCTACGAGGGAATCTCGGCCGGACAGATCGGCACGACCGTGCGCGCCGGCGCGACCGAGCTCGTGCGCGACTCGGTGAAGTTCAAGAAGGACTTTCCCCACGATCCGAACCCCGGCGATCTGCTGCTGCTCGTCGACGCAAACGGCGTCGAGCTCGCCACCGCCGCCGACACGGTAGGCGGCACGATCTATCTCGCCGGGCCTCTGCCCCGTGCCCTGCGCCCCACCGCGCACGCGTTCGATTCCAATCCGACGGTGCGGATCTTCATCGTCGTCCCGAACGATCCGGCCGCGCACGTGACTGCCTTGACGCCGGTGCTTCTGGGCGACCTGGCCGGCGTCTACGGCGGCGGCCATACGGTGCTCGATCTCGATGGCACCTACGAAGAGCTGACCGCCGGTACGGTGGTCGCGGCAAGCGACGGCTTGAAGCTGCGTGCGGCGACCATCCTTGCCAACGACAGCGTAGAGGGCAAGACGCGGCTCACACTGACCGAGGCGCTCGACCCGGACATGCAGGTCGCGCGCCTGGCCATCTATGGCCCGTTCGAGTTTGCCGCGCACATCGACGGCTACGACAAATCCGAGGCCACGCTCGCCGCGGGCGCGGCGCAGCTCGAGCTTGCCGCGACCCAGACGGGGCTTGCTCCGGGCGCCTATCTCCTCGTGGCCGGCGGCGGGCAGGTCGAAGGCGCGCGGGTCACGACCGTGTCGGCGACCGGCGCGACCACCGTGGTGTCGCTTGCCCGCGCGCTGGAACACTCCTACGTGCTGGGCGATACCGTCATCTACGGCAACGTAGCGCCGGTCACGCACGGGGCGACGGCGCCCGACGAAGTGCTCGGCAGCGGCGACCCCTCGCAGCCGAGCCAGCGTTTTCTGCTGCGCCGCTCGCCGCTCGCCTTCGTGCCCGACCCGACGGCCGAGCGCGGCGTGCGCGCCGCCGTGGAGATATTCGTCGATGACGAACGCTGGACCGAGGCGGCGACGCTCGCCGACAGCAACAGCACCGACAAGCATTACGCGCTCGACATCGACGAGAACGAGCGCGCCTTCGTGCAGTTCGGCGACGGCACTTTCGGCGCGCAGCCGGCGAGCGGGCGCAACAACATCCGCGCACGCTATCGCGTCGGCCACGGCATTGCCGCCAACGTGAACGCCGACGCCATCGCGCAGATGCCGCAGGCGCTGCCGTTCCTGCAGGCGACGTTCAACGGCGCAGCCGCGGGCGGCGGCGAGGAGCGCGAGACGCCGGAGGACGCGCGGCGTCTCGCGACCCATCGCGTGCGCACGCTGGGGCGCGCGGTGTCGCTCGGCGATTACGCGGACCTCGCGCTGACCTTCGGCGGCATCGCCAAGGCACGCGCCGATTGGGAATGGGAAGGCGGCCGCCGGATCGTGCTCCTGACGCTCGCCGCATCCGGAGGAGGCGCCCTGGCCGGGGAGCTGAAGGAAGCCGTCTATGCCTTCTTCGCCCAACGCAGCGCCGCCGGGGCGCGGCTGCGAATCCGCGATCACCGCAGCCTGCCGATCCGGCTCGCGCTGCAGATCACCGTGCAGCGCGATTTCACGCAGGCCGACGTGCTGCGCCGGCTGTGGCAGGCGCTCGGCGCGGAGGAATCCGACGGCGTGCGCGGCTACTTCCATTTCGACGCCCGTGATCTGGGCGAGGACCTCTTCTTGAGCTCGGTCTATCGGATCGTCGAGGGTACCCGCGGCGTCGACAATACCCTCGCGACCGAATTTCACATCGAAGGCGAAAGCGCCGTGGTGGCCGATCGCATCGCCGTTCCCGCGGAGGCACTCGCGACCGGGGGCGATGCGACGGATCCGGCGCGCGGGCGCCTGAGCCTGCAGTTGAGCGGAGGCATCGCGTGAACGCCCTTGCTGCGGCCGATCGCGCGCAGTACGCGCTGTCGCTCTACCGGCTGCTGCCCGGCGTCTATCGCGCGCGCGACACCGAAGGCGAGCTCCAGCGCTTCCTCGCGCTGTTCGCCGACGAGCTGTGGCGCATGCGCGCGCGGCTCGACCGGCAGTGGCGCGACCTGTACATCGACTCCTGCCAGGACTGGGTGATCCCGTATCTCGCCGAGCTGGTCGGTACGTCGGTGCTGTTCGACGACGCCGGTCGCAATCGCGTCGACGTCAAGAACACCCTGCGCTGGCGGCGCCAGAAAGGAACCGCGGCCGGCCTGGAGGACGTCGCCGCCGGCATCGGGGGCTGGGGCGCGCACCTCGCCGAGATGTTCGAGCGCACGGTATGGATGCAGAACCTCGTGCACGTCAAGCGCAACGCCGCGTTCGCGCTCGACCTGCGCGACGCCGACGCCATGGCGGCGCTGTCGACCCCGTTCTCCGGCGCGCGCGCGCTGGTCGACCTGCGGCCCGCCGATCAGCGCGCAGGCTGGTTCGGCCCGCGCAAGCTCGCCGTATTCGAATGGCCGCTCGGCTCCTATCCCTTGCGTCAAGTGACCCCGCTGCAGCTCGGGGGCGGGCGCTTCCGCTTCGCGCCGCTCGGCGGCGACGCGGCGCTCTACGCCGGGGGCGACAAGCAGGAACTTTGCGACGCTGCTGGCGGCGCCCGCGCCGATATCTGCCGCGCGCACACCGATCACGTGCCGATTCGCACGCGCGACGCCAGGACCCACGCGGCCGTCTACGTCGGCACGCCGCTCGGCTTCACCATCCACGAGGACGGCATTCCGGTGGTTTCCGCTGAAGTCGCGCCGGGCGTGCCGTCGGATGCGCTTTGCCTCGACCATGCCGAGCTCGCCAAGTCCGGCGGACTGGTCGCCGCCGACCGGACGCTCTTCACGGCGCCCGGACAGTTCCGGCTGGAGGCGGTGCGCCTCGGAGCGGTGCTGCAGACGATCAACGGCACGCTTTCGCCGATCCCCTATTCGGGCGGACAGGCGTGGGCATCGCAGCTGCAACTGCGCAACCCCCACGGAACGCTCGCCCTCGACGCCGTGACGCCGGACTTCGGCTACGTCGCCGGCGTGGCGCCGTACGAGCCGGATCACGGCGAGTTTCATCACCCCGTGTTGCTGTTGAGGCTTACCAACACCGGCGCGCTCGCGAGCTTTCCCGAATCGGAGGTGATCGTGCGCAGCGCCGAAGGCGCCGCGCTGCAAGTGTTTCTGCCGGCGCTCGCCAATATGCCCGCTGCGGCACAGCTGTATACGTACGTCGCCGCCGACGGCAGCGCCTATTTCGCGCGCGCCGATCATGGCACGGGCGTCCCGGACCGCAACCCGGATGCGAGCCTGTTCGGCGCCTACCTCGCGCCGCATCTTGCGCGCGCGGCGGAGGCGCAGGTGCGGCTGCGGCCCGGACATCTCGCGCCGCCGAATCGCTTTCGCCGCCCGGTGTTGCGCCCGCTCTGCTGCTGGGACAAGCCGCTCGTGCCGCCGCTCGCGAGCGGCGAAGTGGCGATCGATCCCGAACGCGGCCGCTTCATGTTTCCCACCACGGAGGTGCCAGCGGGGCGCGTCAGCGTGAGTTTCCGCTACGGCTTCACCGGCGAGATCGGCGCCGGCCCGTACGCCCGGGGCCAGCTTGCGTCGCCAAGCCTTACGGTCGCGCAAACGTGCAACGCCGATCACGCGACGCTTCAGGCCGCGATCAACGCGGCGCCGGACGGCACCGCGAACCCCGTCGTGATCGAGATCCTCGACTCGGCGACCTACAACGAGGCGATCCTCGTCGACAGCCGCAACTTCCCCGGCGGCCTGGTGCTGCAAGCCGCCGACCAGCAGACGCCGACCCTCGTCAAGTCGGGCGGCGGCGCCGACGTGTTGACGGTGCAGAACTCCGCGATCGCGCAATTCGTGCTGGATGGCCTGGTGCTTTCCGGTGGCGGCATCGTCGTCGGCGGCAACGTCGGAGCCGTCGTGCTGCGCCATTGCTCGGCCGCGCCGGCGAGCGTCGCCGTGAACCTGACGAGTGCGAACGCGAACCTTCGGCTGGCGCGGTGCATTTGCGGACCGATCGCGATCACCGCACCCGAGGGCAGTGTCGAGGTGAGCGACAGCATCGTGCAGCACCCGGCGGCCTCCGTCGAGACCCCGAGCGGCAACGCCGCGCTCGCGTTCGCCAACGGCACGGCGAAATTGGAGCGCACGACCTTGGTCGGGGACGTCGCCGTTCACTCGGGCTACATATCGAACGTGCTTCTCTACGGAGCGCTTGCGCTGGCGGATGCCGGCGCAAGCTGCCTGCGCTTCTCGCGCTTGCCGCCGGCTTTTGCTGCGGGAGGCTTCCGTTGCACGGAGACGGTGCCGATTTTCGTGTCGCTCGCTTTCGGCGACGCGGGCTATTGCCACTTGCACCCCAATACGAGCGCCGCGCTCCGGAGCGGCGCCGAGGAAGGCGGCGAGATCGGTGCGTTCTACCGCGCCGGCTTGGCCTGGCGCACGCAAAACGTGGGCGTGCGCCTCGATGAATACGTGCCGGCGGGCCTCGAAGCCGTGCAGATCCGGGTGCTACCACGGTTGCGTTTCCTTGGGAACTCAGTGCTATGAGAACCGACATCTCCAAAATATCGTTCGACGAGATCAATCACTTCGCCGGCGTGTTCCAGCAGATGGGGCGCATGCCGCTCGACGCCGAATTCAACGAGCAGAACGAACTGATGCTGCGCCTGGTGCAGCGGCTCGCCGGCGACGCGATCCACACGGGCAGCCCGAACGAGGGCTTCCGCGTCGACACGCGCGTGCTGCTCGACAAGCTCGAATCGCGCCGGGACTGGACGGCGACGCCCGGCGCGGCGACGGTGTTCATCGACTACTTCGATCATCGCGTCGGCGACGGCAGCCTGGTGGTCGCCGGCGCGACCGCGATCGTCAAGACGCTCAGCGATCCCCTGGATCTCAGCGGGATCCGCGAAGCGCTGATCGCGGTGAAGGGTGGGTTTGCCGCCAACGAGCTCGTATTCACGCTGACCGACGCCGCCGCCGCTTCGCACGACTTCACCATGACCGAGCTCGGCCCGGAAAACGGCTGGCGCATCTTCCGGGGCGTTCTGGGCGCGCTCCCGCCGGGCTTCAAGCTCGACGCGATCACCTCCTACGCCTTCACCGGCCTGGACAACCTGGAGCGCTACAGCTTCGACTTCCTGAAGATCGACGTGCCGATCCGTGTCACAGTCGCTCGTCCCGAGCTCACGCCCGCATGGACGCCCGCGCCCAATACCGCCACGCTTGCCCTCGACGACGACAATCGCGTCTGGGGCTCGCTTGCGCTGAAGGCCACCGGCGCGACCGCGCTTGCCTATACGTTTCCCGCCCCGCTCGATCTGCGCCGCAAGCGCGCGCTCGTCTTCGCGCTCAAGCGCAACCCGGGCGCGGCACCCTACACGGTGGAAGTGGTCGATACCGCCCTCGCGCCGCAATCCTCCACGCTCGCCGGCGCCGTGATCGCGACCGTCGCCGGATGGGAAATCGTGAATTTCACGATCCCCCAGGGCGGCGCGGCCGACTGGGGGTCGATCGCGCAGGTCAAGTTCAGCGGACTTTCCGCGGCGGCAAGCTATGGGCTCGGGCCGGTGCAGCTCGAGGCCGATCCCGCCGCCGATCTCACCGTCATGGGTGGCGACGGCACCGCCGCGGGCGCGGGCCGCTTCTACGGGGAAGGCGTCGCGGCCGTCAAGGAGTCTCATGAGAGTTACACCACCCAGCGCGATCTGCCGGAGCCGGCCCTCGCTGCGCTCGCCCCTGTCGCCGACGGAAATACGCGCATCGACTGGGCGTATCTCGATCTATGGGAGCGCGCGCTCACCTATATAGAAAAGCCGGCACTGCGCGAGCCGGCCCTCGAGGGCGTGGACACCGGCACCCGCACGCAGGTCGTCGCGCAGGTGCGATTGCTGGCCGGCCAGGAGGTCGCGTCGCCGAATGAACCCGCGCCTCCCGCCGCGGCGTTTGCCGCGCTGCCGCGCTGGGGCAAGGGCACGCTCACCACCAAGGACACGCCGGCGGCGGCGCTCGATCCCTGCGCCGATCCGTGCGAGCCGGCCATCGCCGGCCCTTACCTCGGCGAGGAAAATCGCCTGTTTCGCGTCGAGATCCACCGCGCCGGCGACATCGGCCTTGCCAGCGCGCCGGGCACCGCGCTGTTCAAGTGGTCCCGGGACAACGGCGCGGTCGCTTCGGGACTGACCGCAGAAGCCGCGCCCGGCGCCACCTCGGCGCAGGTGGAAAAACCGGAGTTGTTCGCCATCGGAGATCTGATCGAGATCTCCGACGACCTGGTCGAGCTTGTGACCGGCCCGCTCGAGGACACGGCCACTCACCGCAAGCACGCCCGCGGCGAGATGCGCCGCATCGTCACGGTGAACATGCAGACGCGCCGCGTGTCCTGGGACGACCCGATATCGCCCGAGCCGGCGCTGCACGCGCCGCTCCCGCGGGCCATGCGCCTCGTCTATCACGCGAAGATCACCCAATGGGACGGCCTGCTGCCGGCGACCTCCGGCGACATCGCGCTCGCCGACGGGGTGACGGTGGAACTCGGCGGCCACGACTTCATCCCCGGCGATTTCTGGTTGTTCACGACGCGCACGGTCGATCGCAGCGTCGAGCGGCTCATCGAGGCCCCGCCGCGGGGCGTGCGCCACGCCTACTATCTGCTCGCCAGCATCACGCGCGCCAAGCCGGACAACCTGACGCCCGAGAGCGTCGTCGCCGAGGATCTGCGCCCGCGCTTCGCGGCCCTGCCGGAGCTTGACGCGAGCCGCGTCGCTTTCGACCCGAGCGCGTGCGCCGCCGAAGCGCCGATGCCCGATTGGGACAAGGTGAGCACCGTGCAGCAGGCGATCGACGCCATCTGCCGCGCCGATCTCAACGCCGATCTGCGGCTGCACAACAAGCTGCTCCACGGCTATGGGGTCATCTGCGGGCTGAAAGTGCGCTGCGCGAAGGACCGGGAGCATGTGATCCTCTCGAAGGGCTACGCACTCGATTGCGAGGGTTACACACTCCACGTCAGCGGCGATACTCCGGTCGATCTGATCGCGAAGGCGGCCGCGCAAGGGCTGCTCGACGGCAGCGGCGACGGCAAGGCGCTGCTGTACGTCGAGCGCAGCCTGGCCGGCGACCCCACCATCGTGGTGGAGCCCTACACGCCGCCGGCCAATTTTTTGGCGGACGTGCTCGAGGGCACGCTCATCAAGGACTTCTGGGACAAGTGCATCCTCACCCTCGTCAATTTCTTCAAGGCACAGCTTTCGCCTTTCCCGGAAAAAACGCCGCCGCTGTCGAACAACCACAAGCGGGTGCTTGCGCTGATCAATCTGCTGTGGCAGAAGGTCAACTCCGCCAACGGCCCGTACGTCTGGGTGTCGAAGCGCGAGCACGATCTGCTGGAGAAGTTCCACCAGGACATCGAGGATCTGCTCGCGAGCAAGACCTTTTGCGGCATGTTCGACGGGCTGCAGCCGTACCCGGCGTATCCGTACGGCGCGACTCCGGGCATCGACACGATGTTCGGGCTGTTCGCTTTCCACCAGCGGATGCGCGCGCATCCGGGCGGGCAGTACGTGTACGTGTTCCACGACGACAATCAGATCCAGGTGTTCGATCTGGCCGCGCGCGAGCTGGTGCAGGTGCTGACCTTCCCCGGCGGCACCAACGTGCGCATCCAGGACATCGCGTTCGACGCCGCCGGGACGCAGATGAACGTGGTCGGCATCATGTCGAATAACACGGATTCGGTGTTCGCCAATGCGGCGATCAACCTCGCCAACCAGTCCCACACCTGGGGCCCTACGAGCGTCGTGTGCGACATCCTGTTCGTCAGGCTCGGCCGCCACTCCGCGCATCCCACTTCCCTGTACGCGATTGGACGCAGCGCCACCAACGGCGCCTTGCGCGGACTGTACGTCTTCGATCCCAACGCCATCACGCTCGCGCCCTTACCCAGCCTGGTGTTCAACGCCACCGGCCTGTTCGAGATCAGCCCCGACGGTGCGACCGCTTTCGCGGCCGAGCAAAGCCTTGGCGCGCAGACCGGGTTGTTCGATCGCGTGCGCTCGATCGATCTCGCCAACCCGGCGGGCGCACCGATCTTCTTCCTTGTACCCGGTATCGACGCCAAGGACGACATCAAGGTGATGAACGGGCGACTCTACATCACCGGCAACCCCCCGATAGGGCAGGTGAAGAGCCTGCATCGCTTCAACGTGACGAGCAACGTGCCGCTGGGGCCCGTCGACCTGCTCATCAACGACCACACGCGACTCGTCGCCGCGCCCACCCGCAACGCGATCCTGGTGTCGCACTCCGACCGCTACAAGATCGCGCTCTACGATGCGGCCAACAATGTGCTCGGGGTGAACTTCCGCGTGCCGGTGCAGGTGATGCCGCTCGCACTCGCGATCAAGGCCGACGACAGTGAAGTCTATGCGCTCAACTTCTTCGGCAACACCGTCAACGTGATCGACGTCGCAGCGCTCAGCGTCGGGCCGCCCAGCTTCACTTTCGATCCGCCGGTAACGCTCGCCGACTACCGTTCCAAGGCACTCAAGTCCTTCACGGACCTGGCCGGCGTGTTCGCACAGTCTCTGAAGGACTGTTTCTGCGACAAATTCCTGATCGAGTGCCCGGAATGCGGGCCGAATGACAAAATCTATCTTGGCGTGGTCGAAGTCAAGGGCAGCAAGGTCTGGAAGATCTGCGACTTCACCAAGCGCCACTACGCGAAGTCCTTCCGGACCTGGGGGTATTGGCTGTCCACCGTGCCGATCCTGCCCCTGCTCAAGAAGTCGTTCGCGGCGTTTTGCTGCAAGGTGTTCTAGCTAAGGAACGAAAATGGCGAAGCAACCGATTCAACAGTACCGGGTCATCGGACGCGTGATCGACCGCGCCTCGCGAAAAGGCGTGCAGGGCGTGCGCGTCGAAGGCTGGGACCGCGACACCCGATTCCACGACATGCTCGGCTCGGCCGTGACCGACGGCAACGGCGGATTCTCCTTTACCTTCGACAGCGACTACTTCGGCGACTATGCGGGCGACCACGCACCCGACGTTTTCTTCAAGGTCTATCTCGACGACCGCGTGATCAAGACCACCTTTGACACGCCGATGATGAACCAGGCGCCCGGTGACATCCGCGCGACGATCGAGATCGATTACGCCCAAGCGGCGCCCACGGGCACCGACCGCGTGTCGACCGATCAGGC
>Ga0137457_1000041_pt1 | contig 33949 bp, 41 predicted proteins | sample EasRivERMGT630_2_FD_102321 | JGI IMG/M metagenome (GOLD analysis project Ga0137457, IMG submission 102321) | Soil microbial communities from meander-bound floodplain in the East River, Colorado, USA - East River MetaG ERMGT630_2 | ecosystem: Environmental > Terrestrial > Soil > Floodplain ...
GGCCGCCGCCTGGTCGAGTGGGCGGCCTCTGATGACCGCCGCTAGCGTCATCGACTGGGCCGCGCGTCCCGAGCCGTGGCGCTCGATCGGGCCGCGCTTCCGCGAGGATTGCGAGGCGATCGCGCGCGGCGAGCCGCTGCCGCCTCTCAAGCGTCCCCGCAAGGGCGGCCCCAAGGTTAATTTCGTGCCGCCGCCGGAGGGCGCCTGATGGCGCCCCGCTTCCGCCTGACCGCGCCGGAGCCGGCCGAGCGCGACATCCACGAGGCGGTGGCGAGGGCGCTCGATCTGCTCCTGCTGCCACCGGCTTTTTGGGCATGCTACCCGGCCGGCGCCTCGGTGCTGACGCCGCAGCAGCAGGCGCGGCACAGCCGGGCCGGGCTGAAGCGCGGCATGCCCGACATCTGGGTGCTGCACGGCCGCCTCTGGCTGATCGAACTGAAGCGGCGGGGCGGCCGGCTCTCCAAGACGCGCATCGTCCGCACCAAGCGCGGCGGCACGCGGGTGCTCGCCGGCCAGGAGGACGTGTTCCCGCTGCTGGTCGCCACCGGCGCGGTCGGCGGCATCGCCGTCTGCACTAGCGTCATGGAGGTGCTGGAGCAGCTGGTCCAGTGGGGCGTGCCGGTGCGGCCGTTCCACGGGCGCACGCTGCCGCCCGATTGGCAGCAGCAGGACTCGCGCGACAGCTACACCGAGGCCGTCCGCGCCATCGGCGAGCGCGTGAAGGGCGGCCAGCCCGTGCCGCAGTGCCTGCTGCCGCTGCTCAAGGGGCGGCCATGACGGCCCGCGGCGAGATCGCCCGCGGCGACCCGTTGCCGCCAGGCCCGTATGCCGTGGGGATGATGCACGGGCCGCAGGGCGCACTCGAGTGGCCCTTCACCGTCGTCTGCGGCGACGGGCGCGCCATCGCCGGCCACGTCAATTCGCGCGCCTGCGCCGAGGCGATTGCTGACGCGCTGAATCAAACCACCGGAGGCAACCCGTGAACGATTTCCCGCTCGCACCAATCCTCGCCCGCGGCGGACTGCCGGCCGATCCGCGGGAGGTTAAAGTCCGACTTGCGAAAATCGACGCGGTTATCGACTACGCCGCCAAGGTGAAAGATTGGCCGCTTCTGGAAAAGGCGATTGATCTTAAGATCGAAGAGCAGCGCGAGTTTTGTCGCTGGTGGCATGAACACGTTCACCACAAGGGCGGCGAACGGTGGATAGATCGCGCAGAACGGCGCGATCTATCGCTGGCCGACGCCGAGGCCCGCAGCGGCATCATTCACCAACAAGTATCAAATTGGCGCAAATGGCTGGCCGACGAGGCTAAATACCGCGAGCAGCAGATCCTCGCCGCCTATCGCAAAGCCGGCCTTGAACCCGCAGAAAACCACCGGGCCGAGGGCACCGGCGACAACGAGTGGTTTACGCCCGCGCAATACATCGCGGCGGCGCGCGAGGTGATGGGCGAGATCGATCTCGACCCGGCAACGCATCCGCTTGCGCAACAGACAGTACAGGCAACCAGTTACTACAGCGCAGCCGATGACGGGCTGGCGCAAGAGTGGCACGGCCGGGTGTGGCTTAATCCGCCGTATGTGCAACCGCTCATAGCGCAGTTTGCCGCGAAGCTCGTTGCGGAGGTGTCGGCCCGTCGCGTCACGCAGGCAATCATGCTAACGCACAACTACACCGATACGGCTTGGTTTCATCAAGCCGAGATTGCTGCGGATCTTCTCTGCTTTACCCGCGGCCGTATCAAGTTTGTCGATAGCGATGGCGATGACTGCGCGCCGACACAGGGGCAGGCATTCTTTTACTACGGCCCGCACGGCGATCGCTTTCGCGAAATATTCAGCCGGTTTGGATTCATCCGATGAGGCTCGAAGACACGCCTGAGTACAAACTCGGCCGCAATGGCGAAATCCTGATGCACGCCTTCGCCATAGAGCACGGCTGCACCACATTCGATGTCAGCGGCACGGCGCACGGACGCGCGCCGCTGCTGCATTCCCGATCGCGCAATCTCATAGCGCCCGACGCCCTGCACCTGCGCAACTTCCCGATTTGGGCTGAATACAAAACCAAAAGCCACGCATTCAATTGGAACGGTGGCGCGCGGAACCACGAGGGGCATCGCATGCCTCCCGGCCTGGCGCACGGCATCGAGGCCCGCGCTTTCCACGATTATAAAGTGGCGAACGCGCAAATCCCGGTCGTGTTGTGGTTTCTCACGATCAATACCGGAATGCTGCACGCGGCATCGCTCGACGAGTTAGGCGAGCCGTTCGAGTCTGTCGACTCGAGCTATCCGATCGTGAATTGGCCGATATCGCGGATGCAGCGTGTCGCGTCGTTCGATCGGAGCCGGGTCTTCCGGTTCATCGCGGCGCCGCCGCGGCATAACCTGCCAACAGAGGGGCAACGCCAGGAACTGCTGCGCTGGCTGCGCCCCGTACAAGTCGAGATCGACGGGTTCGTCGAGCACTTCCTGACGGTTTGCGAGCGCCGCTGGGCTGCGCGGGGCGCAGCGTGAGCCTCATCCTCGATATCATCGCCGGTGATGTCGCGCTGGAACGCGAAGGCACCGAATTTCGCGGCCTGTGCCCGTTCCACAGCGAAGCGCGGCCGACCTTCTACGTCATCCCCGACAAGGGCGTCTTCCACTGCTTCGGCTGCGGCGCACACGGCGATGCCATCGCCTTCGTCATGCGCCGCCGCGGCCTCGACTTTATCGATGCTGCGAAGCTGATCGGGGCGGCCTGGACATGAACGACACCCGCATTGTCACCGGGTGGTCTGCCGCTCTGGAAGCTGCCGACGAGCACATCCGTCACTGGAAAGACACCAATGTGTCACCGCTTATGGCAGCTGCCGCCATCGATCTGGGAGAGTTCAACATCAGCGGCACCGACGAAGCGCACTGGGTCGTCATTCGGCGGCGGTTGGCGGCGTGGTACATGACCCATTCGGAAGCAGGGAAGTGACAATGACCGTTAAGGTTCGACGTGTCGATTTTTGGCCTGACGAGTGGCTCGGCGGGACTGGCGGGTTAAGTGACGCCCAATGTGGCATCTACATCCGCGCCTGTGCGTTGATCTACAGCCATGGCGGGCCGATTACCCGCGCCGAACTGCGCGCCGCGTGCAAAACCAGGGCAACTTTCCGCCGCTCACTCGATGCGCTGGTCAGGCTTGGCAAGCTGGTTGCGGTTGACGGCGAGCGGCTCGACCAAGTGCGGTGCGAGGCCGAACTGGACAGAGCCCGGAGACGCATCGAAGCTGCCCAAGGCGGAGCCCGCGCCCGCTGGGACGACGATGCGGCCGCACCCGATAAACCGGCATTAAGCGTCAATCAAACGTCAATCAAACGTCAATCAAAACATCGTCAAAACGGCCCCGAAATGGGGAAAACCAATGGCTTACCGGATGCGGTCGCATATGCCAACGGGCAACCAAGAACGAAGAACAAAGATTTAGAGTCTTCTAAAGGGGATTCGGCTCTTGGCTGCGCCTCGGGAGAGGATGCGACGGCATCGCCTAAATCGGTCGAGGCCGTCGTCGCCGAGACGCTCGATGTGCTCGCGCTAAACGAGCCAGGACTGCGCAACGGAAAGTACGACCCGGTGGCCTATGGCAAGGCCGTCACCCGCAACAAGCGCGACCAATGGCTGGACAACCTGGCAGTGTTTGTCGGCGAGCGGATGCCCGGAGGCATCCCGGCGAAGATGCCGGCTTGGGAAGCCATCGAAGTGGTGCGCGCCTGCGCTGACCGGGCGACCACGCCACTTGCAGAGCGCCGCGCCGTGGACGCGCTGTCACGAATGCGCAACAGCCTGCAATATGCGGAGGCCGCGGAATGAGTGTCACCACCGTCGAACCGTCACCACAGCGCCGCCAGCACAACCCTGTCCGCCGCGTCGTGGTGATCGACACCGTCGGCAATCGCGCAATCCCCTGGCAAGCCATCGGGCTCATCGACAGCCTCCACCGCAAAGGCGAAATCGATGACGCCATGCTCCACGCCGCCGAGAAATTCCATCGCGCCTTCCAGGCCGCCATGCTCGATCCATTGCGCGCCGCCGACATGGAACGCGCCGGCGGCTGCGACGCATCCCCCTTCGCCTACGGCAGCGAGACCGCACGCCGCCAGGTCCGCGCCGTGATCGCAAGCCTCGGCGGACAAGCATCGCTGGCCGGGAGCATCGCCTGGGAGGTCGTCGGCGAAGACCGCTCAATCCGCCAGTGGAGCCAGCAACACGGCCGCGATCCGAAGGTCGCCAAGGGTATCTTGGTCGCTAGCCTCGAACGCCTCGCCACATTTTGGGGCTTGACGTGAGCGGGGCACATGATGTAGCCGGAAACGGTAGAATGAGAAACGCGACACGAGATGCCGTAAAGACCAGTCGCCCCCGTGGACGACCCACGGTCTACACCTACGCAATCGCAGACGAAATAATCGAGCGCGTCGCAGATGGGGAAAGCCTCAGCTCCATATGCCGCGACGAACATATGCCCTCACGCCCGATCGTCTGCTTGTGGGCAACTGGTGGTGGTGAAGTCGGTAAGCTCGCGGAAAGTGGTGACAAAACCGCCGCGGCGTTTGTTGACAGGTATGCGCGCGCCAGACTTTTGGGGCTCGATCGGATGGCCGAAGAGGTCATCGAAATCAGTGACGCTCCGATCCTGTTTGAGGGAGTGCCGGATAACGCACTGGTCCAACAGGCACGGTTGCGCAGCGACAATCGGAAGTGGATGCTGAGTAAGATGCTGCCCAAGCAATTCGGCGACAAGGTCGAGGCGTCGATCGTGGGCGACCCCGACCAGCCGATTGTAACAAGGATCGAGTTGGTCGCGGTGCGCTCGCCCGCGCGAGAGACAATCGACGCTGATGTTAGCCCAGGGATAGCCGGGCGGCTAACAGACGAGAGCAAGCCCTAGCATTTCTGCCGCCTTCCTGGTCTTGAGGGCCTGATACTAAATCAGGTGCTCTCTGGTTCGTACTGTCTTCGCCCTGCCCTCAGCCTCGGGCGAAGGGTAGCCAACCGAGGGGCCGCCGCCTATCCCCACTGCCCCCTGGCTGGCCCCCGCCGGGGGCACCCGTCAGGAAATTTGGTTCCATCGCGGTCGCTGACGGCCCCAGCCCGTCGGCACCATCCCGCCGCCCCCGTCGAATATTTTTTTTCGTCACCGGCCACATTCCTCTCAACCTACGCGGTCATTCGAGCGATGGACCGGCGCGATTTGTTGATGATTGCGGCGACGCTGCCGGCGGTCTGGCCGTGCCGTGGGACTTACGCGCAGGAGGCGGCTGCCATCAGCCACGGCAGTGATCTCACTGCCCCCATGACGGGCCACACGGCCCTGGGCGTAGCCCAGGATGAGCTGCAGGTGATGCGGGTGCCGGGCCGCGGCTACTGGCGCGGCGACACGGCGGCGGAGTTCTCGCAACCGACGCCCTACGTCTACAACGACGACCCGGCCAACAAGGGCGGGGTGGTGCCGACCAGTGGCCTGCTCATTGACGGGCACCGCATTCCTGGCGGCACCCGGGTCATTCAGTTCCGCGATTTCAGCGCCGGTAATTTCTACCTGACGAGCGGCACGAGCTTCCTGTGGCGCGGTTGCCGGTTCCGGGGACGCAACTCGGCCCCGGGGTATTTCAACTGCCAGCGCGGCCAGACCGGTCGCCTGTATTTTTTCTACAACGACATGGGCGGGCTGGGGTCGGCGGCGAACCAGTTCAACGAGGTGCCGGTCGGGATTGCTCACGCCACCTCGGTGGTTGCCTACCGCAACCGGGTGAGTTTCACGACGACGGCCTTTCAGGCCAACATCGAGGGCCCGGTACGGATCGTCGAAAACTACATCTCGGACCTGACCGCCTTCGGCACCGACTCTCACCTCAACGGGATCACGCACAACGGGGGGGAGAACCATTCGTGGATATTGCGCAACCACATCGTGATCCGGACCCCGGACACCTCCGGAAGAGCCGTGGCGCAGACCGACTGCGTGTCGTTCTTCCAGGATTTCGGCGACTTCGCGGGTGCCGGAGTGAAGCGCATTGATAGCAACTACCTGGGCGGCACCGGGTATTGCATTTATGCCGGCATGAATGCCGGCAAGCCGGCCACCAGCGTCAGGAACATGGTGGTGGCCAACAATTTGGTGACGACGCGGGAGTATCCCCTTGGCGGGCGCTGGGGGCCGATCACGGCAACGCCCCCTTGGGGCGTTAACGGCAATGTCCTGCGCAACAATCGTTGGGCGGACGGGCCGAATGAGGGCGGGCTGTGGTGAGGGATGCCAGGATGGCGGCGATGCGGGGCATACAGAGAGAGGTTGAGGCCGGATGACCTGGACCAAGGGCTACCTGACGGGTGGTGAACACCCCGGGACGCCGGAGGAGTGGGACGCGCTGTATCGCCTGGAGGGGGCGCGGCGGCGGTGGCGGCTGTATCGCGGGTATTATCAGCAGGCGAGCGCGCGGTATTTCGGCCCGTCCGCGCCGAATATTGTGACGGCCCGGCACGTTCTGCCCAACCCGGCATATGCCGTTTTGCGGGCACAAGAGGCCGAAACCAACCGGCGATGGGCCGAGCGGCAGGCTGAGTTGGCCGAGCACGAGAAGGAGCGCCTGGCGGCAAAGCGGGCGCGGGCCGCCAAGTGGGCGCCGTTCGGCGGGCGTGATCGTTGGATCGAGCAGCAGCGCGTCATGGGCCGCGATCCGGGCGCCATTGCCGGCGATGTTGAGTTGAGCCGCACGCGGGTTAATCAGATTTTGAGTAAGGCGCGCATCTGGCGCGGCCCCCGGGGCCGGGTGTTCGACCCCGACCCCTTGTACCCTCGCGATGCCTGGATCACCTGGGTGCCGGAAACCGACCCGAATGACATCCCAGACCATCAAGCTGCCTGAGAAGCTGCTCGAGGTGTTTGGCGGCGAGGCGCTGTACCGCGGCGCCTACGGTGGCCGTGGCAGTGCGAAGAGCCGATCCTTCGCGAAGATGGCTGCGGTGCATGGGCTGCGCTGTGCCCAGGCGAGACAGAACGGGGTGATTGTCTGTGGCCGGGAGTTTCAGAACAGCCTTGATGAAAGCAGCATGGCTGAAGTCAAGCAGGCGATTGAAAGCGAGCCCTGGCTACAAGCCAACTATGAGATTGGTGAAAAGTACATACGTACCAAAGATGGCCGCATCGATTTTAGCTTTGTTGGACTTAGGCGCAACATTGAAAGCGTGAAGTCTACAGCAAGAATACGCTTGTTGTGGGTGGACGAAGCAGAACCTGTTAGCGAAGTTGCATGGCAGAAAGCAATACCCACCGTCCGTGAAGAGGGCGCGGAAATCTGGATTTGTTGGAATCCAGAAAGGCGAGCGTCGGCGACCAACCAACGGTTTCGTGTTAATCCGCCCGAGAACTCCAAGATCGTAGAAGTTAACTGGCGCGACAATCCGTGGTTCCCGACCGTGCTCGACCAGATCCGGCGGGATGACAAGGAGAAGCGGCCGGATCAGTACGGGCACATCTGGGAGGGCGAGTATGCGACGGCCGCTGTCGGCGCTTACTATGCGGCGCTGCTCGGCGATGCGAAGCAGGAGGGCCGCATCGGCAAGGTATCAAGAGATCCATTGCTGCCGGTCCGCGCCTATGTGGACATTGGCGGGACCGGGGCACGCTCGGACGCCTACGCTATGTGGCTGGTCCAATTTGTGGGGAGGGGCGAGGTCCGGGTACTGTCGTATTACGAGGCAATAGGCGAGCCTCTGGCGGTTCATCTACAATGGCTTCGCGATAACGATTTCGGGAAAGCACAAATATTTCTTCCTTTTGACGGGGCCACGCACGATCGTGTTTACGAAGTAAGCTTCGAGAGTGCTTTCTCGCAGGCCGGTTTCAATGTCGAGGTAATACCAAATCAGGGCCGGGGGGCGGCCAGGGCTCGTATTGAGGCTCTGCGGCGATTGTTCCCGAGCATGTGGTTTAACGAGGAGACGACGTTTGCCGGACGCGAGGCGCTAGCGTGGTATCACGAACGTAAGTCCGAAGATCATCGCGATGTCGGATTAGGTCCATTACACGATTGGTGTCTGAAAGCTGGTACGCAGGTATTAACTACGACCGGCTGGAAGCCTGTAGAAAACATAACCCCTGAGCATGATCGAGTATTGACACCATCTGGCAATAGGCGTGTTATTCGTGCAGGCATTGTGCGGGTGACGGGGCAATGGACAAGCACAAGGGGCATCTGGACGACGCCGGAACACCGGTTTTTTACGAACCGGGGCCTCGTCGAGGCTCGCAATCTGCACTCCCTGGACGTGTTCTGGACCCGAGGCGACTTGGGCCTCTACATCCTCGCGTTCTTGTCTGCGATACTGTCTTCCGGCTTAAAGACCGCTATTACCTCGGTAACCCCAGAGGGAAACTCCCGAAGCGAAGGTCGGTGCTCTTACATCGTGTGGTGTACGAGGCTGTTTACGGCTCGATACCGGAGGGTCATGAGGTCCATCACCGCGACGATGACCCGTTCAACAACCATCCGGGTAATCTCGCGGCTGTTCCCCGCTTTCTCCATCGCAGCGGCCACAAGTCCGAGCCTCGCTACACCTGCGTTTGCCGCATCTGCGGAAACGAGTTCGGCTGTTATCACCCATTCGGGGCAAGGTGCAGCGCAGAATGCAAACGTGTCGATCACGCACGATTGGAAGCAAGGCGGCGTGGAGCCCGCTTACAACCTGACGGTTGATGTAGACGAATGCTATTTCGTAAGAGCGGCGGACGGTGCGGCTCTTCTTGTTTCCAATTCGAGCCACGCGGCGGACGCCGCCGGGCTCATAGCGGTTGGATACGAAACACCCAGGGGTAGGCCAAAGGCGATCAAGTATCCGGCGGCCGGATTTGTCTGATGAGCGCCGCGCTTGATCTGACGGGGCAACGGTTTGGCTGGCTGACGGCGGTGAGCCTGGCGGGCAGCAAGGCTGGCCGGCGCCTGTGGCGTTGTCGCTGCGCCTGCGGCAAGGAGACGGTGGTGAAAACCCAGCGGTTGCGGGGTGGCGACACGACGAGCTGCGGCTGCCGGCGGGAGGATTGGCGGCGGCGCGAATATGCCAAGGCGGCGCTGGCGGAGCCGGGCGCGCACGGTTTTTGGGTAGGGGCTGGCGGTGACGTCGATGACATCGAGGTAGCGGACTAGGTGGCCGGTCCGCTCGATTGGCTGCAGCAGATGCTGGGCGGCACGATGGGCGAGATGCCCACGACGACGCCGCAAGTACCTGATGCGCTGTCGCAGCTCGGCGGCTATCTGGAGAATTCGGCGAGCAACCTGGCGCGGGTGCCTGGCGGCATCGGCCGGGCGCTGGATTGGGCCGGGACCAATGTAGCGGCACCCGCGCTGGGGCAGATGGCGGACCTTTACGAGAAGGATCAGTCGCAGCAGCCGCTCTATGGCGGCGTCAACGAGAGTGGCGAGGTCACCGGGCGGCTGGCCGATCTGGGGGCGGCGCTGATGCCGTATCTGGCGGGCGGCGCGCCGGGTGGGGCGATTTCGTCGGGGTTGCGGACGGGCGGGGCTACCAGGCGCGTGAGATCGCCGGGAGAGCCGGCGGCGCCGAATATCGGGAGGGGCAGCGATGCCCCGATGTTCGACTACTCGCGTCTGGCCGAGGTGCCGAACGTGCCGCAGACCAATCTGGAGCGGTATGTGCCGCCACGCGGCGTGCCGGAGCGCACGCAAACCTTGGCCGACCCCGCTAATGTTGCGCGGGTAAACGAGGTTGTGGGGCGCGGCGCCAAGATGGGCGGCGTCGAGTGGTACAATACGGAGCCGTTGCGCGCGTCGTTTCGCGAGATCCTTGGAGAGGATGCGGGGCAGCAGGCTTATTCCCGGTACATGGACTTGGTAGCGTCGACCTCGCCGCGGTCCAAGGTGCCGGAGAACGTGCGCAACGCTTCCTATTATTACAGCCGGGCGCAGCAGGGGTTGCCGATCCTCGATCCGCCGCTGCCTACACCCTACGGGCATATGGCGCAGAAGCTGCACGTTCAGAATGCGCGTAATGTTCTGGAGCATGGCGGTTTCCCGGTACTGCAGAACCCGAAGCCGGCGAGTTTCTCGCAGAACTTGCAGGGCAATCAGATGCCGATCACGGCGGATGCGCACAACCTGCGCCTGTGGGGGTTGCGCGACACTAAGGGCAAGGAAGTCGACGTTCCGGCCAATACCGAATACGGGTTTGTTGAGAAGCTGCAGCAGGACGAGGCCGCCAGGATGGGCTTGACGCCCGCGCAGTATCAGGCGTCGGCCTGGGTTGGCGGCGGCGAGCAGACTGGCTTGAAATCGAGCGCCGACCCGTTGCTGAAGGTATTTGAGGATCGGGTGCGGTTGACCGCAGCCAAGCGCGGAGAGTCGCCGCAGCAAACGCTGCTCGACATGATCAGGGGCAATCTGCCGCTGTTGTCAGTCGGCGGCCTGGCGGGTCTTGGTGGCTTTGGCTCGATACCAGACAGAACCGCACCCGCTGCGGTTTACTAGTTCGCTGCCGTAGCCGTCACGCTCGACAAGGCCCTCGTCGATCAGTCGGAAGGCGGTTTTCGTCGGGATCTCGATGGCATCGGCGCTCTCGCCCCCCGGTACGCTGTGGGCGACGAACCAAGTCTCGGATGGTGTCGAGAACTCGTTGAGGTAGCCGTGCTCACGCACGCGGGCGAGGGCGGTTTGCAGATCCATAACAAACAAAGCTCCAGCGACTGGGGCGCGATTATAGCACGGGGCTAATGGCGGACATCCGCTCCTACCTCCCCACCAGCGTGCTGCGGCAATTGGCCGACGAGGGGTACCGCGTTGTGAAGATCGAGGAATACCAGCCGGACCTGTCGGCCGGCATCGAAGGAGACGAATACATGAGCCAAGCGGACAACGCCGTGCTGACCGGGCTTGAGGAAAAGATCGCTGCGCTGGCCCTTCGCATCGAGGCCATCGAAGAGCGTCTGGGTGGCAAGGACCTCAGCCAGGAGCTGTATGGCGAGACCCCGGACCATGCGGCTGACCGGGCCGCCCGGGCGGCCTTCCAACCACGGGTAAAACCGCGATGAAAGCCAAGGGCAAGACACCGACCCGGGCGACTTATGTCATTCACGACGCCAAGACGGCGAAGCAGTTAGGCATTCCGCAAAAGACCAAGGTGCAGCCGATGCCGGCGAAGTCGAAGGGGCGCCCGCGTGGCCGTTGACCTGTCCGCGCAGCGTGCCGAGTAAGTCGCCAATGCCGCGCAAGCGAGGGGGGCAGCCCCTTGACCTGGTTGGGCAACGGTTCGGCTGGCTGGTCGTGCTGGAGCCGGCGCCGCGGGTGGGCGGCCTGGTGGCGTGGCGGTGCCGCTGCGGCTGCGGGCGCGAGGCGGTTGCCACGACAAAGGTTCTGCGCAGCGGTGGGAAGACGAGCTGTGGCTGCAGGCGCCGTGCGACGCTGCAGGAGTTCCGCGACCGCGGGAGGCAATACAAATGGCTTTGGCTCGATGACGGGATAGGCAATGGCGGTTAGAGGGCAGATGTGGCTGAGACAGCGTTAGAATTATTCTGGCGCGGCAAGGGCTTGGGCCGGCGGGCGGCGCGTGCGTTGGCATTGGCTAAGTGCGCAAACCTGGCGGAGGTGCGGCAGCTCGGCAGGAACGGCCTGATGCTGGTGCCGGATTGTGCAAAACATACGACAGAGGAAATCGGGCGGGTGCTTTTCGATGAGGATTGGATGCCTCCAGTCAGGCTCCCGCATTTGCGCGATGAGACGCTAATTCGCGAGCTGACGGCGCGCGGCTACACCGTCAAGGGACGTGGGCGCTGATGGCTGTCGATATCTCCGAATTTGTGCGCGGGCGGGCCGGCCCCCAACAGATCAGCCAGGGCCTCGATCTGAAAGATTTGGACGAGGACGCCGTCAAACAGGTTGTGCAGCAGGAGCTCTCCGCCGCTCTGGGGCAGAACGGCGGCCAGCTTTCGGCCGACCGATTGAAGGCCCAGAGCTACTACAACGGCGAGCCGCTCGGCACCGAGGTCGAGGGCCGCTCCCAGGTGGTGATGCTCAATGTATTGGAGGCAGTCGAGTGGGTGCTGCCGGCCCTCTTACGGATCTTCACCGCCAGTGACCAGATTTGCGTGGTTGAGCCGTCTCTTCCCGGGCAGGAGCAGCAAGCTAAACAGGCGACCGATTACGTCAACCACATTTTCCACCGCGACAATCCCGGTTTCCTGCTGCTGCACGATTTTTTCAAGACCGCGCTCCTGGAAAAGACCGGTTGGATGCGGTGGCGCTGGGATACCCAGAAGACTACGGAGACCGAGACCTATAGCGGCCTGACGAAGGAGCAATACGACGCCATCCTGGGCCAGGATGACGATGTCGAGGTGGTGAGGCTGGAGAGGTGGGAGCAGCCTGCCGATGAATTCAACCTCGACCGGCCGTTCCCGCAGCCGCAGCCGGTGCTGCTGCATGATTGTACGTTGCGGGTTACCCGGTCCAATGGCCGGGTGCGCTTGGAGGGGATTCCACCCGAGGAGATCCTGGTTTCCCGCCGGGCCACCCGCGACAGCCTGCCGTTCCTCGCCCACCGCCGCAAATGGAGCTACTCGGACCTGATCCAGCAAGGCTATGACGCCGACAGCCTCGACGAAGTGCCGATGTCGGATACAGAGGAGTGGAACTCGGAGGAGCGCGCCCTGCGCCATCGGTTGGATGAGGACTGGCCGCCGCTTGATAGGCGCGATGCCGCCAAGGAGATCTGGGTCGAAGAGTCCTATGTACAACTGGCCAAGACCGATGCCGACACGACCGATCTCTACAAGGTGGTAACCGCCGGCAATGGGCTCATCATTCTGACCAAGGATGGCGAACCCGATATCGAGCCGGTCGATGAAATACCGTTTGTCTCGATATGTCCAATACCGCAGCCGCACAAGCTTATCGGGCTCAGCCTCGCCGATCTGGTGATGGATCTGCAATTGATAAAGAGCACCTTGCTGCGGCAGATGTTGGATAATGCCTATTTGAGCAACTGGCCGCGTACCGAGATAGCGGACGACGTCGCCAATGAAAATACCTATGACGATCTTCTTACTCTGCGCCCTGGTGGGATTGTTCGTACTAAGCGCGTGGGTGGCCTTGTACCACTGACCATCCCCTACACCGCAGACAAATCATTCCCTTTGATCGAATACCTCGATCAGACCCAGGAAGTGCGAACCGGCGTCGCCAGGCACAATCAGGGCATCAACCCGGACGATTTGAACAAGACGGCGACGGGCGTCAGCCTCTTGCAGCAGGCGGCGGCGCAAAGGGTCGAATTGTTTGCCCGGCTGTTTGCCCACGGCGTCGAGGCGGTCTGCCGCGGCATCATGGGTTTGGTGCGAAAGCACCAGCAGCAGGAACGCATCATCCGCATCACCGGCCAGTGGATGCAGGTCGACCCGCGGCAGTGGCGTGATGCGATGCCGGTGACGGTGTCGGTCGGGCTCGGCACCGGCAATCGCGACCAGTTGCTGGCTCACCTGATGCAGCTGCTGCAGGTGCAGGGGCAGATCGTGCTGCAGCAGGGCGGGCCTAAAGGCCCTTTGGTGTACCCCGAGCATGTGTATGCCGTGGCCAAGGCGCTGACCGAGGCGGCGGGGTTCAAGACCCAGTTTTTTGCCGACCCGTCGCAGCCGCCGCCGCCGCAACCGCCACAGCCGCCGCCGCCGCCCGACCCGGCTGTGATGAAGGCGCAGGCGGCGATGCAGAGCCAGCAAATGAAGGCGCAGGCCGACGTGGAGGCGATCCAGGCCAAGGCCGGGGTGGCCGGCGATCTCTTGGGCAAAAAGGCGATGGCCGAGATTGGCATCCAGCAACAACGGCTCGAACACGAAAAGCAGATGGCGATGTTCAAGGCCCAGAACGAGCTGACGCTGGAACGTGAGAAAGCCGCCAACGACCTGACTGTAGCTATGGAGCGCGCCAAGATCGAAGGCGAGGTCAAGCGTCGCGAGATCGAGCTGAAATATGCGGCGGGCGCCTACTCCAGTGAGCCGCCCAAGCCCAACGTGGCAGCCGATGCCGGCGCTTGACGATCTGATGCAGCTTTTGGGTGGTGATCCGGTGCGCTCGGCGTTTGACGAGACCTTGCGGCAATACCCGATCCTGGGGCGCTACGGCGTTACCGGCGCTCAAAGTGAGCGGCCGATGATGGAGAGTTGGCCGGCAAACGAGCCGGGCGGCCCCGGTTGGCCGCGGCCGGCGCAGATCCCGATGGATCGATTTGGGGTCGAGTATCGGCAACAGGACCGGCCGCTCGATATCCTGGGCGATGCGACATCGCATTATCTGACGCAGGCCGATCCTGTGGTTGGTGACTATTACCGTAATTTCACCGGCTCGCTCGACGACAGTCAGCGGCAGCGCCTCGCCGAGCAATATCGGCATGCGGTCGGGGAGGGCGAGACGCGGCCTTACGCGCAATGGGAAGAGCGCAGTGGCTTGCCGGCGTATTTCCGGGGCTATCCGTTCCAGCAGTGGCCGGATGACTTCAATGCTCGCGCTTACACCGACCGGCAGCGATCCAGCCTTGATCGGATGATGGAATACCTGCGGCGATGAACGTCGTCACCCTCGACGCGGCGGCCGAGCGCGACATCCCGCGCCAGCTGCGCGAATTGGCCGGCGATATCGAGGACGGCCACCACCCGGACCTGCAGTTCATCGTCGCGGTTCTGGTTCACCCGGGTGCGCGGGTCGAGGTGCGCGGCTGGGGCGATTGTTCGGCGATCGAGGCAATCGGCGCCCTGGCGCGCGGGATGCTGCTCGGTGCGGAATCACATGGCCGATAGTTCGCGGCAGAATTGGATGGAGTGGCTGGGGTGGTGCCGTATCCGGCCGGCAGCATGGCGCTCCAGCCTGCCCTTGCCCGAGCAGCCCAAGCTTGGCGCCGACGCCAGGCGCCTGCTCGACGACCCGGTGCTGGTCGAGGCGCTCGACCGGATCGAGGCGCGGTTACTGGAAACCTGGCGCGGCAGCGAGGCGCTCGACGAGGCGGGTCGCGAGGCTTGTTTCCGGATGACCTGGGCGATCCGCGAGTTCCGGGCCGAATTGCGGCGCATGCTGGGCGACAGCCGGATGCTGGAGCGGGAACGTGAACGCCAACGGGCAAACCAATAAGGACTGGCTGGTCTCGATCGTCCGGTCGGTGGTGTCGGATGTCGAGCATGTCGGCCGGGTGTCGGACGAAACGCTGGCGGAGGCCAGGGCCGTGTTGTCCGAGGTGATCAAGCATAAAGACCCGGCCAATGTGAAGCGGGCCGCCGGTAGGCGGCGGCTGGGCCTCTAACCCTACAAAGCGAACATAGCGAACAAGCCAGCGCCGTGACGGCGCCGGCCCTCCCAGAGATGGAAGATGAGCGACACACCAGTTAATGGCGTCGAACGCCCGGCTCCCCCGCGGGAGATGAGCGAGCAGGAGGTGATGGACGGCATCGAGGGCTTGCTGGACGAGCGCCCGCGCCGCCGGCCCCCTACGCCGGAACCGCCTCCTGCAGCGCAGCCAGAGGCGGCCACAGAGGATACCGGGGACGACCCGGTTGCCGGCCCGGAAGATCCGGTCACCGGCGATGAGGAGGAGGACAGTCCACCCGATACTGGCGAAGACGGCGCCGAGGACGCCGACGAGCCGCAGGGAATTGAGCCGCCTAAAGGATGGAGCCGAGAAGACCAGGCCGTATTCCAGCAGCTCCCACCCGAGGCCCAGGCTGTCATAGCCCGGCGGGAGAGCGAGAGGGACAAGGCTTTTCACCAGAAGACCGAAGAAGTCGCCCACACCCGTAAAGCGGTCGAGGCGACCATTGTCGAACTGCAAAGCGAGCGTCAGGGGTACGCCCAGAACCTTCAGCAGCTTTTGTTCGTCGCCGCGCCCGAAGCTCAGCGCTTCCAAAATGTCGACTGGCAGCGTTTGGCCCAGGAGCAGCCTGCCGAGTATGTGAGGCTTTCTGCCGAAAGGGACGCATTGCGCGGCCGGATCGGCGGCATTCAGCAGGAATTGCAGCGCGTCCACGAACAGATGAGCCACGATCAGGTGCAGCAGTTCCAGGCCACCAAGGCGCAGAACTGGCAAATGCTGGTCGAAGCCTCACCGGATTTTGCGGACCCGCAAAAAGGCCCCCGCAAAGCCGCCGAGATGAGGCAGTGGCTCACCGGCAAAGGCTTCTCCGAAGCCGAGATCAGCCAGGTGGTCGACGCCAGGGTAATCCTGGTGGTCGAAGAAGCGATGAAGGCGGAACGCCCTCGTGTCGCACGCCAGGAAGCCCAAACCAAAAGAACGCCGGCCCAGGCCCCCAGCCATCAACCGCCGGCCGCGAGGCAGCGGTCCGACAGCCGGGCCAGTCAACGGCGCGAGCAGAAAATGGCGGCCCTGAAACGCTCCGGTAGCCAGCAGGACGCGATCAGCTACCTGCTGGAAGTGCTCTAGCCAAACCATCCCACCAGCGTCGTGACGACGCCGGCCTTCCCTCTCGATGGAGTTTTTTCCTCATGGCGATCATTACCGGCACTGCGACGACGTTCGCGGGCTCTCCAGGCATACAGGGCCTTCGCGAAGACTTGAGTGATTTTATCTACAATTTGTCGCCTTCGGACACGCCCTTTACCTCCAATGTGGGGCGAGGTACTGCTGATGCTGTTTACCACGAATGGCAAGTGGATTCGTTGGCAGCGGCAGATACTGCAAACGCCCAATTTCAGGGCGACGATATATCCACATTTACTCCAGCTAGTGTTACATCGAGGCTGGGGAATAGAACACAAATATCTAGAAAAGAATGCATAGTCTCAGGAACACTTGATGCCGTGAACAAAGCCGGCCGGCGCACAGAGCTGGCCTACCAGATGACCAAGCGAGCCAAGGAACTCAAGATCGACATCGAGGCGATCTTGCTATCCAACCAAGCGAAGGTTACCGGAGCTGCTGCTACCGCGCCTAAACTTGCTTCGGTGCTGTCGTGGATCAAAACTAACGTCAGCCATGTCGGGACCAACCCGACGGGGGACGGCAGCGATGCCAGGGTGGACGGCACGCAGCGGGCATTTACCGAGGCCATGTTGAAGACCGTGATGGCGTCGGTTTATACCAACTCGAGTGAAGACCTCGACGTGCTGATGGTGGGTGCCAGCAACAAGGCGGTTGTCTCTGGCTTCACCGGCGGTGCTCAGAAGACGGTCGATGTGATGGAGCAAAAGCTCGTAGCCACGGTGGACGTGTACGTTGGCGACTTTTCAACCGTCAGGGTTATCCCAAACAGGTTCATGCGAACCAGGGATGCCCTTCTGCTTAACTGGAGCTATTGGTCGGTGGATTGGCTGCGCCCCATCAAGCAGATTGAACTCGCCAAAACCGGGGACGCCGAAAAGAGGCTCTTGATCGGCGAGTACACCTTGACGGCGAAGAACGAGAAAAGCTCGGGTTTGATCGCCGATCTTACGACGCCGTAAACCTCCGGCGCTCACACACAGGCGGTCCTTCGGGGCCGCCTTTTTCTCCGGGTAGTAACCAATGACCGAATACCTGCTCGAGCGGCACCCGGACGGGACTTACGAGACGTTCGAGTGCGACGAGGCGACGGGCGACATCACCGTGCGCCGCTGGGCCGATGTACAACCGACGATCGACGCCAACAAGGCGGCTCACCTCGACGGCGACGGCAAAGGCAAGTTCGCCTGGCATGCCGCCTCGATCCCCGAGGCTGTCGCGCTGCAGTGGAAGGCCGAGGGCATCGACTGCTGGCGGGCCGACCACTGGCCGGATGTGAAGAGGCGTTTAAACGATCCCGATTGGCGGTATTTGCGCCCATCCACTTTCAGGCTTTAGCTCATGGCGCTCGATACCTACACCAATCTTCAGACGGCTGTCCTTCAGGGTCTGGCGCGGCCCGGCGACCCGTTGGTCGCCCCCGCCCTCCCCGACATGATCCGGCTGTTCGAGATCGAGGCGAAGCGCCGGTTGAAGACCGGCGGCAGCGAAACCGTGACCCTTATAAATACGGTGGCGGGTCAGGCGACCATCGTGATGCCCGCTGATTGCGGCGAGGTTCGCGCCGCCGACATCATGTCTACCGGGCTCACCGACGTCGAGCCGCTGCAATACCTCTCGCCGCAAAGCAGCAGCGTCGGCCTCAATGTCAGCGGCCGGCCGCGCTTCTATACGTTGAGCGGCAGCAGCGACAAGGTCGGCGCTGTGATGCGCCTCGTCCCGGTGCCCGACGCCGTCTACACGGTGGCGATCGACTACCTCTCCGATCTGCCGCCGCTGACCGAGGCCAATCAGTCGAACTGGCTCCTGCGCAGCAACCCGGACCTCTACTATTTCGGAGCCCTGGTCGAGGCCGAGATGTATGTCGGCCACGACGAGCGGGTGACCATGTGGCTGCAACGACGCGATCTGGCGTTCGCCGCTCTCGAAAAAGCCGACATCAAAGCAAGGTGGGCGGGGCCGCTACAGCTACGGGTTGACGCCATCACGACGGGCGGTTTCGGCAGGGGCACCAGTTCCTCTGGTGGAGGAAACGGCAACGGGGGAACCGGCGTGGCTTATCTTGACGATCTTTTGGATGTCGATACGACCGGCGTTACTCCCGGCATGGTGTTGACCTACGCCGCCCCTAATTGGGTGGCGGCGACGCCAGCGGCCACCGGGGCGAACGCGCCGATAATTGCCGATGGCGGGTTCCTCGCCCGCTCGCCGTCCGCGCGCGCCGCCGATGCCATCAACATCAAGGACTACTCGCCGGGCAACAATATTGCCGATGCGGCTGGTATCGAGGGGTGGGCTGCTGAACTGGCGTCCGGGTACACCCACAACAACAGCTCGATGCCGGCTATTACCGCGCGCGGCGGCTACATCCCCGGCGGGACATGGGACGCCGGAACGCCGATTACGATTGGCTCCGGCGCATTTGGCTATTCGTTGTTTGGCGACGGGCAGATTTCTCTGCTCAAGAACGTCACGCTCGAGTCGATGCACGTCAATGTGCGTTTCAGGGACTTGGCGATTGTCGGCAACGGCACCGGCAAGGGGTTGGATATTCGTTCGTCCAACCTTCTCGCGCTCAATCTCGACATACAAAATCAAGATGTTGCCATCACCAGCGCACGCGGGTCTGCGCCGGGCATCATTGCGCCAAATAATACTGTAGCGTTTGGATCGCTGCGCGATAGCCGCATCGGCGTGACGGCCTACAATGCCGATCTGCGCCTCATGTTCATGCGCTCTGCCTTTTTGCGGGAGTGCGGCATTGATTTCCGGGACAACGGCGGCAGTCATTTCCTTGGCAACAACATTTATTGCGATGGCGGCCCCTCCATCAGGTGGACTGGCGGGAGCAACATATTCACCGGCAATACCACGATCGGTCAGTTTGTAATTACCAACATCAGCAGTTTTGCATTTTATACAGTAGACGATCTCATCGTAAGTACCAACAATCTTCCTAGTGCTACTCGCATTACCGCTATCGACCAGGCAGCCGGCACTATCACGGTTGATCGTGCAGCTCTCCTTACTACTGTCGGAGCAGTGCTCAACGTTACGCGCGTCCCCATCGAAAGCTTCTACGTCAACAACACCTTCAATTCCGGTCGTACCGACCGCGTTGAGTTTTCGATTGCCAGCATTCGCGCGGTTAACCCGGCTGTCCCCAGTGCGGGTATCCGGGTGGTGACCACTACCCAGAACTTCAAGCTGGCGCTTGGCACCAACCGTATCCGGTTCAGGGACACGGGCAACACCATTTACAACGACGACGCCGAAGCAACGACGCGTTGGGTCACGGCGATCGAGAACTGGAATACCGTTGTCCTCAACGTGCCATATGCCGGTGACGTTACCGGCGTCGGCAAGCTGTTGTGTAACAATTACGACGGGGAAATTCACACTGGCGACAAAAGTAATGCGATGGTGCGCGAGCATTTCTTTGTCGGTAATAACATCAATCAAACACTGTGGCAGGGCGGTACGCAGTTCAACCTGTTCGGCACGCGGCTGAACGGGCGTATTACATTCGACGGATTTCGACCGTTTCGCGGCAACGTAGCAAATGGCAGCAAGATCGTCACCGGCATCTACGGCATCAACACAAACGAAATTCGCAATGGTGTTTTGGTCCTGACTTCGACCGCGTCGTTCCCGACCGGCTCTTTCATAGAGAGTGTAGACAGCCCGACCCAGATCACGATCAACAATCCCGCGACCGAGGATGTTACCGGCGCGCTGTTCACCTCGCCGCACACGCCGAATGCATGGTTTCACGTTGGGACTATCGATAACTCCACTACGTCGGATTTGGGAGTTGTGCAGCCCACCGGCCCCGGCTCGACAATGGGCTGGACGCAGATTTCGATGTTCCCCGACTTCAACGCCGATTACCAGGCGACCGAGGGCGGCTACTGGGTAGGCGCGCGTGTCCCGTATACGTCGGGCGGCATGAAGGACGGCCAAGCCCAGTATCTCAACGAGATTGGCCCGACCAACACCGGCATCCACATCAGGTCGAACAGCGTCAAACATTTTTTACGCGGCAGTGAGTGGGTGTTGGACGACAATCGCAATTTCGAGGTGATCTCGATCGCCACCGCAAATTCCGGTGCCAGTATCCTGCTCACGCTGAGGCACACCTGTCCACTTATTGCCGGCGTCGATCGTGTCTACCTCACAGGCACTACCGTTGTCGGGTACGACAACGTGGAAGCCGTTGTCGAAGCAAAGCCTCGGGCTGACCAGATACAGCTTCCGATTGCATTGGTGACCGTACTTGCGACCGCTCTAGTCAACGACCTGCGCTACAACATCGTCACGGTAGGTACGACCGATTGGACATTAGTTGGCGCAGCTTCCAATACAGTCGGCATTACCTTTATCGCATCTAATGTTGGCTTAGGCACGGGCAGTGGAACAGCCAGTATCAATCCAACCGGTACGCTGAACACCGACGCCTCGCTCATCGTATTCCGCGAAGGCTTTCTGGCTAACGAACTGGGCGCGCCGAGTGGTGTCGGCGTGCGTATCCGGTCCTCCGGTCGCCCGATGGTGATGGAGGCCCGCGCTTACCGTAACAATGGCGGGACTATTTACGGCAACTCGATGTTCCGCTGGCGTGCGCCGAGACTCGGAACATTGGAAGACGATACGGCTCCCGGTGGAGCCTTCGCCGTGCTGCCCGGTAACAGTGCTGACAACACAGTCCGCTTTTTCCTCGGCGCGACTAATTCAGCGGTCGATCTTACTGGCGATGCTGCTTCTATTAAGGCGTTGAGTACCGGGAAGTTTGAAATACAAAACAACGGTGCTTTCAGCGGATACTACGGTAGCGAAGACCCGTGGCTCAGCTTTTCTCGCACCAGCAGCAGCTACCTTGGCTGGACAACAAATGCAGCTAGTCGCTTAATTTATTCAAACGACGACACGGGTAATGCTGCCACGGCTAACATCGAAGTTCGTCAATCGTCGGCTTCGCTACTAACTGCGGTGCGGATGACCGTCTACAGTACCGGCTTCGCATCGGTTGCCCCGGCAGCATACGCCGATGGCGGCGCGGTTTACTCCGATGCGGGGCTGAGTGCCGGTCTTACGGTGGCGGCGCTTGCCGGCAACCTTCGCCTAGTGTCCTCGGCGGGGAATATCACTGTTACCGGCATTCCTGGCGCTGACCCTGGCGTTCCCGGCGCGCTGTATCACACAGCCGGCGCGGTCAGGGTTTCGATCTAATTGTGGGGTGGTAAATGCCTGATGGAACTGAACACGAGCCGCCGCAAACCGACTGGCAGGCGGAGTGCACGAAAGCGCAACGCGCGGCGGAGTGCTTCCGCCAGTTGTATCTCGACGCGATGGCGCAGCTCGCCGACATGCGGGTGAACTTCACGCTGGCGCAGCAGGAGAAACGGCCATGAAAACGTGGCTTGCCGCCATTGTGGCGGCGGTTGCTTTGCTGGGGTTCCCTGCCCAGGCGCAGGAGAAGGCGTTTTCCGCCGGGGGGCCTACGGTTTCCCTGGCGGTCACCGGCACGACGGCGCGGGTTCAGGTGCAGACATCGCCCCCAGGCAGTCAGCACATGCGCGTCTACAATTCCGGTACGGCGGCTGTTTTCCTCGCGTGTGGAGACGCCGCGGTAGTCGCCACCCTCGCCGCATCGATGCCGGTCGCGCCAGGGACGATTGAGATCATCGGCTGCGGCCAGACCTATGTTGCCGGCATCGGCACGACAGCCGCCACGGTCTACATCACGCCCGGTAATGGGATCTGACGGATGCGGTGGTTCTTCCTTGCCGTTTCCCTCCTCGTTGCGGTGTCCCTTCCTTGTGATGGCGCTGTGGCGTTGATGAAGGCCGGCCCCGGCGTTATGGGGCATGGTTTAAACGTGCGATCCGGGCCGGCAGCCCCGGCACTCCCCGGCGATACGGTGGCGTTCACTGCCTGGTGGGGTCTGCGGGCGTATAGTTCGGCGCAACTCACAGGCAGCACGAACGCGGTGCGGGTGCGCCGCAGCAGCGACAATTTCGAGTACGATATCAAGGTTTTGCCGAGCGGCTTGTTGGACGTTGGTCCAGGCAGTGGGCCGCTCGATCACTGCACCTCGACCAGTTGCTTTGTTTCGATCTTTTACGATCAGACCGGCAACAACGCCTGTGGTGGCGCGAGTTGTAACTGCGTGCAGACAACCGCTGCGGCGCAACTGTCGTTTGTTTTTAACTGCCTTGGGACAAAGCCCTGCGTTCAATCGTCAGCCGCAGCGGTCCAATGTATATCCGCCAATAACTTTACGCCCGCGACCGGGACGCAGAGCCTGCACTATGTCGGGGGGCGGACGACAGGCACGGTGGCAACGGTCCCCATTTCGGTGGGCAGCCTTAGCCGGATTACGCCTGTGGGCGGGGCGGCTAACTGGCAGCTTTTAAGTAACGGCGGGTCGATAACGCGAGCGGCGACCGATGGTGCGTGGCATGTCGCAGCAGGCGTTGCTGCGGCAGGCGCTAACCTGTCCTCGCTGTCGATCGATGGCGTTACGACCGTGGGTACGGTGACGCCCGGTGTGACGGTGGCTGCCCCCCTTATGGCTCGCGGCGGTGCGGGGGCGACACAGTCCACCGTCGAGGGCGGCTTTATCGATAACGCAGTGCTTAGCGCCGGCCAGATTGGGGCGCTCAACGCCAGTGCCAGAGCTTATTACGGGATACCCTGATGGCGATCCTGCGATGGCCGGAGTGGCTGCCCGACCTGGCCGACATCGACGGCAGTCCGATGATACGCAACGTCATTCCTCTGACGGCCAATTCGTATGGCGGCATGCCGACCGCTGTCCCCTGGTCGACCAATACCCTTGGCGGAAGGTGCGTGGGCGCTTACACGATCAAGGCGGCGAACGGCGACATCCACATAATTGCCGGCGACAGCACCAAGCTCTATCGCCTGCCGCCGGGGGTAGGGCGCGACTTTGTCGATGTCAGCCGCGTCGCAGGCGGTCCCTATGGGGTGCCCGACAGGCACTTCTGGGACATGACCAGTTTCGGCGACCGCATCCTGGCCACCAATGGGTTCGACCCGATACAAAGCATGCGAATTGGAGGAAGCAATTTCAGCGATCTCCAACCCGGCGATGCCGGCGCGATCCCGCCAATACCAGCCGCGCCGTTGGCAAGGTACATAGCCACTGTCAGGGACTTCGTGATGGTGGGAAATACCACTGACGATGTAGATGGGCCGCGCCCGTTTCGTGTGTGGTGGTCATCGATCAACCAGCCCGACCAGTGGCCGACGCCGGGAAGTATAACGGCGCTTCAGACGATGTCGGACTACCAGGACCTTCAACAAACCGACCTTGGCAATGTCACTGGGATTGAATCGGGCTTCGCACCGGGGGCCGATGCGGTAATATTTTGCGAGAGGGGCATCTATGGCGCGTCTTTTGTGGGCCCGCCACTGCTGTTCAGTTTCCGCCCCATCCTCGGATGTTCGGGAACATCCAGCCCCCTATCGATTGTACAAAGCCTCGCAAGGGACAATTCCGGCGCGCTTCGCCCGGTTATCTATTACCTGTCGGAAGAGGGCTTCAAGGCCTTCGATGGTTCGACAAGTTACGCCATCGGGGCGCAGAAGTTCGACCGGGCGTTTTTTGCCGACCTCGATCCGGGGCAGATCCACAATGTGCAGGGCGTTGCCGACCCACGCTCGCCTGTCATCATGTGGGCCTATTCGTCGCCCACCGGCACCGGGCTTTACAACCGCGTGCTGGTTTACAATTGGGAATTGTCGCGGGCGGCCACCATCAGCCTGCCGGACGCCCAGCACATAGAGCACATGCTGCGCGGCGCGTTCGGTACGGCCTACACGATCGACCAGATCGACACGCTGTTTCCCTCCATCGAGGACGTGACGCCCTCCCTCGACGCTCCCTTCTGGTCCGGTTCCGGTGTCGGCCTGTTGGCGATGTTCGACATCGATCATCGCCTGGGCGTCGGCAACGGCCCACCGATGGCCGTCCTGTTGGAGACGGCGGAAACCCAGCCAAACCCGGGCAGGCGCTCGTGGGTCGATATGGTCCGCCCGCTCAACGATGGCGGCGCGGCGGCGGTCAGCGTGGGGCACCGCGAGCGTTCGACCGACCCGGTCAGGTGGGAGCCCGAGGTGCCGATAGACGCCATCGGGCGGTGCCCGCAGCGTTGCACGGGGCGCTTCATACGCTTTCGCATGACGCTGCCGGCGGGGGAGGAGCTGCGCCACATGTGGGGCATCGACGCGGATGTCATGCCCGAGAGCAAGCTGCGCTGATGGCCGCGCACAGTCCGACCCAGCCGGTGGCGGCGTCCGTCATGCCGTATCAGCCCCCGGGCGGGTGGGATGCGTGGCTGCGCGAGATCGCGGCGGCGGTGAACCTCATCGTGGCCAAGCTGGAAGACCTGGAGGCGCGCGTGACGGCACTTGAGCCTTGACCCTGTGCGTGTGGGGCCAATCCCAAAGAGGCGCCCTGGCGGCGTCCGTAGCGGTGCGCCTGCCGCCCCTCGATGAGCTTGTCCACAAGTGGACGCACGTCGAGCCGATGCTGCTGCGGGCGACGAAGCGCACCGGCTGCTATGAGCCGATCGACCTCTTGAAGGGCGCGATGTCGGGCCGCTACGGTATCTGGCTGTGCGAGTCCGAGGCCGGCATCGACGCCGCGATCGTCACCGAGATCGTGAATTACCCGAGGAAGCGCATCCTCGAAATGATGTTCGTGGGCGGCAGCAATATGGCGCTCTGGCTTCCCGAGGCGGTCCGCGTATTCGACGAGCACGCAAAGAAGACCGGCTGCGCGCACATCGCATGCTTGGGCCGCCGATCGTGGGGGCGCGTTTGGGGTGGCGAATTGACCGGCGACGTGGTTGTCGTGAGAGGATTAGGCGATGTCCAGCGGTAAGGGCTCCCTGCAACAGGGTGCACCGACAACGACGGTAAACCCAGCCCAGGCATCGCAGCAGCCATACCTCGACTATGGCTACGAGCAAGCCAAGAGCCTCTACCAGAACCAGCCGCAGCAGGCCTACCCAGGCCAGAGCTACGCCCCCATCAATCCGTATACGACACAGGGCTACAGCGATATCTACGCGACCGGGCAATCGGTCGATCAGAACCTTCGCCCGGTTGCCAACCAAGCCTGGGGGAATGCGGCGAGCGGCAATTACCAGGGCAATCCCGCCTATGGTGGATACCAGGGTTATGCGGGCGGCACGTCTTATCCGCAGGGCGTGCATCAGGCTGTCGGCAAGGCCGCGGTGCCTACCGGCAACGAATACGCCAGACAGGTGGGTACCTATGGGCAGGCCGCCGCCAACACCGGGGGGCAGTACGCGGGGCAGACGGCCAGCTACGCCAACCCTGCCGCGGCGTCGGGCCAGTTTTTCTCCGGGCAGGCGGGCCAGTATGCGCCGCAGCAAGCCGCCTATGCCGGCCAGCTTGGTGCCAACCGCAATTTGGGTCTCTCCCAATTGGGGCAGACCGCGTCGGGCTACTATTTGCCGGGTCAGGCGGGTGCCAACCCTTACTTGCAGCCGACCATCGATGCCGCCCTCGACCCTCTCAACCGCAACTACCAGACGGTGGTCGATCCCGGCAATGCCGCGGCGGCGTCGGCATCGGGCCGTTATGGCTCCGGCGCGCATGCCGGTCAGGTCGGGGCTAGCCAGCAGAACTATCTGGAGCAGGCCGGCGACATCACCAGCAAGATGAGTTCCGACATCTACAACGCCGAGCGGGCGCGCCAGGACGCGGCGGCACAGACCTACGGCAGCCAGTACCAAGCCGGCCTGACGGGTGCGATCACGGGCCTGGGGGAGGCGGGGCGCACGGCTGTCAATGCCGGCAACCTCGCCAACCAGGGGTATCAGAATGCCGGGAACCTTTTGGCGCAGGCGGGCAGCACGGCCAATGCCGGCTATAGCACGGGGGCAAACGCGGCGAATGCGGCTGGCGGTTTGAGTTTCAAGGGTCTCGACACGGCCGGGACGGCGGCAAACAACTACGCCGCCCAGCAGCAGTACGGTCTCAACTCGCTGTCCAATGCCTTCAACACCGCGAATACCAACCAATTGAGGGCGGCGGAGATGTACCCGCAGCTCGCCGCCGCCCAATACAGCGGCTCCAATGCCGCCGTGCAGGCCGGCCAGGGCCACACGGCGCAGCAGCAGGCCGATATCACCGGGGCGATGAGCGACTGGCAGCGCAATCAGCAGCAGCCATACGCCAACCTCAACGCCTATCTGGCCTCGATCGGCAAGCCTGTCGGCGGTTCGGAAACCGTCACTAAATCGGCTTATACCGACCCGTTCTCCTCCGCCCTGTCCGGTATCGGCGGGCTTGCCGGTATTGCCGGCAGCCTTGGCTGGGCACCGCTCGCGGGTCTCGCCATATGATGCCGCCCCTCCCCGAGCCGGCGGGCGACATACGCGCCCAGCTCGTCGCGACGGTCGATCCTGCGCACCCTAAGCGGGCGACGTTCCTGGTGCCGGCAGATGCCGTGCCGCTCGACCGCAAGGCCCTGAAGCAGGCGGGCGTCTATGTCGTCGAGCGCGACGAAGGTGCCCTGGTGACGTTGCGCGCTGATTTGGCAGCCTATTTCAAGGAGCCGGACTACGACCTCGACGCCTTCGACACCAAGATGGCGGAGATCCTTGATTACCCGGAGCCCAAGCCGGTCGTGAAAGAGCGGTGCAATGGTCGCATCGGCACGCTCTCGCACATGATCCAGGCGCGCGACCGCGATGGGCACGTCGTCCACGAATGCTGCGTCAGCCCGACAATGTTCCTCCCCGCCCTCGACCTGATGCGGCCCTATGTCCCCGATGGCGGACAATTGGTTTTTCTCGGCATGGCGACGGCGCTCGCCCGTCGCGTGGCCCTCAGGTGGGTAGAACGCTGATGGCAGAGGTAATTGACTGGTCCCCGGTGGACGAGAGCAACAATTCGCCGCCCCCGGTCGGCGCTCCCGAGCACCATGCGCCGTCCGCCACGAATAATATCATGCGGGCGATGATGGGGGCGGTCCGGCGCTGGCACGACAGCGTCAATACCCAGCTGGCCAATTTCCTGCCGCTGTCGGGCGGCACCGTCACCGGCAATGCCGGGTTTACCGGGCCTCTCGGAATACACATTCAGGGGACGTGGCTCGACGGTGACGGTATCGGCAATTTGATTGTCCGTAACGTGGCGGGCGGCAGCACGGCGGGGGCCGTGTGGTCTATCGGATACGGGGCCGGGTTCCGGTTCGGCGACCGCGACATGGTGTCTCCCAACTGGACATGGCACGCCAATGCCGGGACCGCGCTGTTCGGGCGCGTTGGCGCAGCCGCCATCATCACCGTTAACTGGGGCGGACAGGTTACCGTCACCGGCAATCTGACGGCCACCGGGGCGGTCACCGGCAATCAGATTTTCGCGACCACCGGCATGCACGCCGGAGGCAGCATCGCCACCGATTTTCACGTCACGGCTGACGGCGACATCACTGCCGGCGGGGCGATCACCGGCAATCAGGTTTTCTCGACCCTCGGCATGCACGCCGGGGGCAGCATCGGCGCTGATTTTCACATTGTGGCTGGGGGCGACATCACGGCTGGCGATGCCATCACGGCTGGCGGGACGGTCAGGGGCGGTTACATCCAATCCACCGGAGGCTGCGATTCGGCATCGGTGGGGACCGCCTACGTCCATTGCACCGGCCATATCGAGGCCGATGGCAATGTCACCGCCGCCGGTTCGGTCAATGCCGCTTTTGTAAATTCGTCCGGTGGCATCCACGCCAATGGCGTGATCGACAGCGACACCAACATCACTGCCGACGGCAATGTCACCGCTGGCGGCACCGTCACCGGCAACGCAGTAACCGCCAACACCATCAACGCCACCAACATCACTGGCGCAAGCGTTGTCGGCACCACCAGCCTCGCCACGCGCGACGCTGTCGGCGACATAACATGCGGCCTGTTTACGTCGGGGACCGTCAGCTACCTGCAATTCCTCAATCAGGCATCGAACGCCAACCGCTGGGAATTTGACGGCACCAACGGCGACTTGCAGTGGCGCAGCCTCAATGCCGTTCACTGGGTGATGCGGCGCAGCCCTGCCGGCAGCAGCGACAATATGTGCTTCAACGCGCTTGGCCCGGTTGGCGGGTTCGGGGCCTACTACAATTCATCCGACCGGCGCGGCAAGGAAGACATCGAGAGCGACACTTGCGGTCTCGATGCTGTCCTGCGCCTCAACCCGGTGTCGTTCCGGCGCATCGGGCAGGATTACCGCGAAACCGGCTTTGTCGCCCAGGAACTGCGCGAGGTCATGCCGGATGCCGTCCGCGTTGTCGGAATACCTTTACCGGACGATACCGGCGGTCCCGACGACGAAAACCCAACATTAGGCGTCGATACGACGCCCATCATCGCTGCGCTCGTCAATGCGGTGAAGGAGATGTCGGGACGTATCAAGACACTGGAAGGAGCAAGGCAATGAGCGATTTTGGTGCCGTCTACGATTACGCGCTAGCCCTGGAGGCTGAAGTCCCCGAGGCAGCTCTGGCGAAGGTCAAGCATCTTCGCCCCGGCATGCTGCCGGAAACCAAGGCCATGCGGGAAGCGCGGGAAAAGGAAGAAAAGGAAGCCAAGGCGAAGACAGAACGCGAGGCGGCAGCGGCGGCCAAGGAGAACGACCACCCGAAACCGCCCCCGGCCCCGCATTCGGCACCAACAAGGCCAGCCGCGTAAGGTAAAGGGAGGCCGTCGATGGCAGAAGACGATTACTGGTCGCCGCGCGACAGCGGCGGTCTCCTTGGTGGCGGCGGGGGCTGGCTGGGAAACCTGCTCAATTTCAGTGGCGGGCGCTCGACCACCGCCGATCTTTACGGCGACCTCTTCAGCAAGAAGCAGCTCGCCGCGATCCAGCAGCGCGAGTCGCAGGCCAAGTTCAAGGGCTTGCTGGACGTGCTGAACCAAGCCGCCGCGCCTAGTGAATTCAAGAAGAATTACGGGCAGATATTGGGGCAGGCGGGCAGCGCCATGCTGGGGAGCGCAGCCACTGGCGATGCGGCGGCGGAAAGCGCCCTGAAAGGCGGACTGACAGCCCAGAAGATCGCCCAGCTCAAACAGGAACTGGCGCTTGATCAGCAATATCAGCAGATCATGCGGGACATCAGGGCCAAAAGGGCCGCCGCTGGTGGCGGTATGCCGGGGGCCGCGCCCGCGCCGCCTCCTGGCGCGCCTCCCGGTGCGCCACCGCCGGGTCCAACTCCCGGTGCGCCGGTACCCAACCCGGCTGGCAATGGTCCGCCGCCGCCCCAAGGCACCTTTGGCCTCCCCGGCAGCGCGCCGCGGGCGCAGCCTAGCTGGGGTCTCCCGCCGGCCCTCCCGCCCGATGCCCAGCATACCGGCCTCCCCGCCGGCCTTGATCCTAACCAGCAGTTCGCCGGCCTCCTGGGAGGGGGCGCGCAGCCCCCTTTCCCTACGGAGGAGGCGGCCCTGCGGCCGCCGGATACGTTTATCCCCAGTGGCCCTGGAGGTTTGCTTAACCCTGAAGCGGTCAGGACGGTTGGCGCGGGCGCTGACGACCAGTGGCTCGCTCTGAATGCCCCGTTCCCGACCAGAGCCGACCCCGCCGGCGCCCCTATCAAATGGCGGCACGACAGGCCCGTGATCGACCCTAACGACCCCGCTAGCCAGGGGCCGGGATCGCCGGCTGGGCCAGGACCGGGAGGGCTGCTTGCACAACGGCCCGGCCTGAAGGGGTCGGCCTGGGAGGCAGCCAACAACAACCTGGGCGGCATGCGTATACCCGGCGTCAACAAGACGCCTTCACAAGGCGGGTTCCAGAGCTTCGCGACGCCAGAGGCCGGATTGCGGGCGATCAGCCACCAACTCGACCGCTACGCCTCCGGGGCGACCACCGGCAAGCCCCTGACGACGATCAGGCAGATCGTTTCGACCTGGGCGCCGGCACACGAGAACCCGACCGCGAAACTGATCGAGCGCGCGACAAGAATTGTCGGTGTCGATCCCAACACGCCGCTCGACCTCTCTGACCCGTTGACCAAGGCCAAGCTGATCACCGCGATGATTGCCATCGAGCAAGGCGGGCGCGTGCCGGTCGATCCCGAGCTGATCGCCAGTGTGGCAAGCGCGCCCCCCGGCAGCGTGTCCGGTCTTGATGAGGTGGTGGGGCAGCGTCGCAGCGTGCCGGGATTTACCAGGGCGCAATACGGTGGTGGCGGTCCCGGCGGGGCTCCCGGCGCTCCTGCCGCAGCGGGCGGGGGCAGCGACCAGCCTATCCCCGGCATTGGCCTTAGCCCGCAGGATCTGGGGCTGCTTGACGCTTTCGCCACGATGGCCAAGCGCGGCTCGCCGTTCAAGTCGTTGCTGGACACCTACTACAAAGACCCGGCCTACCTGGGGCAGGCAGCCGCGGCGCAGGCCGGCGCTCAACAGCCTTTCCAACTGGAACAGATCCGCGAGCGCGCAGACCTCGATTTGAAGAACACGCTCGCCGGCAAGGGATGGAGGATGACGCCATCGGGAGGACTTGAGTCAATCCCCGGCCATCCAGAGCTTGAAGGGAAGTCGGCCCGTCAGCTTGAGGAAATTAAGACCCAAGCCACGAAGGACATCGAGGAACACAAGCAGAAATACACGTTCAGCGATGTTCGTGTTGTCGGCCCGGATGGCGCTGAGACGACAAGGCCCATGTCAAATTACGACAAGTCCAGATTGCTTGATCAGCAGCGTGCACGCGAGGCTGAAGACAGGAAGAATGGCGTCTTCGGCGGGAAGAGGGCTGGTGATATAGTAGACACGCCATACGTCTCGCCAGAAGAACAGACCGCGCGCACGGAGTCGGCAAAGGCTGGTGCTGGGAAGTCATGGGATACCATGACTGGCGCTATTGAGCGTGCTCAGGGGGCGCAGACGCGTATCCAGCTCTATGGCCAGATCGCAGAAAGCATGAAGGGTTTCCAGCCTGGGGCTGGCGCGGAATTGAGGCTCAGGTCCAAGCAATTATTAAAGGCCGCTGGCGTCATTGACGACGAGGGCGTGTCGGATGGTGAAGCCATGCTGCGTGCGACGCGCACGCTACAGGCCATCGCAGCCGAGAAGTCTAAGGGCTCAACGTCCGACTACGAGCGGGGACTGATCGCCGAGGGCGCAGCCCAGATGTCGAACTCCCCTGAGGGGCTCGCCAAGCTGATCGCCATCGGGCAACGCCTCGATGAATACGAGGTGAAGGTTGCCGAGATCCACCAACAGGTGGCGGCGGAGAAGGGGAGGCCCGATCTGCTCGAAGCGCAGAAGCGCATATCGATGCTCGGCCCACCCATCTCTGCCGGCGAGCGCGCTGCCTTGGAGCAGATACGCAGCGGGGGCGTGCCCAGACCCAGCGCATCGGCTCCGCCAAACGAGCTTGGCGTGCTGCGCGAAGAAGTGGCCAACGCCATGGCAAAAAATGTCCCGCGCGCCGAGATCGAGAGGCGCCTGCGCGAGAAGGGTTTCGATCCAGCTGCCGTGTTCGGAGGCCAGTAGATGGCCGGCATGTTCGATGATCTGGTTGAGCGGTATGGGCAAGCGCAGCCTGCGCGGCCTCCTGACCCCATGCAGCCGCGACCGCAGCCGCAGCCGCTGTACAGCCGGCAGCGTCCGATATCATTCGATGACCTCCTGCCATCGGCGGAGCAGCGCATGCAGGGGGGCGTGGGGCCGCTCGTGCCATCCCAGACACCCGACCAGTTCAACGTCTTCCCCATGCGCAAGACCGGCCCTAATCCTGGGCAATGGGAGTGGGATGCAACTGCGGGCGTCTTTGGAAACCTCTTGCGGGCAACAACGGCCCCGGGGGATGTCGCGCGTGGGACGCTACAAACGCCCTATTCTGGGGGCGGCCCGCGGCCTGACGCCGACCTTGCGTCGAGGGCGATGGATTTCGCGGGCCTCGCCGCAACCCCATCCCCATCCTACCGTGCAGGCGTGCGCTACGGCGTTGCCCCAGGCGGCATCGAGCCGCCATCAGCGGGCAGCTTGCGAAGGGTTGGCGGCGAGCAGCTCAACGCTGTCGGCACCTCGGGGTACGAGATACCATCATCCGCCCTAGGCGACGCATCGCGATCAGTCAGGCAGGACATCGCTCCCAGGTTTCTTGAGCCTGGGCAGGCTGGCCCAGGGGCCGCCCCATTGACGTATGGCAACCTGGATCGCATGACGAACCCGAAATACAGCTCGACATCGATCGCCGAACTGAAGGGGTACTACGACAGCCTGTCAGGCGTGATCGCGGGGGGCGGTAAGGATGCCGTCGCAGCCGGCATCGCCAGGGACAAGATCTCCGACATGATGCACAACCTCCAGAATTACGGAGGCAGGGCGCAGCCTGGGGTCACGCCAACCATGACCATGGAGGAGGTGGGGAAAACGTTCGATGCGGGCACGGGAAACTGGCGGGCAGGATCGAGCGCGAACCGCATCACGGGCGAATTAAACCCCGCGACGAAGGGCATCCTCCGGGAGTTGGACGCCAAGCAGAACGTGGCAGGTGTCAGCTTTAACATGGATCGCCAGTTGCGAGCGCGAGCCGAGAAGATGCTGGCGGACAACGCCACGGTCGCATCCCTCCTGCCGGACGAGCAGAAGCTGCTGGAGGGCGTGCGGGACGGCACGCTGACGCGCAATGCGTTGCGTAATTTCGGGGAAGTGTTCGGCATATCAAACCCGCTACGGGCGGGAACGTCGGCGGCGGTTGGCGGCGCGCTTGGCGGCGGTGCGGGGGCCATGGGAGGGGCCTCGGCATTGGGCGGCGGCCTCCTGGGAGGCGGCATTGGTGCCGTCGCCCTCCCCGCAGCCGGCACGGTCGCCAGGATGGCGGGAAGCGGATTGACCCGCAAGGCCATCATGGCTGCGGAGAAGCTCATCAGGAGCAATGCTCCGCTTGCTGCGGCAGAGAGGGCGGCTGCCCCCATCGTGTCGCCCGTGCCCATTGGGCGCGATGCCCTGATGCAGCAGGTTTATAGGGGCATCCTGGCCCCAGCCCTTGAAGGCGAGCGGGACGAGGCCGGTCTGCCGAGGGGTAGGCGTCTCCTGCCCCAGGGATACGGCGGAGTGATCTAGACCTCGCCGTATGCGGCGGCGACCAACGTTATCGTTACGAAGAGGACGAAGAGCGCGGCGAGAGCAAGCAGGACGCTCATATAGAGCCAACCGGCCAGCAGCAGGAACACCCACGCGGCAAACCACGCGAACAGAAAGAACGCTTTCATGTTTACCTCCATCATTCTTGTGAGAGGGAACGCCGCCGTGAAAATTCTTGTCGCTGCCCCAGGAGGACGTACCCGATGTGTGACGATACCCCGCGCTGCGTAACCCTGGCCGCCCATGCCCGCTGGGTCGAGGAGGCGCGGCAGCGGGGAGCGCCCCGA
>Ga0137457_1000043_pt1 | contig 33760 bp, 62 predicted proteins | sample EasRivERMGT630_2_FD_102321 | JGI IMG/M metagenome (GOLD analysis project Ga0137457, IMG submission 102321) | Soil microbial communities from meander-bound floodplain in the East River, Colorado, USA - East River MetaG ERMGT630_2 | ecosystem: Environmental > Terrestrial > Soil > Floodplain ...
GACGCCGTGCTCCTGACTCACCCGCACATTGATCACTGCGCCGGCCTTCCCACGCTCATCCGCCGCTGGCGCCGGGGCGGCCGCCTCGTGCCGGTCTACTGCTCTTACTCGACCTGGATGGATATGGGCAACGTGATCCCGGTCCACCACTGGTTCCGCGAGATCAACCAGTCGAGCCGCTGGGAAGTGGGCAAGATCCAGTGCGAGAGTTTCGCCGTCGAGCACGATACCGGCGAACCGCTCGGCTTTGCCGTGCAAGTGGGCAAGGTGCGGGCTGCGTTCGCTCTGGACTTGGGTGTGCTGGGCGGCGACCTCGCCGATTACATCGCCGACTCGGACTTGGTTTTGCTGGAGGCCAACCATGACCCGGATATGCTCCGCGCGGGCCCGTATGCCTACAAATTGAAGGAACGTATTTTGAAGACGCACCTATCGAACGAAGCCGCCTGTGCGTGGATCTCGGAGCACATGACGCACCGCACCCAGTACCTGCTGCTCGGGCACCTGTCGCTGTCAACGAACGACCCGGAGCTCGTGCGCCTCATGGCCCGGCGCGAACTGGACCGCCTGAAGCTCGGGGCCATGCTCGAAGTGATCGAGCCCGGCGCGGCCTCGGGCCCGTGGGTGCTTACTTCCCCGTGCCCGTCACGGTGAAGATGATGATGAAGCTCACGATCCAGTAGAGCGCCATCATCGTCCAGATGAACAGCTTCTTCGCCGTCTCCGGCTTCACCGGTCGCACTCGCAGTTTTGCAGGCTGCGCCCGCACACCGCGCAACCCCAATCGGACGTCCAGGGCAAACTGGGAGGCGGGTCGCCCCGGACCATGTCATCCGCCTGTGAATCCGCCGCCTGTGGAAGAGGCCGGGGCTGGCAGCGTTCGCAGCCGCAGTCCCGCGGATGAGCCACTTCCTCCTCGGACGGGACCGCCGCGGCTTGGCGCTTTCTCTCGGCGGCACGCTGGCGCTGGGCCGGTGTCGATGGCATGGCTTAACTCCTCTCCTGATCGAAAACCAGAATTCGCTCTCCCAACCACTGCGCGATCTGCGGGACCACCGCGTTGCCCAACCGGCCCAGCCGCTTCGAGCGCTCGCTCATAGCTCGCTCCATGTCGGAGGGAAGCCCATCAGCCACTCGACGAATCTTGGGGAGAGCCGGTGCGAGATCTGGCCGCTCGGCGAGGATTCGCTCCCATCTGGGATCGTTGGGGCCGGGAGCGAATGCTCCACAAAATTCTGGAGCTGTTCGCCCTTGGTGCGCCCTCCCCGCTCCTGGTAGGTGCGCTTGTTCGGCGTCCGGTAGTCCCGTGCCGCAGGGCTCGGGAAGTACCGCGCTTGCTGGTCGAGGCCCATCTCCTCCTTCCGCTCTCCCCCGCGCGAACGGAAGCTGTCGGTCCCCGGCGTCTGCCAGTTCGAGATCGTGTCCGTCAGCGACACGCCCGGATGCGCGATCCCCGTCGTCGTCGTCCCGCGCGCCGCCGATTCCGAATCCGTCGACACTGCGGTAGGCCACAATGAAGACTCGCTTGCGGAGGTGAGCGGCTCCGAAGTCAGAAGCTCGGAGACTGATCCAAGATCCCACATACCCGCGTTCGGCCAGACCTCCAACCACTCGGGAAAGTGCTCCTGGAACAAGGATGCCTGACACGTTCTCAATAAGAACGTACCTGGGTCGAAGTACCCCAACAAGGCGGGCGAATTCAAACCAAAGGCTCGAGCGAGGGCCCTCGAGGCCCGCCTTGCGTCCCGCCTGTGAGAGGTCTTGGCAGGGGAATCCGCCGCACATGAGATCGACTGGTCTAAGCTCCCCGCCTGTGATCCTTCGAACATCGTCATACCGATTCACTCCCGGCCAGTGCCGCGCCAGCACGCGGCGGCAGTACTCGTCCTTTTCGATTTGCCACTGACAGATCATACCCGCCCGGTCGAGGCCAAGGTCGAGCCCCCCGATCCCGCTGAACACGCTGCCGTAGGTGATCAAGTTCGCCGCCTGTCCGGCCGGTTCGGGCAATTCGCCCAGTGCGGCCGGAGCGTGCCGCCGTACACCAGTTCGCCGCAGCCCCACCAGCACGGCACGCTCAATCCCAGTTTGCCCGGCCCGGCGTTGGTAGGATCGCCGGGCTTGCGGCCCCGCTTCTTGGCCGGCGGAAGGGGGGCCGTAGCCCCCCGCTTCATACCGCCACCTCCGCTTCCTTCTCGCAAATGGGGCAGGATTCCCGCCCGTGTTCATCGCCGCACTCGCCGCGATCATGGATCACCTGCGGGCACGGGTCTTTCGAGCAGTCGAGGCTCACGCGCCCGCAAGCCTCGCACAGATCCTCGGCATCGTAATCGTCGCCGCCCACTTCGTAGTACTGCTCAGGATCGGAGCCCACCACCACCAGCGACAGACCGCCCTCGTCGATGGCAATCATCCCGTCGCCGCCGTCTTCATGCCAGACGTTCGCCAACCAGTCCTTCAACTCTCGAATCGTCACCATCACTTCACCTCTTCCTTGTTCAACACAAAAGCGCGAATCCCCCGCAGCCGCTCCGCATCCCACCACATCTCCTCCGGCGTCACTTTCCTCGCGATGCCCGCCGCCACCAGATCGCGCATCGCCTCGGACACCTCGTCATGATCGAAGTCGTTCACCGTGCCGCTGAAGCCGCAGTTGCAGCAGGTAGCCGCTGCGTCGTCATCCCAATTGTGGGAACCATCCATCGACTCATCCGCGTCCGTCTGGACGTTATCCAGACTGTTCTCGGTGATCCGCACCCAGATGGTTGCCGACACGTCGATGTACTCGGTCTTCTTGCACTGCGGGCACCAGAAGCGAAAGCCGACCGGGTCCGGTAGACCCGCCTGTGCGGCGACCGGAGCAGCCGCCTGTTCTTGTGGCTCCGGCGACGGCGCCCCCGCGGCGGCCTGGCGTTCGCCTGGCGCGTTGTCCTCGAAGTTGACCGGCTCGATCTCCCACCACAGCTCCGTCTCGTCCCGCTCGGCCCGCTGGCCCGCCGCCATCTCGGCGAGGTTCGCCGCCCGGTGAACCTTCACGGCCTCTTCGGCAGCTTCAAAGCTGGCGTAGGCCCCCAGGACGCACACCGGATACTGGCTCTCCGGTTCATGCTCCTCAACGATCCAAATGTTTCGGTCTATCATGTCTGCCTTTCACCTCTGGGAAAATATCCCACCGGAGCGGGCCACCTGTGCGGCCCGCCCTATGGAGTGCTTTCCTAGTGCCGCTTGTAGAGCTTCGGGTTCCGGCGCTCCTCGCGCCGCAGCGCCGCCGCCCCCGCGTTGCACAACTGGCATTCGAGCCGCTTACGCAGGCGGCTCCGTCGCATCTTCACGATGAGGTAGCCGAAGCCACGGTCATGGTGCGGCAGGCCCTCCACCGCACCGCAGCACGCGCAACGCCGCAGTTCCTTCGCCGGTTCAAAGATGCGCTCAATCGTGTCGCGGGCCGGGTCGCCGTCCTCCAGCCCCATGATGAAAACGCCGCTGTCGCTCACTTCTTCACCTCCAGTTGGAGGTACTCGATCAGGCTGTCAAGGTCCGACACCGTGTCGAGAATATCGTCCTCGATCTCGACGCTGTCGCCGCAGAGCGCGGCCAGTCCTACCTCCAGCGCCCGCACCGCATCCCAGTAGTCATGCTGCGCCTCCTGGGCCGTCTCCAGGAGCTTGACGGCCTTCTCCCGGCGCGCTTCCAGGCTCGGCGGCTCCGGTGTCATCGCGCCAATCGCCGTGAAGGTTTCGCCATACATCCTCATGAACTTTTCGAGGCTGTTGAAGCAGTCATCCTCGGCGTCCGAATCGCCGATCTGCACCAGCGGCCCGGCGTCAGAGTCCAACTCCCGCAGGTACACCGGCCAGTTGTAGCCTTCCGTATGGACCTTGCCGATCACGATCTTGATATCCATCACTTCACCTCTTCTTCCTTGTCATCGAACTTCGCTGCCGCATATTCAAACCGCGCCCCGTAAGGCGTGGGCTTCGACTGGGCCCGCAGGCGCGCGGCTTCCGCCGCCGCCTGTTCGAGCGTGTCGTACAACTCAGGGCCGTTCTCCAGGCTCTTGAGCCAACCGGCGCGCGTGCCGGTGATGCCACCCGATACGCGCGCCCAAATCCCGTACATCACTTCACCTCCTGCTTTTCGAATCGGATCTTGAAGACGGCGCTCGCCATCTCGCCGTCGCCGTAGTTCTCGCCGTCGCCGATACTTATCGAGCCCAGGACTTCGAGGTCGCCGTAGGCGAGTTCGACGGTGTCCATGTCATAGCGGAGGTTGTATTCCGCCGCCTGCTGCATGGCAAGGTACGTCGCCGGGCTCCAACCGCCGCACACGCTCTCGTCTTCGTAGATCTCCACCGCCAGATGCGTGTCGTCCGGGTCGCCCTCGTAAGGACGCCAGGAAAGAATCGCCATCACCGCCGCCATCACTTCACCTCTGCTTTCTTCTCCGCGATCCGCGCGAAGTGCCCCCTCGGCACAAAGCGCACCTTGCCGCCCAGTTCGCACAAGTACTCATCGAACGACTTGTCGAGTTCGTACTTGCCGCCGTTCTCATCATCGACCGCCAGATTGAAGGCTTCCTCGTCCTCGCACAGTTCCCAAAGGAGCCGCATCGCCAAAGTGAACTTCTCTTCCATCTCTTCGCGGGTCATCTTCGGACGCCCGGTGGTTCGCCACTTGCGAAGCGCCTTCATGCGATTTCCTCGAAGTTGAGCCGCCAGATCTTCCCGTCCGGCGTATGGAAGTCATGGCCGTCGCGGAGAATGATCGTATCGATCACGATCATGTCGCCGCGCTCGGAACCCATGTCTTCGGCATCCGGGTCGTAGCGCAACTCCTGCTCTTCGGCGATGCGTTGCTCCACCGCATCCCCGTCATCGCCCTCCTGGACGTCATGGACGTCGAGCGTCATCACGTCATCGTCAGCGCCGTAGGCGCGCCATTGGACGATTGTCATCGTCACCATTACGCCTTGTCCCCTTCCCAAGCATTCAGAACGCGCGGGGGCCAGACGCCCGCGTAGTGGGCCTTCGCCGCCGTCACCAGCGCCTTGACAACGCCGTCCGTAAACACTTCGCCGTGCTGGTAGTCGATGGCTTTCTGCGTGACCCGCTGCGCCGGTTTCGATGAAACCAGGACCGCGTAGTCCTTAACGAACGTGTGCGACCGGAAGAGCTTGTCCGGGCTCAACCAGCCCACGGTGGCGGATGAGCGGATGCCGCCGTGCATCCCCTTGTCGGTCGTCAGAGTGAGGATGGCCTTTTCCTCGCCCCGGCCTTCATTGCGCGTGATCTCCAGATCGATCTCGCGCCTTGCTTCTTTTGCCATTATCTTCACCTCAACCTTTCTTTCAGACTTCGTATCCGGGTTTGAACTTCAACATGCGGTGCGCCTGGATGAGCGCGGCGATCTTGTCCCGGTCGAAGATCACCCGGCCCACCCGCTGCTCAATGAAGTTGTGCGTGCGGCCATCGCCCTTGATCAGCCGCAGGAGCGCGTCCGGTTCGCTCAGGATCTTGTGAACGACGTAGCGCTTGCCGAATTCGCTCTTGTCCAGATGAACCGTAAGGCTCACCGCAGGCCCGCTCGACCATTCCGCCACCAGCCCCGTGCCTTTCACCGCGCCCACTTCCTGCGCGATGAACTGCGCCATCAGCTTCGCTTCCTTGGTGGTCATAGCGACACCGCCCGGAGCCGCGCGGCCAGCTTGTCGTAGCACTCCTGGCCCGCGCGGTCCTCGCAGGCCGCGATGAGCAACTCGATATCGGCCTCGCCCAACGTGATCGTCTTCCTGACCGGCGACCGGCGCGGCACCGGGTGCTCATGCATCTGATAGCCGCTCCTGATCCAGTCGTCGAGCCGCTTCTGCACTTCCTCCCAGTACGCCGCGTGGGTTTCGTTATCCGCACCGCCGTCGCGCCACGCCCACTCTTCGAAGGCACCGCCGTACTCGTTGCCGTCGACAAAGCAATGCACGTCTGCGAAGCACGTTATGTCGTCCTGGGGCAGCGTGCCGTCCTGCAAGTCTTCCCAGATCTCGCTGGCCGCGCGGGCCACCGTGAAGTCAATCGAAGGCGCGGCCAGGAAGGCTTTCACCGCTTCCGGGTCATCCGATTTGAAGTAAGCGCCACTCAGCGGCACCGGGTCGCCGTCGATCTCGACGCTCAATATGTAGCGGTGCTCGCACGGCCACTCGCGGTGCTCTGCTTTCTCTTCGGCCACCCACAGATTCACACCCGGCGAGCGCGTCATCATCATGCGTGCCGCCGCATCGTTGTGCCATGCGTTGTCCTCAAACCCGGCGTCGAGCGCCCACTGCGGAATCTCCATCATCTCGAAGGACTGGTCCTCGCCATGCGGCCAGACCGGATAGTCATGGAACTTTGCCATTGCCTTTCACCTCACGTCTTTCTTCTCACCGGCCCCTTGCCACGGGAGCCTTACCAATGAGTGTGTCACTGACATTGGGCCAGTGCAACCTTTTTTTGCGCGAGCCCGGCCCGGTCACCCGCCTGTCAGCCGCCTGTCACCCGCCTGTAGTTCGAAGCCCCATCTCGAGCCCCGCGGCGTCGACCTGGCGCTCGACCTGGCGCTTCGCGCCGGCCCCCGCAAAATCGGCCGGCGGAAGGGCGCGCGGCTCGGCCCGGCCCCGCCGCGCCCGCCGTATAGCGCGCCAGCTTGGAGCTACGGCCTCGCCAGAGCTCTCCGGGCACCGGAGCCCGGCCACCGGGCCCCCGCCGATCCCCCGGCACCGGCCAGCGCCTTCCAGGCACAAAAAAAGGGGAGCCCGAAGGCTCCCCGATCCCCGGCCCGCGATCCTACCGCCGCCGGTCACCAACGAACATGGGCTCAGGCGGTATCCACCCAAGCTCGGTCAACCGCACCTCCAGGACCGCGCACTCGGCATCCGTCGCGCACAACTCCTGGGCCCATGCCGCGCGCTCTCCCCGGTCCGTACACGGCCCGCTGGCCGTCGACGCCACCCACAGGGCCCCGGCCACCGCCGCGACCGCCGCAGCGAGCACCAGCGCCTCGCGCCACCGCCGCCGCATCTTAGTACTCCTCCGCGAGCATGATCGTCAGCACGCGCACCGTCGAGGCCGTCGACGCCGGGTTCTCACTGAGGTACGGAAGGAGCGCGTGCAGGTCAGGCCCGGTGCGGGCCCCCCGCGCGTAGTAGTCGATCTTCCAAAACACCTTGCCCGCACCGGCCTGATCGAAGGCCCCGAAGTCATGCTCACCGTGCGGATCGTTGCCTTCCTTGAAGTCATCGAACAACTCGACCCGCTCCCGGATGCGCGACTGCACCATATCGGGCAACGCCCGGATGCCCGGCGTCACCACCAGCTTGCAGCCGACACCCAAGGCCCGGCGCGCCTCATCGTTGAGCTTGGCGATTGCCGCCGCGTTCGCCGCCATCACGCCACCTCCATGATCAGCAGTTCTTCGGCCCCATACACCTTGCGGGCTCCGCAGACCTCGCACTTGCCGCACCGCATGTCCGGCTCGACTCCGTAAGCCTCTTCGCCGCACGCGCGGCAGAAGCCTACGTATTCATCCGACCGCATGGCATCCATCAAACGGTCCTGACCGATCAAAACAGGCGTAAATTTCGCCTTCATCCTTTCACCTCGACTTTGGGAAGAATCCCACCGGAGCCCGCGCGCTGGCCGGTCGACCGCGCGCTGGCCCTAGTGATTCTCAGCCAATCTCCGTATGCAGCGAGCCGTTGAATTCGTGCCATAGCTCGCACAGTTGCATGTGGGCCTCGACCGCTTCGATGAAACGCGCGGGCGTCTCGCACTTGCCGTGATGGCGTTGCCACTCGGAGAACGCATCGCGCCAGTCGTCGATCACCTCCGCATGCGTCTCGCCATCGCACCCGTGTTCCGCCGCATCGTTGCAGCGCGCGGCCCGCTCCGGTTCATTGATCCAGTCAGAGTTGCGCTCGGCCTGCAACGCCTGGACTTCCTCTGACCGGATGAGCCACTCGTAGAAGCGCTCGATCCGGGCCCGCGAAGACGGCGACAGGCGCGCCAGCGTGGCTTCGGAGTCGACCACCGCCGCCGCGTTGCACCGGGCCCGCCAGAGGCAGTCCACGGCCCGCTCGCCACGCGCCCGGTAAGCGCGATACCAGTTGAGAGTGGTACGTGGCACGCTCACCGGCCACCGCCTTTCTTCGCCTTGCGCGCGGCAAGCCGATCCGCCGCTTCGGCCCGCGCCAGGAGCTTCGATGCCAAATCGTAGATGGCGTCATACGTCACCGCGAGCCGCCGCCGCGTGCCCTTCCGGCGCAACTCGATATGGCGCGGGTGCAGTTCGATCAGAAGGGCGCGTGAGCGCCCTCCGTCCCGAATGCCAACCGCCGTCTCGCGCATGAGCGGCTTGTCGATCCGCGTCATGCGGGCACCTCCGTCCAGGAAAGCTCCATCTGCCGGTCATCCGCCACCGGCCCCGGCCCCTGGAGCACCGGCACCGCCGCCATCGCCGCCAGCGTGGCCCGCGCATCTTCCAGGGCCTCATGGGTCAACTCTTCTTCCACGTCCCTGATATGGTCCGGGTGAGAGTCCGACTCGATCCCGCCCAAGTAGGCGCGCCCGATCACCGTGCCGAAGGCCCAACGGGTGTCGGTGTCGATCGAGATCCTGACCGCGCAATCGAGCATCTGCCAGTCGCCGCGCCGGAAGGCCGCGAGCCGCTCGCGGTCCTGGGCCTCGTACCGCTCGATCTCGGCCCGCTCGCAACCGGAATAGTCCATGCCGCACAGGTAGCTCACGTCCGGTTGCGGGTCGCCCAACCACTCGACTTCGTACCGGAGCCCGCCGCGCTCAAACGTCTTATTGGATGGCATCGCGCTAGCCCTCCAACTCTTCGCGGAGCTTCGCCGCCGCCGTCACATAGCCCTCAAACGCCGCCGCCAGACGCGGCGACGGCTCGCCCTTCATCATCATCAGCGCATCCTTGCGCCACTGCTCTGACGCGATCTGCAACGCGGTCCAGATGAGCGTTTGCTCCTGGACCTCGAAAGCCTCGAAACGATTCTGTTCCATGTTCACCTTTCTGTCTGTCATCCCGCGATACAACCCGGCCTCGCGCCCGCTCCGTCTGCGACCGGAGCGATGCGACTCCGAATCAGCGATTGCCCGCGAAGTCCTCGACACGCGGGCCGGGGCACGTATTCGAGCCGGTGTCATGCCCGGTCGAGCCGCAGTCGGCGCACTCTTCATAGCCGCCGTCATCCGGCCACGGCGCATCAGGATCGACCACTTCAACGCCCTCCAGGTATGAGCCCGGCGAACAGATCACGCCGAAGCAATACCGTTCTTCGTTGCACTCCATGTAGTCGCCGATCATGTCGTCGTCGTCAAGCTGGCGGTCGCCGCCGCAGTCGATCACGTAGCGGAGCAACTCGGCCTCAGCCTGCTCCTTCGTTTCATGCAACGTCACGCGGGCGTCCCGGCCCGCCCACGCGCGGCCACCATCAATCGTCAGAGCGTAATGCACTCTCACCGTGTCACCTCCTGCAAAAACGCTTCCTCGTACCCTTCAATCGCAAACGAGTCGCCGAAGTGCCCGCCGCTGGCGATGCAATGCTCCATCGCATCCGCATCGCGCACCGTGATCGTCAGGTAGCCTTCCTCCCACGCCATGCCGGTCACCGTGCCGGTCACCACCGATTCATTGACGCCGTGGAACGTCACCGCATCGCCCAACTCGACCCGCTTCATCAGGACACCTCCCCGCACTGCCAGCACGCGCCCGCCGCTTCAATCTGCCCCCGGCAGACCGGGCACTCAAACGCCGCCGCCGTCATCGCCCGCGCCACCGGCCCGCGCCTGACGCTCGCCATCTCGACCCACTGGCGACCGTCACCGGCCACCGGCTCAACCAGGAAACGGTTCCGGCCCCATGAACACTTCACGTCGCGCACCGTGCAATCCACCCACAGTTCCCCGGCCCGCATCTGGATCGTCTCGCCCACGGCGACAATCATCTCGACCGCCGTCGCGCGCGTCACCGGCCTACCTCCACCCACTCGCCTTCGGCCCACTCGATCAGCGCCTTGCCCAACGCCGCCGCGTCGTCATACACGCCCAGGATGCGCTGGCCGCTCAGGACCGCCGGTTTGCGCTCATTGTCGCCGTACACCTTCGCGCTGGCCCCCAACCGCGACACGTACACCGTGATCGGATACATCCGCTCAGGCCGGGCAAGCTCCGTCGCTTCGCGCTTCAACTCCAGTACGCTCCCCTTGGTAAACGAGAGCCACTGGCCGCGCTCATCACGCCGTTGCGTGTAGAGCATCACCTCGCCCTCGTCATTCACATACGAGTCCCGCAACGATACGCGGAACACGTCACGCGGAAAAGCCCGCAACCCAAACGTCGCCGGGAATTCACCCGCCGCCGCCGCTATCATCCCGTCGCGCTCACCGCGACTCATCAAACTCCAATGCATCTCTTCACCTCGTTCATCTCGCTACGATCCTCAGATCCGCGCCAGGAGCCCACTGGCCGGTGCCGGTGAGCCCTGACTCGACCCGCTAAATCAGCGGATGCAAGCGCGACTGGGGCCACTTGCGCGCAGCCGCCTCATACAACTCACGCGAGCCCGGCTCCGGTTCCAGGTAGCAGCGCAACGCCTCGACACCGGCCCGGTAGCCCTCGCGCATCAACGCGCTCTGGATCTGCTCGTCGCCGTTCTCCGCTTTGAACCAGTAGTACGATCCGGCCTCGACCACCGCCTTCCGCAACTCGGTCACCGACATGGGCTCGGCCCGCTTCGTTCTTCGCGCCATCACTTCACCTCCTCTTGTATCGACTTCCAAATCTTGCAGTAGAACTTCCGGTAGAAGCTCGACCATCCCTGACACCCGGTCGAGTTGCCAAACTCGTTCTCGATCCAGGAACCCTTGTTCGCCTTGTAGCCGCGCGCGTTGCCCCACGCCTTCGCCATCACGTTGCGCCAGTCGCCATGCAACAGAGCCTCGCGCTGCTTCGCCGCCGCGTTCCAGACCGCCACCGGCTTCGCCACCGGCAACCACGGCTCGTCATCCGCATGAGCCGCGCTCAGATCCCACGTCACCGTCACCGGCCCGCTGGCGACCGGCCCGCGTGGCGCACTCCAAACCTCATACGCCGTCTTCACTACTTCACCTCCAATGCTTCATCGATCCGGCCCACTACCCCAACCGCCAGCGCCCGCAAATCCTCCAACTCGCCAACAAACAAATCGTCCGTCAACGTGCCATCGAACACGGCCTGCACCTCTTTGAGCAGATCCTGCATCTTGATCAGCCGGTCAATCGCGCTCATCGTCTCCGTCGCCATCTACTTCTTCACCTCCGCTTTCACTTCCGCCTTCTCAGCCCACGCGCCGTTACCGGCCTGCTTCGCCGTCGACGCCTTCCCGGCCTTCCAGCAACGCTTGCACTCCGTCAGGCCATGCTTCACCGCAACCGCCCGATCCGCGTGCAGCCCATGCGCCTTCCCGTTGCGCGTCGAGCAACTGGTCGTTGAATGGAACGCCTTGCTGGCACTCCCGAAGTACACCGTCTCGGCCAGCGCCATCCCGGCCAGGATCAATCCCGTCAGTATCGTCTTCATCTTCTGTGTTCACCTTTCTGTCTTCCCGCCGCCCTCAATCGGAGAGCGGTCAATATGATGATACCAGTTAGGAACGCAAGGTTACACCCATTACAAAGATAATTGAAACGATATCGCGTGTGCTACGCTCCACCTCATGGAACCCTCACAGAATCATGGGGATGACGCCAGGCCGGACCTCGAGAAAATTTCTCAGGAAAATAAAGATTCCAACCTGTACCCGCCGCCCGCCAGCGCGCCACCAGCCACCACCGGCCTTCCACCACGGCCCGCTGGCCGCTACTGCACAACCTGCACTCACCCGGCCCGCGATCAGATCGACGCCCTCCTGGTCGCCGGTCAACGCAGCTTCGCTTCCATTGCCGGTGATTTCGGGCTGAACGACTCCAGCCTCCAACGACATGCTCAAGAGCACTTGCCTGCAAGACTGCTTCGTAATCGGGAGGAACTTCAAACCCGTGCGGATGCCGCGTTCGTAAAGCTGGCCGTCACGCAGAGCGTGAACCGCCTACGGCGCATCCAGGGCCGGATGGATCTATTGGAACAGGTGCGGCTCGACCGGGCCGGTGCCGCCGATCCCGGCGTTCCTGGTGACCGCACCGGCCTGATCGTTAAACAGGTGCGGTCGATCCGCACCGGCCAGGAGTCATGGCGCGAAGTGGTCGACGCGCATGTGGACACCGGTCTCCTGGCCGAAGAGAGAATGTTGGAGCGTGCCGCCGCCGTCGAGACGGGTGAGTGGCTCGCGCAAACCGGGAAAGGTGCCTTCGGCGCTGGCGAAGGTGGCCGTGGCCCGTTGGTGGTTGTGCTGGCGACCGGCCTGCAGCCGATCCCCGGCCCCGCCGGGCCCGAAGCCGCGCGGCATCGTATTAGTGATGCACGCCGCCAGCGCACCGCGACCGCCGCAGAAGTCGAGGGAGCGCAGGCCGGTGGCGTTGCGCCACCACTGAACCGGCTCGACATGCTCGACCTGGAGCAAACCCCGGAGTGGGTGCCTGGAGCGCCGGATACCTTAGAAGGTGCATTACCGGGTGCGGTCCAGGGCGACCGGCCCGGCCCCGAAGCTGAGAGCCTCGACTCCGATTGAGTGGTGGCGCTGGCCGGGCTCGACCGCGCCGGCCACCGGCTCGAGTCGCGCTTCCTTTAGAATGAGCGCGTTGCGGCGACCCCCCCCATGCCCGCGAATTCCGGGGCCCCGCGGGTCCAGCCGAAGGGTGTGTTCGCGCATGTGTGAAGTTCAAAAAGCAGGGAGTGGGGAAGAGGTTCGCGTGTGTGTGAAGTCCGGAAAGTGTGGCACCTGGGATGAGGTGTGGGGAAGGGTACGGTACTACAGTAGCTTTCCTCATCTTCTGCGAAGATGAGGTGTGGGAGGGGGAACTGAAACGCTACACCGAAGAAGAAAGAAAACCAGTATATCTGTATACCCCCCCCAACCCCCCAAGGAAAAAAGGGAGCAAACCGCAAAAACGCGCGAGCCTCAAAAACGCCGCGAAGGAGCATTGTATACCACCCGGGCCCGGTTTTGGGTGGGGCCCCCTTTTGAGGGTGGTAGAAGGGATTTTCTACCAGGGAGAAAGAGACCCGCGTTTGAGGGGTACAAGGTGTAGTTTTCGTGACTACAGAGAGAGTGGTGTGTGATAGGCTTGTGGTGTTCGATTTTCAGCATGGGTGCCCTGGTTTATCACTCAAAACCGGGGCATTCTTGCGTTTTGTGGGGCCATCCCGGTCCAGTCCAGGGGTAAGGGCGAAGGGTTCCCTATTGGGGAGCCTGTACTCGTAGACGTTGGACTATTTTCACTGGAGCGCCGCCGGGATTAGTCCACTTCCCATTTTCCCTCCCGTTTTGCGCAAAACTCTTTTACACTGCTTTCTGAGGTGAAACAAGCAGTGGGACGATGCAGAATATGCGGGACGGACCTATCGAAAGACTTATTTGCGTATGTAGCGCAGAAGCCGGTGTGTTGTATATGCACGGCGAAGTATGTGGGCGGGAATTTCTCGCCGGGATGGATCGAGGATGTGCGGATGGCGTTGAATCTGGCTGAGGGCGAGTATTTGGAGCAGGATCAGGCGGCCGAGGCGCGGCGGTTGCTGGGGAGGGCGCGGTGATGAAGCGGGTATGGGTGGAATTGACGTCGACGGACGGGCGAAAGCTGATGTTCCAGGTGGGGAAGATCACGGCGATCAAGGAGGGCGATGGCAAGCTCCAGGCGCCGACGTACATCGAGACGGTGGCTGGCGGATCGGTGGACGAGGATTTGTGGGCGATTCGGGAGCCTTACGAGAAGGTGATCGAGAAGATCTCGAGGGCGGAGTGGGCGACCGGGGAGGGGCACGGGGTATGAAATTCATCCGGCTGGTGAGGGAAGGCGTGGAGGCGGTGGTGTGGTTGCGGGTGGAGGCGATTCTGGCGATCCAGGAGTCCTCTCAGGGGACGCGGGTGGATTTACATGGAGGGCACTCGTATCATGTCAAGGAGACGGTCGAGGAGATTTACGAAGAGATGGAGCGGATGCGGGCTTCGGCCGGCGCGGTGAAGTAAGTAGGAGGTAAGAGATGCCGGAAGATCGCAAGCAGGCTAAGGCGCAGCCTTCGGCCGAGGACCGGCATTTCCGTTTGCCGATTTACCGGGAGCCGATGAGGCCGTCGACGGCGGGGCGGTGGCGTAAGTGGGACCAGTCGACGCCGATGGGGAAGGCGATGGCGCGCGAGCGCGGGCCCGAAGAGATCACCATCAACGACAACGTGCCGCAGGGTAACCCGGACGAGGTGATGGCGCGCAAGGATGAGTACGGGCGCACGTTGCGGCACGAGCTCGCGCATGCGATGCAGGAGCGTGGGGATATTAGTCCGGATGTAAGTGCTTTTGAGATGCCGTGGCGGCGGGAGTTCTGGTCGGACGATTATCATGCGCCTAAGTACCGTAAGAAGCTGGAGGAGGAAGCCGGCCCGGACGAGGCGGATGCGTACACGCTCTCCGGGACGGTGGATCTGAGTAAGTACTTGCCGCAGGATCCCTCGAAGATGAAGGCGCTTAAGCGGAACCAGCTTGAGCAGATGAATAAGCGCGGGCTGGGTAAGTACACCAAGATCTGGGAGCGGGACTGACTTATGGCGGCGGCGGCCTCCTCTTCGCGGGTGAACCTGCATACCTGTCGGAAGGGGCCGGTGTTATTCCGGCATGGCGGGCCGTGCGAGCAGTGCGAGGCGGCGAAGTTACTGACGAAGGTGTTTTTCGGGCCGCGGGAGTGTACGCGGGGGCAGGCCCACTTGTACGATGGGCCGTTCATCGAGGAGCCGAACGGGTTGTGGCAGTCGAAGACGTGTTCGCGGTGCGGCCGCCTGGCGATCACCGACACGGTGTGGGAGTAAGTAAGTTATGACTCAGGAAGAGAAGACGACGGCGCTTGGGAAGGTATTCGCGGCGGTGGAGCCGCTGGGTTACTTAGTGGAGGTCGATGAAGAGACGAGCGCTGTTATTGTCAATTGCTCGACCAAGCACCGGTCGCGCCAGTCGGGGGCGGTGCTTCAGGCGGCGCTGGCGGCGGGCGTCAATATTGTGGGGACCAGGGCCGGGCGGCGCGGCTTTGAGATTGTGGTGGGGTAAGTGAAGATCTCGGAGTTAATGGGGATGTTACGCGACTATGCGGCGCATCATGGCGACCATGAGGTGAAGGTTCTGAACATCGACGCGGGCGCGGAGGACTATGCCACGCTCTTCATCCTCGACCTGTATCCCTCGCACGGCGCGGCGGTGTTACGGGTGGGCGTCCACGGCGATTAGCGTTACTTGAGCGGCCACTCGGCGGGGATCGATCCGGTGGCGGCGACGTTTTCCTGGAGCTTCAGTTTCTGGATGATGTCCCAGCGCTCGCGCCGCTGGGTGAGGATGTTATAGACGTTGGCACCGCCTAACCTCTCGATGGCTAAGTCGCAGGCCGTTTCGAATTCCTCGACCGCGAAGCTGATGTCTCCGTTCACGGGTTCTCTTTTCTCCAGGTGGATCATGATGGCGGCGCGTTTGCCGCAGTCGTTGCAGATGCCGGTTTGCTGGTCGATCGACGGGTGGTAGCAGCACTTCCATTCGCCGGGCTGCGGAGGGAAGGTGAAATCCGGATCGCCGCCGAAGCTCATACTTCCACGCCGTTTTCGTAGATGACGATCGAGTCTTCTAAGATGCGCGGCGAGGGGATATTGAGGCCGGTGCGGGCGTTCTCGTCCTCCTCTTTGATCTTGCGGGGCTGCGCGTAAGCGAGGTACTGGCGGGCCTCCTCGACGGTTTCGAACGACATCGAGACGAGGCATTGGGCGGTGCGGTAGCGGAGGATCACGCAGTTTTTCGAAGGCGCGTAAGTGGCGCTCATAACTTCTCCTCGCAGAAGGTGGGATCGGGCCGGCGCGGCATATGGAGCATTTCCGGAGTGCGCGCGACGTCCACGAGGGCCTTGCCGAGGTCGAGCGCCTGGGCGGTCGAGAGCTTGATGGGAGCGGCGAGCTTCAGTTCGACGAGCCACTCCCCGGAGTCTGTCTTAGCCGTATTGACGGTGTTGATTTCAAGTCCGTAGATTTCCATTCGCGGTTCCTCCTTTTGGTGCGGATGAGCGAGTACTGATTGCGCATGGCGAGGATGCGGTGAGGGCGCTCGGAGCCCGCGCGGCCGCAGGCCCCGCAACTTACACAGCAAAATTCGCTGGTGTCGGGAATGAGTGTTACTTCCCTTTCTGCGCAGACCGGGCACTTGAGGTTAGTAATCATTCCAGGTGGACTCAGGCGGCGCTGCCGGTGTTACCTGCAGCGCGTCCCAGCACTCGGTGCCGGGGTTCCACATCATGGGCGTCTTACAGGTGATGCAGTGGTTAGGCACGCTCAGGGAGGCGAAGGCCGGCGCGTGTCCGAACACTTTGCAGCCGAGTTCCTTGAGAAACTTCATTTCTTTTTCCCTTGCGAGCGGGCATAGTCCATCGCCGCCTTCTGATGCATTTCGAGCAGGCTGAAGTCGGTCTTCGACATCGTGCCGTGGCTCGGGTTGTAGATGTCCACTTCGAGACGCGGTTTCATCACGCCGAGCGGGTCGATGGCTTGCGGCGTGGGATCCGAGTTACGGCAGCCGGGGCAGTGTTCGCTCATAAAACGCTTCCGTGGATGGAGCTGCGGGTCTGATAAAGCTAAGGCTTTGCTCTCCCCTGGCTTCACCGCGCCCCATCCATTCTGAGCGTACCCGTTTCTTTTGCGCAAAACAAGACCTTCGTGTTACGCTCGGGTTGTCGCTTCACCTCGACGTCGAGGGCCGCGGTAGCTGTCGCCAACTGCTGCCACGGTCCTCATCCCGTTTCAAAACGGAAGGTGATGACGAGGTGAAAGATGGCAAAACAGAAACCGAAGGCCGCGCCGGAGATGGAGGATCTGCCCGCGTGGGTGAAGACCTTCCTCGCCGCGCGCTTTGCCGGGGATAAGAAGGCGAAAGAGGATCCGCGCGAGTTTGTGATCCTCGAGCTCTCCCGCGATCAGGCCGCCACGCTGGCCGGGTGTCTGGCTAATTCGCACGCGCAGATGCTCCACATGCTCGACCCGCTGCTCAAGGACATGCCCAACCGGTGCGCGGCGCTGGCGGCGCTCGACATGATCCTTGAAACGGTGGAGCGGGCCGGGGAGATCGCGCGCATGCTGCCCGCTTCGGCTCCGCTCGAACTTTTCTCGATCGTCGAGCGGGACTTGTATGAGAAGATCAACCGGCGCGCCGCCGACAACCAGCACACGCATGCCGACGAGGTCGAAGACCTCACGAAGGTGCATTAATGCTGAGTGCCAGCGACAAGGCATTCTTAAAGGCGATCGGCGTCTCCGAGGACGTCGTCGCTCCGGCTTCGAAGCGCCTCGGCGGCTATCACGCGGTGTACGAGACGTGTCCCGAGTGCGGGGCCAAGCGCCATCGCTTCCTCGACAACGGCATGATCTTCTGTCTTTCCTGCGCGGCGCGCAAGCAGCGGGATCAGGCCCTCCGGGACGCTCAGGTAGCCGCCTTGATTCAGCAGGCATATGACCGGGCAATCGCCCGGGCAGACCAGGACGATGGGCCTATCGTTCACCGGGGCTTCGAGATCCGGCGCATTGAAGGGACCGGCTGGTGTTTCCGCCGGCCCGGGGAGCTCTGGACGAAGGCCCATTCGCGCCGGGATGCCTTAATCAGTATCGAACGGCTCGTGGGGCCGCTCGTCTACGAGGAGCCCTACCCGTTTGTCCCCGCCAATAAGTGCCGCGAGTGCGGCGAGCCGTGCGGGGAGCTACGCTGGTGCGGGCCCTGCGGAAAGGCGAAGTTTTTATGAGAATCAGCGGGGCCGACCAACAGATCGCCGAGTGGCGCGACCGCTACGACGAGATGAAGCACAGCGAACGGATGGCGGTGCGCGCCAACATTGAGCTCCAGAAGGCGATCGGCAAGGAGCGCGATCAGGTGGAGCGGTTGCGCAACGCGCTCTTCGTGCTCAACGCGCGGTTCCATTCGGTCTGCAACTCGATCGGCCCGCATGTGTCGGCTATGTACCTGGAAGATCTGAAAGAAGTGAAAGAACTTCTTTCGGGTGGTACGATCTCCTCGAAGGAGCCAACGCTTTGAGCCCTACTTATCACGAACCCGAGCCCCACGTCTTCCGCGATCCAAACGATCCCAATCTCAATCTCGATCCCAACGCCGATCCCAATCTCCCGTACGATCCGCGAGCCGCCGTGGAGCCGCGCGTGGAGCCGCTCGCCGTCGATCCGCCCACCGCCCAACAGTTGACCGCTTTGCTCGTGGCCATCCGGCGCATCGCGCCGGGGAGCGCGCGGCGCGTCGTCGAAATCATCGACACCTTCGCTCTCCACTATTACCCCGATGGCCTGCCCGAAATTCCCCCCACGGTCGAGCCGCCGCCTATTGAGACGTCCACTTTCAACCTCCTGGCCTCTGATCTCATGGCCCTGATGTCCGGTTTCGCGGTAGTCTATCCCACCGCCGGGGGAACGGTCGAATTCCTGGGGTGCGAGCTCGCCTACACGTTCGGCACGCTTCCCTTTGACGCGCTGGCCGGCACGTTCAGCGTGCGCAGCCAGGGCGGAACCACCATTTCCGATGGCTGCGCGGGAACGGGATTCATCGATCAACTGGTGAGCGGGACCGGGTCGATCGCTCCGCTGGCCGGGCCCTGGAATATCGGCGCCGTCGATGCGCCGCTCGAACTGGCGTACCTGCCGAGCAATATGACGGGCGGCGACGGAACGGTCGAAGTCGTCACCAGCTACCGCAAATGGCCGGCCGGGACCGCTCCCTCCGCGGCCGCTGCCGGATTGTCGATTCCCCCGTTTAAGTTTGGAGTTGCCTAATGCCTGAAGAAACTATCGAAGAAACCGTGCGCGTCGAAGAACGCGAAGTCCTGCCGCCGCCCACCATCGAGGAACTGCACACGTTCCTCCTCAAGGTGCGCGAGGCCGCTTATATCTCCGCGCTCCAGACCGCCGTCCTGATCGACGACTGGATGGAGAAGTACCCGCTGCCGCCGCCGCCCGAAGCCGACGTGGAAGCGGTCTAACCGATTCCGGCCGGCAGGTTCCTTCCGTCGCCGGAGCCAACTATACGAGGCGCGGCATGGTGTCCGGACGACCCGTGCCGCGTCGTTGGCTTTATACTCCCTGGTAAGTGCCGCGTCCGAACAAACCCCACCAACCCCAGCCCGCCGTGCCGCTCACGATGGAGCAGATGGCGCTCCAGATCGGTTCCTACAACCGCACCAAATTCATTTACAACGAGCAACTGATCTGGGAAGCCAACCCAGGCATGCAGGAGCAGATTTTCTATTGGTCGAGCCCGGACGGCGTCGTCTTTTACGACCCGGTCACGCTCGCGCCGCAGGCTCCGGACAAGCGCTACATCTGCGATGAGATTCTCGCAGGCGGGCCGCGCGGCGGCGGCAAAACGAGCGCCGGGATTGCCTGGGCCGCGCTCTACGTCCACAACCCGAAGTACGTGGGCACGCTCCTGCGCCTGAGTAACGAGGCGATGAAAGAGACGATCGAAAAAGCGTGGGCGATCTACCGATTGATGGGGGCCGTGAAGAAGGGCAACCCGGTCTCGTTCCTGTTTCCCACGGGGGCGATGATTTACACCGGCTATCTCAAGGACGAAGCCTCGTTCGAGCAATATCGCGGCCATGAGTATCATAGGGTGGTCATCGAGGAAGCCGAGCAGATCAAAAGCGAGGCTCTCTATGCCGCAATCCTGTCGTCGAATCGCACCACGGTGCCGGGGTTGCGCCCGCAGATCCTGCTGACGGCGAATCCGGACGGGCCCGGCGCGGCCTGGCTGAAAGCCCGGTTTGTGAAAGTGCGGCGCTCCTCTAACGGCGAGTTATTTCCCTACGGTACGCCGATGTACGACCCGCATAGCAGGCGATGCAAGATCTACTTACACGGGCCGCTCAAGGATAATCCGCAATTACTCGCCCAGGATCCGCATTATGCCGACCGCCTGAATGATCCCTCGCACCCGGAGTCCCGGCGCAAGGCGTGGATCGACGGCGACTGGGACATCAGCGCGGGCATGTTCTATCCGTCGTTCCGGCCGCGCGCGATCTCTTCAGAGCTCCAGGATTTTCCCGAGGCGTTTCACGTCATCCCCAGTTACACGATCCCGGGCTGGTGCCATCGCTGGCTGTCGGTCGACTGGGGCCACCAGCACCATTCCGCCGTTTACTGGTATGCGCTCGCGCCGGACAAACGCATCCATGTCGAAGACGAATTAGTGGTGGCTGGTTACGGGGCCGACGAGCTCGGCGCCGAGATCGCGCGGCGCTCGCTTCCCAAGCTCGAGCGGATGAAACAGCCGCGGCTGCGCTGTTACCTGAGCCCGGACGCTTTTCAGGTTCGCGACAAAGACCACATGATCTCGGATCAGATCGCGTACGGCGTCCAGCGCATTCTGGGCCCGGGAAGCTCGCTGATCATGGAGTTCACGCCGCAGGAACTGGCGGTGTCGAAGAGTGACCCGCAGGCGGCGATGAAGATGCGCGAGGACCGCCTCGCGACGGGCGAGATCGAGGGATCGTCGATCTGGTTCACGCGCGCCAACAACTCGCGCGAGGCCGGCTGGGAGTACCTGCGTGGGCTATTCCGCTACCAGCCGCTGCGGCGCAAGGCCGAGCCCGATCACGACTACGCCGACTCCATCCTCAAGAACAAGGGCATCATCGCCTACCAGAAATATATGGCGATGTTCGCCGAGGAGCACAACGAGGTTCTGCCCCGCATCCGCTTCCACGATAAGTGCCAGATCTTAATTGAAACCATTCCCAAGCTGATCTCGGACTACCCCACCAACCCCGAAGACGTCAAGAAGTTCGATAGCTCCGAGACGACGATCGGCGACGACCCCGCCGACTCGCTGCGGTACGGCTGCATGGGCTTCAAAGATTATGAATCGAAGGTGCCCCGGGAGGTGTATATCGAGGAGGAGATCGCGCGGATTGCCAACTCAAACCCGCAAGACCAAGACTTCAATATGAAGATCCTGATCGCCAGGATGGCCCAGGAGCGTTACGATAAGCAAAACAATGCGAGCGAATCTTGTATTTTGATTCGTGACGCTATGCTAGTCCGGAAAGGCCAGATCATCACATGAGCCCATCAATGGACGAAGAGTTAGGAGCGCCGCCGACCTCCCTCGAGGCCCCGCCCGCCCCGCCTACACCGCCGCGATCGACGGCGGCCGGCACCGCACCCAAGCTCGGCATGACGTCGATCTCGCCCGAATCGGTCAACTACACCACCGCCGCCGAGCGGTGCGAAACCTGCGAGCACTTCGATGAAGAGCAGATGTACTGCAACCTGAACAAATTCGACGCCGAGCCCGAAGGCCACTGCGATAAGTTCGAACTGCTCGGTTCCGCCGCTGGCGGCGGCGGCGAGGAGATTCCGGACGAGGAGATGCCCTTCGAGGAAGAGACCGAGCTCCCCGAAGAAGAAGCCGAAGAAGAGTACTAAGCGCGATGCAGCCCGGCTGGTGGTCCTCGCTCCTCATGATGATTCCGGGCGTGCGCGCGGCCTACGCGCTTGCCGAGCAGAAGCGCCTGGAGGCCGCGCACTTCCAGGGACAGATCCTCGCCATGCAATCGCGGCTCGACGCGCTCTCGCTTGAACGCCACGAGCTCACCCGCGAGAAAGACAACGCCTACAAGCTGGTGGTGAATGTGTTCAGCCAGTATGCGTGGGGCATCAAGCAGTTTGAAGAGGTCGGCGGGATGCCGCCGCAGTTTCACCCGCAGGAAGGTGCCGTCGCGCCCGAATCGGTCAACGCCAGCGCAATCGTGGCGAAGCGCTCGGGCCGGGCGATGGAAGAGTTCCTGGCCGCGCACGCAGGGAGCGAATAGATGGCCGAGTACAACGGACGCCCGATCACCCGCTACGGCTCACCGGCCACTAAGTTCAACACGCCGCTTTCCTGGGATGAGGAATTGAAGTTCCAGAAGCACAAAGAAATCTATTCGCCCCACGATTCGGGCGAGGACTACGACGAGCGCGGTGCCTTCCTCTACGGTCAGAAAGCCAACCAGCAACTCAAGCAGCACGGCAACGACCTGTGGAAGAAGACCAACCATCCGACGCAGTCCGACGAGAGCCTCTACGCTGGCTTCGGCCCCGCCGGGAAGTGGCTGGAGCACGGCGGCTACGTGCCGCACGGGGGACTCCTCAAAGCCAAGCTCAAAGACGACATCGCCGCCGCCGACCCGCGTAACCAGCCAACTATGCGGGCGCGGCACGCCTGGGAGATCGACAAGAAGTGATCGCCGACACCGATTCAAAGACAGTGACGACGCCTGCCGACTTCGTCGAGGTCCATGCGGATAAGCTCGGCAAGTGGATCACCGAGGATCTCGACCGGCCGCTCTCGGCGGCGCGCACCGCGCAACTCCTGCGGGCGAAAAGAGCCCTCTACTACTGGGAGGGAAAACAGTATGGGCATCTCAAATACGATTCGCATTTGGGGAGTTTTGATTGGGTGCCGTTCGACTTCAAAGAGGAAGTCCAAAGGGTTTTTGCGAACGTCTACAACATCGTTTTTTCGGACGGCCAGAAGTTCAACAGCTTAGTGGGCCAGCGGAGATTGAACCAGAAAGCGGTCGCCAACGACGCGCAGAATTTCACCCAGACCCAGACGGCGGCGCGGGCCAACACGATGGCGCGGCACTTACTCAGGTATTGGAAGCTGCAGCGCCGGGCTCCGAATGAGATCGCCGAAGTCATGTGGAACACCGGCCCCTGCTTCGGCTTCGTCGATCACGTCATCAATGGCCGGATCCACGGGTTTCACTCCGAGCCGATCTACGAAATCGAACAGGCGCAGGCCCCGGGTGAAGTGGTGTGCAATTACTGCGGCGGCAAGAGCCCGGAGGGCAGCCCCCAGTGCCAGAACTGCATGGCCCCGATCGATCCCACCGCGGCGGTCATTCCCGGGCCGCTGGTCGATCAGCCGGTCCAGAAGGGCGAAATGGAATATGCCAAGGGCATGCCCGAACTGCAGTTGCTCTCCTGCGTCCAGGTGATGGTTCCCAACGAAGCAAAGTGGATCGACGACGACTGCGAGTGGCTCGACTACTCCTACCCGCTCTCGAAGTCGAAGGCCAAACTGGTCCTGCAGCGGCTCAATGCCGCCAAGAAAGATCTGTCGCCGCTCAACGACTGGGATACCGATGAGAACGTGGCCGAAGCGGGCCGCATCCTCGAAGAGATTCAAAATCCCAACGACCGCACCACCGACCGCCCGCAGGAAACGGTGAGCTATGGCAGAAGGTGGCTCAACCCGAAATCGTACGACGGCATGCCGCGCGACATCCGCCGGGCCGCCGAGAAGCTCTACCCGGACGGCTGCCTCATTCACCGGATGGGTGGCCGGCCCGTGGCGGCCGATCCGGCCAAGATGACCGAGCACTGGAGCGTCTGTAAAACGGGCACCAATTGCTATATCAACGGGCCCGGCCTCGTCCAGAACGTGATGGGCCAGCAGGACTCGATCAACAATTTCTGGAACATGGCCGATGAAATAATCATGCGGTCGATCCCGAAGCACATCGTCGACTCGCAGATCTTGAACCCGGAGACCGTGAAGAAATCCGGCACGGTCAACGAGCTCCTCTTCACCAGGACCGGCGGCGTCGATCTCTCGAAGGCGTTCGTGACGATCCCCACGGCCCAGATCCATCAGGCCATGATGCCGGTCGCGGAGATGATGCGCCAGTACACGCGCGAGGCCGACAACATTCAGCCGGCCCTTTTCGGCGGCGGCGACCCGGCTCCGACCTGGCGGCAGGATCAGCAACAAAAAGCCGGGGCGTTGCAGGGATTGCAATTGCCCTTCGAGGGGATGCAGAACTTCGTCAGCGACATTTTGGAGGACGGCATCCGCCTGGGCGCGCGTCACGGCGTGGGCGAGGTATCGGTGCCAACGAGCGGCTTCGGTGAGATCGGCGAGTCGATCGATCTGGCCGATCTCGAGGAAGAGGGCTGGCACATCGAGGCCGCCGACACCGCACCGCAGAGCTTCAACGAGAAGGTAACGAAGTTGTCCGGCCTCTCCCAGGAAGCGCCGCAGCTCGCGCAATCGATCGGCCTGGGGCATCCCATCAACGCCGGCCAAACGAAAGCGTATTTCGGCGTCGACGACTTCTATGCGCCCGGCGAATTCCTGTTCAACATGGTGATGACGCGCATCCAGAAACTCCTCGCCGAGCCATCGCTTCCGCCGCAGATGGACGAGCTCGGCCAGCCCCTGGTCGACCCGATGACCGGGATACCGGCGGTCGAAACCAGTTCGATCCCGATCGATCCTTTCCTCGATCAGGACCATACGACCATCGCCATGATCATTCGCGAATGGTGCATGTCGCCCGCCGGTCAGCAGGCATCCGAAGACCCGGCGCAGTACTTCAATAACGTGAAATTACACGGGCAGGAACAGGACGCCGCGGCGCAGGCGCTGATGATGCAGCAGGCGATGGCGGCGGCCCCGCCGGAAGAATCTGCAGCGCCGCCTGCGTAAAGTCATGTTATAAATGACTCCAATGGAAGATCCGGGTAGCGTTGCCGCAGTTGCGAGCCCAACCGCGACAACGATCAGCGCCGAAATCGATTCGATGTTCGCCGATGCGGCGAGCGAGACGGAAAGCCCTTCCGTTGAGACGACCAGCCCAGCGAGCGAGCCGAACCCGCAAGATTCCACCGTCCAGCCGCCGACTCCTGAGACGTACGAGGCCGCCGAAGAAGAGCCTGCTCCCGCCGAAGAAGCCGCTCCTCCCGCCAAGCCCGCCGTAGAGGCCACGCCTCCGGCGCCGGGCGACGATGAGGCCCCGGGCGAAGAGTACGAGCAGCGCGGCAAGAAATGGATCCGGTATCCGGAAGCCAGAGGCAAGGAGGTCTTTGCGGGCTATCAGGCCGCCAAGACTCTGTCGAAGGAGCTTGGGCTCGACGGGCCCATCACTCCGGACACCATCAAGTCGCTCGCCAGCGACAAGACCGTCCTCGATTCGATCGACTTCGATACGATGAGCGCCGATCCGGCCGAGCAGGCCCGGGCGTTCGCCTACATCTTCAAGACCGCCGAAAAGGCGTTCAAGGGCGGGCACACCGCCTACAACCCGCACGAGACGATGGCCGATGCGCTGCTTCACGCCGCGTCGAAGGCCGCGCCCGAAGTGATCCACGGGCTCGAACAGCGGATCAACGCGCACACCTTCGACAAGCTCTACAAGCAGGCCGTCACCGCCGGACTCGACACCGAGGCAGGCAAGGAGCTCCTCGCTTCGGTGCAGCGCGCCGATCAGGCGCTCACCGGGCAATATCGCAAACGCGCCGAACTGACCAAGCAGCCGGCCGCCGCCGATCCGCTGGCCGCCGAGCGCGCCGATCTGGCCCAGCAGAGGCAGAGCATCGAAGACAAAGAGTACGCTGCGGCCAAGGCCGAGTGGGACCAATGGAACACCGGCACCAAGGCCGCCGTCGAGACCAACGTCTCCGGCGCGATTGCCAAGGCCCTGGAGCCGGTCGCCGCATCTTTAAAGAATTTTCCTGAAACTCGCAAGAACGTGGAAATACGACTTCGCGAGGAACTCAAAAACGTCTTCCTGACCGACCAGCGCTTTGCTGGCGAGCGGGAGCGTTTCTACAAGCAAGCCTCGATTGCCGGGAACGAAAGCATCCGGGATGGTTGGCGAGCGCGTCTCATTCAGCTATACACCTCCAGGGCAGAGCAAGTGCTTCGCGAGAAGGCTCCAGCAATTCTGTCCGAGTCTGCTCTCGCCATCAAGGCGAAAAGCGATAAGACTCACGAGAGGCTCAAAGGTACGCAATCGCTACGTGGAACACCCGCTGGGGGCATCGCCCCTAACGGTGCGACAGCGCCATCTGCAGGCGGCGGGAAGTTTGATTCCCAGTCCTGGGCCAAAGAATTCGACGCCGCTTTCAATTAGACGCCCGCGCGTCCCCCGTGGCCTTTTTTCTGACTCATTAGGAGAAAACTGTGGCCACCGATTTAGTGTTCGCCCAAATGGAAAAAGTTGCTCCGAAGTTGCCTGACTGGTTCGGGCGCTTCGACAACATTGTGAATCTCATCAACTCGAAAGCCGATGTTGAAAAGGTCTCGGAACGCGACTTCCGGGCAACCTACCTGACCACGAATGGTGGTCGCGTGGGAACGTATAACCCCGATGGCGGCGGCCTGGGACTTGGAAGCGCGCAGGAAGGCGGCGTGATGATCACGACCTACTTCCCGTTCAGCTTCAGAGGCCAGATCACCCAGCTTGCCAGCCGCGCCACCGCGGCCGCCGAGCAGAGCCGTTTGCAGGGCTTCAAGAAGCTCCTGAAAACGATGATTCCGGACTTCGCCGACTTCCTGGACCGCGCGTGGCATATGGGTGACGGCACCGCCGTCCTCGGCACCGCCATCTCGTTTTCCACGGTTGCCTCGAAGACCGTTTACGTGATGGACACGACCAACGGCGTCCAGGGCTTCAGGCGCGGAGAGTGGTATCAGGTATACGACTCGGCCCTGGCGGCCCCCAAGGCCGGCGGCCCGTTCAAGCTCCAGTCGATCAACTACCAGACCCGCTCGCTCACTTTCGCGGTGACGATCGCGGGCGCGGCCAACACCGACAAGATCGTGTTCGAAGGCACTTCCGGCGCGACCCCGGCGGGCCTCAAAGGGTTGCTCTATCACAACAACACCGCGACGAGCGGGTCGACTCACGGCGTCAACAGAGCCAATGAGCCCGAGATCCTCGTCAACGTGCGCGACGGCGGCAACTCGGTGCCAACCGTGCAAATGGGCATGCAGATCGCCCACCAGATCATCGAGCGCAGGAAGATCGATCAAGGCACGCCGAACGGCATGATGGCGCTGGTGAATCAAAAACAGCAAGCCAACATCCGTCAGAACGTGATGGACATCGCCAACTACGACTTGACCAACGGCAAGGTCAACGCCGATATCGGTGTGAAGGTCGATATGAAGTTCATGTTTGCGGGGATCCCCGCCACCGTGGACCCGCATCAAGCGACCAATAGAATCGACTATATTGTTCCGAATGACTGGTCTATCGCCGAGATCGACCCAGTTGGCTGGTTCGAAATGAATGGGAATAAGCTCTTCCCCCTCTATGCGTTAGACGGATCTCCAGCCGCCACGGCATGGTTCGCATTATACGTCTTGCGCGACTATTTGTGCCAGAATTTCGGAAACGCCGGAGTGATTTACAACTTGGCGCAGCCGACCTACTAGCACGAAGGACGGGGCCGGTTTATAGCCATTGGCCGGCCCTGTCTATTCAACGACATACGGGGTTTCGTCGAACTACGTCGAACAACCTGGAAAAATCTGGAATGGAACAAAAGCTACTATCTGAGCTCAATGGCCGGCTCGCTATGGAGTTCGGCCGCAACGACTTCGGCGAGAACAACTACAAGTGGAGCCTGACCCAGGATCTGTGGGGCTTCGAGCACAAAGGGCACATGGTTCCCCGCCAGATCCTCACGCCGGGCGGGCCGCTCTGGGCGGTCGAATCTCGCTTTGAGCGCTTCACGGTGGCCGACATCGTGGGGCCGAACCGCTGGGCCCTGTCCAGGTGGCAGCACATGCGGCGCGGCGAGTGGCTCGCCATCTTCGGCGAGACGTGGCCCTGGCCGAACCGCGGCGAATACCACATGGTCGGCTCTCCGATGCCGGACGGCGAGGAGCCGTGCCACAAGTCGACCGAGACGCTGATCTTCCATCTCCGGGTCCATCTGGGGATGACTCTCGAGGACCATGAGCAGGATCTGCTCGTCAGGCTCGAAGAGAAAAAGCGCATCGAAGCCGCTCCGGTGGCCGATGCGATCGACGACGCCATTTTTGCCTTTGAGCATCTCCCCGGGGCCAAAGACAACGTATCGCTGCCGACCGCCGCCTTCCGGGAGAACTACAAGGAGACACCCGTTGAGTAAGACCATCGTTTCGATTTGGCCGATGCAGGAGAGTACGTACCGGCCCCTGCACATCGCGAAGAATCCTGGCGACACGAACACGTTCATTCTCCAGGCGGGCTCGGTCGAGAGCCCGTTCCTGTTGAAAATCCCGGATTTTGACACGTACATTTACATGGGCAAAGGGATCCACCAGACGATCAACATCCCTTCCTACGAGACCGCCAACGATCTGGTGCGCCACTGGCGCGATTCGAAGAACTCTCCTGAAGACGGCGGCCTCCCCGGCATCTGGGTCTCGCCGGTCGACAATCCGACCATCGAGCAGGTTCTCTCTTCAGCGGAGCTCGACGAATTCCAAGACAAGCAGATGATGTTCGCGTCATCGAAGGTGCGCGAGGCCCGGCTCTTCGCGGCCCAGATGGAATGGCGGAACATCACCAAACTGCATTTGTTTATGGGCAAGCTCCTCAACATCCAGGGCGAGCCCTGGCAGGACTTCGATGCCCGCGCCAAGGTCGGTAAGGTGCGGTGCCCGTACTGCGACTCGCCCATCACGATGGGCGTAGCGGTGTGCTCGGTTTGCCGCGAGGTGACCGACATCGAGAAGTACAATCTAATTCGAACGGCGCAGAACCTTCCACCGAAGGTGATTGCCGCCGCGCCGAAGCCGAGCTAAAGGAAGACCAATGGCCATTCCCACTGTCGAACAAGCGATCGAAGAGGCGGCCTTCCATCTCGGCGATTCCAAGAAGCGCCGGTTCACCATACCGGATCTTCAGTTCGCGGTGGGGCTGGCCTGGCGTGAGCTCATCGACGAGATGACATTGTGCCAGGACGCGGCGGTCGAGCTGCAGGCGCTCTACGTGCTGGCGGCCGGGACGCTGACGCTGACGCCCGCGACCGCCGGGATCTCGAATTTCGGGCAACTGCTGCGCCTGGAAGAGCGCCCGCAGGGTTCCACGAACGTGTCGTTCTTCCCGGTCCAATACACCGAGACCATTTCGCTGCCCTGGTCTCCCACGCACCGGGTCATCTATTACACTTGGCGCTCGCAGACCTTCGGCTTTCCGCCGGCCACCGGGCCCGTCGAGCTCCGCATCACCTATCTGCATAGCGGAGAGAATCCGACGACCGGGCCGCTGGGCATCGACAACTGCCTCACTGTCGTTGGCAAGCTGGCCGCCGCGTACGCGGGCCCGCCCAAGGGCCTCTCGGGCATCCCCAAGCAGATGCGCGACGAGGTTTATAAAGACCCGAACCACATGCAGACGCTGATCCAACCGCACATGCGCGAGCAGCAGGAGCGGCGGGTTCAACCTGCCGCGTACGCTGTCGGCAGCAACCGGCGCCGCCCCCGCGGCTTTTACCCCAATTTTGGACCGTAGTAAGTTTTCGATACTGGAGAAAATGGAGAACCCATGTCCTTTACCACTGAGAAGATTCCCGGCACGCCCCTCTATAAGTCGCGCACGCCGCAGATCGCGCAGGGCAACCTGCTCCTGGCCGACCTGAATACCGGCCTCACCATCGTGGCCCCGGCTGGCCGCATCATTCAGTTGACCGGGTTCCTGTTTCACATGAACGGCACCTTCGGCGGCCTCACTGATCTGCGGCTGCAGACCACCGAGACTCCGACTCCCACGCCGCTGGTCACCATCGTCGCGGCCAACATGGGAGACACGATTACGCACACCGAGGTATTCGGCACCAACGTGAAGGCCCCGGCGTATTGGCTCCCTATCAAAGGGACCGGTCTGCAGATCGTCAAGACCGGTGCGCCCGCGACCGGCGGCACCTCGATCGATTACGCGATTCACTACGTCTTCGAGGGCTAACGATTGAGCCTCGCCGAACTCAAGCAGCGCGCGGTAGCCGACCTCCGGGGCTCGTGGACGCGAGCCCGCACGGAGCCCAGCGCGGATGTCAATCGCTCGCGCGCTCAGAACACCTACCTCACCAACCGGGCCTCGAACGCCATCAACGTGCGCTTTGACGGTGGCCGCATTATCGGGCGCGACGGGCTGATCCCCGATGACATGGCCACCGGCAAGATGACCATGCTGTACCAGTGGCTGGCCTATGGAACCTCCCTCGGCCAGGCGGGCCCGGGTGTGCCGACCAACTTCCTGGTCACTTTCGAGAATGGCGAGATCCGGGTGCGCGACCTCTACTTCCGGGTCCAGAAGTTTACCGCCGCGGCCATCGCTGGTGCCTACGGAGCGACCGTCGTCGAAGCCGCCGACCGGCTCTACATTTCGACATACAAAAGCGACTTCACGGGCGCGAGCGAAGTTCGTATCCTTTATCCGACCGCCACCACCGGCTACATCGACAAAGCCTTCATGGGGCCGATGACAAACGTGCCCACGCTCACTGAGCCCTACGCGGGCCTGATCACAGCGGGCGCGCACAAGTGGGGCTACATCGTCACCTCGCGCTCCGGCTCGCAGTTGCTGCCCTCGCCCTGGCTGACCAACGCAATCTTCAACCCGGTCACGTTCACCTCAGCCCCCTCGAAGACGATCCAGGTGACCATCCACGGGCCTTGGCCCCAGGACGCGGCCTACGTGTCGGCGATCATGACTACCATCGAGAATCCCGAGAAGTTCTTCATCGTGCCCGGCACCGAGGCCGCCGTGCAGGGCGGTTCGAACATGACGGTGGATTTGTACTGCTCGATCGACGACCAGACGCTCGAGGCGTCCGGGACAGAGATCCTCGACAACTTCGATTACATGACGCAGGGCATCCAAGGAACCGGCCCGTTCTCGCCGTTCAACCTCGCGCAACTGGGCCGGCGCATCGCGTACTTTGTCGGCAACAAGGTCTACATCTCCGATCAAAACGATTATGAGCGGGTGACCGAGGCCCAGCACGTCCTGCAGGTTCCCGGGCAGCGGTGGCTCGTGACCGCCGCGCATATAAGAGGAGTCAATTACTTTTTCGGCCCGAAATGGACCTATGCCTGCGTCGACAACGAAGACGTCCCGGTGATGTGGCAGGAGCCCTATAGTGTGTCGCAGTCCTTGGGCTCGACCGCCATCCACGGCGTGTGCGCCACCACTACCGGCGACATGGCCTGGGTGGCCAACGAGTACGGGCTCTGGAACTTTCACGGTGCCTACGACGCCATTCCGGTGAGCGACATGAACGAGCCGGAATGGAAGCGCATCAATTGGGGCCTCGCGCAGACCACGCTCTGGATCGTCGACGACCCGATCGCCCAGCACGTCTGCGTCTACGCGCCGCTCGACGGAGCCACCCAGAACACGCACCGGCTGACATGGTCCTACTCAAGAGGGCGCGGCCCCACCGAGGTCGACTTCTCGCTCGACACGATCCCGGCCGCTTCGGCGGCGATGGTGCGCGAGACCACCAGCCAGCGCTCGCGCAAGTGGCACGGCCCGAACGCCGCCACGCCGATTCTGATCGAGACCATCGACGCGCTCGACGACAACGGCGTGCCGATCGTTTCGGTCTGGGAATCGGGCGAGGTTTTCAAGCGCAGAAACGTGGCAAGCTCGATCGACATGAAGATTCATGCCGTGGAAGCGAAGGTCAAAGGAGTGGGCATCCTGCGCTCGCGCGTGTACGAGGCCAGCCGCAACATCTACGAGGATCTTGCCACCGAAGTGCTTCAGGAGCTCCCCCGCGATGCGATCGAAATGGGCTGCGACGTGATGAGCCACGATGCCACCGTGGAGTTCAAGACGAGCGGGCTCGGCGAGCGCATGGACATCAACGACTTCACGCTTTTCTACGTGCCGTGGCTCACCAACCGATAGATAATCGAGCATGGCCGACAAGCTCTCGCTGACGAGCATCCGCCCGGATGTCAATTCCATTCGCACGCGCGGGACGTTCGAGTTGACCGCCGAAGCCCTCGACCGGATCGACGGCAACTTGGTCCGGATTACGAACTTTGTCAACGCAATCGATGTCAGCCCCGCCGTCATCGAAGCGCCGCCGGTCGAGCCGCCGCCGGAGGGCGCCATCATGATCCGCGTGGCGTACGAAAGTCTCTAAGATGCCAGGAGAAGTTTATTACGTCGATACGCTCACCAGAACCCTCGAGGGGAAGCTCGGCGAGCGCCTCTCTGTCCTCGATGTATCGCCCACGGCGGGCAAGGGCACGCTCGACGAGGCACCGGTATTCCTAAAGGCGTACAACTCCAAAATCACCAAAGGCGGCGGCGCGATCCATGTGCCCGGCACGGTGGGAGCCGGTTATCGTCTCTCTGTGCCGCTGGTCCTCAACGGCACTGTGGCGATCGAATTTGTGGGCGAGGGCCGCGCGTCGAAGATCTTCCGCGGAGCCGCCATGCCTGCGGGTAAGGGCGTGTTCGATTTCACTGGTGCCAAGAACATCACCTTCCGCAAGCTCCTCTTTGACGGCAGCGTCACCACCTCGACCAAGCTCGATTACTCCGCTTTCGGGAGTGACCCGGCCCATCCTTCGCTCACCCTCAACTCGATGTTCTGGCTGCGCGGTGCCGAGAACATCACCTTCGAGGATTGCGACTTCGAACACACAGGCGGCTACAGCCACTACCTCGACGCCCGCTTCTCCCGAGTGAAAGGCGTCCGGTTCATCAACTGCCGGTGGACGAACAACCGCCCGCACACGTTCGGCACGGGTGCCGACCTCGACTACGGGAGCGCCACCGGAGGCATCCTCTACCAGAACCAGGGCACGGGGGCGAGCCGGGTGGAGGATCTGACGGTGCGCGGCTGCAAGTTCGCGCGCGGCACCGGGCGAGGCGTCTGGGGACACGGCTACGGCCTGGACACGCTGCACGCCAGGATTCACATCGACCACAACAGCTTCGAGGACTACGGGCTCAACGGCATCCTGTTCGGCAACACGATCGGCGGAAGCGCGATCGGCAACAGCTTCCGGCGGATTGGCTATATCTGCCCGGACGACACTGCCCCGAGCGTGCCGAAGTGGCACCCGGGCAATAAGCCCGCCGCGATCGGAGGCTATGGCGTCACCAAGCTGGTCCCTTACACCGGCAATGATTTCGTCTCGATCAACGGCGCGGCGATCAACGCTGACGGTTATTGCTACGGCGCGATCTCCGGCAACGCCATTCGCGTTCCACGCGCGGGGGAGCCGGAATATACCGAGGATTTGATCGCCTCCTCCGGCGCCGGCCAGGGAATCATTCTCGCGAACGGGTCCGATCGCGAGGGCGCTTCGGGCGTCACGATCACCGGCAACAGTTGCGACAACCTGAGCGGCACGGCGATCGGTCTCTATTCTGCGCGGCGCTGCTACGCCTCAGGGAACCTCATCGTCGTTGTCACCACTACTCCGGTGGGCGCTCCTATCGTGATCGGGGGCCTCGGTGCCGGGTCCAATCAGAACGCCACCGATAACCTCGTCACCGAAAACATGATTCACTATTCGCCTGCGACCAAACAGGCGGCGATCGTGGAAGACGACCAGTTCCGGGCGTTCACGCCCACGGACGCAAATAGCGTCGTCAAAAACCGCATCATTGGCAACGAGTGGGTCTTTGAGTTTAAGCGCGCCCCGCTATCGAATAGCAACACGGGCATCCATTTCACAACGAACACCTCGACCGACACCCAGAGCAGGCACGGCATCCAGCGCGAGGGCCAAGCGTCTGACTCAAGTTCGGCGCTGCGCGTCTATGTGCAGGACGGCGGCGC
>Ga0137457_1000044_pt1 | contig 33409 bp, 44 predicted proteins | sample EasRivERMGT630_2_FD_102321 | JGI IMG/M metagenome (GOLD analysis project Ga0137457, IMG submission 102321) | Soil microbial communities from meander-bound floodplain in the East River, Colorado, USA - East River MetaG ERMGT630_2 | ecosystem: Environmental > Terrestrial > Soil > Floodplain ...
CCCGACGGCAAGCCGCTGAGCAAGGGCTATAATGGCAAGCGTATGGGCACGGTGCCGAGTGACGACCGGTCGTCGTGGATTGAGGCGTGGCGGCTCGCCGCGGCCGACATCGCGTACGTCTACACCGGCGGCCTCAGCTCGAATGTCGTGGCGAACGAGCTCGACGCGGTCGGCTACCGGCGCCGCTCGCTCATCGTCTGGAAGAAGAACCGGCCCATCATCGGGCGCGGGCACTACCACTGGCAGCACGAGACCTGCTGGTACGCGGTACGCGAGGGCAAGACGGCCCAATGGACGGGCGACCGCACGCAGTCGACGCTCTGGGAGATCAACTTCGACGGCGTACGCGAGGACACGATCCACGGCACGCAAAAGCCCGTCGAGTGCATGGCGAGGCCGATCCGCAACCACGGCAAGTCGGGCGACGTGGTGTATGACCCGTTTTGCGGCTCGGGTACGACGCTGGTCGCCGCCCAGCACCTCGGTCGGGTGTGCGTGGCCGTCGAGCTGTCGCCGGCGTACTGCGACGTTATCGTGGAGCGCTGGCAGCGGCTAACGGGCGACAAGGCGCTGAGGCAGGGATGACCTCGCGGCCGCATGCCCGCTACCGACCGCCCGAGCCGGTATCGCTGGCTGCGCTGGACGCCGCGCTGGCGGCGGTAGCGGCCGAGCGCGCTGACGCCCGCGCTCGGGATCGGGCGGCCATTGTGGAGCTCGTTCGGGCCCGCGGCCGCGTATGCCCGACCGAGCTCGGCGCGCAGCTTGGCTGGTCGGTCGAGCGGGCGCGTGCCGTGTTGGATAGCCTCGAGGCCGCCGGCCTGCTCAGCAGCGTGCACCGGCCCTCGCCTCGTACCGGACAGGGCCGCCGCTGGTTTTCGGTGCGGACATGACGCGCAAGCGCAAGCTGCGGCCGTACAAGCTCACGCCCGAGGTCGAGGAGATCATCCTGCGGCACCTGCGCACGGGCGCGTTTGCCAAGCATGCTTGCGAGGCCGCCGGCATCGACCATCGGACCTTCCGGAATTGGCTCGAGCGCGGCGAGGAGGGCGAGAAGCCGTACGTGGCGTTCATGGTCAAGGTCCGGAAGGTACGGGCCGAGGACGCGATCCGGTCGCAGTCGATCATCACGCGCGCGCAGATGAGCCGCATCGATGGCGACTGGAAGGCCGCTGCCTGGGCGCTCGAGCGCAAGTACCCCAAGGAATACGGTCAGGCCGCGATGCAGGCAGCTGCGGGCGTGACCGTGCGTAGTGGCGGCGCGACCGCCTCGGGCAACGACGACAATGGAGCCAGCACCACGGTCCAGTTCTATCTCCCCAACAACGGCCGACGCCCGCAAGACGAAGAAGACGAAGAAGCCGAGGCCTAAGATCCAGCGCATCGGCCCGCAGCCGGGCCCGCAGGAGCGATTCCTCGCCTCGACCGCCGACATCGTCTTCTACGGTGGCGAGGCGGGCTCGTCGAAGACCGCGGGCTTGGTCCTCGAGGGCCTGCGCTGCCACGACATCCCGCGCTCGGGCGGCATCATGTTCCGGCGCACGTCGCCGCAGCTCGAGGGGCCGGGCTCGCTCTGGGAGCTCATGCGCGACTGGTATCCGTCGCTCGGCGCGCGCCTGACCGAGTCGCCGATGTTCAAGGCGGTGTTTCCGTGCGGCGCCTCGGTACAGCTCGGGCACCTGCAGTACGAGTCGTCGAAGCTCGCGCATCAAGGCAAGGGCTACAGCTACATCGGCTTCGACGAGCTAACACATTTTACGCAGTCGCAGTTCTGGTACCTCTTCTCGCGCTGCCGCTCGACCTCGGGCGTCAGGTCGTACATCCGCGCGACGATGAATCCCGACCCGGATTCGTGGGTCAAGAAGATGATTGCGTGGTGGCTCGACGAGCGCGGCGAGTACGCCCGGCCCGAGCGCTCGGGCGTGATCCGCTACTTCTACCGCGTCAACGACGAGGTCGTCTGGAACGACAACGCTGACGCGCTACGCGCGCTGCATCCCGAGCAAGAAGACCCGCCGACGTCGTTCACGTTCATCTTGGGCCGGCTCGCCGACAACAAGATCTTGCTCGCGATGGATCCGGGCTACCGCGCGCGCCTGATGGCGCTGCCGATGGTCGAGCGGGAGCGCCTGCTCGGCAGCGGCAAGGGCGGCAACTGGCGGATCCGACCCGCCGCCGGGCTGTACTTCCGACGCGGATGGTTTCGCGTCGTGACCGCGTTGCCGACCGACATCGTCCAGGTCGTGCGGGCCTGGGACAAGGCCGCGACGCAGCCGACCGCCGAAAACCCTGACCCGGCCTGGACGCGCGGCGTCAAGATGGCGGTGACGCGCTCGGGCCGCTTCATCGTGCTGCACGTCGAGTCGGTGCGCGGCTCGCCGCAGAAGGTGCTCGAGACGATCCAGAACATCGCCAAGCAGGACGGCAAGCGCGTGAAGGTGCTGCTGTGGCAGGACCCGGCGCAGGCGGGCAAGGTCGACGTCGCGTTGACGAAGGGCTTTCTCATCGGCTTCCACGTCGAGTCGGAGGTCGCGCGCGAGGACAAGCTGGTGTACGCCGGGCCCTTCAGCACCCAGGTCGAGGCGGGCAACGTCGACCTGCTCGAGGCGCCATGGAACGATGCCTACCTCAGCGAGCTCGAGGCCTTTCCCGACGGGCGGCACAAGGACCAGGTCGACGCGAGCTCGCGAGCCTTCGGTGGGCTTGCGAAAGCCGGCGTGCTCGCATACCAGCGGGCGATGGCCAACGTATCACTCGAGATGGCTGCGATGGGCTGAGGCATGGGCATAGTCAAAGAGCTCGTGCAGCGCGCCGATAGCTGGGTCAACGCCATGACCGGCTTGGGCACGTTGCGCGACAAGCTCATGCACGCGCAGGTCGTGCCCGGCTGCAAGCTCGGCGACGTCACGCTCGAGTCGCTGTTCAACGACGACGACGTCGCGCGCCGAGTCGTCGCGAAGCTACCGCGCGAGGCGACCCGACGCGGATTCGAGATTGAGCTCGAGGCCGATGACGACGGCGCCGACGAAGAGGACGAGTCGGCCGACATCGCCCGCGAGATGCAGGACCGCTTCCAGCAGCTCGACGCGATGCCGTCGCTGCGCGATGGGTGGATCTGGGCCCGCCTGTACGGCGGCGGCTCGGGCGTATTCGTCGGCGCCGACGACGGGCGCCCGGTCGACCAGCCGCTGAACGAGGCGGGCATCCGTACCATCGGCTTTCTCAACGTCATCAAGCGCCCGCAGCTGACCATCAAGCAGCGCTACGAGGACGTGCAGAAGGCGAAGTTCGGCAAGCCCGAGATCTATACCGTCAACCAGGCCTCGGCCGCGCTCGTACCTCGAGCAGGCCTCGACATCCACGAGTCGCGGCTGATCCTTTTCGACGGCGCGATGACCGCGCGCATGACGATGGATTCGCCGACCGGATTCGACGACTCGGTCCTGCAATCGGCGATGACGACGCTGCAGCAGACCGCTACCGCCTGGCAGTCGGTCGCGCACCTGATGACCGACGCGTCGCAGGGCGTGCTCAAGATCGCGAACCTGGTCGACCTCATAGCGGCCGACGGCGCCGAGGTGCTGCGTACGCGCGTGCAGCTGATGGACATGGCGCGCTCGGTATGCCGGGCGATCCTGATCGATGCCGAGAAGGAGTCGTTCGAGCGCGTCGCCACGAGCTTCGCCGGCCTGCCCGAGGTGATGGACAAACTCATGATGCGCATGTCGGCCGCAGCCGAGCAGCCGGTGACGCTGCTGTACGGGCGCTCGCCGGCGGGCATGAATGCGACCGGCGAGTCGGACATCCGAGGCTGGTACGACACGGTCGCTGAGGGCCAGACCGACGAATTCAAGCCGAGGCTCGAGCGGCTGCTGCGGCTGATGTTTGCCGCGAAGGACTCGCCGACGCGAGGTCGCGTACCGAAGCGCTGGTCGATTGAATTCTGCCCGCTGTGGCAGCCGACCGACAAGGAAGACGCCGATACCAAAAAGGTCAAGGCCGACACGTACGTGGCGCTGGTCGGCGCGCAGATCATGACGGACGCCGAGGCCGGCCTCGGGCTCGCCAGCGACTTCCCGACCATCGACGTCGAGTCGCGCGAGGAGCTCGCCGAGGCTGACAAGGAGGAGGGCCTGCGGCCGCGCGAGGTCAACACGCCGCCGGTACTACCCGAGGACGCTGGACCAGACGGCGAGGGCGGCAGCAAAAGCAAGAGCCCAAAAGCGCGAAGCGACAGCCAGCCGCGTGAACCCGGCGGCTCGCCGAAGGGCGGACAGTTCGCCTCGACCGGCGGCGCCGGCGCGAGTCACACCCCGTACCCGGGCAAGTCGCCGCGCGAGCTGACGCCCCAGGAATTCGACAAGCCGGTGCCGAATCCGGCGGTGAAGGCCTTCGGCGAGGGTACCGAGGAAATAAAGCTGGACGAGAGCGAGCTTTATCAAAAGCGGTTTGCGCAGTTCGGCGCGATGCTCGCGAACAAGCCCGATGCCAGCGTCGACGACCTGCTGCGCGAGGCGTACCCGGCTTCGCGCGACGCCGCCGAGGCGTGGACTAAGCGATTCGTCGCATCGTCGTCAGCGGGCGTCGACGAGGCGCGCGAAGGCATGGTCGCCGAGGACCACTGGTTTCATGACAGCTACGCGGCGACGCAGTCGGTCTTGAGGCAACGGCTGCCCGAGCTGCAAAAGCAGGGCGTCGTCGACTCGGACGGCTACGTCACGCTGTACCGCGGCCTGAAGCAAACGATGTCGGGCAAGCAAGACGACGAGATGCGCGCGGCGTTCAAGGAAGGCGGCGACGTGGCGAAGCTCGCGACGCGCGAGGTCTCGTCGTGGACGACGCAGCCGAGCGTCGGCCGACACTTCGCGAGCTCGCACGGCGTCATCGTCGTCGCGAAGATGCATTACTCGCGCATGTTCATGACGCACCTCACCCAAGGGCACGGTCTCAAGAAGGATTACGAGTCGGAGTGGGTACCGCTCAACCTCGACGGCGCTCCGGTCGTCGTTCACAAACACGTCGACATGCGAGGCTCATGACCTTGGCGATCAAAACGGGGCCGCTCGCGGGCGTCGGTCGGGGAAGGGTCGATCCGTCGCCCGGGTTGCGAGTCGTAGTGCCCGACAAGGAAAACGACGACTGGCTGTCGACGCTGCGCCGAGAGCGGACCGACGCGCAGGCCCGCGTGCCCGCCGGCTCGCCTCGAGGCGGGCAGTGGACGTCGACTGGCGGCGGCGGTGGCGTCGGCGCCGAGCTCGCCCGGGTGAAGGGCAGCGGCGCGCTGACCGACGAGCAGGGTAAGGCGATCCGCTCGAGCGCGGCATCGGGCAAGAACGCCGCGGTCACCGCGCTGCAGCAGAAGATTGTGGCGCGCTACGGCGTGCCGCTTGCGAAGGCCGCGCTGATGTACGAGCGCGATATCAAGGCGCAGCTGCGCAATGCGAAGGCTCAGCGCGCGAACGAGCTGCACCAGAAGCGCGAGGCGCAGACGAAGGTCACCGAGGCGCTCAAGAAATCGAAGGCCGCGCTCGACAAGGCGCTCGAGGCCAAGCGCCTGGCCGACGACGCGAAGAAGAAAGCGGTCGACGACAAGGGCAAAGCCAAGGCCGACAAGGCGCGCGAGAAGCGCCGGCTCGCGCGCGAAAAGAAGACCGCTGCACGTCTGGCCGACGAGGCCAAGCAGAAGGAGGAAGCCGAGAAGAAGCGCGGCAAGCCCGCCGACCTCGGCAAGCATGCCGACGTCGACGCGCACGAGAAAGCCCTGAAGGCTCAGTACGGCGACGCGGCCCGCACCGTCGCATGGGGCCGAGCGATGCACGACCGAGGCCGCGCGCTGACCCTCGACGAGCATACCAAGGCCATCAGCGAACTGACCGAGCGAGGCGTGCTCGGCTTCAACTTCCACGACCGCATCGGCGTACGCGACGTGCTCCGCGCCGACAAGAGCATCAAGACGGTGGGTCAGCTGGCGGACCGCCTAAAGGCCGACCGCAACAGCGGCACGATGCGTAAAATCGGTGCGCAGCTCGAGGCGGCCGGCGCCGTCGTCGCGCATCGGAAAGCGCTCGAGCAGGCGAATGCGACGCACGCCGATGACCGCACGCTCGCCGACGGCACGGTGGTCAAGGCCATCAAGCTGCAGCCAATGCAGACCAAAAAGGGCACGCTCGTCTACGGACCCGGTGGCAAGCCAACGATCGACCCGACTACGAAGCGCCAACTGCAGACTGGGTACATCGCCAACAAGCACGACATCGACCCTGACGGCGACGACCGCAACCTGCGCTACGCCCGACTCGGCATCGACAACGCCCGCAAGCGCTACACCGCGCTCACGCACAAGGACATCGAGCAGCCTACGGATCACGAATTTCTCGCCGACGAGACGACCCGCGCCTATCACATGTCGAAGGAGAGCGGGCACTACCAGAATCGCATCAACGTCGGCGCGCAGCGCTACGGGCAAGGGCCGGACGCCTACGAGAAGGTGATGATGCACGAGATGGGTCACGCGCTCGAGGCGCTGAATCCGAGTCGCCTGGCGACCTCAGTCGCGTATCTGAAGGCCCGGACGAAGGGCCGACCGCTGAAGCATTACAGCAAGGGCGAGCCCGACGAGATGGTGCACGAGGACGAGTTCCAGGACGAGTACCAAGGCAAGAGGTACGTCAACTACCACGGCGAGTACCGAGCGACGGAGATCTCGAGCATGGGCATCCAGGAGCTGTCGCACGGGCCCGACTTCGCGAAGGGCTACGTCAACCCGAAGCATCGCGACACGGCGCACTTCACGCTCGGCTTCCTCGCGAATCAGTAGGTCTTCGGCTCGTCGCTGGTGTCGACGTCGGGCAGCGCAGGCTCGATCTCGGGCCTCGAGGAGACGACCACGTCGGCGCTTTCCGAGCGGATCTCGTAGTCGATCCAGGCATCGACGTTGCGAGCGCTCGCCGGGTTGAGCGGCATCTGGGTCGGCGCCGGGCTCTCGGGCACCAGGATGCGCCCGTCGTCCTCGAGCCGCATCCGCAGGTGCTCGGCGAAGGCCGAGCTGCCGCCGACCTCGAGCCTCGTGCCGTCGCTCGTCACCGTTGTTCCGTCGCTCAGCGTCCACGTCGTCATGCCCAAACCCTAGCATGGTCGGGCCTTGACGCCGGCGACGGGTACGCATAGCCCGGACCGTGCGGATCGCCATCATCGGCTCGCCTCGGGCGGGCAAGACGACGCTAGCGCTCGAACTCGGCCGCGCCGACGGCCTGCCGGTGCTGCACACCGACGACCTGATCGACCTGGGCTGGTCGGCGGTGAGCGACGCGGTGGCGCTGGCGCTGCTGGACGACGAGCGCAATCTCATCATCGAGGGCGTGGCGGTGGTGCGTGGCCTGCGCAAGGCGCTCGTGCGGCCCGGCGCACCGGTGGAGCGCTGCATCGTGCTCGCGCAGCCGCGTCTGGTGCTGACCCGCGGGCAGCGCGCCATGCAGCGCGGCTGCGCGCGCGTGCTGGCCGAGATTGAGCCCGAGCTCGTGCGGCGTGGCGTGCTGATGGAGCGGCGTTAGGCCGTGTACATCTTTTCGACGCCCATGCGCAGGACGGCCGCGCCCGGCACCGTGATGGCGGCGACCCTGGTCAGCAGTTGGTCACCGGGTTGCAGCACGAGTTGCGATGCGAAAACGCTGCGTGCGTACGACGTGGTCGATGGGCTGGCGCCTCCACCTCCGTTGACCCAGTCAAACGTCACGCCTGCGCGTATGAGCCGATAGCCAGTTTGGATATTGCCCGCGTCGCCATTCCAGACAGTCAAGCCACTGAGCGCTGACTCCGGGCCTTGCAATGTCCCACGCACGCGCGCCAACCCAGCCGTGGGCACGACGTTCGGGATGGCTTGATAGGTGGTCGTCAGCGCGACGACGCCGACGGCCCAGCCGGCAGGCTTCGGAACTTGGTGCCACTCGGCCAGCACCTCAGCCGGCGTGCCCGTGCCGCTCACGGTGATGGAGACCGCCGAGTCGGTCACACACGTCAGGCCGAGGGCAGTGGCGCTTTGGCTTACGGCGCCTGCGGCGACCGTGTTGCCTGAAGGTCCATAAAAATCGCCGTCGGCGTCGTGTAGCCTGTAAGTCAGCGCCGAGCTTGCGTGCGCGTTTTTGGCTTGAAAACTGGTGATGACGCGGAGGTAGCCCGCAGGCGGCGCCGCCAATAGCTGCGTCGTGCCCGTCGCGCAACTCGCCATGATGTGGCCGCCGCGCACGCTCACGGAGCCACCATGCGCTCGACGAAGTGTCGGAGGATCGCAGCGCCCGGCACGGTGATCGAGGCGACCTTGGCCTGCAGCACGTCGCCGGGCAGCAGCACGAGCGGCGCGACCTGGTTCGTGTTTGCGTAGGCTGCCACGGTTGCGCCTGCGCCCGCGCCCGCGTTCCAATCGAACGTCACGCCGGCACGTATCAGCCGATACTGCAACTGCACCGCTGCTGCGTCGCCGTTGTAGATGTGGTTGTTTGACGCTGCTTGCGCCGCCGCCGACAGCACCGGACTCCAATGCCGCAGCATGTCCGTGGTGGGCACGACGTTGGGAATGTTCTGATAACTCGCAGTCAACGCCACGACGCCGATAGCCCAGCCGGCGGGCTTGGGGATTTGGTGCCACTCGGCCAAGACCTCGGCCGGCGTACCTGTGCCACTTACCGTGATGGAGACCGCCGAGTCACCGACCCAGACGGGCCGCAAACTCGTGCCGATGGTGTTGCCGGCCGCGGCGAGGGTGTTTGCTGCGGGCCCAAAAAACGGCCCGTCGGCGTCGGTCAGGCGGAAACTCAGCGCTGAGCTTGCGTGCGCGTTTTTGATCTGACACGTGACGATGACATTCAGGTAGCCCGCAGGCGGCGCTGCCAGCAACTGCGTCGTGCCGGTCGCGCAGCGCGCCATGATGTGGCCGCCACGTACGGACGCCGGAGCGCCACCCACGCCGCCATCGACGCGTGGAATAAGCGCATCGCCGTCGACGGTGTACTTGAGTTTGTACCTGCGTCCATTGGCGTCGCCGTGCTCGAGCGTGGTCGTGGTGGGGCTGCTGCCCTCGGCGTCGACGATCGGGATTAGAGTTTCGCCGTCGGCGTCGACCAGGTACTTGAACGCGTGTTTGATGCCGTCGGCGTCGCCGTGCTCGAGTGTGGTGGTGTCGCCGGCTGCGGCAACGATCGGGATCAAGGTCTCGTCGTCGGCCTCGTCGACGTTGTATTTGACGGAGTGCTTGTTTCCGTTGGCGTCGCCTTGCTCAATCGTGGTGGTGGCCATGGCCGGCGAGTTTACACGGCGCCGTCGGTCTTGACATCGGCGCCGAGCGCGCATAGCCATACCCATGAAGGCGCTGCAGGCCGCGCTGCTGATGAAAGCGGCGACCCGGGCCGAGCGCTTCGCCCGCGAGCCGCTGCCCAAGGCCTGGCCGAGGCCGCGCTACCCCCATCGCGAGGAGGTGGTGTACTACCGCCGGCTCCGGTACTTCGTCGAGCTCGTGCAGTACATCGTCGAGCGCGACATCGTGCCGAAGCTGCCCGCGCTGCTCGACGAGGTCGGTCCGACGCGCCGGCTCGATGCAGCGGGCGACATCGACAAGTCGTTCGATGACGCGGCCGCGGCCGCGGCGAAGGCGCTGCCCGAGGCGCTCATCAAGTCTGCGTCGCTGTCGACGGCGCTGCGGGTCAGCGAGTGGTCGGCCGACCAATTCCAAAAGCAGGTGCAGCGCGTCGTCAAGGTCAACCTATTCGACGATACGAGCGGCCTGAGCGAGCACCTCGAGCTGTTCGTCAGCGACAACGTCAAGCTCATCAAATCGCTCGCCTTCGGGCAGCTGGCTGACCTGAAGGGCGTGGTGACGCGAGGCGCTCGAGCGGGCCTGCACCACACCGACGTCGCCGCGCAGATCCAGCGGCAGTTCGGCGTCACGCGCAATCGTGCGGCGCTCATCGCGAGCGACCAGATCGGCAAGCTGAACGGCGAGCTCAACCAGCTACGCCAGACGAACCTCGGCGTGCGGCGGTACCGCTGGTCGACCTCGCTCGACGAGCGCGTCCGGCGCAACAAGAAGGGTCAGGACCATGCGTACCTCGAGGGCACGATCCAGCTCTGGGCGAAGCCGCCCATCGTCGACCACAAGACCGGCGACCGCGCGCATCCCGGCCAGGCGATCCGCTGCCGGTGCTCGGCGATACCCATCATCGACGACGTGCTCGCCGACGCGGGCCTGATCGACCCGGACGACGTCGAGCTGACGCACCCACGTGTGGGCGAGCAGCCACCGCTGCGTACGCCGCCGGCGATCTTGCCCTCGAGCCGCCCGCCGCCGCCGCCCGACCCGCCCAAACCGCCGCCGGTGCCGCCGCCGCCGGTCACCCAACGTGCCGAGCCGCCCGTCGATCCGGCGGCCGCGCTGAGGCGCGAGCTGCCCTCGGCGGCCAAGGCCGCGGCGGAGGAAGCCCGGCGACTGGCCGAGGTCGAGCAGGCGCAGCGCGAGGCCGCGGAGGCGGCAGCTCGAGCCGTGCGCGAGGCCGAGCTCGAGTACCTCGAGGTGGCGAAGCTCGCCGGGCCCAAGCGCGCGAAGAAGCGGCTGGCGGCGGCGGCGAAGAAGCGTCGGCGACGCAAGCGCCCATGACGTGCGTTGGTCGGGCCCCACAAAAAGTGTGGGGCCCTCCCCTCAACAGGGCTTGACACCCGTGGTTGACACCCAGATCGGGCTCGCATACCAGTCGGGGTGTTCGTCCACCGATTCGACGTCGCCACGCTCGGCAACGCTGAGCGGACGCCGCAAGGGTTTCTCAAGATCCCGGCGTACCTGACGCGCGTCGGCGTGCTCGAGTACCGACGCGCCGATGGCCAGGTGGTGCGCGAGCTGCGGCCGCGCGACGAGGTGTTCCGAGCACAGTCGCTCGCGACCCTGTCGGCGGCGCCGGTGACCGACTTGCACCCGACGCAGATGGTTTCGCCGACCAACGTGCGCGAGCTGTCGGTCGGGCACGTCAGCGACACGGTCAAGGCCGACGGCAACCTGGTGGCCGCGCACGTCACGATCCAGGAAGCCAAGGCGATCGAGGCGGTCGAGCAGGGCAAGCGCCGCGAGCTGTCGTGCGGCTACCAGTGCCGGATCGACACCACGCCCGGCGTGTACGAAGGCCAGCAGTACGACCAAGTGCAGCGCGACATCACGTACAACCACGTGGCGATCGGCCCGAAGAACTGGGGCCGCGCCGGCCGGGATGTCGCGCTGCGCCTCGATGCCGCTGACGGCGGCAAAGACGACGAGGTGGATGTGTTCCGCCTCGACAAATCGGATGCGCTGAGCGTCGCGATTACCGCGCCGCCCGACGACGGAGGACCTATGGACCCGGTGACGATCCACGTCGACGGAATCGACGTGCAGGTAGCGACGAAGAAAGACGCGCAGTTGATCGAGAAGGCCATCGCGACGCGCGACGACGCGCTGGCGGAGGTGACCAGCGAGCGCGAAGCGTTGCAAGGCCGACTCGATGCCGAGGTTGCCGAGCACAAGAAGGACAAGACCGCGCTGGCGACGGCGAATGACCCGGTGCGGCTCGACGCGCAGCTGAACGAGCGATTCGCGCTGGTCGAGACGGCCAAGCGCGTGCTGCCGGCCGAGCACAAGTTCGATGGGCAGTCGACGCGGCAGATCCAGGAGGCGGTGCTCAAGCACCTGCACCCGGACATCGACCTGGGCAAACGCACCGACGAGTACGTGGCCGCGCGCTTCGACCAGGCCATGTGCAGCGACACCACCGAGTCGAAGGGCAACCTCGACGACGCGCGCCGCATCACGGCGCCGCCGACCAAAAAGACCGCGCGTGCTGATGCGCGCGAGCACGTAGTGCCCGATTGGCAAAAGCCGCTCAGCTATTCGAAGGCGCGTACCAAGGCGTCCTGAAGGGAAACCCGAGCATGCAAACGTCCTACAGCTACATGGCACCCGAGGGCCTGCTCGGGTTGATGACTGAAGATTTCACGCGGTACGTCGACACGGTCATCCCGCAGACGGCGGTGAAGATCGGCAAGATGCTCACCGCCGACGTGACGGTGGGCCTGGTCCGCAATGCGGCGAAGCTGCCGGCGACGGCTGCGGAGATCACCAAGCCTGCTGCCATGGGCATCACGCCGTGGGACCAGTCGCGCGAAGGCGGCTCGGACTGGCCGATCAAGCGACCGACGCCCGTGCTGCGGCGCGGGCGTATCTGGGTGACGGCCGAGAGCGCGGTGACGCGCTGGACCCACCCGTTCATCCGTCATGCATCGGGCGCTGGCGGCACCGAGCTCGGTTCGTTCCGCGGCGACGCTGACACGGCCACGGCGACGTCGTGTCCGTTTTGCATCTTCCTGACCGACGCGGCCCAAGGCGCGCTGGTGCTCGTCGAGATCTCACTCGTCTGACCCGGAGAACGACCGACCATGTTCATCGCCATCACGCCGACAATGGATCCGTACTCGCGCGAGCATCTCGCGGTCGAGCTCGCCAAGCTCACGCGCTTCGATACTGCCGAGGTCGCCCGCGTGCACGCCGCGCTCATCGTGCACCGTGCCGACGTTTACGGCGAGCATCGGCTCGACGCGAACGAGACGGCCGTGCTCGAGAAGCAGCTCGAGTTCATGCGCGCGCGCACGGCCGACATCGAGCGGCCCGAGTTCAAGGCGCGCATGCTCGTGCCCATCACCTCCGAGGTCGATCCCGGCGCCGAGACATGGGCGTACGCGCAGTGGGACCGAGTCGGCATGGCCAAGATCGTGGCCAACTATGCCGACGACATCCCGAAGGTCGCGACCTTCGCGAAGAAGTTCGTGCAGTCGGTCGAGACCATCGCCCTCGGTTACGGGTGGTCGTGGCTCGACCTGCAGCGGACCGCTCGAGCGGGCGTGCCGCTGCGGACGCGCCTCGCCGCGGCCGTGCGCGACGGCTTCGAATCCCGCATCGAGACCATCGCTGCCATCGGCATCGAGGAGACCGGTGCCACGGGCCTGCTCAATCACCCGAACGTGCCCGGCATCAGCGCGGCGCCGCCGGCGACGGGCACGGACGCAGCGTGGGACGGCGGCGATAAGACGCCGCTCGAGGTCGTCGACGACTTGCTCGCGATGGAAAACGCCATCGTGACCAATACCAAGGGCGTGCGCTCGGCTGACACGCTGATCCTGCCGCTCGCCAAGCTGAACTACATCGCGCAGAAGTCCATCTACTCGGCCGCGCCGTCGAACCCGATGGACACGATCCTGTCGGTGTTCCTCGCGAAGTCGCGGTCGATCACCAACGTCGAGTTTTGGCATTTCGCCGACACGGCCGACGACGGCGACCCGCTCGCCTGCATGTACAAGCGCGACCCGATGGTGGTGCACATGGAGCTGCCACTCGAGCAGCAAGAGCTGCCGCCGCAAGCGAAGAACCTGTCGCTCGAGATCAACTCCGTCGGCCGCATCGGAGGAGTTGCCTGGGAGTACCCGCTCGGTGGCGTGTACATGGCTGGGATCTGACGAAGGGACACAACCCCAATGTGCTTCTATCAACTGGAAAACAAGACCGCTCGCATCCTGCACGTCGGGCTGGGTGGCGGAAAGAGCCTCGCGATACCGCCCATGGAAACGGGCGGCATCGTCGTCGAGATGACCGACCCTGAGAAGGCGGCCTTCGCCGCCGCCATGGCGACCGAGGAGGTCAAAGGCTGGATCGACGGCGGCATGCTCATCATCACCGAGAAAGAAGAAGAGCCGCCGCCACCCGAGGCCGGCGAGGGTGAAGGCGAGACCGGCACGCGCCGTGATCCCGAGGCGCCGCCGCCCACCGATCCGTCGCTGCCCGAGGCGCCGCCCTCGCCATCGTTGCCGCAGCACGAGCCGCCGCCCGAGGTGCCCGAGCACGTGCGCCGCGGCAGGCGCAGCAGGGACGAGTAATCGGCCATGCCTCTCGTTCGAAATTACGCTACCGGCGAGGTGTACGAGCTGCTGCCGGGCGAGTACGCGCTGCAGCTCGCGAGCACGGCCGACGTGCCGCTGTACGTCGGCATTCGCAAGGGCGAATTCTTGCTCGCGCGGCCCGCCGATGGGCCGACGTACGTGCTGACCGAGGAGCAGTACGTGCGCCTGCAGCAGCAGCTCAAAACGCAGGTTACCTACAAGAACTGGGTGAAGGACGGGTTGCTGGTCATCACCGACGTGACGACGCCGGAGCCGCCGCCGCCATGACTGTGACGGTCGACCAGATCAAGGCCGAGTTCCCCGAGTTCGTGAATACGGACGCGGGGTTGATCGGCTTTTGCATCGACGACGCGATGCGTCTGGTCGACCAGTCGGCGTTCGGCGTGCGCTACGACGACGCCATCAAGTATTTGGCGTGCCACCTCGTGGCGCTGCGGCCGCATGGCGAGCCCGCACGGCTCGTCGAGTCGCAAGAGGGCACCGGCGCTTCGACGACGTACGAGCGTCAATATGAACTCATCAAGCGCACCGTCTGGGCGCCGACGGTGGTCTGACCCATGGTCACCGTACAAGTCAAAATCATCGACCGAGGCTGGAACGGCATCAAGCAGCGCATGGAAACGTTGCGCGGCGCCGGCGCCGTGGTGAAGGTCGGCGTGCAGGGCCCGCAGGCCGCCGCCAACCACCAGGACAGCCGCCTGACGGTGGCGCAGATCGCCACCGTGCACGAGTTCGGCAGGGTGATTCACCAGCCGAAGATGAATCGCACCATCACGATTCCGGAGCGCTCGTTTCTGCGCGCGACCATTGACATGTACCAGGAGGCCATTGCGCGCCGGCAGGTGCTGCTCACGCAGGGGTACCTGCTCGGCAAGTTCGAGATGCGCGCGTCGCTCGAGCTGCTCGGGCTGTACGTGGTCGGCCTCGTCAAGCAGCGCATCGCCAACGGCATCGCGCCGCCGAACCGGCCCTCGACCATCGCGCGCAAGGGCTCGTCCAAGCCGCTGATCGATACCGGGCAGCTGCGGAATTCGATCACGCACAAGGTCGAGATCGGCGTGTCGCTCAAGCAAGCGGGAGCCGCCTAATGGATTGGCAAGCGGTCGAGGACGGCCTGAAAGCGTGGGTCGTGGCGATGACCGTCACGCCGGCGCACCTCGTCGTTTGGGACAGCGCGGCCGTGGGCATGCGTACGTGGCCGCAGATCGACCTGCGGCTGTCGGACCACCGGGCGCGCGACGGCATGGCGCCGGAGATTGTTTACCCGCCGCTCGACGACGCTGGGCAAATCCAACCGGTGGCGGTCGCGCAGCGCGCATGCAGTTGGTCGATCACGGTCACCACGCGCGACCAGCGTGCCAATGGCAAGGCGTACGTGATCCTGGACGCGCTCGCGGTGATGCTCGAGCTGCCGTACAGCTACGAGTTTTTCGGCTCGCTCGGCCTGGCGCTGCTCGATCCGGGCCGCGTCATCCCGAACACCGACCTGCCCCGTGATCACCGCGACGAATCGCAGGCCGTGCTCACGCTGCAGCTGGGATACGTGACGGCCGTGAGTGTGCCGCCCGAGGCGGGCGCGGGCGTCGACGTCATCGAGCACGTCGAGATCGGTGGCGTCGCCATCGACGTGAACGTGCCCATCGTCATCGAGCCCGAGATCACTCCACCGCTCCCCTAGGAGGCACCCATGAGCACGACCAGCGAAGTAATCGAGACGACGGTCGACATTCGCGATGCCGCCGTGTCCCAGCAGGGATTCGGCACGCCGCTGATAGCGGCAAGCCACGACTTTTGGCCGGAGCGTGTGCGTACGTTCAGCGAACTCGCCGAGCTCGTGACGTCGCCGCTCGACGTGCCGATCACGCACCCGGTGTATCTGAACGCCAAGGCGCTGAAGGCGCAGACGCCCTCGCCCACGCAGTTCAAAGTCGGCAAGCGCGACACGCTGGCAGAGCAGGTCTTCGAACTCACGCCCAGCGTCGACGCCGCAGGCAGCGACTACGCCTTCACCATCGACGGCTTCGCGCTCGAGGCGAGCGTGGCGGCCGCGGGCACGGTCGCACAGGCCTGCACGGCCATCGCCGCGGCAATCACCGCCGAGACCGAGATCGACGCCACTGCGGTGGCGACGGCGACCAAGGTCACGGTCACCTCTGACGTCGACGGCGCGCGGCATACCTTCTCGGTCACGTCGGACAACATCGCGTATGCCGAGACCACTCCTGACCCGGGCATCGAAGACGACCTCAATGCGATCTGGGCCGCCGACCAGGATTGGTACGGCTTGGTGATCGACTCGGTGGCGGCGTCGGAAATCCTGGCGGCCGCGTCGTGGGCCGAGGCGCAGGAGGCGATGCTGTTTTTCGCTACCACGCAGGATTCTGCCTGCAAGACGGCGTCGACCACCGACGTGTGCACGCAGCTGCAAGCGGCGACGCTGCAGCGCACCATCCCGCTGTGGCACCACCGTGGCGCCGAGCAGTGCGCTTGCGCGGCATGGGCGGGCAAGATGCTGCCGAAGGCCCCGGGCTCGGCCAACTGGGCGAACAAGCCGCTGTCGCTCGTCGACATGTCCGTGCTGTCCGATACCGAGCGCGGGCACCTGCGCGCGAAAAACTGCAATTACTACGTCGCCGTGAAACGGATCGGTTTCACGCTCGACGGCCGCGCCGCCGGCGGGCGCTTCGCCGACATCACGCACGGCCTCGACTGGTGGGAGGCGCGGCTGCAGGAGCGCGTCGTCTCGATGTTCGCGAACAACGACAAGGTCCCGTACACGGACGCGGGCATCCAACTCGTGCGCTCGCAGGTGGACGCGCAGATCTTGGCCGGCATCACGGCCACGATCATCGACCCGGCGCAGTCGTGGTGGAGTTCGGCGCCGGCGGTCGCCGACGTCGACCCGAACGACAAGATCATCCGACTGCTGCGCGACGTGCGGTTTCAGTTCGTGCTGCAGGGCGCAATCAACAAGGTGCTGATCAGAGGGACCGTCCTCGTGGCGGCGGAGGGCTAAGCCATGTCCCAGATGCGTGCTTGGAACATCAAGGACCTCGCGATTTCGCTCAATGCCGTGCCGTTGAGCGATGGCGGGTACGGCGAAGACGAGGTGATGCAGCTCGAGTGGGAGGAGGACCAATTCATCCCGTTCGTCGGCGCCGACGGCGAGGTGAGCCGCGCCGCGACCAACAACGGCCTGGCGCACATCACGCTGACGTACGCGCCCACGGCGGCGGCCAACGACCGGCTGACGGCGCTGCTGAAGGCCGACCTGGCGGCGACCAACGGTGCGGGCGCGGGCATGTTCCAGGCCCGCGACGTCAACGGCCGCATGCTGGTGGGCTCCGAGCGGGCCTGGGTGGCGGCGTACCCGAGTGTCACGCTGGGCAAGACCATCCAGACCATCGAGTGGAAGATCGACCTCGCCGACGCATCACTCGCGTCGTTCATCGGCGGGCGGTAATGCATGGCGATCGAGGCCAAAGAGCGGCGTATAGGCGCCACCACGTACCGAATCACGCAGCTGCCGACCAAGCGGGGCCGCGCGCTGCTGGTGCGGCTCGTGCGGCTGCTGGGGCCCGGCGCCGGGTCGTTCGTGGGCGGGCTCGGGCGCGGACGAGCGGGCCTGGATGCCGCGCTGGCGCTCGGCATTGCTGACGGGATCCACGACCTGTGCTCGCGGCTCAACGACGAGGACCTGGGCGTCATCTGCGACGAGTTCGCGCAGTTTACGGTGGTGCTGCAGAGCCGCGACGTCGAGTTGCGGCTCTCGAACATTTTCGATGACCATTTCGCGGGCCGCTACGACGAGCTGCTGTCGTGGCTGCGGGCGTGCTGCGAGGTGAATTACGCCAGTTTTTTCGGCGGTGCGAGCGGCAACGACCTGCTCGCAAAAATCATGCAGGTTTTATCGAAGTGGCAGCCCCAGCCGACGTCGACTGGGACATCCACCGCGTCGCCACCAGCAGGCACTATGCCGACGGCCTAACAGTCATCCAAACCCAGTGGTCGCTCGACGACCTCTATGAGGCGCACGAGGTGTTAGATATGTATGACGAGCTCGAGCGGCGTGTGGAGGCGGAGAGGCAGCGTGGGGCGCGGCGATGATCGTTCGCGAGCTACTCACGCTGCTCGGCTTCACGGTCGACAAGGCGTCGTACGACAAGGCCTCGAAGGCGTACGACCAACTTACCGGCCGGCTGAGCGCCGACGCCAAGGCCGCGCAGCAGGCGGGCGGCGCGCTCGGTAAGTTCGGTCAGCAGGCGCAGGATGCCGCCAAGGGCACGGGCCTGCTCGGGCAGGCGCTCGGCATGTTCCAGCGGTTCTCGGCGCAAGTCGGCATCTCGAACCTGCTCAAGGAGTACACGACGCTGGCGTCGGATGCGAACGAGACGCGCTCGGCCCTCGACCAGCTATTCGGCAAGCAAGGCGCGAACGAGGTCGCGACCTGGTCCGAGACGATGGGCGCTGCGATGGGTCGCTCGAGCTACGACCTGCAAAAGTACGCAGCGGGCCTCGGCGCCGTGCTCGGCCCGGTGACCGAGTCGCAGGACGAGGCGCAGGCGATGTCACAGAAGCTCAGCGAGCTCGCCGTCGACCTCGGCTCGTTTTTCAACACCACCGACGAGCAGGCGATGCATGCGCTGCGGTCGGGCCTGACGGGTGAAATGGAGTCGCTCAAGAAGTACGGCATCGTCATCAACGACGCCGCGCTGAAGGAGGTCGCCGAGGCGAAGGGCATCAAAAAGAAGATCACGGCCATGAATCAGGCCGAAAAGACGCAGCTGCGGTACGCGGCGATTATGGCTGCGTCGTCGGCCGCGCAAGGCGATGCGGCGCGCACGTCGGAGGGCATGGCGAACGCCACGAAGGCCCTCAAAGCGCAGTTGAAAACGCTCGGTATCGACGCGGCCAAAAAGGTCGTACCGGTGATCGAGAAGCTCGTGCGCTTCGCGCGCGACGCCGTTAACTGGTTCAACAAGATGGCCAAGGGTACCCGCATCTTGGAGTCGGCGATGTATGCGCTGGCGGTGGTAGCTGCCGCGCTGGCGGCGGAGTTTTACGCCGCGTTCATTCTGCCAGCGCTCGCGGTCGGTGCGCTCATCCTGGTCGTCGATGAGCTGTGGACGACGCTGGAGGGCGGCGACACGCTGATCCGTGACTTCATCGATTCGTTTTTCGGTGTGGGTGCCACGGCCGAGGCCGTCGCGAAGCTGAAGGCTGGCATTGCGGCCTTTCAGGAAGAGTTCAAGGGCCTGGATGCGCGCGGCATTTGGGACGACTTCACCGCCGGCGTCCAAAACGCGGGCCTTGCAGTCGAGTGGCTCATCGAGAAGATCATCGATCTGTCGAAGCGTTACATTCCGATATTGGCTGCGGCCCGAGCCGTGGGCCTTATGGACGACACCGCGCTGGAGCCATTTGCGGAGCGACTCGGCCGCAATCAGCGCAGCCAAATGGCTAACATTCGCGCGGGCGTAGCGGTCCGAGACGCCGAGCGGGCTGAGCGCGAACGCGAGCGGCAGTACGGGCCGCGCTCGTTTTCAGCGGTACCTGGTGCCAGCGAGCCGGCGGTGATGGGCGGCATGGGGTATGGCGTGCTGCGGGCGCCGGTCGGTGCACCTGCCGCCGCCGGCGGCGCTCCGCCGCCGGTCGTCGTGCCCGTGTCCACCGCGGCGCCGGTCATCAACGTCAACGGCGGCGATCCTGCCGCGGTGCTGCGCGTGGTGAAGCAGGCGCTCGCCGAGGACCGCAAGTCGCAGATCGCCGCCATCGGGCGCAGAGGCGGCAGCTAATGGCGGCGAACCTCACCATAGGCTCGATCTGGATCGACGTGTCGATCAGCGAAAAGCACACCATCAGCGCCGAGATATCGCAGCACCCGGTGGAGCGCGGCACCGACATCGTCGACAACATCCGGCCGCTGCCGCGCGAGGTGCAGATCCAAGGCTTCGTGACCAACTATCCGACGGAGCCGCCGCTGTCGCACGCCGGCAGCGCGCGCGCGACCGAGGACGCGGGCGTGATCGACGTGACCACCGTGCCGGGCCGGCGCATGCCGCCCATGTCGATTGAGATTGAGGGCGAGCCCAGCGACCTCGGGCTCGGGCAGCCGTCGGCCATTGCGGGTGCGCTGGGTTTCGATATGGCGAAGCGGCGCTTTTCGGCCGAGCGCTACAACGAGGACCGCGAAGGCCGCTCGTTCTTCTCGGTCAACGCGCTGGCGTTTACCGAGGAGTTCGACCGGGTGGGCGCCGTGTACGGCGCGCTCGTGGAGGTGGTGACCAACGCGCAGCCGGTGAAACTCGTGACGGGCCTCGACATCTACGAGTCGGTGGCGCTGACCGATTTGTCGTTCGACCGCTCGAGCGAGGTGGGCCGCAAAGCGTTGCGCTTTTCGTGCACCTGCAAGGTGATCCGGGTCGTCAGCACGCAGACGGTGGTCGCGCCGGCGGCCGAGGAAGAGCGCGGCAAGCCTGGGCAGTCGCGCGGCAAGCAGCAAACCGCGGTCGCCGACCCGGCCACGCTGTCGCCCGGCGCGCAGGAGCAACTCCAATCGCGCAGCTTGCTCAAGGCGCTTACGGGAGCACCGTGATGGCTCTCCAGCGCCTCAACACCGTGCCGTACCCGCTCGTGACGCAGCAGTCGGACCTCGACGGCATCACGTACTCGTTTCGCTTCCGCTGGTCGGCGCGTGCTGCGGTGTGGCACCTCGACCTGCGCACGCTCGACGACGAGCCGGTGGTGCTGTCGGCTGCGCTGGTGACGGCCTGGCCGTTGCTATACAACCTCGTGTCGCCGCTCCGCCCGCCGGGCGAACTCATCCTGCTGGACCTGGTGGGCCCGGCCGAGCCGGCGACGCTGGAGGGCTTCGGCGACCGCTGGGTGCTGTTCTACGTGGAGGCGCTCGGATGACGGGCCTGCTCTTCGGCAAGCGAGCGCGCGTACAGGTGGACACGATCCTGCTGGACGGGCTCGACCTGACGTTCGAGATCACCAAGTCGCTGTCGCCCAAGACGCCCAACAAGGCCGAGTTGCGGGTGTGGAACCTGAACGCCGACCACCGCAAGCATCTGCAGGAACTCGAGCGCGTGTACGTGTCGGTCGAGGCCGGGTACGAGTCGGGCACGTCGTTGCTGTTCCGCGGCGACCTGCGCGACGTGGTGTCGGGCCGCCAAGGCTCCGACTGGGTCACCTCCATCACCTCCGACTCGGGCCGGCGCGCGCGCAAGCAGCGGCTGGTGCGGTCGTTCGCGCCTGGGTCGACTGTCGGCAACGTGCTCCACACCGCGGCATCGGCGATGGGCGTGCGGCTCGGCAACAGCGCGCAGCGGGTCGTGAACGCAAAGATCGCCGGCACGCAGGCCACGAAGTTTTTCAACGGCTACGCGCTGGCGGGCGCCATCGACGAAGAACTCGACCGGCTCGCGCGGTCGTGCAACCTCGAGTGGTCGATCCAGGACGACGAGCTGCAGTTTCTGGACTACGGCGCGCCGCTCGCGCAGTTGGCGGTGCGGCTGACGCGCGACACGGGGCTGATCGGCTCACCGGAGCCGGGCAACAAGGGCATCTGCGAGGTGCGCTGCCTGATCATTCCGGATCTGTACCCGGGTCGGCGCGTGCAGGTGGACGCCGAGCACGTGCAGGGCATGTTCCGCGTCGAGACCACGAAGCATACGGGCTCGACGTTCGCGAACGATTGGTACGTCGACATGCAGCTGAAGTCTGAGCAGCGGAGGGCCTCGACGTGACGGTGATCCCTTCGGATATGGACGTGCAGGACGAGGCGATGCGCCACGCGCTGTCGGACCTGCACACGTGCATGCCGGGCGAGGTGGTGGGCGTGCGCTCGTCGGCCCGCGATGCGCGGCAGTTCGTGGACGTGCTGCCGATGCAGCAGCGCGCGGTCGTGGACGAAAACGGCGTGCAGGTGTCGGAGGCATACCCGGTGCTGCAGATGGTGCCGGTGGGCTATATGCAGGGCGGCGGCTTCTTTTTGTCGGTGCCGCTGCGCATTGGCGACGTCGTGCTGCTGGTGTTCGCCGAGCGCTCGCTGGACTCGTGGATCGAGCAGGCCATCCCGGGCGCACGCACGCCCGTCATCCCGGGCGACCTGGCCATGCACTCGTTGCAGGGCGCTATCGCGCTGCCGTGGGGCCCGATGCCGCGCGCCACGCTGCTCGAGGGCGTGGACGGGGCTGACATGGTGATCGGCCTCGAGGACGGCACGATCCTGGCGCGATTCACGCCGGCGGGCATGGCCGTGTTCGCCGAGGGCGCAGACTTCGTGGCGCTGGCGGGTCTGGTGGCGACCGAGCTCGGCCGGCTGTGGACGGCAATAGCCACGCACACGCACGTGGTGGCCACGACAGGCGACGCGACCGCGCACACGGGCACGGCTGCGGCTGCCGGCCCGCAGGGCACTGCGGGCAACGTCGCCGCAACCAAGACCAAGGCAACCTGATCATGCCAGCACCATCCAACTATCCAGACTGGGGTACCGACGAGACGAACAACGTCGAGCCGCCCGCGGGCAAGATCGCCGAAGGCTGGCTGCCCGCCGAGCAGCCGCCGGCGAGTTGGTTCAACTGGTGGAAGAACCTCGTGGGCGCGTGGGTGCGCTGGCTCGAGTCGGTGACCAACACGCTGTCGGGGCGGATCGACACCAACGACACCGACATCAGCACGCTGCAGACTGACCTCGACACGCTCGAGGCCAGTCACGACGTCCTCGCGTTAGCCGCGGCGATCAAAGCCGAGCACAACATTTTTCTAAAGTCGCAGACCATCAACTCGGAGGCGAACCACGCCGACGATGCGCTGGTGAAGACGACGGCCAAGCCCGGCGATGACCCGACGGATTTGTCCGGCGTGCCGGCGGCCGCGGGCTCGAACCGCTGGAAGGCCATCATTTCGGTGCCGACGCAGGGCTCGGCGTACGCGGGTGTCTTCGTGGGGCAGTCGCCCGACGGCGCGGCGCTGATCAACAATGCCCGGTGGAACATTGCGACGCAGCGCTGGGTGCAAATCGACCCGGCGTATCCGAGCACCGGGATCGTGGGCCGATCGGGGCAATGGGTTGCGAGCTATGTCTCGGCCGGCGCCTCGCCATGGGCGGATTGGCCTTTCGACGCTGGCGGCGATTTCATCGCGGGCGGCAACGTCGGAGCCAACGGGCACTTGCTTTATGTCCCACCGCACGCTGCCAACGACTTCACGATTCCGCTGTCGTGCTCGAGTGGCGAGACGTTCATGCAGACTGATGGCTCGTACAAGGTCGGCCCGGACGGGGCCTCGTGGCCGCTCAAAGTGCCCGACCTGACGGTGTTGTCCGATATCTACATCATCTATTATTCGGCATCGGCGTCGCTCAGCTACGGCGCGCTCGTGCGTCGCGACAAGGGCAGTGTTTTGCTGCCCACGGCATTCCCAGCATTTGAGACCGTTTCGTCGATGAGTGGGCCGGGTGCCGTGGGCGTGCAACTCATCACGCTCTCCACCACGGGGCACGTCGCCGAGACAGCCAGTTGGGAATACTCGGTGATTTTCAAGCGCGCGCACGTCGACGACAAGGTTGGGCGCATCGCGCTCGGGACCTTCACCGACATCGGCCCGCGCAACCTCGGATAGCCCCATGTCAGACCTCGCCGTCGGTACCGATGATGATTTGCTGCTCGTGGCCGGGCAGGCCCAACTCGTACGCGGGGCAGCCGCGACCCGGCAGGCGTGGATCACGCACCTCACGCTGTTTTTGGGCGAGTGCTTCCGTGACCGGTCGCTCGGCATCGACTATCAGAACCTGATACTGGACAAGGGCGTGTCTAACACCGTGCTGCGCGCCGTGTTCGCGCAGGCGTCGCGTGAAACCCCGGGCGTGAAGGAGGTCACCGACCTGCGCTTCGCGCTGAACGCCAGGACGCGCGTGCTCACGGTAACGGCCGAGGTGCTGTACGACTCGGGCGAGGCCGGCGCGCTCACCACCAGCGTCGCGATCGGAGGTGCGTGATGGTTTGGGGACTAACACCTGACGGCTTCGTCGCCAAGACGCTCGAGGAGATCGAGGCGGGCATGGTGGCCAAGCAGCGCGACACCATCGACCCGGGCATCGACACCTCACAGTTCGGCCTGGTCGGCCAACTCAACGGCATCATGGCGTCCGAGATCGCCTCGGTGTGGGAGCTGGCCGAGGCCGTCAACGACTCGCAGGACCCGGCCAAGGCCGCCGGCGCGGCGCAGGATGCGTTGTATGCGCTGATGGGCACGCCGCGCGAGGATGCGCAGCCGAGCTCGGTGGTGTGCGACAACACGCTGCAGCCAGCGACGACCATCGCGGTGGGCGAGGCCATCGCCTCGGTCGCGGGCAACGCGAGCGCGCGGTTTGCCAATGCCGAACCGATGGCAAACCTCACCGCCGGAGTGCTGGTGGTGCAAGCGCGGTTCGAGGCGCTCGAGACCGGCCCCGTGGTGGCGAATGCCGGCACGCTGACGGTGCGCGAGACGCTGATCGCCGGCTGGGACGCGGTGACCAATCCACTGGATGCCGAACTCGGCTCTAACATCGAGTCGGACGCCGCGTACCGTAACCGAGCGGCCGATGAGATTGCAGCGCAGGGCGGCGGCACGGTCGACGGCATTCGCGCCAACCTGCTGCAGCTCGAGACGGTGCTGGCGGTGGGCGTGATTGAAAACGTGAGCATGGTCACGTCGGTCGACGGCCTGCCGCCCAAGTCGTTCTGCGCCGTGGTGCACTCCACGCCGGCGACGCCTCCGGGCGATGACCAGGCCATCGCCGATGAGATCTGGCGCATCAAGCCCGCCGGCATCCAGGCGTTTGGTGACACGGTAGTGCCAGTGCTCGACTCCGAGGGCTTCTGGCACGACGTTGGCTTCAGCCGGCCGACCGAACTCGCGGTATACGTGGCGCTGCGGATCACCACGAACGCCGACTACGTCGGCGACACGACGCTCAAGACGGCTATCGTGGCCAGCGCCGAAACTCCGGGCGCTGCGGGCTATCTGGACGTCGGCGTGGACGTGTATGCCGGGCAGTACGTCACCGCGGCGATGGCGCAGCGCGGCGTGCTCAATGCTGAAGCCCGCGTGTCCCTGTCGTCCTCCGACTACGCGCTGGGTGAGGCGTCGCTCGAGATCTCACCGCTGCAAACCGGCACGCTCGACACCAGCCGCATTTCGATTGTGCCCATCCCATGACCGACTTACCGGCACATGACATCGAGCATGCCGCGCGCGGCGTCGAGCGGCTGATCGACCGCTACGCAAAGCCACGCACCTCGGCGCTACTGGCGTCGTGGCTCGACGAGGTGCAGGAGGTCGAGGATGCCCTGTGGCAGTTGCTGGTCGAGCGCTCGCTGGCGACGGCCGAGGGCGACCAGCTCGACGTGCTCGGCGCCATCGTGGGCGAGCCGCGCCAAGGCCGCGACGATGAGACATACCGGCTGTGGATTGCGGCGCGCAACGCGGTGAACCGTTCGAGCGGGCTGACCGTCGAGATGCTCGGGATCGCGCGCAAGCTGATCCCGCCAGCGTACGGGCTCGAGCTCGCTGAATACTATCCAGCCGCGCTCATCATGCACATCGTCGGGACGCTGCCCGTGGCCGATGGTTTTCAGATCGCACGCATGCTGCGCTTGGCCAAGGCGGCCGGCGTGCTGTTCGGGATGACGTGGACGTCGGCTGCCGACGAGGACACGTTTACGTTTGCACCGGCTGACGTGGTGGTGCCGGGCTCGAGCATGGGCTTCGACGAAGGCAAGTGGGCGTTCATAGCCGACGGCTCGTACCTGCCACCCGAGATCCCGGCCGAAACACTGGTCATTGACGGCGTGCCGGTCGTCATCGACGGCGAGCCGGTCGTCATCACCTAGGAGGACACCATGGCAATAGAACTCGAGGACGCACTAGCCGACGACAGCTTGGAAATGTTCGACGACAAGTTGCGCGTCTCGCTGGTGTTGCAGGAGGCGATTGCTGAAACCGGCCCGCACGCGGCGACGCACGCCAACGCTGGCGCCGATGAGATCAACGTCGCCGGGTTGTCGGGCGTGCTTGCAGATCCTCAAACGCCGGCGGCGCACGCGGCTGCACACGCGAATGCCGGCGCGGATGAAATCAGCGTGCTCGGGTTGTCGGGCCTGCTCGCCGATCCGCAACTCGTGCAGGTGGCCAAGGCCGACGTGCTGATTGCCACGCGCAAGAAGATCAACCTGATTGCAGGCGCAGGCGTGTCGCTGACGGTGGCTGACAACCCGGGCAGCGACCAAGTCGACGTGACGATTGTCAGCAGCGTCGCGAACATGTTTTTCAGTAAGCCGGCGGTCGCACACGCCGACGACGCCGAGTTCGAGGACGGCACCTATGGGCCGTATGGCATCATGACCTCGTCGGGTTGGACGACGTACGTGCCCACGGGGCCGGTCGCGTACGCGACGACGCCGAGCGCTTCGACTGCACGTGCCACCGCCAACTACCGCGGCACGTACGCGGCGTTTCAGCCCAATGCCTTTGGTCCTGCGCTGACGCGACGCATGGCAGCGCGGCCGACGACGTTTCAACTGCGCACGCGGATATCGCTACCGATGCTGGCGCACATCGGAGGCAGCGGCGGATCGACGGTCGGGCAGTCGATGTTGTACCTGACGCCCGAGGTCGCGGGAAAACCCGACCTCGGAAACAACTACGTGGGCATCGGGTACATGAACACCTCGGGCAACACGGCCCAGCACCACGCGATATCGCGCCAAAGCGGGTCGAACGTGATGACGCAGAACATGACGGCGCTGCAGGGCTACGAGGTCGACGGCGAGTTTATTCTGTTGGTCGACGGCACGTCGGTCGAATACTGGTTCCGCAACGAGGTCGGCAACTGGCGAATCGGTGCTCACTCGACGACCGTGGCGGCTGGTAGCCCGCTGTGGATCGTTTGGCTCGCGGCGCCGGGCACCACGAAGTCGATTCTGAAAAACGACTACATCCGTCAGCAGGACGACGCCGAGTTGCCATTTTGACTATCAACGCCATCGCAGCGTTCCTCGCTGCCGCCGCCAGCGGCTGCGTGTGCGTGTGCGCGGCGGCCGAGGTGCGCTTCGAGGCGGCGTGCGCCGAGCGCGGCGGGCGCGTGCAGCCGTTCGCCCGAGGCCGCGAAGCATGCATTGCGGACGCGGGCATCATCGCGACCTGGGTCGACGACGATGCCGGCGCCTTTGAAGGGAGAGACGGGTCATGAACCGACTAGCTGTCTTGGGTGTGTTGTTGGTCGTCGTCGCGAGCGGCCCTGCCCGAGCGCAGACGGGCCCGTGTACGCCGGTGCTCCTGTGCCCGCAGCCGGCCGCGACCGGCGGCACGGGCGGTGGGACGGGTGGTAAGGGCGGCACGGGTGGCACGGCCGGACGTGGAGGCGCTGGCGGGCGCGGTGGGGCCGGCGGCGCGCAGGCCGGCGGCGGCCTCGTCGTGACCGCGGCGCTCGAGCTCGACAAGCGGCTGGTGGCGGCGGGCAGCACGCTGAACGCCTCGGTGACGTACGGCAATCCCGGCACGACGCCGGTGACCGTGCGCGAGATCCGCATTGCCGCGCGCGCGCCAGGCGCGTCGCACGACGGCGGCCCATACACGGACCTTGCACCGGTCGTGACCAACGCCACGGTCGAGCCCGGCGCCCACATCACGCTGACGGCGTCGCGCACGTTCAAGACCAGCGACACGGTCGGCGAGTGGGAAGCGTATGCGACGCACCAGGACTCGGCCGGCGGCTGGCACGACGCACCGTCGGAGCGCTTCGGCGTCGTCTCGAGCGCGGGCCCTGTGCCGCCCGCCGGCGGCATGTCGGTCGGGACGCAGGAGTGGTTCATCGCCGGCTGGGCGGGCACCTCGATTTACAAGGCCGGCATCAACTGGGCGACCGCGTACTCGTCCGGGGCCGATATTTGGAATCCCCAATTTATCGCCGAGCTGCAGGGCTTCGTGGTGTTCCGGCACATGGACACGAACGCCGTCAACTGGTCGAAGATCTCCAAATGGTCTCAGCGCAAGCTGCCGACGGACCCTAACAATCAGGAGATCTATATCGACGGCGCCTCGCCGTCGACGACGACCGGCATGGCCGTCGAGTGGCAGATCGACCTGTGCAATCGCGCCAACGTCGACTGCTGGTTCACGCATCCGTATTTGGCCGACGACGATTATATTTCGCAGCAGGCGACGCTCATCAAAGCGAAGCTGTCGCCGGCGCTGCGGGCGTACATCGAGTTGTCGAATGAGGTCTGGAACGGCTCGTTCTCGGCCTTCCAGCAGGCCATCGACGCGGGCAAGTCCAAGGGCCTGCCGGGCTCGAACCAGTACTACCAAGGCATCGCGCACGAGCTGTACCGCGCCCTGCAAATGTATCAGTTGTATGAGGGCGTGTTCGGTGAGTCGGCGATGGGCTCGCGGGTCATCCGGGTGTTCTCAGAGTCGGGCAACTTGGACCTCACGACGCAGGCGCTGCGCAACGTGTATCAGAGCGCCCAGTGGAATCCGTACGAGCAAAAGGTCGACATGATCGCCTTGGCGCCGTACATCGGCAACGGCGTGGCCGGCGCGTCCGAGACGCTGTCGCGCTGGAAGTCCGAGGTCGATTCGAAGGTCAACGGCGAGCCGATCGCGACCGCCAAGTCGCAGCATTGCGAGGCGTACGGCATCCCGCTGCTCGGCTGCTACGAGGCGGGCATGCACCACCTGACGACGGCCGATGCCTGGGCCCGCAACCCTGACGCGTACGACGCCTACGTCTACATGCTCGACCGCTTCGCGACGAAGATGAACGCGCCGTGCAGTCTGTACACCTTGCACGGGACCTGGGAGCCGAAGGGCGCGTGGGGGTTGTACAACAACGTCGGGCAGTCGTTGTCGTCGGCGCCGAAGGCCCGAGGTACCAAGGAGTGGATCGCCGGCACGGCGGTACGAGCGACGGGCACGACGCGCGTCATCATCTGCGTGGTGCTGATCTTCCTCGCGCTGGCGCTCATCCTGTTCGCGCTGCGGCGGCTGCAGACCTCGCGCGCGAAGTCAGAGGAGCGGCGTGACGACTGATGCCGCGACCGCGGCGACTATCGCGAGGATAAACAGCACGGTGACGATGACGTCGGTCATGTTCCACATGGTCAATAAATCCGGTCGATGACGAGGCCGAACGACTCGGCGAGCCGCGCGCCGTCGCCGTGGGTCATGATGAGCGCGCCGGCGAAGGCGCCTCGATTCCATATGCGCACGAGCTCGTGCGTCGGGCCGTGCCAGACTCGAATCGAGCTCACCAGCACGTCCGAGGGCGGCGTGCCCTCGGCGACGTCGGCCACATAGATCTTTTCGCCACCCAGCATCGTTGTCATCGGCTGACCTCTTCCCATTGGCGCTCGCGCTGCCGGCGGCATGCCGGGTCGCAGGCGACGGGATACCACCAGCGGGTCGCGAGCTCGAGCCCGACGACCATCGCCGCTGTCGTAAGCAGCACTACCAAGGCGATGCGCGTGGCCACGCGCGCAGCGTGCCACGTGTCGGGATCGTCACGAAATGACGAGGGCGGGCTATTGCCGTCAACGGGGCAGCCGGGCGAGATCCGAGCCCATGAAACCGACCGATGCGGATTACGTTCGAGGCGTCAGCGCGTGCATCACGACGTGCGCGCGGTGGCGTGCTGAGCACCCTGACGCCCGGCTGAAGTTCAACCCGATTCCGGTGTGCATACCGACTGGACAACGCGGTCCAGGCGGTCTCATCGCGTCGCTCGACCTGGCGCTCGCGCGCGGCGTCGCGGGCAACAGCGTGACGCGCAAGCTGCTGGTCGCCATCGACCGCGGCTGCCCGCGCGGCGGCGCCACGGTGATAATGGTCGAGCTCGCGCTGCTGTACGTGTACGGGATCCGGTCGGCCCTAACAAAATGGGAGATGAGCAATGCCGACAAAGCAAAAATGGACTGAAGCCGAAAAGCTCGAGCTCTGGGGCCCAGGGCCCTGGGTCGACGAGGCCGACCGGCTCGAGTGGATGCGACACGGCCTCGTGTGCTTGATGACCCGCAACCCGCTGGTCGGCAGCTTGTGCGGCTACGTTGGCGTGCCGCCGACGCATCCGTTGCACGGCAAAGATCGCCGCAGCGTACGGCCGCTGCGCGTGCACGGCGACGTCAACTATGCGAAGGCCTGCGACCACGAGGCGGGCGTGTGCCACGTCGTCAAGCGCGGTCAGCCCGACGACCTCTGGTGGTTCGGCTTCGACTGCTTGCACGGCCACGACCTCGCGCCGGCGCAAGTCAGGTTCTTCGGCATCGACATCGAGTTGCTGCTCGACAAGCGAGCCGCCGCCGGCATGGCGTATCGTGACCAGCAGTATGTCGTCGAGCAGATCGAGCTGCTCGCCGACCAGCTCGCAATCGTGGCGACAAAGGAACAAAAATGCCTGTGACAGAAACCCTCCTCGGCGCGGCCGAGGTCAACTCGTCGATGCGCGCGGCCTCGGACGTGGCGAGGGCACCGTGAGACCGCGTGTCGAGGTATATCGGCTGCTCGATGAAAAGCAGCGGATCGACGCTGAGCTCGACGCAGCGCAACTCGTCGAGCGCTCGCACGCCGAGCTGCTCGATGAAAAACAACGGCTCGACGTGGATATTGCCAAGGTGCGGGCGCAGCTCGACGCCGCGCGTATCGCTGCCGGGCTACCCAAGTGCCGGACGATCCGGCACACCGAAAGCTTCGCGCGGCTCGCCGACCCGGTGTGGTTTGGCCAGGCGACGTACGCGCTGCGGCGTATGGGTCAGCGCAGCCAAGAGCTGCAGCGGCTACTCGGCGCCTCGCGCAAGCGGCTGCGCCAGACTCGTGCGGCCACGTTCGAGCGCGCCTTTATCGATGTCGCCCGCGAACAGCTCGACCCAGCAACCCTCGCCGCGCTGTTCAGCGCGACGCACGACCGTGTACGCGACGAGGGCCCGAGCGACTAACCTTGCTTGCGCGCGGCGGCGTGTGCGGCGCCGGAGCGGGCGTTGTTGAGGTCGGCGTGCCGCTGGCAGCGGGTACGGTCGGGCAGCGCGTCGGCCGCGCATTCGGTGCACGTGCCCTCGGCGACGCGGGCCGCGCGCGCGCGCCGTGTGGCGGCAGCGCGGCGCTCGCGGCAAGGCTGACAGCGTCGAGGCTCCGACTCGCAGGTGGCGCACCGGTACGGCAGGCCGGGCATCAGCGGGCCTCGCGAGGGCGAGCCGGCCCGTGGGTCGCAGCGGCGTCGGCGTCGAGTACGTAGTGCACGCCGGGAAAGTATACGACGACGCGGCCGTCGGCGAGCGGCTCGACCTGCAGGCCGTCGACGGCCATGCGCAGGTCGAGCTGCTGATGTGGGTCGAGGTCGATGAGCTCGTCCATCACCGCGTTGATGACGCCGGCGACGAGGTCGCGGAAATGCCCGGTGACCGCGAGGCAGTCGCCGGCGCTGTACCGGGTACCGATGACGTCGGGATCGAAGCTCGCCTCGAGGACGTGCTGCAGGACGTGCTTCTCGTCGCGCTCGAGCGCGTCGTGCTCGAGGATGTCGTGCTCGGCGGCGTGCTTGTTGCAAAGCCGCAGCGCGCCTCGGCGTGCGGCCGGGCGCTCGGCGCAGTCGTCGAAGTCGCACAGGGGCTCGGGCTCGGCGCGCAGCTGCTCGGCGATGCACGCGCGGCAGTAGATGGCGAGGTTACAATGCTTGCAGACGTCGCTCATCGTGGGCTCGCTTCCGGCGCGAGGAGCGCCTGTCGGTCGCAGTCGGTGCAGAGGACGCGCATGTCGCCGCGTCGCGTCCACATGCCCTTGCCCGAGCAGCCCGGGCTCTCGCAGCGTACCCAGACGTGCTTGCTCGGCGCGTCGCGGCTGCCGTCGGTCGTCGAGGCGCTCATCGGCTACCTGCCTTCCGACCGGCTTCGAAGGCGGCCTCGAGCGCTCGGCGCAGGCCCTCGGCGCTGACCTCGTGGAAGTCGAGGTGACCGGCCCAGCGCGTCTCGAGGGTTTCGACGTCGCAATGCTCGGCGGCGATGGCGGTGATCGTCGCGAAGTTCTTGACGCCGAAGGCGGCGATCCGGGCGTCGCTCTTGGCCTTGGCGGCTGCAACGATGCCGACCGGCTTGCGGGCGCTCATCGGCTACCTGCCTTCAGCCCGGCGGCGTACGCGGCCTCGAGCGCGCGGTGCAGGCCCTCGGCGCTCACGTCGTGGAAGTCGAGGCGGTCGCTGTTGCGCGTCTCGAGCGTCTCGACGCCGCAATGCTCGAGGGCGATGGCGGTGAGCATCGCCTTGTGCTCAGCGAGCTTGGCGACCTTGCGGGCCGCTCGAGCGGAGGCCTCGGCGGCGCGGTCGCGCGGGATGTACGGGGTGTTCGTGTCGGGTCGGTCGCGTGGCATCGGGATCCTTCGGGGTACGGCGGCTCGAGGCTTCGAGCTCGTCACTCACAATGACGTGGAGCGGCTACCCCATCAACGGGGTAGCCGCTCCATTCGACAGACCGTTAGATGCTCAGCGCGGCCGTGCGACGGCGGCGTGCAAGACCTCGAGCCCGGCTTCGACCTCGGCCTTGGTACCATCGATGAGCTCGAGGACCACACGTACCTCTTCGTCCGACGAGCTGTGCTCGACCCGGACGATCCACTCGCCGCCGGCGGCGAGCGTCGCCTCCTCGACCTCGGCCGCGAGGCGGTGGGCGGCGGCGCGCACGACGCGATGGCTCGTACCGCGTCGCGCGGTCACCAAGATCCGAGGCTCGGGCGTACCGAAGTCGGCCTGGCCGAGGACGACCTCGAGCTGGCACTCGGGCGCTTGCGCCGCGGCCGCCGCGTCAGCGGCCGCACGACCGTCGATCTCGTGCTGGGCGGCCGAGCGTAGCCACGACTCGCGCGCGTACTTGGCGAGGCGCCGGAGCGCCTCGGTGGCCAAGGTCGCGAGCTCGATGGTCGGCGGCGGCAACACCGTGACGACGGCGCCGGGCCGCAAGTCGCGAATCGTCGCCTTGCGGCCGTCGGTCGGGTGCAGCCAGGCGTCGGCCTTCGGCACCCACACGAAGCCGGCGGCCTCGAGCGCGGTGGGCGCCTCGCCGTCGACGCGGTAGTTGAATTCGCCGGTCTCGCCGAGAGCGGGCCTCGTCGCCTTCGGTGCGCGCTTGCGGGTCATCGCGGCGGCGGCGGCGGCGGCGAGTGCCGCGCGCGGGCCGCGCACCGTGACCACCGCGCTCGAGCCGACGAGGCCGTCGCTAGCGTGCGCTTCGCGACCATCGACGTGCAGCCAAGCATCGGCCGACGGCGCGTACACGAAGCCGGCGGCCTCGAGCGCGGCGTTTGCTTGGCGCGGGTACGTGTACGTGAAGTCGCCGGTCGCCTCGCCGATCTCACCGGGCGCCTTCGTCGTCGTCTTCGGTGCGCGCTTGCGGGTCATCGCGACACCTCGGCCCTTTCGGCG
>Ga0137457_1000046_pt1 | contig 32485 bp, 34 predicted proteins | sample EasRivERMGT630_2_FD_102321 | JGI IMG/M metagenome (GOLD analysis project Ga0137457, IMG submission 102321) | Soil microbial communities from meander-bound floodplain in the East River, Colorado, USA - East River MetaG ERMGT630_2 | ecosystem: Environmental > Terrestrial > Soil > Floodplain ...
ATAAATTTTAATACGCTATCGGGGAAATGCCGCCTCTCACTTTCTGCCAAATCGGGATAAACCATAATCAGCCTATCTCTCACCGTTTCCCAAAAGCCTAATTTTTCTCTATCTTCCCAATTTAAGCCATCAAACATTGTATGGTGGTCGGGGCAAAGTATAATAAAATTTAACGGATGTGTTTTAACTGACGGGCATTTCGTATCCCTTTTATCCAGCAAATGACAAATAGAGTAAATAGCATATTGGTAGATTTTGTTTTCAACTTTACAGCCACACCAATTACAAGTACTTCCCATGTGCTTCATACGTTCTTTAAACCACTTTTGCAACTCCGTATCCCCGTCACCACGTACAGCCGCCTCTTGCTTTTCCTTTTCAATTCTTTTAACTGATTTTTTGGCAATGCTATATGACTTCTTTTGGGGAAGTGGACGGTCTGCTAAAATGTGGGCTTGACGCTTTTTTAAATAGTCGCTCATGTATTATTTTTTCTTTCTTATTGTAAAAAATACGTAGCCAATCATGTTTTGCATAGAGTCACGGCTAATGGCGACGTTTTCAGCAGTGGCGTTGACGAACTCCCATCCATCAGCATAAAAAGCATTTAAGGTATCAACCTTGTCACGAACAGCTAAAGTTTTATATTCCCATTCCATAATTTTGTAGTTTGTATGCAAATGTATGCAAAGAAATTAATTCGCCAAATTTATTTTCAAAAAAAAGATTTTGTTATTTGCATACGGGTATATACATTTGCATACACTATGGACGAAAAAGAAGATAAGGGAGTTATATCCGTAAGGCCGCCGGAAGGTTCTGATATAAAGGAACGCCTCAATCATTTAGCTGAAACAACAGAGAGAAGCATGAATTACCATGCTGTAAAAGCTATCGAAGCATATCTACTAAAAAACAATCTCAAAACCAAAAAACAAACCACCTAATGCCTAAGAAGTATAGATTAATAAGACCTTGTATGGGAGGCGGTGGTATAATTGCCAAAGACACCGTTGTTGAAAAAGAATCAGATTCACATGAATGGTATTATACAGTTGATAGCAATAGAAATCCATTCCATAAAAAAGTGGTAGAAACATTCCCAACTTGGTTTGAAGAAATAAAAGAGAAAGAAAGAATAGAGGTAATGGACTATGAACTACAGCAAGAGGATAATAACGGCCACTTTCACTACACATTAAAATTTAACAAGTACGTAAACTTCAATAAAGATTGGCCTAAAATAATAGAATCCATCGAATCAATCCTAAACAACGAACAACCAATAGAAGAAAAGACCAATAGAGAGAAGTATGAGGATTGGCAAGCAAGTTTGTACGTAAGTGGGGTTGAATATATTCGTAAACCATCTGATACTCAACCACTAACCGGAGAGTTTATAACCAAAGAGGAATGTGAGAGAAGGGTGGAGGAAGCCCATGTTGAAGGGTATGAAGCGGGGAAATTGTATGGCCGATTTCACGGGTAACTAATTGAAAACAAACAACCTAAATAATGCCTAACGATACTTTTATTTGGACAGATGAATTGGTAAGGGAGTTTTATTTGGGGGCAAGAAAAGAGCCATCGTACCCAATAAAACAACGCATTGAGGATTTCAAGCAATCAAAAATAAAAGAGAAAGAAATAGAGGTAACTGATTTGCAATATTACGGCGACAAGCACAGAGGGGATAATAAGTGGACATTCATGTTTAATTTAAATACCGATAACGTCCCAACCGACAAATATAATGCTCTCAAAGATGCAATGGAGACAGCCCTAAATGATGAACCAATAGAAGGGATGACCGATTGGGCGAAAATGCAAGGGCTTGAAATAGATAGAAATTGGTCTAAAAAAGACATTGATAAAATGGTGGATGATACTGTAAATCAACCACTAACCGGAGAACTCATTACTTTGGAGGAATGTCAGAGAAGGGAAGCAAAAGCATACGCAAAAGGTAAGTTAGATGGAATATTTGGGTCATAAACCGCAAACAATCAACTAAATAATAAACCAAATGCCAATCAAAACAGATAAGATAATAGCCGAACTAAGCAAAGGGGATTCAGATGAAATGTTGGTGGCCTTAGATGCCATTAAGTTAGTGATATTCAACAAGCTAAACGAAGAACAGCAAGCCGCCGATGAATTGGCAACCAAAAAACAAAGCCAAATAGACCGGCTGAATAATAATAACTAAAACGATTCATCCAATATCCTAATGGACAAAAGAATTGCCTACATTTTCCCAAGTAGAACAAGACCGGCTAAGTTTTTCCAATGCCTGGAAAATATTCAGGATATGAGTTTTTCTGATAACTATTTCGTTTGGGCTAAATTGGATAACGACGATCCAACCAAAGAAGAATACGAAAAAAGATTACACGAATTTCCAGAGGTAACAGTTAAATGGGGGTTAAGTAATAACAAGGTTCATGCAATCAATCGTGACCTTGAAGATTTGCCACCATGTGACATAATGATAATTCAATCTGACGATATTCATTGGACGCAATTCGCATTTGATGATGATATAAGAGAAGCCTTCGTTGACCATTTCCCCGACTTAGATGGCACTATACATTGGCCTGAATTTCATGCCGGACGATCAACAATTATCGTTTCCATAATGGGAGTGAATATGTATAAGAAGTTGGGGTATATGTATTGCCCATGTTATGAAAGTGTTTATAGCGATAATGATTTCACCGAAATGACAAAGGCTATGGGTAAATACAAGTTCATTAATAAGCAAATATTTTTACACAAGCATCCAATTTGGCAAGAATCAAAAACCGAATGGGATGCCCAATACAAGCATTCAGAACGACCTGAAGTTTATAAAAAAGACAGAGACACCTACCACAAAAGAAAGGCTATTAATTTTGGAATATGAGTAAACTTCAATTGCCGTCAGTAACGCTTATCTGTATTGATTGTGTAAATGCTAATAGGGCGGTTAGCGTTTTGGAGCTATGCAAGGATAAGGCCGATTTTGGGGCGGTGAAACTTTTAACAAGCCTTCCAATAGAGTACCAGCATAAAACAGAAATACCACCATTAAATACATTGGTTGCGTATTCTATTTTTATGCTAACAAAAGTTCATGAGTTCATAAATACGGAACACCTGCTCGTGGTGCAAAGGGATGGATTTATATTAAACCCGCAATCTTTTAATCACGAATGGTTAACATACGACTACATTGCTCCAATATTTGTTCAGTATAATCACGTAGGGTCAGGAGGTTTTTCATTAAGGACAAATAGAATGATGCAAGAAGTTTCGGCATCAATGCCGCATTGGGATTGGTCGCAAGAAAAAGCAGATGAAATACAAAGGGTCGCCTCTTATTATGAAGATGGAGTAATTAGTTTTACTAAACGCAAGAGGCCATTCAAGATAGCCCCGCTTGAGGAAGCCGCTAATTTTGCTCAAGGCGGCAATAGAGACCCTAAGTATTACCGGCCACACCCCTTCGGCTATCATGGGCTATGGAGTTCAATTAATGTAGAAACAGGATTAGTTCAACCAGTGTGTGAGCATATAGAAGGGAATTGCGAATGTGTTATGGGGTTTAAAAATTATTTAAAGGGGATGGAAACGTGAAAAGAAGCGAATTTTTTAAATCAGTAGTTGGATTGGTTGGAGTAGCCGCCAGCATGGGGGAGCTTTCAACTATATCATTTAAAACGCATGAGATATTACCCGTAAGTACAATGGTTGGTGATTTGTTGATGAACTTTAAAAGCGAAGTATTTTATTTTACGGGTAGCCAAATTACAAACATAAGTACGGGGGAAAGTTTACCGGCCAAAGCAGGTATTGTGAATAACGGCGATTATCAAAGATTTTCAAGTTCAATAGGGGAGCGTAAAAAATGAATAAAGTAGTTTTACAAAAAAGCGATATTTATGCAACATTAACTACATGGCTTTATTGTCATTTTTGGATGATGTGGAGTGCAGAACAACAAGGAATAGATGCGTATATCCATTGGCCTACTGGAAAATTCTTGCAATCATACGAGGATAGAAATAAGTTTAAAGAGATTCAAAATGCCTATGAATGGTACTTCGTTCAGCCAAAATTAAATTCAAATCCAGGAAGTCCCGTTTGGCTTTGGGAAAACTGGAAAGACCCATCGCCTGTTGCATTCATGGCTCAACCACTACAAGTCATAAAAGACTACTATAAAAAACACTTGCATTTTAATGATGCCACCAATGCAAGAGGGCGAGCAATACAAGAGAAATATGGCATTGACTTTTCAAAAACAATAGGGATAACGTGGCGGGGAACTGACGTTTATTTGGACGGTCGGCCACGCATTCCTATTGAAGTTTATTACCCATTCATTGATGAAATTTTAGAAAAACAACCAGACCTAAGAATAGCTTGTACGGCAGAAGAAGAAACAATCCTTGACCCGCTTTTAATTCGTTACCCTAATGCGTTTAAGATTGATGAGTTTATTTCTTCTCCGTTTGAATCAAAGCACAACCCTGAAAGGTTATCAGATGTATCTGGATATGAGAGAGGGCTGCAACCGGCATTAATGGTTTGGTTGTTTTCTAAATGCGCTCATTACATTAAAAATAGAAGTAGTACGGGAGGGGTAGCAAGTTGGTTAAGTGATGGAAGGATAGTTTCGATTGCACACCCTGAAAATTTAGGTTTCCCTGCCAATACTAATACAGCAGAGATTGAAGGTAAATTATATCCATTAAACCTATGATAACAGTAAATACAAGAGCAGAATTTCTTATGGAGTTGGCCAAACTATTGCCGCCTAAAAGCAATGGTATTGAGTTGGGGGTATTGCATGGTGATTTCTCCCGAATGATTTTAGACATTGTAAAACCAGATTGGCTTGTACTTGTTGACCCATATACTGAAGGTGAAGAAAGATATGGCCCCGACCCTAACGCATGGAAAACGGCTTACTCAACAGAGGCGCAATACAATGCCGTTAAAAAGAGATTCAACAACGAAATATTCTTAGGTAAACTTTTTATAGATAGAGGGTATTCATACGAAGCAGTAAACCATTATGTCAATCGTAGCTTCTCATTCGTTTACCATGATGCTTGCCATCTTTATGAGCATCTAAAAAAAGACTTAAATGATTGGATGCCGAAGTTGAAAGACGAAAATTCCTATATGTGTGGCCATGATTATGTTGATAGTAACGGGTTTGGAGTAATACAAGCAGCAGATGAATTTTGCCAGGAACAAGGATTTGAAATGATAATTTTTAACGAAACCGAAGGAGACTTTGCACTAACAAAAAAACAATGAACCATTGCATCATCACAACTATCAATAAGCCAAGTAAGTCAGTAGAGAAAATCTACGAGTATTTTGGTGATGGCCTTATCGTAATTGGTGATAAAAAAACACCGACCGATTGGAGTTATAAAGATGCAAAATACATATCACCCGATAACCAAAGAGAACTTGAATTTGTATGCAGGTATTACATTCCAGATAACCATTATTCAAAAAAGAACATAGGCTATCTAATGGCAATGAAGGAACGGGCAACACTTATCTATGACACCGATGATGATAATTGCCCTAATGATAATTTCAATTTCAGAACACGAAACGTTCAAGCAAATGAATCATTAGGTGAAGGATGGTATAATGTTTACGACTTAGTTGCAAGCAATTTCATGTGGCCGAGAGGGTTTTCATTAAAGCATCTAAGAGACTTTCCTTCATGTGGGATGGCGAAGTTTAGAGATAGTTCTATTCAGCAAGGGTTGGCAGATGGTGAGCCGGACGTTGATGCAATGTGGAGATTGATATTTGGAAGAAAAAATAAGTTTGAAACAAACAAAAGCATATATCTAAATCCTAATACGTGGTGTCCTTTTAATTCTCAAAGCACATGGTGGTTCCCAAAAGCATACCCATTGATGTATCTTCCTATATACGCAACGTTTCGCATGACTGATATTTACAGAAGTTTCGTTGCACAGCGTTGCATTTGGGAAATCGGTGAAGGAGTAACCTACCATTCCCCAAGTGAAGTATATCAAGATAGAAACCAACATGACCTATTAGCTGATTTCAAAGATGAAGTGCATGGGTATTTGCATAGTGGAATCATTGTTGAGATATTGCAGAAATTGAAATTAAAACCAGGAGTTGAAAACATTTGCGATAATTTAATAACGTGCTACGTAGCTTTAATTGGTGATGGTATATTGCCGGTAAAAGAAATTGAATGCGTAAAAGCATGGGTAAAAGACTATGAGAACATTACAAAAAATATGGGCTGATTTAGCCAATGCCGGAATGGAAACTGACAAAGGGTCAGTACATAGCTATATTGATGTTTACCAAGAGTTATTCTCTATTCAGAGAGTAGCGGCAAAGAACGTTCTTGAAATAGGATTATTTCAAGGCCATTCAATGAGAATGTGGGAGCAATATTTCATCTATGCAGATGTTCATGGAATTGATTGTAGTGACCAACCGATAGGGGGCTTGGCAGATTTAAGACCAATGATAGCAGAGGGAACGCACAAGATACATATAATGGATGCCACAAGCCAAGAACAAATAGATGATGAATTTGGTGATATGAAGTTTGATGTAGTCATTGATGATGGCAACCATAACGTTAATAGCCAACTTCAGACTATTGAAATATTCAAGCCACGAATGAATCAAGGCGGCATCATAGTGATAGAGGATATTCAAGATATAAATAATTTTTCATGGTCATTTTATGGGTCACATGACGATGTAGAGATAATTGACCTTCGTAAAATAAAAAATAGATATGACGATGTTCTTGTAATATTGAAATTCTAACCTATGGATTTATCAATACTCGTACCATACATAAGAAGGCATGAGAGTGCTTTTCTAAAGTTGAAGTTTAAGCTATCAGCCCAAATACTACCGTATGCCGGAAGGATTGAACTACTAACGGATAACCACGAATATGATTTGGTGGGTACAAAAAGAAACAGATTACTTGAAAGAGCAACCGGAAAATATCTTTGCTTCTTTGATGCAGATGATACACCTTCGCATGACTATATTGACCAAGTGATGAAAGGCATTGAATCAGGTTGTGATTGCACAAGTTTACGTGGGGAGATTTCAATAGATGGGAAGTTTGATGGGGTGTTTGAGCATTCGATAAAGTACAAAGAATGGAGAACAACAAAGAATGAAGTGAAGTATGAGAGGTATCCAAATCATCTCAACCCTATCAAGTCAGAGATAGCCAAGTTGTTTAAATTTCCAGACATTAATCACGGGGAAGATGCTGATTGGTCAACACAAATTTTTCAGGCGGGTTCATTGAAAACAGAACATTACATAGACGATATTATTTACTATTACGATTACGAGAGCGTTAAAAAATGACAAATACAGACACGGTAATATATTCAAGCTGGTGCTTATCGGATAACTTCGGGGATAAACTTACGCCATACCTTATTGAAAAAATAAGTGGTAAGAAATGCGTTTGGTCGCCACCCGAAAGTGACATTGAAAAGTTCTTGGTAACGGGAAGTATATTGAATTGGGAGATGAAAAATGCAATCTCTTGGGGTTGTGGCCTTGCAAGTAAAGACGATAGGGTTGGTGTTGAAAAGGTGGTAATGGTACGGGGCCAAATATCAAAGTATATGGCAATTTTGGGCGGCATTGAAAATGAAATTGCCGTTGGCGACCCCGCATTATTATTGCCAAGATATTACACACCACCCGCAGCAAAGAAATATCAATTAGGGGTATTCACTCACTACATAGATACCGATGTTATTTCATACAATTTACTAAGCCAATTCCCCGATGATGTTGTATTGATAAATCCATTAGGGGATATTGAAGAAGTGATTGATTTGGTATGTAGTTGCCACAGAGTAATATCAAATAGCTTGCATGGGTTGATAGTTGCAGATGCGTATGGCATACCGTCAAGGTGGGTTAAGTTTTCAGATAGAATACTTGGAGATGGAACAAAATACATGGACTACTATTCATCCATTGGCTATGATATTGGAACGAAACCCGTTGATTTAAGAAATAACATTGACATAGAATCTCTATTAGCCGTTGAGTGTGATTTGAAATATCTGAAAATAGATTTAGATGCTATGATGAAGTGCTGCCCCTTTTTACCCGAAATAATAAACCAATAATATGTTTTCACAGAACGCAGAAGAAATAATAATACTCCAATATTTTGCTGACAAGCCAATAGGAAAGTTCCTTGATATAGGCGCATTCGATGTTGAAAAATTTTCAAACACTCGTGCTTTATATAATAAAGGTTGGGGAGGTGTATTCGTAGAGCCAAGCCCAAAGCAATTCAATAACATATATGAGCATTACAAGAACGACCCCAAGATAGTAACGTTAAACGTTGCTATCGGCACAAGCTCAGAGCCGCTTGAATTTTATTTATCTGAAGATGCCGTTTCAACTTCCGATGTTCCGCACATGACCAAGTGGGCAAATGCCGGAGTGAAATTTGAAAAGACAACAGTACCGCAAATCCATGTAGCTGACTTTATGAAAGAGTATTGCGTGGATATTGATTTCATCAGCTTAGATACAGAAGCAACCAACATGAAAATATTCAGAGCAATACCAGATTTTGTCTTTGAGCAAATAAGTTGCTTTTGCATTGAGCATGACGGGCTATCAGATGAAGTTGAAGATAGGCTTGCAAGTTTTGCGTTCTATCCAATGTATTTTAATGGTGAGAATATAATTTTAGGTAAATAATTAGTTATGAATAGTATTATATCAGAAACTTTAAAAAAAGATTCGGATGAAGCGGTTCAATTAGGTAACGAATTTCCTGGGTACATGGGGGTGCCGCCAAAATCTTTTAGTAAGCAAGAATTAATAATGCTTCTAAACGTTCTATTCAATGAGTTTATGGAAACAAGAAGAAGGGAATTAAGTTTAATGAGACTATGATTATACCACATATCATATCCGACCCAAAACTAACCGTAAGAAAGGAAGTTCTGATTAAAGAGTTGGCAAGGCAGCGGATTGAAACATATAAACTATGGCCTTCAGTCCACTTGCCACACTCTCCAAGACGTACAAGTATTTCAAAAGCTCATAAGCAAATAGTAGAGTGGGCAGCAAATGAAGGACTTGAAGAAGTGGCAATATTTGAAGATGACATTTGGTTTCCTTCGCCGGATGGTTGGGAATATTTCGTTTCAAAAAAGCCAAAGTTCTATGACCTTTACCTATGTGGAATTACAAGAGGGGAATTAGTAAATGGCAAAGTAAGGCGTTATACCGGCCAATTTGGTTACTTCATCCATGAGAAATACTACGATACATTTCTAAGAACAGATGAAAAATTAGACATTGACGGTGCGCAATCGGGGCGTGGGGATTTCCATGTTTGCTATCCATTTGCAGCTTTTTGTTATCCTGGTTTCTCAAAAAATCAGAACGGAGTGGTAGATTATTCCCACCTTTTAATAGGCAGAGAGATACATGGATTTGGGCTAATGAATGATAAAGCCGATGCTAAAAGGTTTTCAGATGCAGCCAAAGCCCTTATGTGAGTTCTTCCCTTTTCTTTTTGGACAGCACTTCTATCTTACTTACCCTTAAATATTGGACAGCTACGGGGTCGCCACCGTTCTTTGGAACATGGACTTTTACATCGGGAGTGCCTTTGGCATATACTTGGACACCTTTTTTGAGCATGGCGAGAAGTTCTTCACTATCGGAAAAGTAGGCACAATCCACCCAATGCTTCTTTTCTTCTTTTGTGCCATTTTCACGATTACGCCATTGTTCAGAGTGGCAAACGGCGAAGTTTATCAACTTTCTCCCATTGGCTACATTCATTACCGCATCAGCACCTAAGTTGCCGATAATAAAAAACTCTATCATAGGGGGTTGGATTTAAAGTTTGGCTACCAAAACATCTGACCTACAAAGCCATATATCCGGTTCAACTTCAACGCCGCCGTCTTCGGCAAGGCATATATCACCTATATCAATTCTGGTGATTTCCCAATCTTCTTTGTAGCAAAGAACATCTGAATCGGGGGAAATTCCTACTACTTCTACTTTGTTGAATGGATTTTTTACTGTGTCAAGGATGAGGCCGGAAGCTGATACTTTTTCTTCGTGGATTAGCTTAATAAGGACTTTATTACCTAAAGGCTGCATAAGTATTGGAGTTTGGCAAATGTAAAAAAATAATTTGAAATAGTAGAAAAAATATTAATTTCGTATATCTCACGCCCTATGTCAACACCACGATGTATTCAAAATCATATCCTTGTTGAACTGCCAAAGGCTTTTCAAGACGAACTTGTAACGAGCAACGGACTTAAATTCTATCAAGATACTACATTCAGACCGGAATGGAATGTCACGCTTCAAGGTAAGGTTATTTCAGTCCCTACAAAACTCACATTTGGGGATGGTCAAATTCACTCCTACGACCCCGATAGAATACGCATTAACCCAATCATAGATGTTGGTGACGACATAGTATTCAACTACTTAGTGGTAATGAAACGTGCGCAAACGGATAATAGGGCAGAGGTCTTTGAGAAAGAGCCAACAGTTGACCCATTCGTTACCACATGGTCAAATTACAACGACCAAAAGCTAATAAGAGTTTACCTTAAAAACGATAGGTGGAAGATAGGTTTATACGATACCAAGTCAAGAACATGGGTTGATAAATTGGAAGGTGGCGAAAGAGATATTGAGAGTTTCATGGGTAGGTATATGCCAACCGAAAACGTAGGTTTCAATTATCACAACCTTTTGCCACACGAAGGGAAAGACTATTGGATGGTTGATTATGCCAATGCAGTAGCAATTAAAAAAGAAGATGGAACATTTCAGATGGTTGGTGATTACGTCCTTGTAGAGCCAATTAGAGAGCCATTCAGAGGCACACATCAAGGGGTGATAGAAGTATATGAAATTAAGCAAGACACCGATTATAGAGCCATAGGGCGAGTTGTAAGCATAGGTGAACCGCTATTAGGCGACACCAAACTAAGTATTGAGCCAAACGATGTTATTTGTTCAGATATACGTTATGTAGAGAAGTACGAAATTGACGGCCACGACTATTGGGTTATCCGTCAAAAACACATTTACGGAAAATCTGTAACGAATGAACATCCAAGAAGTACATGATTTCATTGATTTAATTACGGCGCAAGAAAGAGGCGGTTTCAATACACCCTCCGAAAAAGACCAAGCCTTAGACAGAGCAAGTTTAACCTTGTTTGAGTTCTATCGTGCAAGATATTCCACAGCTATTGAATCTAAAGAAGCACTTGCTCCATTCAGAGGAAGATACGACTACACAACCGATGGTAGCGGGGAAATAACCATTTCAACCGGACTTGACTTCGTTCACTTATTGGCTATGGACGTAATGGTAAACGACCCCGATACTCCATCGGGGTTCAATGATGATAGGCGTTACCCCGTTTCATTCCCAAATGAGGATGAACTTGCTGACAGATTAAATTCCCAAATAAAACAACCAACAAGAACAGCACCAATAGCGGATATAATTGGCGTTGGTTGGTATAATTTATACCCGCAAGTCGTTCATGCCGGAACAATTTACTACTTATCAAGACCCGATACACCCGTATTTGGATATACGCAATCTGGAAGAACAATCACGTATGACCCATCAACAAGTACGCAATTACAATGGACAGAGCCGTATTTGAACAATGTAATTTTCCTTGCATTGAGGTTCTTAGGAATCAATCTTAACAACGAATATTTAAACCAAGTAATGACCCAATATGTAGGGGAGACAAAATAAATTTAAAACATGGCAACAGATATATCATTAGTAAATAACGTTGTAAAAATAACCATAGATAGCGGTAGGCCAAGACAGTATTCACTTGCCACAGCCACCTATGCCTTCAACGAAAATGACGTTCTAAATTTAACAATAGACGGGCAAAACTATTCAGTAGCACTTGCTGACTTGCGTATCAATGGTGCAGGTTCCGCACCCGTTTCCACAGCAGCAGCACTCACATCATTGAGTTCAGTTTTCCCTGCATGGAATCAAACCACATATACGCTAAATGAAATATTAGCCGAAAGCAACGATGCCGGAGCTAATACTATCGACAACTTAGCCGACCCAACAACCGATCAACAAGCAGCCACAAAAAAATACGTGGACGACAATGCTGGCGGTGGCGAAGGTGGGGCTTTACTATCAGCAACCGTTGAATTGACTAATGCTCAAATAATCGCTTTGCCTAGTACGGGGGTTGAGTTAGTTGCGGCACAAGGGAGTGGTAAGATAATAAATGTAGTATCGTGCTATTGTGTTACAAATTTTGCTTCCGTTTATACGGGGACAACCGATGCTAGTTTAAACCTTATGATGGGATTAGCTTATGTTAATTCAACTTTCCCTGATTGGGCAGGGGCATTGGAAACAACCACTCGTAAGGGGTTAAAGTTGCCAGAGAACAGTTATAGCGCAGGTGGCGGGTCTTTTGCAGGCGAGACTATTGGCCTCATGAGTACAAACCTAACAAATTTAGAAGATGAAGCCCTTGTGTTAAAAGATGATTATAGCGGCTTATCTGACTACGGCGGCGGCAATGCAGCAAATACTTTAAAAGTAACAGTTTTCTATACAATAGTTGATTTATAAAATGGCAAAAGGGAAAAAAAATAAAAGTAACAATATGGCAAGCGTAATTTACAAAGCTAATCTAACTCAAGAAGATACTAATGTTCCTAATGCAATAATAGGGGTTGATACTATAACAGGTATTGTTTGGACAAGGGCGTCGGCTGGAATTTATTATGGAACAAAAACAGGGGCATTCCCAGAGGGTAAAACCCATTTATTTATAGGCAGTTCCATAAGCCCCATTCAACACGTATCTCTACAGTATAACGACGAAAATATTGTTGTTATAGAAACGAAAGTTTTTTCTGGTGGTGTTTGGACACCTACAGATTACATTCTTTACCTCACATCAGTAGAAATAGAAGTCTATCTATAGTAGTTGATTTATAAAATATGGCAACACTTTATTCAATATCAGAGCAAATCAGATCGCTTTTACAAGGAGGCGACCCCCCACAAGCACCAAAGTTTGAAATGGAGGAAGTAAAGAGGGCTGCTATCCAAGTTATAAATGGGTTGATAAAAACACAGCACCTTGCCGAAGAAATGGCGGGCGGCGAAACCATTCCCGATGGGTCGGTATTGGCAGAATACGATAGTGTTGCAGTTGAAAAATACAAGAACACGGCAAGGGCAACATTGCCCGCAATGCCGGTTAAGCTACCAAGAGGGATGGGTATTTGGCACGTAAGCAAGACAGATGATATTATCAATGGGTTTATCCCCTTCCAACCAGGAGAGTTGCAAATGATAGGTGAGGAAGCAATGATTAGCGATATAATGGGGCAGATCGGTTATATGCCAGTTGGCAAATACATAATCTTCAACAAAGATATTACAACCAACCAAGATGAATATAAAATAGAGGAAGTGTATATGCAACTTGTGGTAAAAGATTTGACTTTATATGGAGATTTTGAAACGCTACCTATCCCAAGTTCTATGGAAATGGACGTTATCGCTGGAACATTTCAGATATTGACGGGGCAACTACCCGCTAATAAAAAAGTTGACGTAATAAACAAACAACCTGAAGAATGAGATTAACAACTTTAAATGGGGTGGCAAGGAGTTCGCTTCTACTTTGTAGGAAGCCTATTCATTACTATTACCAGTTTCTAAAATATTCCGCAGATTGTTTGCAAGAATTAATCTACGACACACTTCAAATAACCAATACAGTAAGGCTTGATTTGAATGAGTTCTTTGAAGCAGAGATACCGGCAGACTATGTTGATTTCGTTTCAATAGGGGTTCAAGCGGGGCAATTCACAAGACCATTAGTGCATAAAGATACGCTTGCAAGGCTTCCAAATTTAGATACAGAAACCGGCGACCAAATTCAATACCCAAATAGCACAGAAGAAACAGACGATTGGACTGACTTATTTCAATGGTGGGGTATAAATATAAACTCACATGGCGAAAATACGGGAGCATATTACGGGTTAGGTGCGGGGAGCGAGCCGGATACTTATAATATAATCCCCGAACAAAACATTATAAAGTTCAACAGAAATATCGGGTTCAATCAAGTCGTTCTTAGATATATCAGCGATGGTACTTATGCAAATGCAGCCACTCAAATTCCAATATACGCTAAAAAATGCGTTGAAACATACAACGATTGGCAATATAAAGAGTTTAGCAAATCATTCGGTGCTTATGATGCAGAAAGAGCAAAAGCGTTATTCATAAGAGAGCATGAGAAACTAAGAGCAAGGAAGAACGAGATGACCCCTGAAAACTTACACAGAATAATCAATAGAAACAGAAAGGCAAGTTTGAAGTAATGCAGCAAATAACAGAAATATGGAAGCCGGTCGAAGGATTTGAAAATTTCTATGAGATTTCAAATTTAGGTCGGGTTAAAAAACTTTGGGAAGGCCGCAGCCACAATATCCCCAAAGGAATTATGAACGTAAAGATAAATAATAGCGGGTATAGGTATGCCTTTTTATGCAATAACGAAGGGAAGCAGCAATCAATACTCGTTCATAGGCTAGTGGCTTATGCGTTTATACCAAATACAGAAAATAAGCCGCAGGTAAATCATATCAACGGGGTTAAATTAGACAATAGACTTGATAATCTTGAGTGGGCTACAAATTCTGAAAATCAGCTTCATGCATACAAGATAGGGCTTCAGTTTAAAGAAACTGGCGAAGGCAACCCATTATTTGGGAGAAGGGTACGTCGTGAGGGAAATTGGATGCTATCTCTGTCAAAAAGAGTTATTCATAAAGAAACTGGGAAGATTTATGAAAGTATAGCTGAAGCAGCTATACAGACGGGCATTAAATATTATACAATCGGCAGAAGCCTAAGAGGGGCTATAAAAAAAGACCTTGGATTTGCGTATGCAGCAGATAATTAAAAAGTTGCTAAATGGTGGGCTTGACAGCGATTCGGCAGAGTTTCTTGTGCCGAAAGAGTGTTTCATTTCAGGTCAGAATGTTCGCATTGGCGGCACTACTGATTTGGGTGGAGTTGGGTATATTGAATCTATTCTTGAGAATGCTGAAAAGTTTCACGTATTAAATTCAGGTGGAGAAAACATAACCATTGGCTTTGCTTCAGATGCAGAAGAAGGATGGATAGTGAAATTTAATTGGAGCAGTACAGGCAATCACGGGATATTTTTATTCGACATAATCAATGAAACGTGGTATGACTTACTACTTGAAGCCGATGTAACGGGGGGGTTAAACTTTGAAAAGAACCAATTAATCCATAGTGCAAGAATAGAAAATGGGAATGTATATTGGTGCAATGCAGAACAAAACCAACCAAGAAGATTCAACATACGTGCAGCAGCAAATCTATATGCACCAGGGACTTTCGATGATGTTGATGCTTACACAACGCCAATATCACAAGATGTAATTTATTGGATACGCAGACAACCGGGATTGCCGCCAATAATGACCAAGATGATAGCAAGCCCCGTTATCAACAACTTCATTAAAGATGAAGGGTTTTGGGCTTCATTCAGATATATTTATAGAGACTATGAAATATCTACGCTATCGGAACTTTCTGAACTTGCTAACTATAATGCCCCCGATGATGAGTTTAATGCACTTAATATAGAGATTCCAGTTGGCGAATATATCGAGCAAGACGTATTGCAGGTTGACTTAGTAATTAAGTATGCAAGTACGGGAAAATCTTTCGTAATTCGTTCATGGAATAAAAATGTTGCGTTAGATTTAGCAGCTATCAATAATCATAATAGCGGGGCAGAACTTTTATATTTCGATTACTACAATGATTTCATAGGCACAGCACTTGATGATGCTTATTCAGTAAAACCTTATGATAGCTTACCAATCTACGCACAAACAATAGAGATAGCAAGGAACAGGTCATTCATGCTTAACTATACTCTTGGCTATGATACTCCGGTAGCACCAACTTCATTAGATGCTGTTTTTGTAACGCAAACAGAAGGAGAAACAGTAACGGGAACTTGGTGGGAGATGCAATGGAGGCCAAGCCCTTTTGGTAGCCCAGATACTTATTACGTTTTATATCTTGAAAATATCGGGGCGTATAGTGGTTACTATGGGTATCTACCATTTCCTGGCCCTGTTGGAACGGTATCTACGCCACCAATATTACCAATCATTGCAGATTACCCAACGGAATTAGCACTTGCGGGTTATACAGCTAATGACATTCTTCTTTATTTTTCATTAGACCTTTCGGGGTATGTAAACTTTATCCCAACATCATCAACGGCAAGCATTACTAATTCCCCCGAAACGGTAACGTTGGTTGGTGCGAATGTTTTCAAAAGTGATGCGCCATATCAAATAGCACTTCAATTCAGGGACTTTGCCGGAAGAAAATGCGGTGCTATAACTAATTCTGGAATGATATTTACAACTCCCGATAGGGCGTATGATACCATTGCATTTACTACTGCATTGACTTGGACGTTAAGTAATTCAAATAAACTTGCAGAGATACCAGATTGGGCTTTCTACTATGATATTTTAATAAGTAAATGTTTGCGTACAAGATTCTTTTTGGAAGCAAGGGCTAAGAATATAACATACGTAGTAAAAGATATTGATGGAGAATATGAGTTCAATACAAATGCCTATGCCGATGACCTTAATGGCGTAGCCATTGATATTACCCTATTGAATGGGTATGGGATGGGGTACGTTTGGGCAGAAGGGGATGTAATAAAAATTTACAAAGATGGCGATGCAACCGTTTATACCTTATCATTACTTGGGCAAGAAGGTAATTGGGTAATTGCGGAACTAAAAGATTTAGGCACTATTGGCAATACAGCATCACCATATTTAACGGGGTTGTTTGAAATCTATACACCATTCAGACGTTCATCAAATGAGCCGTATTATGGGGTTGCGCAATCGTATAAAATTACAGACCCCGCAACAGACGACAGAGAGTATTCAGTATTAACGGGTAGCATTGGGGGTGATGTTACATTGCTAAGTCGTGGCGATGGTAGCGCAAGTTACTTTACTGAAAATATGTCTCCCAATGATAAATACCCTTACCAATGGAATACAGATTCAGGGAGGCCAAACTTCATTGATACAATAGGTCAAGAAACAAAAACCAATGACATAGCATATAGCGATAGGTTGATTGCCGGAACAAGAACAAATGGTTTATCTACATTTGAAGCATTGAATACAAAGGACGTTCCGATTGAATGTGGCGATGGAATGAAGTTGCAAGTAGCCGATAAGATAACAGAGCAAGGAAATATTATGCTTGCGATATGTGCAAATGAAACTGTTTCTTTGTACCTTAGTGAAGCGCAATTATTGGGTTCAACCGGCAATGCGTTTTTAGCGCAAGCGTCAGATGTAATTGGAACGGTCAATGTGCTGAAAGGCTCTTACGGGACACTAAATCCCGAAAGCGTTGTCTTATCAAGTGGACGGGTATTCTTCTACTCCCTTATTCGTGGATGCTTTGTTTCTTATTCCAACAATGGGTTATTCCCGATTAGTGATTATGGGTTGAAAAGAGTTTCGCATTTATTTTCACAAGCGTATGCTGGATTAAGCCAAGAAGAAATTGAAGAAATGGGAAGTAGGCCATTCGTATTTGGTGGAGTTGACCCTTACCACAATGAAGTTTATTGGTCAATACCAACGACTACATTAACCCCACCAAAGGGTTACTTGGAAGATTATGTTTCACCCGAACCGCTTGTTATTTACCCCTATGACATTTACGATGGGTTGGGTAAAGTTTTGGTGTTTAAAATGAATGAAGATAGATGGGCAACACCTCATTCATACGAAACAGAATACTTTGTTGACATAAGAGATTTCCTATACAGCGCAAAGGACGGTTCGCTTTTCAAGCATAATAATGACAATGGAACGGATGACACTTATAGCCGTTGGTACGGTTCGCAAGTAAACCCCGCTATTGGATTTATAATCAACGAAGAACCCAATATTGAAAAACAATATTTAACTTTGAGCGTTGAGGGCAACGGCTTTGAGCCTTCATGGGTGCATCACAGAACAGAACTTCCAAATGTCCAATCAACGGATTGTGAAGAATGGGAAAACAGATCGGGTGTCCTATATGAAGCTAACGGAATATTAAGAGATAGATTAAGCCCTAACGTATCGGGTACATTTGATGAGAAGTTATTTACGGGAGATAAAATGTTAGGCCAATGGATGAAAGTATATGTAGAGTTTGAAACAAGAGAGTTAATACAAATTAGATTTTTTAATGTAGGCGCAGTTGTTTATAACGGCCAAAAAACATAAATCCTTACCTATGATATTCGGAGCAATTAATAGCCTAATACAAGGCAAGAAACAAAAGAAAATGGCAAAGGGAATCAACCCAATTCAAGCCAACTACGAAACAAGTGAGCCAATTCAAGACTTATACAATGAAGGCAGAAACCTTTATCAAGGACGTACAGCCGGAGCAAACGCATTGGAGCAAAACCTATTGACCAACCAAGCAAATGCAATGGGCAATGTCAATAGAAATGCAACAAGTGGTAGCCAAGCATTAGCAGTAGCGGCGGGGCTTCAAGGCCAAACCAATCAAGGCTTCCAAGACTTGCAATTAAACGAAGCCCAAGACAAGCAAAACAGATTTGGCGTAATGTCCAATGTATCCCAACTTTTAGCGCAAGAAGGAGATAAAGTTTACCAAGATAAACTAAGGAAGTACTACGACGACCTTAATTACAAACGTGGGTTGGAAGGTGCGGCAATGCAAAACAATGCTAACTTTTGGGGTGGATTGGATAATGCGATAGGTGCAGGGGTTTCATTGCTTTCGCCCGGCGGTTTATTGTCAGGTAGGAAATCACCAACAGGAGGGCAGCAAATGGGCAATACTATCGGAGGTACGCCAATGTACGGGGCTAACCCCAATTTATCTTATTTTAAACCTAACGGGTAATGGCATACGGAGTAGAGCAACAAATAGGAATAGGCCAAGCGCAAGTTCTCCCACAAGGGGCGAACCCTATGGCTCTTGTCCAACAATTAAATCGTCAAAAAGCATACAAAGACGAAACAGATAGGTATAACCAACAAGTAGCAAAGCAAGAAGAAAAAGACTTGTATGGTATAGTTGGAGATGCTTTAAACCTAAGAGATTTCAACCCCGTTATTCATGAGCAAGTTAGAAAGGGTAAAACTGATTTAGCTAAAAAATTAATGACAGAAAAGCCATCATTAGCAGAGGCTCACATGATGGCACAAAACTATGCACAAGAACTTGGAATAGTAAGCGATCAATTCAATCAAGTAGATAAATATATTGCCGATTCTAAGAAAGAATACGATGGGGATAAGGCTATAAATTTAGGGAACATTGAGGCATTAACGAGAAAAAAAGTTATAGATCAATATAAGGCAACTGGAAAGGTTGACACATCTATCAATCCGTTTGACGAAGTGATGATGGAAAATTCAGAGTTATCTTTAACGGGGAAAGGGAATCATTTAGATATTGATTTTAAAAACGTCTTAAAGCAAACTCCAAAAGGAGGGTATAAAAGAGTAAACAAAAATAGGGGATACGATGAAATGGATTGGGACGTAGAAACTTACCCAGATTACTACGATTTCAAACCGGGGGATGAGGGTAATGCTCCAACTATATCAACGAAATCAGAAGCATCGGGTCTAAAGGATGATGCGGGTAATGATATACCAATGTTATCTGAAAGTGCAATGGATTTGGTAACAGCTAAAACTTCCAATAAGCTAAAATTATTTAATAGGGTTAAAGAAAAATATCCAGACATTGATTTAAAAAGCGGCGAAGCTGAAAAATTAATGAGAATAGAAGCGTATAAAGATGTTAATGAAAAGATACCACTAATAAGTTCTAAGCCAAAGACAGCAGCTAATCCGGTAATGTCTCACTCTTTTAACTTTGGTAGTGGATTTGGACAACAAGGTGGTGCTGGCCAAACAAAAGGAAACGCATTCGATGATTTTCCAAACGAAGATCACGGAACGTTTAAGATTCAAGATGGTACGTTTTTCGAAGCTGACGGTTCGCTTAAACAAGGTAAATTATTTATTAAAGGGGATAGGATACCATCAACTATTAAAACTGCCTTGAATGCAGGGGGGATTGACCCTAAATTATTAATTAGCGGTGTTGATGCGATTCTTAAAGATGGTAAGATAGTAAGCATGAGCAATAAGCCAATAGGGGTAGTTACAAGGCAAGCGATGGAAGGAGTATTCCAGCCAAAAGCAGATACAGAGCCATTGAAAGGTGAGAAGTTGCAGTTTGCGCCGAATCAGCAGCCTAAAGGCGGTAGCTACTCAAATCAACAACCCGCTACATATAAAGGGAAGAAAATAAACGTCGGTGTTAAAAACGGCAAATGGTATAATACAGCAACCGGAGAAGAAATTAAATAAATGACAACAGAGACATACGATAACAAACAGCCGCCACTACCTTCAGGGTTACAACTTGGCGGTGAAGATGAGTTGCCACCTATGCCATCGGGGCTTACTTTAGGTGAAAAAAAAAATCTTGGTGGCAACGTATCTTCCCCTACATCATCACAATCTCCATCAAGCGTAGGGAGTGAAACGCCTTTTTATGATACTTCTCAATATTTTGAAAAGCCTAAAGGCCCGTTTCGTAAAAGAGAAACACACCCCGACACCCCAAAGCCAAAAGAAGATAAAGGCGTATTTGGCTATAGAACTTTATTCCAAGACCCCGAAGCTGAAAAGAATAAATTCATAAAGCCACTCCCACCAAAGACAATAGAAAGTGGGGTTAAGCAAGATAAAAAGGTAGATACCGGAGTTACTGGTTATATATTCAATACCATTGTGGATGGTGTTGCAGACTTAGTTTCAGGACTTCCAGAGGCTACAAATGCGGTATTGGATGCCGGATACGACTTGATAGATAAAGCGGCTGGGACTCCTGGTTTATCAAAAAGGTTAGCAAAGCAAGGGGGCCCGCTTGCGCCAATTCGTGCCCCTGAAGGAGAGGATATAAGAGAGGGGATGAAAAGTACATTCGGTGTAAATACAGAATATAAGCCAGAAGCATTTGACGTTACAAATGGTATTCAAGCATCAGATATTAAAACATTAGCAGTCGAAGCCCCAAGACAATTGCTTGATATGGCTTATGGTGCAGCAACGGGGGGTGGTTCTTTCTTTTTACAATCAATAAGTCAAAATGCAAAAGAACTTAACGAAAATCCTAACGCTAAAAACTTATCATCAACTGAAAGGTTGACGTATTTATATACTCAAGGTGCGGTACAGGCTGCACTTGAAAAGTTCTCTCTTGATAAAATATTAAAATCCACAGGTCTTTCGCAAAAGGTAAAGCAGAAAATATCCAACGAAATAACGCAAGAATTTATAAAGAAAGGCAAAAAAGTAACGGCAAAAGAGATAGAGGAAGCTGCATTTAAAAAGGCATCTTCATTTGCAAGTAAAGCTAAAAATGTAGGGGCAAAGGCCGCAACTTCATTTGGCGTGGAAGCCGGTACTGAAGCAGCGCAGCAGGGGGCTTCAGATGCCATGAAGTTGATGGTAGGGAGTAAGGTATTTGATACAGAAGATATAACTACAAACTTTGTAAAAAATGTAGTCAATGCAGGTGTTCAAGGAGGTGTATTCGGCGGTGTATTAGGTGGGGGCGTAGGCGCATTATCAAACACTAACAAGGCAATTAGGAATGAAATATCTAAAGTTCAAACACCAGAGGACGTACAAAAAATACAATCAGATATTGCAACGCAAGTTGAATTGGGTAATATCACTCAAGAGGAAGCGGAAGCCGCCAATATCACAGCCCAACAGTATGCAGAAATAGCATCTACAATACCACAAGAAATAAATGCAGAAAAGAAGTACGCATTGATTGGTGGAATAGAACAAAGGGAGCAACTTAAAAAAGAAATTGAGAATGTCAATTCAGAAATGGGTTATCTTGACCCTGCATTCCATGAAGAACCAAAAGCAAGAATAGGATTACTTAATGCCAAACTTGAGCAAACAAATGATTACATAGATGGGCTTGTTGCTGATAAAAAAGTAACGTACAAAAAAGATGGGGATGCTTTTTTCAAGACAATGCCAAATGGAGAAGTTCGCCCAATATCAAAAGAGCATTACGATTTAGGTGTTGCAATACGTGAAGAAGAAGCTGCCAAAAATAAGAAACCCGAAATAAAACCCGAAGATAGAAAGTCATTCACTTTTACCCATGATGAAGATGTGCCAACGGAATTAGAAAACGTTAAGCCGGTTTACACTCAAGAAGTAGAAACAGAAGATGGGCCAAAAGTAGAAGTAACATATACGGGGGAGCAATTAATAAAAGCGGGGTTGGCTGAAAAAGAAGTAAGCCCCGAAGAAATGATAGTTGAGGAAGCTAAGAAAGGCACGTTAGGGTTTTATAACCAAATGGTGAAAGACAATCCAGATACCGCCAAAGATGTTCTACTGGACTATGCAAAGCAGAAGTACGGAGTATTAGGAGATGGTTCAGTAGATAAAAATGGCGGCGCACCAATAACCAATAAAGAGGCAGATGCAGCAGCTACCAAAGCATATCCAGACAAACAATCTACTGTAGATGCCGTTAAAGCACAATTAGCCACTCAAGAGCAACCTGTTACCCAAGAAACACAGGCATCAGAAGGGGCGGCAGGTAATGTCGTTCCTTCTTTAAAAGGGAAAGAAAAAATAAATGAGCATATTAGCCAATTAACTGAAGATAATTATTTACTTACCCATGTGACTACCGAGGAAAATGCAAGAAATATTACCGAAGGAGGTATGTCTGTTGGGATAGGTACTGGGATATCAAGTACACTAACATCAGCAGGGGCGCAAACTGCAAGTAACCAAATAGAGAGATTGATTAATGGGGAAGTTGTTCATAGAGATGCAAATAATAATAGTGTAGCAGTTATAGCTGTCCCTAAAGCAGAGTTGGATAAAATGGAGGGTAAGTCAATTGCAGATAAATTTGAGAATTGGCTTATAGAAAATGGGCATTTGAATGAAGATAAATCTAAGATGGTTATCCCAAAAGAATTTCATGCTGGATATTTAAGCGGGGATACATTTGTTCAAAATAAACCAAAGGAAGTAGCCGCACAACCAACCCAAACATCATCCAATGTCGTTCCTTCTTTGAAAGATGTGGAAAGTACAACTAAAGCAGTTCGGGATGCAGTTCGGGATGATTATACGGTAATGTACGGCTTGAATAATTTGCCACATGAAGTGAGTATTAGTGAAATAGATAAAAAATCAAAGACTAATTCACAAACAATAGATGAAGCGGTAGAAAACATAAAAAATGGTAAAACATCAAAAAGTGGCGAAACTACCCCTTTACTTGTTGCTAATAATGACGGGACTTATTCTATTTCAGATGGGTTTCACAGAATAGCGCAAGCAATTACCGATGGGAAGGATAAAATATCAGCGAAAGTTGTTTATGAAAATGAATTACAGGTATCAAAAGCCTACCATAAAGCAAAAAAAGATGGTAGCAATCCAGAACTTGTAAAAGCTGTTGAAGAATTATTAGGCCAAAAACCAACCCCACAAACCAAAGATGGGGGAGAGAAGGTTGAAAAAACAGCAGAAACAACGCAACTAACTGAAAATGAAGCAGGAGAAGGAGTACCCCCAACTACCACACCACCCGTTGCAGAAGGTACAGAGAACGAAGATAAAAGCAACAAAGCATTAGCCACAAGGCTTGTAAACGCCAAGAATGTACCGGAAGCAGCCAAAGAAGGCATAAGAGCCGTTGGTTTAACCTATGAGCCACAGAGCCAACAAGAGGCAGAAGAAATGGCAGATGCCATCATTGACTACTTAGGTATTGATGAAGCGGTATTGAGAGCAAGGGCGCAAGAGTTTGGTGGTGATGTGAATACATTGGTGCAAACGCAAGCCCTTAACCAACTTGCTGAAATGTCAGACAAGGCTACCAACCCACAAGATAAATTACTATTTGATAAACAATTTGCTGAAGTAGGCATACAACTTGATGAATGGTTAAGAAAGCAAGGTAGGGGAATAGCAGCATTGAACTTCTTTTATAAGAAGTCTCCTTTGGGTATGCAGATGATTGAAAATGCAACCAGGAAGAAAGACTTCGATCAATGGTCAAAGCCAAAAGATAAGTCATGGAAAGAGTTCTTTGATGAAATGATGAAAGATCCGGAGTTTGAAACTTTGGTAAAAGAGGAAGTGAAAAAAGAACGTGCCGACGAAAGAAAAGAAAAGAAAGATAAAGTACACAAAGCCATTGATGATGCAGCTAAGAAATGGGCTGACAAGTTAAAGCCGAAGCATGGCGGGGCTGACGATGCAAGCAAGGCCGGTTTAGGAGTTGATGAAATAATGAAGGCCGTTTCAGCTACCATGAAAGCAGCTTATGATGCAGGGGAAGCTGTTGCAAAGGTAGTTCAAGATGCCATTGATTATATTTCAGCACAATTAGGCCACGATACATGGGGTACAGATGAATTTAGAAAAGAGTGGGAGGATAAACTGAAAGATAAGGTCGCCAAAAAGAAATTAACCGATGAAGAAATAAAAGCCAAAGTACTTGATAGGTTCAGAAAGAAATTAAAAGGGTTAAGTGATGACCAAAAAGATGAAGTAGTAAGAAGGGCGTTTAAAGAAATTGTTGAGAACGGTGGCTTGGATTACGAGGACTTTAGAAAGATAATTTCCGATGTAACGGGTCGTGGGCCAATGACAGATGCCGAAGCTGCTAAGTTAAAAGAACTTGTTAAGACAATGAACTCCGTTGAAGATGCAGCGACAAAAGCCCGTACCGATAGAAATGAAAAATCACTAAGCGATTATAAAAGAAAGCAACTTGAAGCGGGTAGGGCATCAAAGGAATTAAGTTTAATGCTATACAATAAGCCAAACGTATTAAAGAGGCTTACTTCTATAATGCAGTTAAATACGTTAGGTATCCCCGCATTGGTGAACAATCCTATTTATAACATTTGGAATCAAACTACATTGCGTTTCCCAATAGGAGTATTCAATAGTTTGGTTGATGGAACTATTTCAGCTATTGCAAAATCAATGGGTAAGAAATATACATCAGAAACAAATGTAGTAATAGCGCAAAAAGAGTTCTTTAAGAAATTAGGATTAGGTTTTAAAGAAGCCGGTACGCAATTCTTTACAGGGTTGGATAGGCAAGATTATACTCAAAAAGAACTACAAGGACAACAAATAAGGCCGTTAAGTTCATTGATGGACCTATGGAGTAAGAGCAGAAGAAAGCAATTAACGAAGGCGCAAATTGCAGACAAAGCTATTCAAGCAAGCCCTCAAGGGTGGATAGCAGAAGGTATTGCCCGTGTGCTTAACTTAGGTGATAAGCCACAACGTTTCGCAGCCGAAGGAGCGCAAGCGGCAGCATTTTCAAAAGCATTAGGCATATCAGATATTGACTATAAACTATTCATTGAGTTCCCAAGAGAGGAAGCGTATAGACAATATAAAGCAAAAGGGTTAAGTGATGCAGATGCAGGTAAGAAAGCTGATTACGTAAGAGATACCATTGTAAAGGAAGGGCAGCGTTCAACATTCCAGCAAGACAACTTCCTTAATGATTTATTGAATAAGATATTTGGCGGCGAGCAAAGTGGTGCAGGCAGTTTAGCGAAAGCAGTCGCCATTTCTCCGTATATAAAAATACCTTCCAATGCTTTTTGGTCTTACTTTAATTTAGTAAATCCAGAGGTAGCTATTTTACAATCTGTTTATTACGGCACTAAAGCAGTAGCAAGACAAAAAGACCCCAATGTAAAATTCCCATTCGATAAGGATAAGTCAACAGCAGCTAAAGATTATCACGAAGCAAGATATTGGTTAGCCCATGCTGCCGTAGGTATTGCAATGCGTTCCGTTATAACGGGGATGGTTCTTGCCGGTGTATTCAGATCAAGTAATGATGACGATGAAACTAAAAAAGAAAGAGAAGGCGAGAAAAACTACGAGGCGCAAGGCGGCGTAAATGCTAATAAACTTGCAGCATGGCTAAGAGGTGGCGACCCAAGTAAAGTTAAGGGCGGTCTTGTTATAGGCAACCGTTGGTTCGGCCATTGGGGTAGTGTTGGGAATACAATCGCTAAGAGGTATGAAGAAATGACACCCGAACAAAAAGAAGCCGGAGATACATATTGGAATATGATTGGTGGTAACTTACAGCTTTCAAGTTTGGAAGAATTGCAGCAAGGGGTGTTTAGTAATTCATCATCTATGATGACAGCGTTAGAAAATCCTTCATACGGAATGAAACGTTGGGGATTGAGTACAATCGGTATGTTCACCAACATACTTCATCCGGCAGCAGCAGCACAATTATCAAGGGCTGAAATACCATACGTTTCTCAAACTAAAGCAGATACATTCGGTCAAGAGTTAAAGAATAGTATGTTGCAACGTTCAAGTTGGTTGAGAAAAGCAACAGGCCAATACCCGCCATCCAAAGTAAGTATTTGGGGCGAAAAAATAGACAGAACAAAAGACAACTTTGCACAAAGATTATTCGGGTGGAATAACGTAGATAAGGATGCTTTTGCAAGACCAATTTACGATGATGTAGTAAGAACAAATGACATTGGATACTTCCCTCCAAGTGTTAAGCCTGAAATAGAAAAGATGAAGTTAAACGTAGAGCAAGCATCAAAACTTGAAACATATATAGGGCAAGCAAGGAAAGGGTATATAGCACCATTCATTAATGACCAAGCAACCATTGATGGATTTGATGTTAAGTACAGCCAACTAACAGACCCAGATAAAAAGTATGTTCTTCAATACTTATATGGGTTGGCTAAAGACGATGGTGAAGAAAGATTCTTAACTGAATTCCCAGCAATGAAAAAAGAGGAAGTTGATAGGGACTATGATAAAGAAGTACAAAAAGAAGTTTTCAAACTACTTCAAAAATATAAATAAATGAACTTCGGAGAATTATTAACGGCAAGTCAAATGGATGGGGGTATTGACGACCCAAAAAAGAAAAAAGTACCTACAAAGGCAGAGGAAATGAAAGTACTCTACAAAAAACCATTTAAGTATGACAACAAGCCAGCGCATGAACTTACAAGAACCGTAGCTGAAAAGATGGGGGTTGACCCGTCTATGCTTTTCTCATCAGCTTTCCAGGAGGGGCTTAATCAATACCTTTCCAATCCAGATGCAGTAGAAAAGACAATGCAAAAAGAAGGTTGGTATAATAAAGATTATCCTGTAAGTGGTTATGAAACTTATGGGTTGGATACATTTGGGAGTAGGTTTGATGAGTTTGTGCAGAAGGGGTATCTACCACCAGAGTTTAAAGACCAATTCAATATCGTTCATGCAACGAATGACCACATGAAAGGAGTTGTTGACCCAATAACAAAGAAGGCTGTCATAGACCCAAAAACAGGGAAGCAAAAAATGATTGACGACCCGCAGCCAATTGTAACGGCAGATTTTAAAACCAATGAAGCTGCATTGATGGCGAAGGCTGCATTTATAAAAGCGGAGCAAGAATCGGTAAAAAATTATGCAAAACAAAAAGGGGTAGAACTAAGCCCAGACGAGATTAACTATTTTACTCTTGCATCCTATAATTCTGGATTTAGACCGAAAGGTGCGCAAGGAATGATGGACGAATATCTTACAACTAAAGACAAACAGGGGTATCTTAAAAAAGGTTCAGCTAATCGTGGTTGGCAGAACATACATCAAAATGTAGCACCAAGACTTGAAACAATGAAAGTCGTTAATCAGTTGTATGCACAAAACCCATTAGGAGTTCCAGCCCCGCCACCAACACCAATTCAACAACCAATTATACAGTAATGGACTATAAAGAAAAATGTGAAGAATACGAAGCGATATTAGGCATCGGCGGAAAGGATATAGCAAAGAGAGCATTCCTTTCATTGTGCAGAGTAGTTAATCAGCAGGTAGCAAGATTAGATAAATTCGTTTTAGATAAGGAGATAGGCGTAAATCCAAAAGACGACAAGATATATGATAGGACTATGGCTATTGCAGATGGTATGCCAAAGATGATTAAAGATATTAACGCCTTAAAATTGGAACTAAAAATAACCAAGAAAGAAGAAGAAGAAACATTCATTGATGGTATTGCAGAAAAAAGAAATTAATATGTGGAACAGAATTGAGTACAATCGTGGTGAGCAGGTCGGGAATGTAATATTTCTATACGATGTTAAAGGTATGATTAAGGAGCGGCAGGCTATGTTTTCATGCATTTGCGGTAAAAACTTCGTATCCTATATTAGTAAAATTAAGCGGTTTGAAACACAAAGTTGTGGGTGTTTACAAAAAAGGGTAACCAGCGAAACAAATTCAAGGCATAGATTAAAAGGCCACAAGCTATACGGGGTATGGTCGGCTATGAAACGTAGGTGTAATAACAAGAATACTACCCAGTATAAGGACTACGGCGGGAAGGGAGTAGTAGTGTGTGATGAATGGAAAGAGTTTATGCCATTCTTTAGATGGGCTATTGAGAACGGATGGGAGGAGGGGTTGCAGCTTGATAAGGACACTAAGGGCGGCGGCATGATTTATAGTCCAAGCACATGCTGTTTTGTTACCCCAAAGGCTAATTCAAATAAGAGAGCAACAAGTAGACATATAGAATATAATGGTGAAACTAAAACAGTATCGGAGTGGGCTGACCATTTTCAAATATCTTTAAAAAATTTATACCAAAGATTATCAAGAGGTTGGGACTTTGAAAAATGCGTAAACAATGGGTGATGTACTAAATATATATGGGACTAAAATTACTTTGCCAGATGTCCCTTCTACCGGAATTGAGGATTGGGGGACATCTAACCCAAAAGAGCAATATTGGAGAAGAAAGGAAGTCCCAGATGGATTATTTGATGAAGTTAGTTTCGATGCAGAGGGCGGGGCAAAATTAAACCCAGAGCAAAAGGCGTATGCAAAGACTGAAGTAGACCGTTGTAAAAAAGGGTTTTGGTTTTATGCTAACGGCAGGCCAACTTACATTACTGGGAGAAATTATTTCTATCTTCAATGGTGGCGGCTAGAAGATGACATTCACCCAGATTACCGGGGAGCCGATAGGAGATACTTTTTGTTTTTAAATTATTGGCATAGTGTGTTATGGTGTTTAGGTGTTGGTCGTGGCAAGAAAAGACGGGAGGGCGCAAGTTCTCAATCATGCTCCAATCTAATCTATGAGTGTATATTTTTTACCAATTCAAATTGCGGGCTTGTAAGTAAAACATTAATAGATAGCAGAGATACATTCACAGATATGGTTGCTTTCGGGTACAACCAATTGCCCGTTTTCTTAAAGCCAAAGCAGTTAAATAAACCAGATAGCGTAAGTGAATTAGTGTTTGATGTTAAGCCGGAGAAAGGTGTTGTAAAGAATACAAAGGGGCATCGCTCCAAAGTAAACTTTCGTGCGCCGGTTGAAAACGCCTATGATAGAGGTCGTATGAGTTGGGTGTTAGGTGATGAAGGGGGTAAGTGGCCTAATGAAGTAAAGTTCTCAAAGTTTATTTCTAAGGTATCAAAGACGATGGTGAAGGGTGCTAAGAGAGTTGGCTTTATGGAATGTCCAAGTACCGTAAATGAACTTACAAAAGGTGGCGGGATAGAGTATAAAAAGTTTTGGGAAGGGTCAGATCAATTCGCTCATTCAGGTAAAAAAACTCCATTAAGATTTGTAACGTATTTCACAGCAGCGTATGACAACTACGAAGGTTTCATTGACAAGTACGGCGAGAGTGTTATAGATGCTCCCGACCAAGAAACATACGATTATCTTGTTGCCAAGTGGGTAGTTAAAGACCCAATAACCGGAGAGACAGTAAGTGAAATAGATGAGAACGATATAAAGCTAGGGGCAAGAGCATACATATTCAAACGTAGGGAAGGGTTGGAAGGTGAGTTGTTGGAGGAAGAAATAAGGCAGAACCCAACGACAGTAAAAGAAATGTTTGAAGCAGCCAATTCGGGTTGCTTATTCAATTCATACAAACTAAACCAAAGGAAAGACTTACTTAAACTTCATGCTAAAGATTTATTAGAGAGGGGTAATTTCATTTGGAAAGGTGGGTTAAGAGATTCAGAAGTTGAGTGGTTTGCAGACCCAAATGGGAGATGGCAAGTGGTTAAGGAGTTCATGGATAAATTCAAAAAACCTTACCTAAAGTTTGTAAATGGGGTTGATAAAACATTCTGCGATGCCAATAATACAGAGAAAAGAGGCGGTTGGTATCTACCAAAGAACGATTATAGATTTGGTGGTGCTGTTGACCCCTATGACCACGATACAGTAGATGATAATAGACGCTCTCAAGCAGGTAGCATCATAAAACAAAAAACCAATACCAATGACTTTGATGATAAATTCAATTGGTGTGATATATGCAAGTACATAGCACGACCATTGACAGCAGAGTTGATGTATGAGGATATGATTATGCAACATTTCTTTTTCGGGTGTAAGATGTTGCCGGAAACGCAAAAGCCGGGGATTATGAGGTATTTTAGGAATAGAGGCTACGCTTCATTTTTAATGATATTGCCGGGATATGCAGAACCAGGTATACCATCAACTCCCGAAAACAAACAAATAGGATGCGAGTTCACAGAGTACGATGTAGAAACAAGAATAGATAAGTACTACTTCATTGATGTTATTGATGATTTATTAAACTTAGATATTAAGAAAACACAGAAGTATGACTTAGGCATGGCAAAGCTATGGACAGAGGTAGCTTGCATGAATAAAATGTATGAGAGAAAACCAAAAGATAACGTGGTGGATATAGAAACAATTTACAAGCATTATAAAATCAAATCCGCATAATGACAAACCAATATCAAAACGTACCATTCCCAAAACACAACATCAATCCAGATGACAAGGATGATAAATGGTTACTACAATTTGCCAAAGCAGCATGGGGCGAATGCTATGGCTATAACATATTCTACCATGCAAGGGAGTATTATGCAGAACTAAGAGACTATGCTTATGGGAGGCAGACAATAGATAGGTACAAGCCAGCAATGGGGATTGACCAAGCAGCAGATACAAGTATGTGGAATGTTACTTGGGGTGTTCGCCCGGTGCTTAGTAAGTACATGGATATTATCACCACCATAATGATGAACGTTGGTAGGAAAGCAATAGCCACACCAATAGACGCTCTTGCCAAAGACAGAGCCGACCAATACTTTGCAGAAGCAAGGGCTAAGATATTAATGAGAGATGCTTTGATGCAGGTTAATCCAGAATTAGCGCAAAGCCCTTACTTGAAACCAGAACCAGGAGAGCCGGAGAACATGGAAGAACTTGAAATGCAGATGAACTACGGGTTCAAGTTTAATATGGCAATGGAAGCAGAGCAAGGAATTGAGTTGGTGCAGTATCAAAATAACCTCCCACAAAAAAGGTCACAAGTGGTTAAAGACTTAGTGCATCTTGGCGTTGGTGGTTACAAAGATTGGATTGACGAAAATGGGAAAGCAAAATTCAGAGATTGCGACCCATCAGCCGTTATTATGAGTTATTGCAGAAAGGCGGACTTTAGCGATAAGTTATATGTAGGTGAAGTTATCGAGCCAAGCCTTGCAGAACTTACACAGTATTTTGATGAAACTCAAATGGAGATAATCAAAAACAACATGAAGAACATTCAGGTATTGGATGACCACAATTACAGCACAAAGAGTGAAAAGCTAAAAGCAAATGTGTTGGATTTGGAAATTCTTACATGGAATGATTTGGTGTATAGCCGAATGAAGAATGAACATGGGAATGAAGAATACAAGAGGCGTTCACATGAAAATATATCCAACCCAAAAAGAAGTGAAGAACTTTCAAACATCTACGATGAAGAAAACGGTTCGTATAAAAAGAAGTATTTCTCAAAGAAAGTAGAGTGTTGGTATAAAATAAAATGGGTAGTAGGCACTGACCTATTCTATGATTGCGGTAAAGTTGACAAGCAAAAGAGGCCAAAGAATGCGTTGCAAACTTCCGAATCAAGCTATCACTTCCAAGCTGTGAATTTCAGAAACATGACAGCGCAAGGAATGGTGGAAAGAATGAAAGATATAGCCGACGAATACCAATTGACCATTTATAAGATACAAGACTTTAAAAACAAGTGGTTGCCATACATTATGGAAATAGACTTGGATGCACTTGAAGCGGTGGCCTATGGTAAAGGCGGAGTTGTATGGACACCGGAAAAGATAA
>Ga0137457_1000047_pt1 | contig 31949 bp, 25 predicted proteins | sample EasRivERMGT630_2_FD_102321 | JGI IMG/M metagenome (GOLD analysis project Ga0137457, IMG submission 102321) | Soil microbial communities from meander-bound floodplain in the East River, Colorado, USA - East River MetaG ERMGT630_2 | ecosystem: Environmental > Terrestrial > Soil > Floodplain ...
AGGAGGGCGGCGGGCACTGAAGTGCTTTCGAAACACGTCCCAAAAGAGAATGGTCTGGAAAATCGGGCGCCTTGCAGCCCGGGAAGCATCCAGGCGCTCGCCGAGGAGTTGCCCCGCAATCCTTGCGCAGGTTCCAACGGTAATCCCGGATTTCACGAACGACGCAGCCGCGCGAATGCTCTCGCCGGCGCCGGGAAGGGCGCTGCTTACGACGCGGCCGTTCATGCGAACCTGCGACAGGTTGAACGCCTGCAGCGGATCGAGATAGGACGGATAGCAACGCTCGTCGTGCGCGAACGTATCCGGAACATAGAAGCCGTTTTCGCCGGGATCGATCGGAGGCCAGCTCTGCATCGAGCCGCAGATCGCAATGGATCCTCCCTGTTCGCGTATTTCCTGCCAGACAGGCTTTCCCCTGAAGGTCGCGGGGTCCTGGCCGAGGTTCTTGATGCCGTGCCGTTCGTTATTCATGCCGCGATGCAAGGTCGGCCAGGTGACCCAGGGAGAAAGTTCCCCGGTGTCCACCGCAACCGTGGTGAATTGATGCGCCTGTTTCAGGAAACGACTGATGTTCGGGAACCTGTGTTGATCGCCGTAGCGATCGATAAGGCGCCACGGAATTTCGTTGATTTCCAGCAGGAGTATCGGCGTCATGGGAGGGCGGCCATCACCGGGAATTTTCGTTCTCGAGCCATGCCTGGAACATCAGCACGTCCCACAAGTAATACTGCCAGTTGCGCCGGCCGGACAGATGTTCCTTCCATTTCTGCTGAATGGGCGTCGGATTGAAGAAACCTTCCCGCAGTAGTCGGGCCGGATCGAGCAGGCTCTCCGCCCACTTCTTCAACGGATCCCTCAGCCATGAATCGATGGGTACGCCGAAGCCCATCTTCGGCCGCTCGATCAAGTTCCTGGGTACATGACGGTAGAGGACTTGCCGGAGCAACCACTTGGTTACCCCGCCGCGCACCTTGAACTGAAGGGGCAGCCGCCAGGCGAACTCCACCAGTCTGTGATCCAGAAAGGGAACCCTCGTTTCCAACGACACCCCCATCGCCGCCCGGTCGACCTTGACCAGAATATCATCGGGCAAATAGGAAACCGTATCAAAGTACATCATGCGGTGCTCGAAATCACCCACGTCGGCCCATGCTTGCGTATCCGTCAGCACCGTCGGCGGCTCTTTGGCGCCGGGTACCAGATCGGCAGGATGCTTCCAGTGAGACACCAGGCCCCAGTAGATCTCTTCAGGCGTCCGCACGGCGAGTACCTCGGCCAGTTTGTGCAGCTTTAGCCCGGCATCGCTGTAACGCAGCCCTGGGGGCACGAGGCACCGGAGCCGGTCGAACGCGGTGTCCCACGCGGTGGGCGGAAGGGTTGTCAGCAGACCGGCGAGCGCGGAACGTAACGGCCGCGGCAGCCAACCCAGCTTGCGCCATATATTCGTCGCCCAGTGATAGCGATTGTAGCCGCCGAACAGTTCATCGCCGCCATCGCCGGACAGGGACACAGTCACGTGCTGACGTGCGAGCTTGCTGACCAGGAACGTAGGAATTTGCGAGGAGTCTGCAAAGGGCTCGTCGTAAAGCTCCGGAAGCCTTGGAATGACCGCCAGGGTCTCCTCCGGCGTCACGTACAACTCGGTGTGGTCGGTTCCCAGATGCCGCGCCACGGCGCGAGCATGTTCCGCCTCGTTGTAGGCATCCTCATGAAAGCCGATGGTGAACGTCCTCACCGGACGCCGGGACAGCTGCTGCATCAGGGCAACCACGGTTGATGAATCGACTCCACCGGACAGAAACGCCCCGAGCGGAACATCCGCCACCATCTGGCCCGCGAGGGACTGCTTGATCAGCTCTTCCAGATCCGTGACCGCCCGTTCCTCACTGCCAATGTACTGCTCGCGCCGTCCCTGTTCGGCGTGCTCGCGCGCGGACCAGTAGGGCACAGGCTGCGCGTTGCGTTCGCGGGGGTTGACCTGCAAACAGGTTCCCGGAAGCAGCTTGTGGATGTCGCTGTATATGGAGTATGGAGCCGGTATGTAGTTATGACGCAACAGCAACGTCAGTGCATCGCGGTTGACCTCGCCACGAAATTCAGAATGACATCGCAGTGCCTTCAGTTCTGAGCCGAACAGAAAAGCATTGCCTTGCCAGCCGTAGTAGAGCGGCTTTTCCCCAAGCCGGTCGCGGGCAAGGGTTAGGATCTTGGATGCTTTGTCCCATACCGCAAAGGCAAACATTCCGACTGTGCGCCTGACGGTTTTCTCGACCCCCCAAACGTCAAAACCAGCGAGCAGGGTCTCGGTATCCGAGTGCCCGCGCCACCCTCTTCGCTGTTCGTCAGGTCCAACTGCCTTTTGCCTGGAGGGGTCAAGTTCCTTGCGCAATTCAAGATGGTTGTAGATCTCACCGTTGAACACCACCACATATCGCCCGCCCGGCGAAATCATCGGCTGGTGCCCCGCCGGGGAGAGATCCAGAATAGATAACCTCTTGTGTCCCAGCGCGACACCGGCGCTCTGGTCGAGCCACACCCCTTCATCGTCCGGACCACGGTGATGAAGCGGCGCGATCATCGCCTGGATGGCCCTGCCCAGGACTTCCTCGCGGGCGAACGGATCAATACATCCGGCTATTCCGCACACGTCCCTTTATCTCCGGATGGCAACCGCGCACCAATACGGTGGGGAGTTGAAAAAACGGATTTCGGCGAAGGCCACTGCCTCCAGCATGACTTCATTTGCACTCGAGTTCCTTCGGAATGCCGCTACGCAATTTGCTCCTCAACTACGGATAGATATAGCGAGTTGAAAGAAGCTACTACTTCATCCAGAGAAAATTTAGCTGCCACACGCTCTCGTGCTGCCGCTCCCAAAGCTCGGCGATCCTGGTTGGTAAGCTCCAAGAGCTGATTGATCCCCGACGCCAGCGCCTCTGCATCACGGGGCGGCGTCACGACCCCCGTGTCGCCCACCAGCAAAGCCGAGTCCCCTACGTTTGTAACCACGCACGGCACACCGCAGCTCATTGCTTCGCCAATTGAATTGGAAAAGGCCTCTGTAAATGACGAAGACGCGACGACATCCAATGCCGCATTGACCTTCGGCATATCTTCCCTACTTCCCAATAAAATTGTCGCATCCGCAATACCCGCTTGTTTCAGGCAAGCTACCAGCTCGTTGTTGCTCCATATCATGCCGGGCCCAATCATGACAAACCGACACTGCGGGTGCTTTCCCCGCACACCCCTCGCTGCCTTAATGAAATTGCGGTGGTCCTTCATCGGGTGATAACGACCGACGATTCCCACAAGCAGCATGCTCTCAGGCAATCCCAACTCCTGGCGAAAGCTCGATCTGGACTCAGACGAAGGAGCGAAGACGGATACGTCAAAGCCGTTGGGGATGATCTTGCCCCGAAGTCTAGAAAAACCCAGCGCCTCGTGCTGGGCACGGGCTGTGTGCGAGTTATAAACAATCGCTCGGGGCTGTCTGGACAGTTTGGCGCTCAATCGAATGAGTCTGGCGGTGGAAGGCGTTTCAAAGTTCAGATCGTAGACTGATTGGCGTATGCCCCAAATCAGCGCTGGGTTGCCGGGAGCAGCAACGCGCGCCATCAAGCCGAGCAGATTGCCGTGAGACATCCAACCCTGAATGAGGTCCGGCCGAAGTCTTCTGGCTAGGTGCCAAAGCCGGCCCAAGCCTTTCAGCCCCGTCCCCATTGAACGCAGCCCCAGCTTATATACGGGAATGCCTAACGCTGCGATGCGCTGTTCTAGGGTATTGTCGTCCGTTAGAGAAACCACACTAGAGCAAAAGGATACGGGGTCAGTTCGGCACAGAAGCTTCCATAACATTGTTTCGGCGCCGCCTTGGCCAAGGCCAATGATGACATGAAGCACCCGGATCATCGCATGGACTCGAGCGCATCGAGAGTTCGCCGCTTTAGCGCCTCCATCGAGTAATTTTCGACGATTCGCGCCCGCGCCCGCTTGCCCAGGTCTTCGCGCGATTGGGCACTTTTTCCAAGCATCGTCGATATCCCCTCCGCCAAAGCCGCTGGATTGCTACACGGAACGACGATTCCAGCGTCACCTACTATCTCCCGAGCGTCGCCGACATTGGTTGCCACACATGGCACATCACATGCCATCGCTTCGCCCAGGACATTTGGGAATCCCTCGCTGATCGAGGACAGCACTAGCAGATCAATTGCGTTGTAAACCGCGGGCATGTCCCTGGACGCGCCTGCCCAGATGAGATGACCAGCAAGTCCCAAGCACTCCGCCTGCTTACGTAGCATGCTGGCGTATGGATCCAAGCCTTCCCCGACGCAGATAAAGCGCAAGCTTTCAATCCTTCTCGGGAGTTGTGCTACAGCCTTCAAAAAGGTTGGGTGATCCTTAATAGGATCGAGGCGCGCGACCATACCTACAAGCACATCGCCAGGCGCGATTCCCCAATTCGCCCTAACCGCTACGCGCCCTGTCTGGTCGGGTCTAAAGCGTTCGGTGTCAATACCATTTGGGATAACGACTACATTCGCAGCCGCGAAGCCATGCTTGACATGGTATTCCTTTCCCGCATGCGAATTGGCAATGACAAGATCCGCAAAACGAGACAGGATGCACTCGACACGCCATGAAATACGCGCAAACCAATCATAACGGCTCAGGTCCATGTTGGAGGCACGTACTCCCCAAACCAACCGCATTCCTGGAAAGGATGGCGCGAATAACGCTGAAAGGATGTTGGCCACGCCGAGATAACTGTGAAGTACGTCTGGACGCTCACCCTTGAGCAGACGATAAAGCCGCAACAGGAAAGGAAGTACATCCCAGCGACCGAGTTTGTCGAGCGAAATTCTCCGCACTCCCACTCGATCCAGATCACCTACCAGCGCCCCGCCTCCATAAAAAGTTGCCACCGCGACGCTATACCCGCGCTCGTGCAAACCACAGGCAAGCGCAATCAGCTGCCGTTCAGCACCACCCACGTTAAGTGAGCGTATGAGAAACAGAATTTTCATTCGCTATCATGAATTCGGGCGGTCTTACCTACCACCTAATGTGGTAACCAGATGCATCACGCGAATCATGCTCAATGAGCGTGTGCAGTTGCCCCCTGTACCTGATCAGGTCGCGCTTGGGCTTTTCTTGCCTTTCCCTGAAAAACAAAGAAAAGCGACAGGAATGCAAAGACCGCGCCCAAATAGAGATACGGGAACTTGAGGTGGGAGACGAATAGCACGACGAAAAAGGAGGACATGAATGCCTTAGTTTCCGCTTCTTCACATCTCGCAAGCATGGAGCGCCACAGGAAGAGAAGCCAGCCATAGACGACGATCGATCCGAAAATGCCGACGTAGAACAGAGTTCGCACATACCCAGGGTCAGCATCAACATAGTTGGATCCAGTTATCGGGTTGGTGTAATGGCCATGCCCAAACCATAGCGTTGCGCCATCGAGAGGCAACATGAAGTCCGTCAGGATTTGATCGCTGGAGGATGTCGCCAGTCTGCCTTCTCTCTGGTAGCTGTATATGAATTCGAATGCATACCCGATCTGGTCGCTCTCAATCAAGGCGGCGATTGTTCCCGGCATCAGCACGTACAAACCGGCAACCAAGAACGCGGGGACGGAACTCAAAAGCGCTAGGGCACCAAGGTGCTTCCTCCGACTTCGCGATACCAGAAAGTGGACCGCTACGAATGTGGCAAGCAAGACAAATCCTACTCTTGCAAGGAATACCATCGATACCACCTGCACCCAAAACATCAAGCTCAGCGCCGCTCGAGGCCAAAAGCCTCTTGTGCGTGTAAGGAGGAAATAGGAAAACATTGCCCCGCAGGACTGGATAAAGACCAATCCGTCTCCAGTACTGGATGAGATACCGGCCGCTCTAAGCGACGTTTCGCGCAACGCTTCCGGCTGTACCACTATTCTTTGGAATACACTTCTGACTTCAGGAAACACCCAGTCGAGGACAACGGCGATGGACTGAAGGAAAATCACTGAAGACATCAGCCACAACAAGCGGTTCAAATTCCACTTCAATTTGCCGAGTATCCTGTGTATGAGCCACGCAAAAACTATGTATGAGGGAATGCCCTGGATCAATTGATTCGACAGGCTGAAATCATAAGTGGAATGAATTGCCGGAATGCAGGTCAAAAAAATAACGACGCCCGCCAGCGAGGCCAAAACCGCTAGCGCATTGCTAGAAATGGTCAGGGAGGGAAGTGATTCCGACCTCAATAGATCAACATTCAGGAAAAGCAAGATAAGCAGCAAATATCTGAATCCCCCTTCGCGATTCAAGAAAGCCCAGTTGGGCGCGTATATAACCCAAAAAATCACCCCCGACATGATCAACACTATGCCGATCCTGCCAAGGTTGGCTGTAATCTTTGGACTAATGAAAAGGCTCATGAATACTTACGGGTCACCAGCTTCTACGATACGACTTCTGTCCGCTCACTCACGAGCCACGCTTCTGCTGAATGATGAAATTCATCCTCAATTCTCCAAGCAACCAACCAGAAAACCGCTGGAAAGAAAATCTTCTTAGTAGTTTTGCGGCACCCCCCATATCCATGATGAATGCTGAATTCACTTGGCGAAAGATAATTACCGAAAATCCTGCGTGACAGTTCTCGATACCTCCTATTGGACCAGGAGGATAAACCCCGCTTGCAGTATTCGTAGTTCGCTTCGGCTACTTCCTTCCATGATTTGTCCTGCTGAAACTCATTACGAACTCCAATCAAGGCCCATACGGCAAGCCACCACCATGGACATTTTGGCCAAAGGAAATTCACCAGGGGAACATAGATATGGGGTTCAGCCGGCAAGTACCATTTGCTCGGAAATATATGCATCGAGTAGCCGCCAACCTTGAGCACCCTGTGGATTTCCCGAAATAGCTCCTCCTTATTCTGGGCGTGCTCCAGAACACTCGTGCTGACTACTACATCAAACGTGCCGGATTCGTAGGGTAGTCGATAGGGTGCTAAAGAGATCGTGGCTAACCTCTCGACGGCTGCGTGGGATTTCTGCTGCCAGTACGGTTTGACATCACAGCCATGTGCATCATAACCAAGCAGGAGAAAATGATCGGTCAACTCCCCGCTGCCACAACCAAAATCCATCACCTTGGTTTGGGAAGGGAGCTCCAGCCGACATAACTCTTCCATTGCAGTCTTAAGGAATATCGCTGCTTTTTCGTATTCCTCCTCCATCTTTTTCTCCCTTTCAAGGATGGCTCCGGAGCCTACAGACCTGAAGCGTGCGGCGCGACATCACGCCAGGAGCGACTCCTTGGCCACGGGGGCCTTATTTAATTTGCATCTCTCCGAAACACATACTCGTTGCACCCCAGCCCTCCGGCGCATGTCTTCAGCCGATCGAGCGTAAATCCCCTGTCTCTAAAAAGGTCGAAAACCTGTTCCGGCCTCGCCACCTCGAACGGGTACCCGCCAACCCAGTCCACCACGTCCCGCCAGGGACTCATTCCGCGCTCGGCTGAATAAGTTCTCCACGTCCGGAATGGCCTTCCGAGCAGCAAATCCCGAACCGCTGTGGGCATCCAAAGACGTAAGAACGCAGGGACCAATACGAGAAAGCGTAACCCCCTTGGAAGCTCGTTGTAGAGCTTCTTTATGAGGAACCACATTCTGCTTGCCCTGCCCTGATCATTATAAATTGCAACGAACAGCGCTCCGCCCGGTTTCACCAATGGAACCACATTCTCGAGGGCCCCCCACATCCGCCCGGTGTGATGCAATACACCCCAGCTATACACCACGTCAAACTGGCCCAGGCGGGACAAATAATCGTTGTCCAGAACCGATCCTTGCTCGATAGCCCAACTACCATCGTCCGGAAAATACCGCCTTTTGAGTTCATTCGTGCACGCGACCGATTGAGGATCGTAGTCGAACGAATGCACCCTCGCACCCAGCATTCGCGCTGCCAGAGAAAACAACCCGCTCCCTGATCCCACATCCAGAAATGACCTTCCCGCCAGAGATTCGACGTCAAGCATCTTCTTGAGTGAAAGCTTGGCCTGCTCGATCCGTTCGTCGTTCAAAACCGACAAGAACCGGGCCCAGTTTGCGCCGAACTCGAATCGCGCCTCCTCCTTGACCTGCTTGGCATGCAGGTTCACCGTCCGTCCCTTTCGTTGATCTTTTGCAACAGCTCTTCCCAGACGCCCATAACCCGCTCCATCGAAAATCGGTCGGCCACCTCGATTGCGCGGCTCGCATATCGTTGCCGCTTCTCCGGGTGTGTGATCAGATCCAGCATCGCCCTCCCCAAAGCATCGACATCCTCGGGAGGAACCAGTACCCCATCCACGTCATGCCGAATAATCTCCCCCGGACCGCTTGGACAATCAAAGCTGATTACGGGAAGCCCGCACGACATCGCCTCTAGGAGCGCGTTTGGGAAGCCCTCAAAACGGGAGGGCAGGACAAAAAGAGAAGCGCAAGACATCACTGCCCCCGGATTCGCGTGCCGTCCCGGCATGTGGACGCGCGCCTCAATCCCCAATTTTCTTGCCATGTCCTCGAGTGACGCGCGCTCGGGCCCTTCTCCCAGGATCACCAACGACCACTCGGGGTGCTGATGACAGACCTTACCGAATGCCTGCATCAGGAGATCGATCCCCTTTTCCCGAGTTAACCTTCCAACGGCCAAGACGAAAGGGGGTGGAAAAAATTCCTCGGATTCCGGATCCCGTGCTTGCCCTCTGGCGATCGGATTCGGAATCACGATGGCTTTGTCGGCCCCTACTTTTGACGCGGCCCACTCAAAAATCCTATCAGTTTGAACCACCAGCATGGCTGCATGAGGATACGACCAAGACCGCAGCCATTCCCATACGCGCGCGACACGGTTCTGCCGAGGATCGGTGCGCTCCGATATGACGACCGGAATAAGGGTAAACCGGGTCGCAAGCAACGTCAGCACGTTGACTTGATCGACGAAGCTGATGACTACGTCAGGAGTGGAACCAAGGATCGCTGAACGCAACCGAAACAGGCGCTTGCAGTTACTCCAGACCGCGCTGACGATTCCGGATGACGGTCCATATTCCCCCAACGAGACCCGGGCGATTCTGCCATCAAGCGGAAAGAAATCCGATTCGATGATATCGAGCGTGACTATCGTCACCGCCCACCCTTTCTCCACCATGTGGTTCGCCATCATCGACATGACACGCTCGGCCCCGCCCGCCGAGAGGGAAGAAATGACGAACGTCACGCGCACGGTGTGAAGACGCCCAAACCACCCGGGTTTCATCCGACCGGGCATGAACCCATTTGCACTCCGGCGCTCATCCTCGGAAGCGGTGCGGACCGGGGGTATAACGTGAATCGCCTAGGCGCCGATGCGTGTAGCGCAACAAGACAGGATTACCTCACAATGGTCCGACATTTCTAACGCAGATCAGTCTCCTACCTATAGCTGTACTGCCCGCCTCCCCAGTAGCTGCCACGGAAGTTACCTGCAATGATCCGCTCGAAAGTCTCCATAAGCTGGGAGTGTCTGGCATACGCGGAATGGGTTTTCAGGATTAGCGACCAGCCGTTCGCAGTACAGTCGATAACGTGTCGCAAGAACTCCTCACTCTGGAGACGGTCCACATAGGCCGATATATCCTCGACGGTCTTGACAGGCAAATAGTGGACATCGGGTCTGAAGCCGGCATTTTCCAGGAACTTGTAGTTGAATGTGCACAAGCATGCACCAAAAGCCGGGATCTCCAAGAATTTCCGGACGAAATATCCCGCAGTTGAGCCGCATGTGAAGCTGATGCGGGACGCAGCGATGGAGCGCCGAAAAGAGCGCCGCAATAACTGCTGGCGCAACCATGCATTGGGCATTCTGTTCACAATTCGAAGGAATCCTTGGTCAAGCCCGTGCGCCGCATATTCCCAGGGGTATCTCCGAACAACTTCCGTCACGGCACGCCTCCGCGCAACATACGAAGTACCACGAACGCTGATGCGCCTGCCACGTTTCCCGTAAGCAATGTGGGCTTTCGTGCAAAACTCTTCGGTAGCCATCACTTGTGGAAGGGAAACCACGCGGTGCTTTTTCTCCTCGATGAAGGCATAACCAAGACGGAAGTGCTCGAAGTTCACATCTTCCGTGAAATCAGCATTGCCGCGAGTACTTCTGTGGTGTAAATCTGGGTCATACAACTCAGCCCCAGTGAGCATGAGAAAATCTGCATCCCTACGGGAGATGCGCCACAGGAATTCATCCTGTACTAGGGCGTGAAGGTCATATTCGATGAGCAGGAACAAGCTGGTGCGGGAACTGGCGAGGAACGCCAGGAATGTTTGATAGTAGCGCTCGCAGCGTTCATACGTAACCTGCGAAAAAAAAGGAATGTAGTAATTTCTGCGAAGATGGTTGACTGATTTTTCGAAGGCGTCCCTACTCTGTCCAAGAAAAACCATGGGCGTGAATACGACCAGATCCGCAGCATACGGTGCGGGAAGTGTCTCGCCGAGTCTATCCAACGCCACTGTGAACACTCCTGGAATTGCCTCAATCACGGTTTGGTAGATTTCAGCCGTCGGACTGAGGTAAAAGGAGTCGAAAGGCCTGAAGAACGCGATCCTCGAATCAGTGGGTCCGGACCGATTCATCTGGGAGTTCATCTGGGATCGTTAGAAACACGCTCGGTGAGAAGGTCGAACCAGCGCTCAACGAGGTCAAGCCATGAGGTCGAGTTTGGGGTGTAGTGCACGTGAAAGCGTGGGTGATCTGTTCACGACGAGTAATACCTGATCGTTTTCCGGAGGGCGTCAACATATCTCGACATGCGATCAGGCTGAAGAGGGCTCAGCACTGTATTCAGCAGCCTCGGCACTACATACTCTGCGTTCGGACAGATTCCATCAGAGGTATTGTACCTCCCCTTGTAAAGCGGGCATCGCACTGGACATCCCTTTCCGTAAGCGATGGGCTCGCGAAATATCGGATACTTGTATACTGGACTTGGGGACAATCCAAACGTCCCTGTAGGGATGAACGAAGGCAGAAAATAGTCCCCCCCAAATCCTTTCAGCCGTTCCATGAAGCTCTCATACGAGACACCGTAATCATCTCCTCTGAAGAGCGCCCCCCAAATGTGATAAGTCGAGACGTTTTCTTTGGGTATTCTCTGAGGAATCAATAATGGCGAATTGCCCACAGCATCGGTATAGAGTTTGGCATACGCCTTGTCCTGCTCAATGTAACCGGTCACGCGCGGCCACTGAGCCAAGGCTACTGCCGCAACAATACCCGACATCTGATAGTTCCATGAAAGCGATCCTGGAATTCTTCCGAACGCTCGGCTGTTGAGCGTTTCAACATAGGCTGGGTTGTTGACAATGAGAAATCCCCCCTGCCCGGTGCTGAGCTGTTTCCGATGGTTGAAACTGAAGGCGGCAAAGTCGCCGCATAGTCCAGCATAAGTGCCGTTATAAGTGGACCACAATGCGTGCGCACAGTCTTCTATCACTATGAGCTTGAATTCCTTTGCGACGGCCTTGATCTCGTTCATGCTGCATGCCGAACCGAAATGGTGAGTGCATATGATTGCCCGAGTTCTTTCCGTTATCCGTTCCCTGATCGAAGAGGATGAGATATTGAAGGTATCGGTCTCTATATCCGCGAACACGGGCACAGCGTTTTGATACATCACTGCCATGCCGGCGAACGTTACGATAGGATCGACGATGACTTCATCACCTGGTCCGACGCCAATTAACTGCAAGGGTAGATGCAGCGCTCCCATCGCAGAATTCGTAGGCAGCACATGAAGTGCGTTAAATGATTCGCGCACTTCAGCCGCGAGATCCTTGACAAGAAGCTCAGACTTACTGTCATCGTTCGCCTCGAGCCACCTTTCAATCGCGGACAATTCTTCGCTTCCATAGGAGCGTTTAGCCATGATTGTTCTCCGTCCCGCTCATCGCAGTATTGACTCTCACCCACGATTTCGACACGATCGACTCTTCGCATGCCTTTATTACGCGAAAGTTCTTGTAAGCCTCACCGATACTGTTTATGGGATTCGCCTTCCCGTCTAGAATGTCTATGATGTGCGTCAACTGCCTGTCCAAATCCTTAAAATCTTCTACTGGTAGAGAAACGCATCTGGGTGAGTGTGCGTCAGGGTCAAGCACATATTGGTTTTCCTCATCCACTGCACAGTTGTCACTTTCAATTGAAATCTGAAAGCGGTTTGGACCGGGCGAGGTACCGGTTATGGTTATGTTCGCTATGCAGTCGCTCGTAAATCTCATAACAACGATAAAGCTCTCACCGCCAATATTGTGAGAGGACTTGGTCGACGCGGGGATACATAACACTTCCTCCACATCACCCAGCAGCAAGCGCAATGCGTCAAATAAGTGAATGGCGCCACCATGAAGAAACGGTATCGCTCCCTGCGGATACTCCAGCCACCAGGTTTTCAGCCTTCCCTGAATGATCGGAGTGATATTCGAGAAGTAAGACGCATTGACGAACTTCAGACCCTTAAAGGCGCCTCCTTCGATTAGACCTTTCAAATACTGAATCTTACTTCTGAACCTGCAATTCATTCCGACGGCTACATTATTCTTTCCATCGATCTTCGACAGATGCAGGAGTGTCTGAAATTCCTGTTCAGTTCTGGCCAGTGGCTTTTCACAAAGAATAATCTTGTTACAAGATAGCAGCCGCGACACGTATTCAGGGTGCGTGTGATCCGGAGAGCATATGATGATCGCATCAATATTATTCTGATTCCTCAGAAAAGAACACAACTCATCGTCACTCGCGAATGATGCGCCGGAATCCCTTGCGAAGTCATTCCTTACCGTGCGTCTTCTATGGACGATGAGTTTCACCGCAGCGCGCGAATTATTGTCGATGCATTTTATGTAGCGCCCGGCCATATATCCGTGGCCAATTATTGCAAAACTATATTTGTTCATCGCTCAGAGGAGATGTTCATCGTGTAAACTCGAGTGTGTCGAAGCGCACGAAGCGTCGGCCGGAGGCCAATCAGCGCTCCCGTGATCGCAAGAACCGCCGTACTCGTGGCTGCCTCAGGGCTAACGCGGCGATGCCGCGGCACCTTTCCTGGAGATACGGCCCTCACGCAGGCCGCCTGGCAATCATGATCATGATCGAACCTATCTTGAGGATCTCGTTGGTGAGGAAGTCGCAAGGCCGCCTGTCGAACAGGAACCGGGCCAGTCGACCGCGCCACGTTTCCAGCTCAGTTCGTTCGTTGTGAAAGATCGTGCGCTCGGTGAAGAAGGACACCGTATCCCACCCGGTCTGTTTCAGGAGCAACGACAGGCTCTTCGGTCCGAAGTAACAGGTGTGATAGGGGGGCGTATGAAGGATCCACTTCGAACCATACATTCGGGCGTTTAGCGACTCAATGTTAGGGGTGCTCAAGAGCAGGTAGCCGCCAGGACGGCAGCAAGCAAGCAACGCCGCCAGATACGACCGCGGGTCGTCAACATGCTCGATCACGTCTAGGAGAGTGACGACGTCGAATGCATCCCTCGGGATAACCCCTTGCTCTTTCTTGAGGTCGACGCAGTAGACCGGAGCCCCGTTCAAGTTCTCGGAAGCGATACGGCAGACCTCGGGATCGATCTCGACTCCGTGTACTTCGGCGCTCGTCGTACGGGAGAGATACTGGAGGAACCCGCCGAACGCGCAGCCCACGTCGAGAACCCTGGGATGTGACGCTCCCGCACCCCGGAGTAGCCCTCCGATTTCTACAGCATAGCGATCGTAGTACCTGCTTCGGTAGCTGCTCCCCCGGTCAGCGTAGGACGCAGGATAGCCGAGCCCACCTCCCGTCTTTTCGTGCGTCGTACCATCAAAGTACGAGCTGGTGTACACCCGCGTGCCGGGAATGAGGTGCCCGCGGTCCATAAAGAGGAAGTGGCAGTCCCGGCAAGCGAAGTGGTCGAACCCGAACTGATCCGTCCAGGCGCGCAGCTGAGCCCCCCTGCAGACGGGACAGGTCACGCGATCGCAATCCTGACTTTGTCCGCCATTCATCTTCCGGATTCTAGTTTCTTCTGGACAGACAAGCCCGGCCTGCCGTGCATCCACGGACAAATATGGTTTTCCAAAAGAAATCGACATCATGTGGTCCTCCCGGACAGCAGGTGTGCCCTCGCGCCCTCAACCAATCGCCTAGGCATTTCCTTACCAGTATCTTTGATCTGAAAAAGCTTGCGCCGGATAATGTCTTTCCACGAATTCCTTGTACTCGCGCCCAGACAGCCTCAGGCGATTCGCTTCTAACATTCCCTCGGCAACGCTGAGCCCAGCAGTGTGCAAATCAATAAGGGCTTTCGGGTCCGCATAATCGGTTGTGATACTCATGAACCCGAATGGAGCGACAGTTTCGGGATATCGAGCACACACGAGCTCTGAGAAATCCGCTTGGCCACAGACATGAATCACCATCTGATCAGGCCGAAACATCTTCGCTGGAATCAGCGCTGTTGGAGATCCGACTAGTTCCGTGGGTTCTTTATGCTCCAAGAGCACCAGCGCGTCGAAATCACTAATGTTGAAAGTATCCCTAACCGTAGCAACAACGCATTCGTACCCAATTTTGAGGAGAAGGTGCTGGACAGGAAGGTAGAATTCCTCACACCCTAGCAATAGCACCCTTGTGGAGAAAGGCGTCCTGCTCTCAGCCAATAGTCGCTTTAGCACGATGAAACCGAGGTAATCTTTCGTTCTCAGCCGCGGATCATCTTCGTTGGTACCGTACACTTTGATCCCGCGTCGCCAACAAGCATCCATATCCAACTCGTTGGACCTGAATTCCCATGTCTCCCACATCAGCGGAATGACACAGGATCTAGGCAGGCGGTCTACCAGCATCGAGCCAATTGGCCGCAGAAAGCCGGTATTTGTCAGGACATCAAGACGATCCATCGGTGCATCCCCTAGCGACGTAATCACTCGAACTGGCAGGTGCGGCCTAACGGCCGCTATCAGCTCTTCGGTTTGGCGTTTAACTTCGTCAATGCTTCCAAAGCGCGAGGCCCTTGTGAATGCGAATACTTCTGCACCAGCAAGTGCTGCGATCACTGGTGTGACCACATAGTTTCCAGTGGCGGCCTCCGTAAGTACTGTCCTACCACCCAATGATAGGCCGAAGGTCTTAATCGCTGCGGCGATCAGTCTAGGCATCACTGAATTCATAGGACTTGCGTGCTAACCGGCACTCCGTGCGAGTAGGAAATATCGAACTCGCGAAGCATGGTAGAGGCACCCAGACAGGGATGGCAGCACGCATAGCCGAGCGCGGACGCGCCCCAAGACACGATGCACATTTCCGCGATCAGCCCGGCCGCCGTGCAACGGCGGTGATGCCGGCTTCCTCGACCTGCAACCGCTCCATCACAAAGCCGACCTGCGCGACCCAGCGTTCGATTTGCTCTTGCGTATGTCTATGAGAGTTGAGAGGTCTGAACCAATCAAAATTCACGTGATTCATCTCGTCCAGTGTCAACTCAGGTCGGTAGTAGAGTTTGCACACGTTCCAGTAGAAGAACCGCTGGAGGTCAAGTGTCCCCTTCTTGATGCCCAAGAACGGTATATCCTCGGGCACCTCGATGATAGCCTTTAGCCGACCGAGCGCAATCCCCAGCTTCGTCAGGGGCTCCAGGGCACGCCATGCCTCATCATCCGACAGGGTTTTCAGAGCCTGTCGCACGTGGTCGTCGGTGAATTCACGGATGACCGCTTTCTTGGCGTACACGTAGAACGCGAAACGCCCTCCGGGCCGCACCTTGCGCGCCAGCGCCTTCATTGCCGATTCGGTGTCGTCGGTGTGGTGCAGAACTCCTTCGCTGAAGATCAGATCCACCGATCCGTCGGGAATGGGCAATGTAAGCAGATCGTGGCGGAGGAAATCTCCCGGGATGTTGCGTTCTGCGAACCGCCGCCGCGCCACTTCCACCGCGCTCGATATGTCTACGCCGAGGTAGTCGTGTGCGCGCAGCCTTTCGCCAAAGAGCAGCAAGGCGGAATGTCCGGCGCCGCAACCGGCATCGAGGATGAGCTTTCGCCCGCCGCTCAGCCACAGATCGAGCACGGAAGGATCGCCGCCGCAGTAACGCTCGAGCAACCAGTTCCGCGAGGCGTCCTGGACCGCGGCGGACTCGTAGGTGTCGCGTTTCGCCCACTTGTAGCCGAACGCCTCCTCGGTTTGCGCCTGTGCCGCCGATACTTCAGAACCGCAGACCCTGTCTTGAAGTCCCAAACGCTCGATGGCGCCCATCATGCTGCTCCCCGCGCAAACTCGGTCTTCAGCCCCTTCACGACGCTCTCCGCTTCGGCGCGCGTCATCCCCGCGTACACCGGCAGCGTGATGGACAGGTGTTCCGCCAAGTAGGCGTTCGGAAAATCCTCTGGCCGATAACCGTACTTTTCGCGAAAGTAGTGCAGGTGCGGCGGCGCATGCGTACCCTGCCGCGTCATGATTCCCTGCTGCTCCATCGCGTGCATCATTCGGTTGCGTCGATCGAACACGGGCGCCACGGTTGCGAGGGAGGGTGCCCGCGGCGTGAACAGGCACACGTAAGACTGCTGGCCGTGCACATAGTCCGGGTGGCGGAAGGGCAGCTGCAGCCAGGGAAGGTTCGCCAGGAACTCATCGTACCAGGCCGCGCACTGATTCCTGCCGCGTTGGATCCATTCGGCCTTCTGCATCTGCGATACCCCGAGGGCCCCTTGGATGTCCGTCATGCGGAGGTTGAATCCCAGGTGCCGATACTCCGCAAGCAGGAACGAGTACTGCTGCTCATGCCGCGCAAGGTCGGACCGGCTGGCACCGTGGTCGCGGAGCGTCCTGCACAGCTCGGCCAACGCGTCGTCCTGCGTCGTGATCATTCCCCCCTCGCCGGTCGTGATCGCCTTGCGCGGGTGGAAGGAGAAGGCTCCCAGGTTGCCGAACGTCCCGACGTGCCTGCCCTTGTACCAGGTGTCGAAGCCGCAAGCGGCGTCCTCGATCACCCAGAGACCGCGGCGCTTCGCCAGCGCGAGCAGCGGGTCCATATCGGCGGAAAGACCGAAAAGATGCACCGGAATTATCCCGACTGTCCGTTTCGTCACGGCGGCCGCCGCCGCCTCGGCATCGATGTTGAACGTCCGAAGGTCGACGTCCACGAATACGGGCTTCGCGCCCAAGTGCTCCACGACGTTCGCGGTCGAGATCCACGTAAATGCGGGCACCAGCACCTCGTCCCCGGGCTTCAGCCCCAGCGCCGCTACCCCGATGTGCAGGGCCGCCGTACACGAGGACACCGCCGCTGCGTTCCGAGCGCGGACGAAGGCCGCGAATCGGTCCTCGAACTCCTTCACGTACTTCCCCTGCACAACCCAGCCGCTCTTCAGCGGTTCCTGGATCAGGGCAAAGTCGTTTTCGTCGAAGATGGCCTTCGTGATCGGGATTTTCATCGGGCGCGTGCGTGAAGCGGGAGGGAATCGGGACGCTCCCCGGCGAGGTTGAGGCGGCACCACCATTCGAAGCAGAGCAGCGACCAGATCAGCAGTCTCCGGTTGGTTCTCCCGTCGAAGTGCTCCTCGATCAGAGTGTGTACTGTTTCCGGCTGGATAAAATCGTACAGCAGAGCACGCTTGTTAAATAGCGCCTTCCGGATGTACTCCATGCTTTCCCCTTTGAACCAGCTACCGTCGGGAGCCGAGAACCCTTGCTTCACACCCATCGTGTAGTCTTCGGGCACGTAACGCGTGAGGGCGCGCCGTAGAAGAATTTTCCCGTCCCGCGTCGCAGAGAAGAACCGCTCAGTCTTGAGTCCCGGTTCGTTTTCGTTGATGCGTACGACCTCGCCCAGGTCACGCAGCTTGTGCCGTACCGGGACCCGCAGCGCGAAATTTACCAGATCGTTGTCGAGGAAGGGCACCCGAGTCTCCAGCGAGTGGGCCATCGAGAGCTTGTCCTCGACCACCAGCAAGCCGTGCAGGAAGGTTCTCGCTTCGAAGTAGAGCGACCGGTTCACGTAGTCCTCGGGAGAACGGGTGTCGGCGGTATGCCCGCTCATCACCCCCCGAAATACGTCCGACGTCGGGTGCCCCAGCACCTTCGGCTGGATTTCCTCCCGAAAGAAGCGCGGCTTGAGCGAGTCCGGGATCAGCCGCTGCCAATACTGGTAGTACTTGGCGACGTAATCATCGGCATTTTCATTGACAACAGCCCGGTAGTAGCGCCAGGGGTAGCCGGCGAACATCTCGTCTCCGCCAGCGCCCGAGAGCACTACCTTCACGAAGCGGGATGCAAGGCGCGCAACGTAGAAATTCGGGTAGCTTTGCCCGATCCGGAGGTCCTCGAGGTGCCAGACCAACGAGGGCATGACGCGCTCCATGTCGCCGGCCTTGAGCACTATCTCGTAATGCTCCGTCTTATACCGGTTGGAGAGGTACTCGGCTTTTTCGCGCTCGTCGAACCCCAGTTCGAGCCCCGATGCCGAGGACAGGTCGAACCCGGCCGTGAAACTCTTGAGATTCGGCGTGTTTCTCGACGCCACGCTCGTCACCGCTCCGGAGTCCATTCCGCCACTGAGGTAGGCTCCGATCTCCACGTCCGACACAAGCTGGCGCTGAACCGCCTGCACGAACAGCCGATCCAGCTCTTCCGTCAACTCCGACTCCGAACCCTGGTGTTCATCGCGGAAATCGTAGTCCCAGTAACAGCGCGTGCGCAGGGCGCCATCGCCTGATGTCAGAGACAGCACCGTCGCAGGCGGAAGCAGCCGCACGCCCTCGAAGAGCGTGAGGTCGGTGAAGACGTTCTGGAACGAAAAATACTCGTTCAGCGCCTCAATGCTCACCCGCGCGGAGACGGCCGGATGCGCGAGAATTGCCTTCACCTCCGATCCGAAAACCAGCGTGCGCCCATCGAACCAGTAGTAAAGCGGCTTGATGCCGTAACGGTCGCGCACGAGGAAAAGGCGCCGGGTACGCGCATCCCAAACCGCGAACGCGAACATGCCGTTCAAACGATCGACGCAACCCTCTCCCCATTCGAGCCAGGCGTACAGCAGCACCTCCGTATCCGACCGCGATCGAAATGAGTGCCCGAGACTCTCCAGCTCGACGCGAAGTTCCTGAAAGTTGTAGATCTCGCCGTTGTAGCTGAGGACAAGTTCTCCGCCGGATGAACGCATCGGCTGGTGTCCCAGCGGCGACAGGTCGATGATCGCGAGGCGCCGGTGACCGAGGCCGATTGAGCCGTCGGTCCAGGAGCCCTCCCCGTCCGGCCCGCGATGGCGTATCACATCCATCATCCGGTGCAGGATGGCGACAGAGACGGGCCGACCCGTCACATGGAGGATGCCTGTGATCCCGCACATGATTAGACGATCGCTCTAGAAAGTTTTAGGGAACAAGGAAACAATATTCTGCGCCGTCTGACTGGTACGAACGGCGCCAGGCTGGCGATCTTCAGGAACCCGATCGCCGGCGGGAGTCCACTTCCGCCTTATGCGTCGCACGCCAGGAAATCAAACGCTTCAGACCTTCCTGGAGGTCGAGTTTAGCCGTAAAGCCGAGTTCGGCACTGGCCTTCTTGGGACTGCCAATGCGGTTACGCACGAGCGTAGCCTGGCTGCGCGGCGCGTAGGTGATGGGCCGCTCACAGCGGGTCAATTCGAGCAGCATCCCGGCCAGTTCCTTGAGGGAGGTGCGTTTGCCGGTCCCGACGTTATAGAAGCTATCCGTCGCAGCCGCCTTCATCGCGCAAACATTGGCGCGCCCGCAATCTTCCACCGCGACGAAATCAAATGCCTCCGATCCGTCTCCAAGTATCGTCGGCCCCTCCCCACGGTCGATCGCGTCCAGCATCTTCATGATCACCGCGATATAGGCTCCTCGATAGTCTTGCCGGGGACCGTAAACGTTCATGTATCTCAATCCGACGAAATCGAGTCCGTAACGGTAATGATAGGCACGGGCCATTGCCTCGCCCGCGATCTTGGTCGCACCATAGAAATTCTTGTTGTTGAACGGATGGTTTTCGGTCATCGGTTCCTCGACCGCGTCTCCGTAAACCGAAGCTGAGGACGAATACACCAAACGCTTGACCTTGTTTTTGACACAGGCCTCCAGCACGTTGAATGTTCCCCCGATATTGACGTCGAACGCCGCCCTCGGAAATTCATGGCACTGGAGCAGCCAGAGGGCGGCGAAATGAAAGATGCCGTCTGCCCCCTTCACCGCAGCATCGAGAATATCAGCCTGGGAGACGTCACCGCCGACGTCGAAGATCTTCACCCGTGGGTCCCTGAGAACGCCCGCGAGGTTGTCATGAGTGCCACGCACGAAGTTGTCGTAGATCAGGATCTCGCCGACATCTTCCTTCACGAGCTCGTCTACGCAGTGCGAGCCAATAAGGCCAGCGCCGCCAATCACGAGAAATTTCTTGCCCCGTATATCCACTTTTCTTAAGACCTCTCGCTCATTTGGTGTTTAGTCTCGCCTTCAGGCGTCAATCGGTAGTTCAAACGGAGACCGCATCTACGCGGCCCACGAACCGGCGGAAACTCTGAGATGTCTGGAGGAGATCGTGATAAGGTCCGTCCGCTATGACGCGACCGTCTTCCAACATCACAATACGGTCGCAGGCCTCCACCGTACGAAGGCGATGCGCAATCAGGATCACCGTGCGCGTTTCGCTCAGCGAACGGGTCGCCTCCATCACCGCGTCCTCGGTAAGCCCGTCCAGCGCGCTCGTCGCTTCGTCGAAGACAAGTACCTCGGGCTGGTGGTAGAGCGCCCGCGCAATCCCGATCCTCTGCCGCTGCCCACCGCTCAGCTTCACCCCGCGCTCACCTACCAGCGTCTGGAATCCCTGCGGGAGTCCGGAAATATACTCATCCGCCTGCGCGAGCCGGGCCGCTCGCCGCACGGCCTCCGCGTCGATTTGCTCCGGCGGCAACCCGAAAGCGATGTTCTCGGCCACGGAGGCGTTGGCGAGGAACACGTGCTGCGGCACATAGCCCAGGCGGCGTCGCCAGGCGTAGATCGCCGGACCCGAAAGAGGTACTCCATCCAGGATGACGCTGCCGGCCGAGGGCTCATAGACCCCCAGGATAATGTCCGCGAGGGTTGTCTTTCCCGCCCCGGTGCGTCCTACGAGACCAATACTCTCGTTGGGTCGAATGACCAGATCGACGTCTCGCAAGGCTGGCGCCGCACCGCCAGGGTAGGTGAAGCTCACCTTGTCGAGTCGGAGGGCGTCGGTAAAGCGCAGCTCGGGCGCATTCGTTTCAGGAGGGGGTCTGTGTACGTTCCCTGTGACGAGCACGAAATCCTCGTGCACGCCGCGAAGGGCAGGAAGGCCAAAGCGGATAGTCATCGTCGAGCTGTAGATCTGCTGCAGTGCAGGCAGCAGCCGGTAGCCGGCGAAGGCATAAAGGGCCAACAAAGGCACTACGGACTGTGCCCCGCCATCGGCCACGAGCGTCAGCGTCACGAGCAGAATCCCGCCAAAGGCTACCGTTTCAAGCGCATAGCGTGGGAGCTGCGATACCGTCGTGTTGAACGCCACTGCCGTCCCTGCCGAGCGCGCAGCAAGCTCGAACCGCTCAATGGCGTGCTGCTCGCGGCCCAGCACTTGCAGCTCCTTGGCACCGCCGAGGCCCTCCTGCGCGATCCGATGGCCATCGAGGTTGCTCAAGTTCCATTCAGCCGAGAGTCGGCTCTGCTTGACGCGAACCACCCGGAACACGACCCCGTACGCAAGGCCCAGGACAAGCACCGACAAGAAGGCCACAAACGGGTCTTGCAGGAAGAGAAGGATCAGGACCCCGAGGGCCATGAGCGCGCGGGATACGCCGAGCAGAAACGGCGAGAACACTCCGCTTGACACGTTAGGGATGTCGCTTAGCAGTACCTTCAACAGCGACGGGGCGTCGCGGCGCACGTGAAAGGCGTAAGGCTGCCTGAGGTAACCGGCGAAGAGCGCACTGGAGAGACGAATCTTGGTCCGCGCGGCAAACTGTTCTTGCACCAGTATGTTCAGAGCGCCGGCAACATTCGCGAGAGCTATGACCCCCGCCGTGATCATTCCGAACAGAAGCAGCGCTTCCGAGTGCGACGTCACCCCTGCCGTGCGGGCGATCGACTGAAGCACCGGAGAGCGCTCGATCACTGAAGTGTCCATCACCAGCGCCATGAAAGGGAGAATGGAGGCCACACCTAATGTGTCGAAGAAGGCGACCACCACGCTCATGACGCACACCCCGGCAAGCAGCCACCGCTCACGGGCGGGGAAGAGATCAGCGAGGATGTGTAGGAGGGATGCGTTTTTCATATACGGCGCTCACAACGTGCCAAATATCGGCGAAGCGGCAAGGCGAGACGCAAGTAACCTCTGGCTTCAAACCGAACAATTTACCTCTTACGACAAAGACGAGCGGCCTGAATATTGGCCTTATAGACCCAGGAGACATGTAGGGGCTATTTGCGGCCCTGGGCTCTAACGAAAATTTTCTTTATCCATCGCAATGGCGTCGGGAAGACTGACATTGCTGCCACCACTTTGTGTCGCAAGGTGGCAAACTTTCTTTCCTCTCGATCTATTCTTATCAAATCCTTGAACTGATCATACATGCCATGATGGAGCATTTCCATCGCGTGAATGTATTTGAACCTGACCCTGCCCTGGAAAACCGCCTCCGGTTCACAACCGAGTTCCAAGGCCCTCTGATACGCATCAAGATGCCCGCGAATTGTTTGCCTAATCAGACTCCCGCGAATATCGCTGAGGGAATTGAGGCTCTTACGATATTCTCCGAGAACCTCTGCAATATATCCAATTTTGCCTCCATAGGCCTGTTCAACGTGCCAAAAAAAATCGATAGTCAAGCTGGGTCGCTGGGACGAGATGATTGCTGACTTCCGGTACATCTTGCTCGAGTGTGCGAAGTAGCATCCATTCATCACCAAGAAATTCATGTCGGCGATTTCCGGCACCACTCCGGAATGGAACCTTGCGCGAACTGTATCGTTCGTTGCCGTGTTAAATACCCTCATTTCATGGGCCACGATGCTGCACTCGGGATGGGTATCCAGGAAATCAGCTTGCTTTTGTAGCTTGCCTGGGAGCATTCGATCATCGCCGTCGATATACGCGATGTACTCACCCCTGCAATGGGCCGTTACATCGATATAGTTATTTGTTATCCCCATGTTCTTTTCTCTAAGGATTGCCATCAGCTTTCCCTCGAACTTCCGCGCGTAGTCGACTAAGATCTCCCTTGTAACACCGTCAGTCGATGCATCGTCGCCAACTATGACTTCGAAGGGAAACTTCGTATCTTGACCCAGCACGGAATCAAGACATTCCCCCAACCATGCCCCATGGTTAAACGTCAGGATACTGACACTTACTTTCGGGCTCACCACTTTGCCTGTCATCAGAGTAGCTAGTAGCTCGCGAAGGAGCGACCGAACATTTCCCCGCAATTAGCAACACCTATTTTAAACTCTAACATTCCATGCGCGAGGTCTTCCGCGCGGTTCCAGCAGGATAGCCCCCACCTGTTCCTCAGCAAGAGGGGCGCTTCTTTTATCGGTTCCCCGGTCTTAACGGGAACCGTACTTTCAGGTCATAATCGGCCGAAGAACCCGGGTGCAGGTTAACTACTGTTTGCTGATTCTCCGTTTCGCGGCTAGAGTTCGTAGGTAGGCACCGCGAAGCGTGCTGAAGCACGTTGTGCTGAAAAACCCCTAACTACTTAGTACTTACCAAATGCTCGTACTTGGTTTGAATCACGGTGAAATCAATTCATCCGCGGCAATCGTCCTGGATGGCAACGTTCTCGCGGCTGCACCGGAAGATCGCTTTACACGAGAACAAAAGACAAAAGCGTTTCCTGCGCACGCACTGGCGTATTGCCTGGAGGCTGCGAATTCGACAATCAAGAGCGTGGATTGCGTAGCGCAGGGTTGGAACCCCGGCGCTACGTGGGAGCGTTTTGAACCATTGCTTTCCAGCATGCGCCTTCGACGAGAGGACTACTTCTATACGATCCCCGACAATCTGTGGAATTTTACGAAGCGAGAACCAAGAGATTGGATATTGATGAGCTTCCCGGAGGATTGTGGTATTCCGCCCGTATATTTCGTCCAACACCACCGCGCGCACGCGGCGGGTGGATTTTTCCTGTCTCCATTCGAGCAGGCCGCAATACTAACGTGCGACTGGAGGGGAGAACTCGAATGTCATACGTGGGGATACGGAGAGGGCAACACGATTCGGGTGCTACACAAACAGACCATACCGAACTCGCTGGGTATGTTTTATGCCACCTACACTGAGCTCCTAGGATATCGGCGGGATAATGATGAGTGGAAAGTGATGGCGCTGTCCGCGTTCGACGTCGACTGTTCGGAGATGACAAAAAACGTGAGAGGGACGGTTAGATTGCTGGATGACGGTGGCTTCGAAATTGATCAAGCCTACTACCAGGGTGCGATCTTGGAGAAATCGAAGCTATACACCCAGAAATTAGTCGACGCGCTAGGGGGGCGTGAAGGTAAGAAGAACGAAGATCCGGATGAATGGCATTTCTCTGTCGCGAAAGCAATGCAAACTGTTTCTGAAGAGATATTGATTCACAACCTCCACAAACTGCACGAAAGGACGAAGTGTCCCAATTTGGCAATGAGTGGCGGCTTTGCAATGAATTCCGTATTCAATGGAAAGATCCTGGAAAAGACGCCTTTCAGAAACGTCTACATTCCCTTTGCCCCGGCAGACGTGGGAAACAGCATTGGTGCCGCTCTCTATGTGACGCACTGCGTCCATAAGCGTCCTCGTACCAACAAATTCACACACAGCTATCTTGGGCCGCACTTTTCCAATGAAGACGTTGAGCAGGCTTTGATTCGGAGAGGACTCCGATATGAAAAAATCGAAAACATGGCTTCCGCCGTGGCACGACTACTCGCAAACGGTGAGATCGTCGCTTGCTTTCGGGGGCGCATGGAGTTCGGGGAGCGAGCGTTAGGAAATCGTTCGATTCTGGCGGATCCTCGAAAGGCGGAAATGAAGGAAAAGATAAACGCCATCATTAAGTATCGCGAGGGTTACCGGCCGTTCGCGCCAGCTGTACTGATCGAAGCGGTACATCACTACTTCGAAGTGCCCGCTGGCTACGAGTGCCACTTCATGGAGAAAGTGGTCCCGGTCCGGAAGGAGCAGCGAAATGCCCTTCCCGCAATCACGCATGTGGATGGCTCCGGTCGCCTGCAGACTGTGCGGCGTGATCACAATCCGCGCTTCTACGAAATAATTGAGGAGTTCGAAAAAATTACCGGTGTCCCGATTCTGCTGAACACATCGTTCAACATAAACGGAGAGCCAATCGTTCATTCGCCTGACGACGCCCTGAATACCTTCTTCAACAGCGGGCTGCGTTATCTGGCGATGGAAGACTACCTGATCGAGAAATAGGATCCCATGGAAGACATCGCACGACTTGTAGGACAGAAGGTTTTGAGTTTTTATAGGGAAATGCCCTTCAACTACTACTCGACGGTGGAAGACCAGGTCGAATCTATCAGGAGCACAAATTACCTTGCCGAACACCCTGCTCTGCAGCCGCTATTGACCCGTGGTACTAAGGTGCTGGAAGTGGGCTGCGGCACAGGCGGGATTGCATGTTCGATTGCGCACTACTATGGATGCGACGTGACGGCGATCGACTTCAATTCGAAAGCGATTGAGCGGGCGGGAGCAGTTCGTGACCGACTGGGACTAGCTGTCAAGTTTTCAGTGCAAGACCTATTCACTTATCAACCAGCAGCTCGCTTTGACTTGGTAATTTCTTCCGGTGTCCTGCACTGCACTCACGATTGCATGGGTGCTCTGCGCAGGCTGTGTCGGGTATTTACGAAAGAAGGTGGATATCTCTATATAGGCCTTTATCACACGTACGGCAGGAAGGCATTCGCTGAATTCGTACAGGATATGAAGCGCTCAGGTCTTTCTGAAGACGAAATGTTCAGTAAGTACGTTGTGATCCAGACTCGGAAGCAAGACCCCCTCGTGCTAAGGTCGTGGTTCCGTGATCAAGTCCTACATCCATATGAATCCCATCACACCTTAGAAGAGGTATACACGAACATGCGGCAGGAGGGCTGCAATCTGATCTCCACATCGATTAACAACTTCAATACGATAGACGATGTTGAGGAGCTTTTTGAGCTCGAGAAAGCCTACGAGGACTTGGGGCGAAAAAAGCTGGTGCAGAACGAATATTACTCAGGCTTCTTTCGTGTGCTCGCGCAAAAAGAGTCCCCCTGATGGAGTCCAAGGTGTCGGTCGGGTGCGTCAAGTTTGCGCCCTCCAAAAGGCTCGCATTCCCTACACTCACAGGTCCAGGATGATCGAGATAACCTTTTCCTGATTCTCATTGGACAAATCTGGAAAAATGGGAAGGCAAAGGACTTGATTGGAAACTACATTTGCGACCGGCAAATTTTCGGGTGCGGCCGAGCGTAACCCACGATATGTCGAGAATCCGCTGATCAGGGGGTAAAAATAGCGGCGAACGTGAATGTCCCTTTCGCGATATCGATCGTAAAGCGCATCGCGGCTGATTGAAAATCCAGGTTCGACCAGAATCGGAAAATAGCTGTAGTTCGGCTTTACGCCCGCAGGGTAGTTGTGAACGCGAATTCCCTCCACGCCGCTTAACGCCTCGTAGTACCGTGCGGCAACTTCCTTTCGACGAGCCAATGCATGGTCTATGTGCTTTAACTGGAGCAGGCCGAAAGCTGCCTGGAATTCATTCATCTTGGCATTGATGCCAGGTGCGACGACCGTCAACTCGTCGGCAAAACCGAAGTTCTTGAGAAAATCGATGCGACGCTTCGTTTCCGCGTCGCGGCAGACGATTGCGCCGCCCTCGAAGGTATTGAAAGCCTTGGTTGCATGGAAGCTCAGTACCGAGAGGTCACCACAACCTAGTACTGAAACACCGTTTTGCGTGACGCCGAAGGCATGTGCGGCATCATATATGACCTTCAGTCCATAAGTATCCGCAATACGCTGTATCCGCTCGACGGCGCTAGGGTTGCCGTAAACATGGACCGCCAGAATCGCGGCGGTCTTCGGGGTGATGGCCGATTCTATTTTCTCCGGATCGAGATTGAAGGTGAGCGGGTCGATGTCGGCAAATACCGGCTGGATGCCGTTCCAGTGCAGCGCGTGCGTGGAGGCCACGAAGCTGTACGGCGTGGTGATGACCTCCCCGGAGATGCGCAGGGCCTGGAGTGCTGTAATCAGCGCCAACGTGCCATTCGCGAACAGCGCCAGATGATCCACCCCAAGATAGCGGCACAGCGCTTCTTCGAATTTCTGATGGAAAGGCCCGTTGTTCGTTAGCCACCGACTTTCCCAGATCTCCTCGAGATAGGGAATGAACTCCTCCAAAGGAGGAAGGTAGGGTTGCGTGACGTAAACAGGGCGACTCTTGGGTGACATGCTCATTTTTTTCCCGAAAGGGACTCGCGCTACCACTTGCCGTACCTACGTTGCGCGGCGGATTCGCAAATAGGCACGCAAGACCTGCCAGCGGCGCACCCGTTCAGGATCTTGCCGGGCGCGCTCCCGCGCTTCCAGGAGGAACGCCAAGATTATCGCGACAAACCCCGCTGCCACAAACCATATGAGGACGAATTGCGTGCGCTTGGGCCTGGTTCTAAAATCCGGCTCGATCGCAATATCCAATACCTGAATTATGCTCGCGTCTTTCGCTTCGTCCATCTTTGCAAGCTCGTACTGCTTGGCTAGAAACTCATAGAGGAATTCATAGTATTTCACGTCCCGCAGGCGTCCGAGATTGTCAAGGCCGCTCGTGCCCACTTTGTTACCTCCAACATTGGCAGCAGACGCGGACGTGCCTTCGTTGCGGGAAAGCTCGCGCTTGAGCGCCTCGAGCTCCTGCTGAGCCAGCTGGAGCCCTGGATTTCCCTCGGCGGCGAAGGTTCGCATTGTGCCGATCTGAACCTCCTTGACTGAGATCTGGGCACGCAAGCGAGCCGTCACCTCGACGAGGCCGCGGCCACGGGCTTCGGCTTGGGAAAGACCGCCTTTTTCGAGGCCTTGCCTCGCCGCGATTTCTGCTGTGGTCAAATTGTCTTTCGCCTGGGCAAGCTGAGTCTCCATGAACAAACGACGCCGGGACGCTTCGGTAACCGCCAGAACTTTGGTGAGCTTCGTCAGCTCATCCACATAGGCATTGGCGAGCGCCGCCGCAAACTTGGGATCCTTGTCCTCAACTTCGATTACGATCATGCCGTCTTTCCCGGACGCGATGATGGTCCTGCTCTCTAGCCCTCTGCGAGTCTCACTCTGCCGCTTCTCACCGTAATAGGTGTTGAGATCAAAACGCTGAATCAGGTTGTCCGCCACCGTGCGGCTCTTTAGCATGCCGACGTAGAGATCGTTGGGGTTCTTGATACCCAAGGATTGCCCGGCGACGGCCGCTAGCGCGCCAAGCTGGTTTAGCATGAGGGAGGCGGTGGGCTGGTTCTGTTGCGGCGGAAGGATGCGAGTGACGCCCGTGTAGATGTATTGCAGCCGAAAGCTGAGACCGGCCGCGACCACAGCGGCAATCAACGGCAATCCGACCACCAGCGTCTTGTGCTTGGCGAGGACTATGACCAAGTCGAGGAGGCTGTGCTCATCGCCTTCTGTTGACTGGGGGCTGGTGCCCAGCGATTCGTTATTGGCTGCGTTTTCGCTCATATCACGGATTACGATTCCACGGGCGGTATCCGCACGAGTTATGCGGTCGCGGTCAGCGCTTGCCGGAGCGTGCGCACAACTCGCATTTGAGTGGACGCATCGAGCTCTGCATGCATCGGCAAAGAGAGCACGCGTTTAGCCGCGGATTCTGCGACCACAAATTCCCCGGGAGCATGATCATCTTTGTAAGCCGGTTGGAGATGGAGAGGTTGCGGGTAGTGCACAGCCGTGGGGATTCCGTTCTGTTTGAGCACGGCAATAGTCAGCTCCCGGCGCTCCGCCAACACGGAATACTGCGCGTAAACGTTGGTACGTTCCTCTTTGACCCGCAGGAGGCTTATGCCGGTCAATTCGCCGATCAATCGAGAGTAATTGAGACCCACCTCTATCCGGCGTTGCACTTCCCAATCAAATCGCTCCAGCTTCGCCAATACCACCGCACATTGCATCGTATCCATGCGCCCGCCAACACCAACGCGCGTATGGTGGTACCGGCGCTCCTGGCCGTGGACCCGAATCTCCCGCACTATCTTGGCTAACGCGTCATCGCTCGTGAAGATGGCCCCTCCATCCCCGTAGCAACCCAGAGGCTTACTTGGAAAGAAGCTGGTACAACCAATGACTGAGAGGTTACAGCTCTTCTTGCCCTTGTAGGTGGCGCCAAAACTTTGGGCCGCGTCCTCGATTACGGGCAATCCGTGTTTGCCGGCTATGGCGTTGATTTCGTCCATGTCTGCCGGCTGCCCGTAGAGGGAAACCGGAATGATCGCTTTTGTCCTCGAAGTGATTGCTGACTCGATTTTCGCCGCATCAATGTTACAAGTGTCCGGCTCGATATCCACGAATACCGGCCTAGCTCCAAGCAGGACAATTACCTCGGCGGTGGCCACAAACGAAAAGGGCGTCGTGACAACTTCATCACCAGGACCGATGCCGAGTGCCATAAGAGAAATCAGCAGTGCCTCTGTGCCAGAGGCCACGGTGACGCAGTGTCGTGCCTTAGTATAGGTTGCTAGTTTCTCCTCCAGCTCGAACACTTCAGGGCCCATGATGTACTGGCCGTGGTCGAGTACGCGCTGAATGCGTGCATTGATGGGTTCCTTCAGGGCTGAATATTGCGCCTTGAGATCAACAAACTCGATTTTCGTTGTCATATCGGCACACAGGACAAGTCATTGACTTTGTAGGACGAGCCACACGCACACCGGATACTACCGGCACTCGACAATCGCAATCCGCACTGACACATCCAACCGATCTGTCTGGCTGGAGAACCCACCACCAGCGCATACGGCGACACGTCCCGAGTCACTACCGCTCCAGCACCCACAAACGCAAATTCACCGATCGCATGACCGCAGATGATTGTAGCGTTCGCACCGAGCGTCGCCCCCGTTCTCACCAGCGTCCGGCGATACTCGTCCTTGCGTGGCACACGGGAACGCGGATTGATGACGTTGGTAAATACCATGCTCGGCCCGCAGAACACATCGTCTTCCAGTACCACGTCATCGTATACCGATACATTGTTCTGAATTTTGACGTTGTTCCCGATCACCACTTTATTTCCAACGAAGACGTTTTGTCCCAGTGAACAGTTGCGACCAATGCGAGCACCTGCACAAACATGTACCCAATGCCAAACGTGCGTACCCTCCCCGATTTGGGCGCCATCATCAATGATTGCAGTCGGGTGTATCGTGGCTCCCACTTCAGTATTCCAAGGGCAGTGCAACTCGTTTGCCATCTCTCGCGGAAAGGTACGCGGCAATGACAATCTCAAGAGACTTTAGTCCTTCTCGACCGTCGGTCTCGGGTTCTGCCTCTCCTCGCAGCACCTTGATCACGTTATCGTAGTAGGTCGGATGCCCCAAACCATAGACTGATGCCGTGTGATAGCTTACTTCTTTGGCCAGTTTGTCATCCGGATCCGGCTCGGAAAACTCCCAGTGATCGATTTCGTTAACTGCTGTTCCTCCAATTCGCACTGTGCCCTTCTCACCAATAATCGTGATTGAACCTTCCAGATTTTTCGGATACGTCAACATGGTTACACTGACCGAACCCAGGGCCCCCGATCGCCACCGCACGCACATTACTCCCGTATCTTCGACCTGAATGTTGCGAGCGAGGGTACCGGTGTAGGCTTGCACGCTCTCCACGGGGCCAACTAGCCAATCGAGTAGATCAACATAGTGGCTCCCCTGGTTCATGAACGCTCCACCATCAAATTCCCAAGTGCCGCGCCACTTGGCACTGCTGTAATACTCCTGCGGACGCGTCCAAAACACGTTGATAGCAACTACGTAGATGCGACCAAATCGACCTCTATCTATGGATCGCTTCAACAGTTGTAGTGTGGGATTCAGTCTATTTTGCTTTATCACGAAAAGCCTGACACCTGCTGCATCGCAGGCGGCTACCATCCGTTTCCCGTCTTGCCAGCGAGTGGCCATGGGCTTCTCGGTCATGATATGCCGACCCGATTCCGCAACTTGGATCGCCTGATCCGGGTGGAGACCACTTGGGGTAGCCAGCGCCACAATGTCCGCATTCGAGTTCTTCAGAAGGCCTGCAAGTGTTGAATATCCTTGGGCCCCCGATTGTTTGATAGCACCTCGCAGAGCGACCGGGTCAATGTCACATACCCCGACGAGCTCGGCGCGTTCCCGGTGCTCGGTCAAGGCCTTGAAGTGATTCTGCGAAATGCGCCCGCAGCCTACCAACGCAAAACGTATTTTTCGGTTAACAATCGGCGGAAGGCTGACTGTGCCGTAATCGGCGGGTGGGCTTTTGGCCGCCTGAGTATCTTTTGAATATTCGGGGTTAGTTTGCCCGGCCATGGGGCGTCTATCTCGACGTCATGCGACGTGCGGTCCGACCGACGTCCGGCTGCACGCCCGCGATCATTGCCGGATAACCTGTATCGCCGCCGCGCCCAGCCCGAACTGGTAGAAGATCTGCGAAATGTCCTTGAGCGCTCGCGTGATCGTGGTGCGGTCAAGCTCCTCCGGCACGACGATGCTGTCTCCGGGCATCAGACGGCTGCGTTCCAGCGACGCCGTGAAAAATCCCACCTGCCGCTTGCTCTTCACCGAACCGTCGGCGCGCAGGACGTAGATGCTG
>Ga0137457_1000048_pt1 | contig 31847 bp, 43 predicted proteins | sample EasRivERMGT630_2_FD_102321 | JGI IMG/M metagenome (GOLD analysis project Ga0137457, IMG submission 102321) | Soil microbial communities from meander-bound floodplain in the East River, Colorado, USA - East River MetaG ERMGT630_2 | ecosystem: Environmental > Terrestrial > Soil > Floodplain ...
AGAGTGCCGCTTGGAGAAAAGCACCTGCTGCCCTCCGAGGCTGTTCGCCGCCTGGAGCGCGTGCAGCGGCTCGAGCAGCGCGGCCTGGTCGGCCACCTCACTCACCGCCATCAGGTAGTCGCGGTCACGGTTCGGATGCCGACGCCGGAACTGAAGGGGCTCGACGAGGCGGCGCATCTCCGCGCGGGTGAGCCCGCACGAGAGCTCGAAGAAGAAGGGCCGCTCGAGCTGGTCGTTCCCGTCGAGTGTGGGCGCCCACGCCTCCCAGCGCTGGTTCAGCTGCAGGTCAGCCACATGCGCCTCCTTTACGAGTAAGTCACCGTCAGCATGTCGTTGCCGCTGTTGTCCCGCATGCGCAGCGGGATGCTCATCATCTGCGGCCCGTTCGCGTCGTCGTCCCACTTGAAGCGGTCGACCTCGCAGTACGGCGCCGAGAACGTCACGATGCCGCCCGCGCCGGTCCCGCACACGATGGTCAGCGCAATGGGCGTCTTCTGCTCGCGGCACTTGCCCGCCAGCGCGATGTCCTCGCGCCGCATCAGCCCCTTCAGCATCGCCTTGCAGTCGTAGCGCTTCACGATCGGCGTCTGCACGTACGCGCTGCCCGTCTCGCCCGGCCCCATCTCCAGGCCGGTGGTGAAGCTGAGCTCGAAGCTCTGGAAGCGGATGGTCTGCCCGCCCACCGAAACGGTCACGCTCACCTCGGACAGCGGGTTGCCGCTGTACGACTTGGCCGGGAAGTACGGGTAGAGCGCCTTCGCCGCGTGCGCGGCGCCCGAGCTCGACAGCTGCGCGCGCGCGATGGTGGCGGTGAAGGTCGAGTAGTTCATCGCGGTGACCTTGATGATCTCCGACTCGGTCTGGTACCAGCCGACGTTGCCGAACCGGTACCCCTCCTCGGCGTCGGCGAAGACGAGCGACGTCCCGACCCCGTCCGCGAGCGTGATGCTGGACGAGTAGGCGAGGTGGTACTTGCCGATGCCCTCGCCGGTGAACTTCGTCGAGAGCTCGCGATCGCCGCCGCTCCAGACGATGCCCTTGGTGATGCCGCCGCGCAGCTGCTCGGCCTTGTACGCGCTCGGCGTCGTGCCGCCCTGGCCGTCTCGGTAGTAGAGCGAGAGCCCGCTGAACGCAGCCGCCTCGATGGGGGTCGGCGTGAGCGAGTACACCACCGACGTCGCGCCGTTGACCGTCTGCACCAGGCCGGCCGCCTTGTAGAGCGCGGCCTCCGTCGGCACCGTGTCGGCCGCGCTGCGCGACTTCTGGCAGAAGTCGACCGACCAGCCGATCGGCTTCGTGCGCCCCGGCACGTAGCCGGTCGTCATGCCGCGGCCGATGGCCCGGTCCTTCTTCGGCCGGAACTCCGGCGCCTCGACCTCGCCGAGGTCGACGCTGACGAACTCCAGCACCTGGCTGGCGGCCGGGTTCGGCGTCGTGCCCCAGCCGGAGCCGACGTTGCCCTCGCTCGCGGCGAGCAGGCCCTTGTCCCACGCAGTGACGACTTCTCCAGCCATGGCTTACCCCTTCCCTTTCTTCGCTCGTCCAGACGCCTGGACGGGGGCGACCTCGACGGCCTCCCAGGTGTTCTTCAGCTCGAGCAGCTCGCGGCCGGCCTGCTCGGACAGCTCGACCTCCCCGCCAGGCTCGACGAGCGCACCCCTCCCGGAGTGCTCGTCGGAGACCTGGACGGAGAGGGCGGAGACGTTTCTCAGCTTCATGCGGCGGGCCTTTCGAAGACGCGGATGGAGAGGATCATCAGGGCTCGGTCGAAGAGCCCCGGCGGGGAGTCCTTGCCCTTGAAGGCGAACGGCACGCCCTCAACGGTGCAGGTCTTCTCCTCGGCGAGCACGATGTCGCCGAGCGGCGCGGGCCCGCCGCGGCCGAGCTGGCGCCCGGCGTTGGTGAGGAGCAGCTCGCGCACGCACTGCACGCACGACGCGATGCCCTCGCGCGAGCGATGGCTCTGCACGTTCATCTGCCGGTAGAGGAAGCCGAGTTCGAGGCCGACCTGGTACTGGTCGGTGCGCACGGTCGAGCCGGCCTTGCTGCGTACCGGCACGCTCGAGCGCTTGCCGATGATGACCCAGAAGCCCGGGCCCATGTCAGGGAAGAGGGGCAGCCCGTCGGCGATGCCCTTGTAGCCGGGCGCGACGAGCGGCGCGTGCACCACCTTCTCGCCGCCCTTCGACCAGCCGAACAGCGCGGCGGCGCCGGTGGTGTCCTTCACCGCGATGACGCCGTTCGCGGGGGCGGGGGCGAGCACTTCCTGTGGAACGGCGCCGTAGAGGTCGCGCGGGCCGCCCGCCTGGCCGGCGGAGATCTTCGCCTGGGTGAGACCGCGGACGACGAGGTACGAGTTGCCGACCGCACTCGCCGCCAGTCGCGCGACCGTGCTGCCGAACGCGGCGTTGATGACGTCCGCGAGCTGCTGCATCGTGTAGGAGCCGGCCGGGAACGACACGACCTGCGTCACTCCGTCGACGACGTACGTGACGGTCTTGGTTCCCTGGCCGGTCGTGTCGATGCCCGAGTAGGCAGCGGCGGTGAACAGGTCCGCGTACGGCTGCGGCGGCGTACCGGTGAGCAAGAGTCGCCCGTCGGCGTCGGCCGATGCGACCTCGACCAGGCCGGCGGTCGCGTTGATGGTGGCGGCGAGCTGCGCGGCCGACTGGCTGCCAGCGGTGAAGTTGCCGGTGGTGACGTAGCCACTGTCGACGCCCGTCTTGGAGATCTGCAGGTTCATCGTCCCGCTGATGGTGTACGGCCCGGCGTACGCGGCCTCGAGCACCGGCGCGCGCGCGCGGTTCATCACCGTCACCTTCGCGGGCAGCGCGCTGAGCAGGTAGCGGCGCAGCGCGCGAGCCGCCAGGGCCTCGACCTCGACGCTCACCTAGAAGCCCTCCACGTCGTCGGCGATGCTGCTCTCGATGAACTCGTCGGCGCCGGCGGCGTGCAGGGCGTCGCGCGCGCCCTCGAGCGCCACCCGCTGAACCTCGCGCTCGAACTCGCCGCTGAAGTCGAACGGGGGCCGGTCGGGCATGTCGGCCGTGCCGCTCTGGTGGAAGCTCGCGTAGTCGAGGCCGGAGGTGCCGAAGTTGAACTCGGTGGTGGAGAAGTCGCGGAACGCGTGAGCGGCGCCGCTCTCGGTGAGCGCCTCCCGCATCGCGCCGGTGCGCTGCAAGATGGGCATGCCGGGGTAGTTGCGCCCCTTCCACTCCTCGTACGCGGGCGACAGCGCCGCCCAGTGGCCGACGTTGGGGCCTCGTCCCTCGGCGGCGAACTGCCGCTCGAGCTCGGCCTCGAACACCGGCACCATCTTCGGGAACGTGTGGGTGCCGAAGTCGGCGAGCTCGCCGCCGGCCCGCTCGAAGGCGACGCTCATCCGCTCGAGCGTGTCGTCGCCCGAGGGGACGTTGCCGACGCGGTACTCCAGCTTCACGCCCGAAATCATCAGCGCTCGTCTCCGTAGCGGAGCCGCGGCTCAGCGTCGGACGCGTCCTCGTCGTCGCTCACCTCGATGCTGCTGTTCTCGGTGAAGTGCGTGATGGGGCCCTCGGGCTCGCTCTCCGTCTCGTCCGCTGAAGCGCCGTCGCCCAGCGCGTCAGCGCCGCCCTCAGAGAGGTCCTTGAACCGGTCCTTCAGCTCGTCGATGCGGCGCTGGTGCTCCGCCGGGTCGATGCCGCTCTGCGTGGGCGGGATGCGGGTGGCGACGTCCAGCCGGATGGTGTCGGCGCACCACGTGTACGCCTCCGACGCCGTGTCGGTGATGGCGGTCGGGTCGATGCTCTTGAGGCGGAGCTTGCCGGCGAGGCGCGCGCCCGCGGAGCCAATCATCTCCGTCACCGTCGTTTCGGTCGGCGACGTCGTCGCGTCGTAGCTGGTGAGGTGCGGGAAGTGGTGCCGCCGCACGTCATCTGCATCGACACCGAAGACGGAGACGGTCACGCATCACCTCAGGGTGCGCCGCCGTCGTTCCAGCCGTTGTCGTTGGCGACCATCTGGTCCGCCATCTGCCGAGCGGTCGCACACTTTGCGTTGCCGACCGCGTAGGTGAGCGGCGGCGCGCCGCCCGTCGGCGAGACGGCGTAGCCGGTGCAGCCCTGCGAGCCACCGTCGGGCGGCAAGTTGATGGTGATTTGGTTCGCCCGCGGCACCGCCGGCGGCGAGGGGACGATACAGGTCTGAAGCTGAGCCCAGCCGATTGCGCTGGTCAGGAGGACGAGAACGAGTGCGAAGCGCATCAGTAGGTCACCCCCTCGACGATGAACGTGGTGCTTCCTGTCGACGCGACAGAGCAGTTAGCGCCCGTGCAGGTGAAGCGGCACTGCACAGTGATGGCGCCGGGGACACCCGTGGCGACGGTGCCCATATCGGCAAGGGTCGCGCTCACCACGCCCGCGCCCATCTCGGCGACCACGTCACCGAACGCGCCAGTTGCGGCCAGCTCGCTGTGTGAGAGCAGGTATTGATTGCCGCCCGCTGAGTTGCCGCACGTGACCGCAACAGCAGTGAGCGGCCCCGCCCCGTCGTCGAAAACCTGCGTCACCTCGGCGAGCACGCGCTTGATGCTCGTGTTGACCGGCGTGGTGTGCAGCGTGATGTCGGTGGTGCCGGCCGCTGCCATCGCGGCGTTGGTGACCACCACCTTGTGGACCCACTGGCGAACGGCGCCGGAGTACGTGGCAGTGATGCCGGTCCCGCTCGCGGCGGTGCCGACGGTCGCGAGGTTCTGGTAGGTGCCGTCGGTGAAGACTCGGCCGACGACGTTGGCGCCGTTCGCACCGCGCGAGAACTGGGTGACGTACCGGTCCTGACCAGAGGTCATCGCGGTCGCATTCGTCAGGACGATCGCCCCCGCCCCTGCCGAATCCGCGGCGTTCCCATAGAGCGCCGTGTCGCTGGATGACACGATGTTGTAATGAAGAATGCGCTGGTTCGACGCATTCTGGTACCCCAGCGACGCCAGCAACGTCGAGCTTGTCGACGTCGCGCCGTTGTAGGCAACGTTGAACAGGCTCGCCGCGTTCGCCGCCGTACCGATGCTGAGCACGTAGTCGGTCGCGTCGAGGGCACTCTGCGGGTAGAGCCTGAAGGCCGAGGTCCCAGCGGTCGCTCCAGCATTTGCCGAACTGATGTTGCTTGTGAGGGTGCCGGACGCACTGGTGCTGGACCAGAAGATGCCCTGCGTGGGGCCACCCGTGATGGTGATGTCTCCAAGCGTCGTCAGCGCCCCGCTCAGCGTCAGGTCCGTGCCGGTCGCGCCGCTCGCGAGGATGCGCGCGCTGAACGAACCGCTCGCGAGGCCCGGCCCGCCGAGCCCCTGCGCCGAGGCGGCGCCCGCGACCAGCAACGCTGCGATGACGGCGAGCTGCTTCACTTCAGCTCCCAGAACTTCAGGTCACCAGACGCCGACACGCGCAGTGCAGCGATGAAGCAGTCGGTGCCGACTGGCGGCATCCAGACGACGCGCTCGTTCGGCTGCAGCTTCACCCCGTTCACCGCGGTGACGGTGCCGGTGCTGGTGGTGGCGCGCCCGACGTAGACTTCGGTCGACGGCTGCAACAGCAGCACCTTCCCGCAGAGCTCGTCGCCGGTGTTCGCGAACGGCGTCGTCGCTTCGTGGTTCGTCTTCGACGTGCCCGTGTAGTCGATGGTGCCGAGGTAGACGGGCTCGCCGTTCAGCTTCAGGTACAGCGTGAGCTCGTTCGCCGGGCGGTACGCTGCCAGCAGTTCCTCGCGCACCATCTCGCGGAAGACGCGCAGCTCGGGCCCGCCGGAGCCCGGCAGCTCGACGTCGCGCACCGGCACTGGCGCGTGAGCGCACCCGACGGCGAACAGGGACAGGATGAAGCGCTTCACGTGGACCTCCGGGAGGTGAGGTGGCCCGCGCTTACGGGTGCTCCCACCAGGTGATTTCGTAGTCGTTGGTGGCGGCGGGGTCGCCGCCGGTGGTGTCGGCGGTGAAGGTCACCTTGACCGTGTTGGCCGACTCGACGAACGCGCCGAGCGTGCCGTCGTCCCACGCGGCGTCGTCCTGGAGCGGCGCGATGTTGACGTGGGTGCCGAGCGCGACGCCCGTGCACGTACCCGTGATGTTCGCCTGAACGCTCGCGGCCGCGGATGGGATGTCGAGGTTGTCGAGCTGGCACCGCACCAGCTTCGAGAGCTTGTTGGTGCTGTCGTTCGTCGTCGCGTCACCGATGAAGATGCCGCCCTTCGCGTAGACCGGCACCGTGTACGGGCCGACCACCGCGCCGCCGTAGGCCGCGCCGAGCGCCACGCCGCCGATGCCGACCGCCGCGCAGATCGCCGCCGCGATGATGATGGAGCGCATCGGTCAGCCCTTGCCCTTCTTGGCCTTGCCCTTCTTGGCGGGCTCCTCGACCGCGGGCGGCTCCTCGCCGTCCGCCTCGCCCTCGTCGGCCTCGGGCTCCGGTTCCGGCGCCTTGCGGCCGCGCTTGCCCGCGAGGCGCTTCGCCTCCTTCTCGGCCTCGCTGTCCCGGTCGAGCTTCTTCTTCTGCTCGAGCCGCTGGAAGTCGGCCTCGGTCACGACGAGCTCGCCGTGCGCGTTGAGGTGCTCCGCCTGCTCCTCGGTGAGGTCGAGCTGCCCGCCGTAGGGCAGCGTCTCTCCGCCGAACTTCACCTGCCCGTGCACCACTCGAAACTGAGCCATGTTCGTTGTCCTTTCGCTGGAGCGCGAGCGCTCAGTAGATGTTGGTGATGAGCGAGCCGGCCGAGAAGTCCGAGTCCGAGCTGGAGACGACCGCTCCAGCCGCGAGCAGGTACTCCCAGCCCTTCTCGAGCACCTTGATGCGGCCGTCCGGCCCGCCGCGCTCCTGGTCTTCGTAGGTGTACGTGTACAGCTGCTTGCGGATGTACTTCGCGCCGTACCGCATCTGCCGGCGGTTCATGCTCGGGTTCTTCACGTACAGCAGCGCGACATCGCTCCAGACCGCCGCGCTCGAGGGGGTGGCGCCCTTCGCCGAGCTGTCGTAGCGAGCCGTGCAGACGTGCAGGTACTCGAGGTCGAGGAGGTTCATGATCTCCTGGTTCGTCAGCATCCGGTCGCTCGAGTAGTGCAGGCGCGCCTTCAGCGCCGGCGACTGCTTGAGCTGCGAGAGCCCGAGGAAGCCGATCGCCATCGCGTTCGGCACCATGCCGCACTGGCCCCAGACGACTTCCTTCTGGTCGGAGACGTTCTTCTCCGGGTTGCCGTCCGCGTCGGCCCAGGTCGAGCCGGCCGCCAGCGCGAGCACCGCCGCCGACGGGTAGCTGCCGGTCGTCGAGAGGGCGGTGTACGCGAGGCGCTCCCGCTTGATCATCAGCCGAGACATGATGTTCTCGGACTGGTCCATCTCGATGTCCTGCACCGCCGCGTCCGCGTTCGCCTCGTCCTTCGGGTCGATGTCGGCCGAGAGCTTGTGCAGCTCGAGCGTGCGAGTGGTCTTGAACACCCCGTAGTCGACCTTCAGCGCCTTCGACTTGCTCGAGGCGCGCGTCTCGACTTCGCGCATGTGGTTCGTGTCGTACTGGTACACGTCCACCTCGGACTTGTCGCAGTAGACGGGCGTGAAGACCTCGTCTGCGATGAAGCCCGACATCGAGTTGACCTGCTTGATGGAGAGACCATCGAGCGGGTTGCGGGTGAACATCTGAGAGGCGTCGATCATGGCAGTCGTGTCCTTTCGAAAATCAGGCGTTGGGCGCGCCGAGCGCGACCGGCGTGGTGAGCAGAACCGGGTGCTCCTCGCCGCTCGCCGCGGTCGCGGAACCGATGAAGTAGCCGAGCGTGTTCGACGCGGCGCCGGCGGCGGCGACCGCCTTGCCGGCGTTGTTGGACTCGACCGGGCCGTTCACGTTGACGGTGCCGCCGAACTGCACCATCGCGACCCCGTTGATCTGCACGCCGATCCACTTGTCGGCGCCGCTGGCGGCCTCGACGGCAACCCCGATGGTGAGGTCACCCTCGGCGGCCGAGATGACGACCTGGCGCGCGTTGGTGGAGTCGAGCTTGACGAAGCAGCCGCGCGTGATGGCGGCGCCGCTCTTCATGGGGATGATGATTCCGACGGACTCGATAGACATGGTGCGGGTGTCCTTTCAGCGCTTCAGGCCGAGGCCTTGGGGGTGGAGGGGAAGGCCGAGCGGTACAGCTCGGGGTTCTCCTTGGCGGCGCGGCGCGTGGCCGTGACCGGGGCGACGCCGGACTTCTCGAGCTCGGCGACCTTCGCCTCGAACTGCTTGAGCGCGTCGCCCTGCTCGCCGGTCGGCGGCGTGCCGGCGCTGCGCGGCCCGCCGAGGTTGACGATCGGCGCGCGCGCCGCGTAGCGGGCGGTGGCCTTCTCGAGCCCGTACGTCTTGACGTCCTCGAGCACGGCGGCCTTCTCGATGGCGGCGATGCGACCCTCGCGCTCGAGCTTCGCGCAGAGCGCCTCACCGTCGGCCTTCACCTTCGCGTCGGCCGCGGCCTGCTCGATGGCGGCGATGCGCTTCTCACCAGCGAGACGAGCCTCGCGCTCCTTCGACAGCTCGAGCTCGAGCTCACCGGTGCGCTTCTCGGCCGCGGTGCGCTTGTCGACCGACTCGGCCGCGGTGCGCTTCGCGTCGGCGCCGGCCCTCACCGCCGCTTCGATCTCCGCGTCCGTCGCGGTCGCGGCGAGGGCGTACAGCGCAATCAGCTTGGTGCGGTCCATCAGGTTCTCCTTCGAGGGTGAATCGTTCGCGGCCAGCGGCTGCAGGTGGCCGAGGAAATAGGGGTCGTTCAGCAGCGAGGCGCCGAACAGCGTCGGCTCGAGCTCGCCGGTCGCCGCGTCAGGCCACGCCTCGTGGAACTCGGGCGAGATGTACTGGAAGCGCTCGGCGTCGACGTCGGCCTTGCCCTCGGGCAGCCACTTCGTGAGGCCCTCGAGGGTGTCCTTCGCGCTGATGCGGAAGTCCGTCAACCAGCCCACCGCAGCCTTCGCCTTCGGGTCCGTGACGCGCGTCTCGTTCGAGCTGCCCCAGTGGTGGCGGTCGATGGGCAGCTTCGGGGAGCCCTTCGCCTTCCAGTTGGCGATCATCTTCTCGAGCAGCTCGCGGGTGACGTTGATGACGCCCCAGTCGGAGCGGTGCCACTCGCCCGCGGGCATGATCTCGTTCCACACGGGACCTTCGCCGGCTGCGGAGACCGTCGCCGCGCGAACGTTGCTGCCCAGACCGAGACGCTTCTTCAGCACGAGGCCAAGAGTCCGGGGCGAACTGTCGCCCGCTCAAACGCTATTCGTCGTCGACCGGCTGAAAGCCTCCGCCGCCCTTGAAGTTGAAGACGTAGAGGCAGCGGCAGCGGTTGCGCCCGTCGCACTGGCGGAGCGGCGGCGTGTTGCGCTCGTACTCGCTCGAACCGAACTCCAGCTCGGTGCCGTCCATCGACTCGCAGGGCCCGCACGTCCCCTCGTCGAGGATGCTCGACAGCTCCACCGACTCGACGCTGTCGCTGTACTGCTCGGCGAAGTCGGCGCGGCCCATGTTGAACGCCTTCGTCAGCACGCCGCCCGCGTCGCCCTTCAGCGCGGAGGTTCGCACCTGGTCGGAGACGACGTCGGCCACGACTTCCTCGGGCGAGCCGCCCGTGCGCACCACGTCGATGGCGGTCTCCTCGAGGGCGGCCCGCAGCCGCGCCTCCATCTGCCGCGCGAGCCGCTTGCGCTGCGCTTCGAGCAGCTTCTCCGTCTCCGGGTTCGGCGCAGGCGGGGTCGCGTCGGGCGGAGGGAAGGTGTCGTCCTCCTCGGCCGCGGTGCGCGTGCGGCGCGCGTCGCGGCGAGCCTCAGCCGCCAGCTGACGCCAGCCCTCCGCGCGCGCCCGCTTGAGGAACTGGCCGATGAACGCGTCGATGCGGCTCATGTCGAGCGGGAGCGTGGCAATCTCCTCGTGCTCCACCTCGCCGTCCTTCATCGCCGCCCGCACGTCGGGCACGCAACGGGTCAGCATCTCCACCACCATCGGCCGCACGTTCCGCTCGAAGCACTCGCGCTCCGAGTCGAAGAAGCCGGCCATGCTGCCCAGGTCGAGCTTCAGCTCGGAGGCGCGCAGCGGCCGCCGCGGCTGCCAGCTGGGCGAGCTGCTCGCGACGCGGTGCCGCGCCACCTTCGGCGGCTTCGTCTCGTCCTTCTCGCCCGGCTTCGGCTTCGGTGTCCCGCTCGACTGCCCGGGCTTCGGCGGCTCCGTCTCGCTCTTCTGCGCGAGCGCCTCCGCCATCTTCGCCGCCTTCTCGGCCGCCTCCGCCTTCGCCTCCTCGAACTCCTCTTCCGTGACGGTGCGGTCGCCCACGCGCTCGCGCGCGGCGTTCTCGTCCTCGATGGTGTGGACCGTGATGACGCCGGCGTCGCGCAGCGTCTTCACCGCCGTCGCGTACTCGACCGGCTTCAGCTTCGCCTGCTTCAGCGTCCACTTCACCCGCGGGTACGCCTCCTGCGGGCCGAAGTTGACGTCGACGAGCCGGCGCACCACGCCGGTGTACTTGCGGCCCGCGTACCCGTCGCCGGTGCCGTTCCACACCGACTCGAGCGTGGCGATGATGCCCAGCGCGAACGCGTCGGCCGACTTGTCGTGCACCTCGCCGACGCTGCGCGAGCCGGTCTCACCCATGCCGAGCGCCATCTGCTGCGCCTGCACCTGGCCGAGGATGCTGATGCCGAGCTTCTCCCACGCGTCGATGACGTGGCCCTTGTTCGCACCCGGCGAGAAGAGCCACTTCAGCGTGACGCCGGCGGGCATCACCGCGGCCGCGTTCTCGTGCGGCACCATGTTGGCGAGCAGCTTGTAGAGCTTCTTCTGCTGCGACTTGGTGAGCTTGACGCCCTTCTCGACCTCGGCGATCGGGATGCCGGCGCTCTCGCGGATTTGGCTGATGCCGACCAGGCTCAGCAGCTGCTCGCGGATTTTGCACTGGTACCAGACGGGCCGGTAGGGGCTGAAGCCGAGGTAGTTGTTGCCCGTCTTGTTCCACGTCGCGAGCAGCAGCGAGTCGGCCGGGACGTAGTTCTCGTGGAAGCTCTTCCCGTCGCGCTGCTGCCCGAGCTGGCGCACGCCGGCGAGCTCGCCGTCCCGCTCGTCCCACCCGTTGGTCGGGTGGATGGAGATGGGCAGCATCTCGCTCAGCTTAGCGAGCTTGTACCCGGTGCCGCCCGGCAGCAGCGGCGAGCTGCACTGCTCGAAGACCGTCTCGTGCAGCACGAAGCCCGGGATGAGCAGCCCCTCGGTCTGCCGCTGCGCCACCTCCTGCATCGGCAGCCACTCGAGCAGGTTCTTCCGCACGAAGTCGGTGATGCGCTTCGCGAGCGCGCGGTCCTCCATCGCCTCCTCGCTCGGCTCCTCGATGGAGAGCCGTGCGTCGCGAATCTGCGCCTTGGAGAACTCGACGCCCTTGCTCACCGCCTCGTCGGTGCGCAGCAGCTTCTCGTACTCGCCCCACGTGCGCGTGCCCGCGGTGCCGTACGCGAGCTGGTGGATGAGCTTCGAGTTCGACTCCGAGAGGATGTCGCCGAACCAGTTGGTGGTGCCGGTGATGCTCTGCTCGGTGAGGTTCGGCTTCAGCTCGGGCGGCGCCGGCAGCTTCCCCGCCATCATCGCCGCGTGCACCGCGTTGAGCGCCTCGCGCGTCTGCTTCGTCAGCTGAACCCGAGCACCCATGCGGCGACGGTGAAGCGCGAAGTGTCGCCCCGACCACCAGCTTCGTCCAGACGCCCGGACGGTCAGTGCTCCATCGCGGCGAGGCCGGTCGGGGTACCGGTGAGCAGCCGGTCGGGAATCTCGGCGTCGCTCTCACCGAGGAGGTCGAAGCAGGCCGTCCCGGCGTCGACCTGGTCGTCCTCAGCGTCGTTCACGCCGGTGAAGCCGAGGTGCTCGGCGACGAACTCGTCGAGCCAGGGCGCGTCGACCGGCAGCAGCACGCGGCCGCGGTTCCACTTGTCGGCGTAGTTCATCGAGCGGACGAACTTGTCGCCCTCCGCCTTGACGAACTCGAGCGGCACCGCACGCGGCGGCTCGTTGAACAGGTCGGCGGCGCCGGCCTCGGTGGTCGCGCCGTACCAGCGCCAGGGCGCTCCACGTTCTTTGATGTGCAGCCGCCGGCAGCGCTTCTTGAAGACGCGCGCTCGCACCTGCGCCCGGTGCGCCCAGGTGACGTACCAGTAGCCGCGAGCGTAGAGCATCTTCACAACCGCGCTGTGGTCGGCCGTCCTCTTCACGCTGTAAGCGAGGTCGACGCCGAACGCGGCCTCGTACGACTTCGGCAGCTCCGTGTACGTGTGGACGCCCTTGAACACCGTCGCGCCGCGCGGCCGCGGGCGTCCCTGGTAGAGCGAGTCCCACGTGTAGCTGTGGACGTCGGCCTCAATTTCCCGCAGCGCCGCCACGTCGAAGCGCTCCGGCCACAGCGCGCGGCCCTTCTTGTCGATGGCCGGTAGGTGGACGTAGCGGTACTTCTCCTTGACGAGCGTGCCGCTGAGGTCGTCGGGGTGCCAGCGCGTGGCAAAGACGATGACGCTGCCGCCCGGCTCGAGGCGCGTGCGGGCGACGGCGCGGAACCACTCGCGCACGCGGTCGCGGTACGTCGGCGACTCCGACTCGACCCGGTTCTTGAACGGGTCGTCGATGATAATGATGTCGAAGCCCTTGCCGGTGAGCGGGCCGCCGACGCCGGTGCTCCACATGCCGCCGCCGGCCTTCGTCTGCCAGGCGTCGAGGCGCTCGGAGACCAGCTCGACGCCGAGCTCCTTCACCAGGTCGCGCACGACGCGCGCCTTCTCGACCGAGAGGTTCGCCCCGTACGTCACGTAGGCGATGCGGATGCGCGGGTTCTGCCAGATACACCAGGCGATGAAGCGCAGGACGGTGTCGGTCTTCCCGTGCCGAGGCGGCGCGTGGCAGACGATGCGCGCGGGCTTCTTGTGCAGGAAGACCGCCTCGAGCTCGGCGGTGAGCGGCGCGAGGTGGTACGGCCGCGAGTACGTGCGCGTCGACAGCGGCACGAAGTCCTGCAGGCTGCGCCGGGCGAGCGCGGCCTGCGCGGCGAGCGCGTCGCTCACTGCGATGGAGGGCAGCGCGCTCATCCCGCCTTCGGCTCGACCGGCTTCGCCTTCTCGAGCAGCGCCGCGAGCGTGCGGTGCTCGTCGACGGTGAGCCGCGTGTAGTCGAGCTGGATGTTCAGCTGGTCGACCTTCACCTGGAAGACGTTGGTGACGCTAGAGTCGCCCTCGTCGCCGAACAGCTTGATGTGCCGGCCGAGCATCTCGAGGCCGCGGTGCTTCGGCCAGAACTTCACCTTCTTCAACTCACCGACCTGCACGCGCTCGTCGCCCTTGCCGTCCCAGATCTCCTCAATCTCGACGCTCGCGATGGCGCGCCGCACCGCCTCAGGCATCTGCTTCAGCGGCAGCAGCCGGCCCTTCTCGTCGACGATGTCGCCGGGGTCGACGTGGCCGAACGTCTGCAACTCGCGCAGCACCGCCTCCGCCTTCACCTCGACCTTCTCGGCCCGCTTCGCCTTCCGCGCGTCGATGGCGGCCGCGACGTCGGCAAAAGTCAGCAGGCGCTGACCGCACGACTTAGCGGCCTTCGGCGAGTACCCGGCACGGATGGCCGCCTGGGTGGCGTTGAGGTCGACCAGGTACTCGTCGACGAAGCGCTCGCGCTTAGACTTCGCCACTGACGACCCTCCGGTGCTGGCGGCGCACCTTGCGCTCGCAGTTGAGCAGCAGCGTCGCCTGCGCCCAGATGACCTTGTCGCGGCTCCACCCGAGCTCGTCCGCGATGGCGGAGACGCTCATGCGCGCGTACGTCTTCGTCAGTACCTGCTGCAGCTCCGCCAGCACCTTGCGGCCGCGCAGCATCCGCTCGTGCAGCTCCTCCTCCGACAGCTTCTCGTTCCAGCTGGGGTTCACGCCGCCCTCCTCTGCGTCCAGGCGTCCGGACGCTCGAACACCACCAGCGCGCTCGGCTGCATCGCGCCGGTCGGGCGCCGGTGGTCCGGGTAGCCGCCCACCGGGCCGTCGGGGCCGTCGAACGGCAGCCGGCCGTCGACGAGCACCACCGTCGTGACGAGGGCCTCGGAGACGTAGCGGGTCGCGTTGCCGAGCGGGTCGGGCAGCCGGCGCCACAGCCACTCGGCCGAGCGCACCCTCCCCTCGGGTCGCATGATGTGCTTCCGCCACCAGTCGGTGGAGGGGTCGGCCGGCACCAGGTTGACGTACCGCTCCTCGACGGTGCCGAGCAGCAGCGACTCGCGCGCGTGCTCGAGGTGCCGGCTCAGGTTGCCGCGGCTGTACGGCGGGTTCCGCCAGCACCGCCTCGAGGGCGGGTGCCGCGCGAAGATGTCCTGCTCCTTGGTGACGAAGCGGCGGCACTGCGCGTTCCAGTGCGCCGCGCAGGCGTCGAGGTCGAACGGGCCGAACACCTCGGAGACGAGCCGGAAGAACCACCGCGGCGTACGCCGCTCGTCGGTCACGAGCGACTTCACTCTACCCCCCCCAGCAGGAACGCGTTGTTGCTCACCCGCCACCTCGCTTCCGAATCGGCACCGCGGGCGACAGGCCCCGCGAGCGGGCGAGCTCGACCTCCCGGTAGCCCTTGTAGCGGGCGCACTGCTCGGCGTCGGTGCACTCGTAGAGCTCGCTCTTCAGGTTGAGCGTGGTGTCGAGCACCTCGAGCCGCTTCAGCGAGTAGTCCTTGTAGGTGCAGCCGCAGCGCCGGCACTGGTGCCAGTCGGTCGCGTACTGCCAGCGATTCGTGGTGCTCATCCAGTCCTCCTGACGGCGCCGATGGCGTGGAGTGCCTCGAGCGGCGTTCGCACGACGTCGACGGGGAGCCCTCGCCACTCGCGGTGCCACTTCACCTGGCTCTCGCGGAGCTCGCCCTCCTCGGTCTTCACCTCGAGCAGGAAGGTGCGGCGCCGGAAGCCGACGAGCAGGTCGGGCGTGCCCTCGCCGACGTGGGTGATGATCTTCACCGTCGCGCCGCACTTCCGCAGCGCCTCGACGATGGACGGTTGGTTCGCGTCTGGGGGTGCACCGCTACGCATTCGAGTCTCCTTCCGGGCGCCCGGACGTCGGGGCTACTGGTCGATCCGCTGGGGTGGTCGATCCGGGGGTCGATCCGTCGCGCTCGGGGGAGGCTGGGTCGATCCGCGTCGATCTGGGTCGATCAGCATCACCCCCCTTTAGGGGTGATCGACCGGATCGACCGGATCGACCCCCCTCCAGAGGTCGATCCGCTGGTGAATTTGGATCGACCGGATCGACCGGATCGACCCCCCCGTCAACCAGCTCCAAGTCGGCCTGTTCGACCGGCTCCACCCACACCCGCCAGAGCCCGTTCTGGCCGGGCTCGCGGGTGATGAGCTGCTCCTCTTGCAGCTTCGGGAGGAGTTGGCTGCGCACCTTGCGGATGCCGATCTTGAGGCGCTTTGCGAGCGTCAGGCTGCTCTGCGCGCCGTGCGTGTTCAGCGCCTCCATCACCTTCTCGTAGAGCTGCTCGTCGTTCTGCGGCCGCGCCCCGGTCTTCGACTGCTTGCCGGTCGTCTCGTCGTACGCCTCGAGCTCCGCCGGGGTCGCGGCACGGAGCGCGCCCTCGAGGTCGTCTTGCGCGACGAGCACGAGCGAGTTCTCGGGCGCGTAGTTCGTCTTCCCGATGATGAAGTCGAGCAGCTTCGGCTGCCCTTCGACTGCTTGCCGCCGCTCGAGCATCGCGACCCAGCGGGCGCCGTCGCGTTGCCCGGACGCGCCCCGCAGTGCGTCGGTGCTGCCCGGCTCGTCGTCCTTCGCGCGCTTCCGCGTATGGGCGGGCAGCAAGACATTCGGAGCGCCGCACTCCGGCGCCGTCAGCGTCTCGAGCACCTGGATGTAGCGAGTCGCGGCCGCGTTGTCCTTCTCGACGTCGGCGCCGGCGAAGCGGCTCGACGGGTCGAGCACCACCAGCGAGTACGGGCGGCCCTCAGTGGCGGCCGCGCGCAGCAGCTCGCGCAGCTCCGACACGCGCGTCGTCTCCGGGAGACCGCCGGTCGACTTCTCGGTCTCGTACGTGAGCGCCATTCCCTCACCGGCGGCCGGCAGCACGGTGAGGTTCCACGCGACCTCCTGCTTCTGCAGCGCGTTGGCGCCTCGCATCGCGTAGTGCAGGCGGCGCTGTGTCTCGGGCCAGTCTTCCTCGGCGAGGATGAGCAGCACGCGGCCGCGCTCGCACGACCAGGCGCCGAACCACTTGCCCCCGCTGGCGACCGCGACCGAGAGCCCGATGACCGCCTTCGACTTGCCGGTGCCACCCGGCGCGCCGAGCATCCCCACGCGTGCGCGCGGCAGCACGCCTCTGCCGTCGGCCCCCCACACCAGGTACTGGCGCGGGGGCGGTGCAGCGTCGAGGAGTTCGACGCTGAGCGGCACCACCATGTCGGCGAGCGAGCGAGCCACCTTCGGTGCCTGAACGGTCGCCGCCAGCGCGACGAGCTGCTCGGCGGTGCCGCCGCCCGCAACAAAGTCGGCCGCGTCCTTGCCGTTCGGCAGGGGGACGACCTTGACCGTCTTGACCGTGCCCGCCAGCGCCGCCGCGACCGCCTTCGCGTGCGCGCGCCCCGGCTCGTCGTTGTCGGGCACCACGTAGACCGCAGAGGCGCCCGCGAGCGCGCTGGAGTACTCGGGGCGCCACTTGCCGGCGCCGCCCGGGTTGCACGTGGCGGTGAGGCCGAGCCGGCGCAGCGTCTCGACGTCTTTTTCGCCCTCGACCACCCACACGCTGCCACCGGCCGCGCACGCCGCGCGCAGCTCGGGGAGCCGGAAGAGCACGCGCCGCGCCCCCATCCGCCATACCCACTCGCCGCCGGGCCCGCGGTGCCGCTGGCGGAAGTCCTTCGGCTCCATGCGGACCACTTGGAACAGCTCAGCGCCTTCCTCGTCGGCGTAGCTGTACTCGGCGGTGATGCGCGACTTCTGCGACGTCGACGACCCCGTGGGGAACAGGTCCGCCATCGCGAGCTCCATCGCGCTCACGACGTCGCTCGTCTCGCAGTTCGCGAGGCACTTGAGGAGGACGCGCCCATCGCCGCCCACGCTCACCTGCAGGCTGGCGCGCTCGTCCTCGTGCGCAGGGCAGCGCGCCTCCCACTGCTTCTCGTCCGTCTTCCGGTGACCGGGCAGCTTCCCGAGCACGAGACGGATGGGCTCGATTGGGAACACCCCTCCCGCTGCCGCCATCACCGGGGCCTCCGGTGCTCGGCGGCCTGCGCGCACGTCGCGAAGTGACTGGTCCACCGCCGTCGCGGCGCCGCGTGCTTCGGCTCGTCGGCGCGCCAGCTCTCGACGTGCAGCCCATCGGGGTGCAGGTTCATGACGAGCTTGCCAGCCGGGTCGGGCTCCGCGTTCACCGGCATCCGACCGCCCGCCGGCGTCGCGGCCCAGAACATCAGCGCGTGGCAGGTGCGGCACTCGACCGGCTTCGGCGGCTTCGCGGCCGGTGTCGCAGGCGCCACCACGAACGCGAGTAGCGCCTCCGCGAGCGAGCCCACGTGCGCGGAGGGCACCTTCGCGGCGATGCGGTTCACCTCGTCCCAAACGTCGACGTGCCCGCCTGGCTCGCCGCCCAGCGTGAATGGGCCGACTTTGATTTCGAGGCTCACGCGGCCTTCGCTCCTTCCGGGCCGGGGTCGACGAGCATCATCAGCGCGGCCGGGCCGGCCCACTCGAGCGGGATGAAGACGCCGTCGCCGTTGAAGTTGGCACCGCAGTCCAGGCAGCGCGCGATGACGCCCGCGCGCTCGATGGTGGCCCAGAACGCGCGGCGCCGCGTGCCGCCGCAGCCGCAGCAGGTTCGGCGGAGCGCTCTCACGAAGCACCTCGCACCGCGCCGCCCGTCTCGCTGTTGCAGTGAGCGCAGGCCGGTCTGATGTTGCCGCGCACGTACCTTCCGCCTCGGCAGCCGGGCACGATGCGGTCGACCGTGACGGTGGCCTCAGTGAGGAGTTCGCCGCACCGGTAGCAGCGGCACGTCGGGACGCCGTGTAGCTTCCAGTCGGCGGCGAACGTTTTCACCAGCCACCGCCGGCGAACTGCGCGGTCGCGGCTGTTGCCCCGGGCGTTGCCGTTCGTAGTGCCCCTCACGCGGCCCTCCGCAGTCGCTTGCGCGGGTTGAGGTTCGCGCTGATCAGCGCGTCGACCATCGCGGGCGGCACCATGTTGCCGATGCCGGCTATCTGGTCTTCCTGCGTCTCCGCATCACTGAGGTCGAAGCCCTCGGCGAGCTCGCCCATCGTCCCCCGCAGGAGCTCGGGCGCGGTGAGCATGCGGAAGCAGACGTCGACCAGCTGGTAGTCAACTCCGTGCACCGTCACGAGGCCCAGGCGAGCTTTCGCGGTCAGGGTACGCATCGGCTCGCGCAGGTCCTGGCCGCGGCCGGGTGCCTTGTCGTCCCCGTAGTAGGCGGTGAGGAACGCGCGGACTTCTCCGACGTGCATCCCCTTCGCCGTGATTGTCGGGAATGGGTCTCGCAGTCCGGCGCCATGGCACTGCCCGCGCAGCTTCACCGGGTTCCCAGTGACGAGCCCGTGGTGGTCTCGGGAGGTGACGGTCCCGATGGGAGCGCGCAGACTCGAGCCACCATTGAAGCCGCCCTCGCGGTCAGCGCCGAAGTACTTGGTGAGGAATGCGGTGACGAGCGCGTGCTTCCGTCCCTGGGCGACGACTGTGCCGAGCGGGTCGCGGAGGTTCAGCACGCGCGCCCGCTGGCCTTTGCGCTCGCCGTAGCCGACCTGGATCAACTGCGGCACCACCATGCTGTGGCCGCGCCGGCCCGCGGTGATGGTCGAGAACGGCGCCTGGATTGACTCGACGCGGGCCTCGCGTCGACCCTTGCCACCGTGGTTCGCTTTAATGAGGACCGGTGTGACGATGCCGTGTCGGTTCACCGTGGTGATCGTCGAGAGCGGTGACGACGCAGGACGGTCGGTGCGGCCGGTGCTCTGCTGGTCGATGCTGATGACGAACGGGTCCGGGTCTTCGTAGAGGAAGCGACGGAGCCCCTGCGCGATGCGCCACATCGTCTTCTCGACCAGCGGCCGCAGGCGCCCGCCGCAGACCTCGCAGTGGGTCGGAAGAATGGACGACCGATGCGGGTGCGCGCACGTGCACGGGAAGATGCTCCCGGCCGGGATGTCGAAGTCGATGCACTCGGCCGCGGTGTGAAACGGAAGCAGGCCAGGCCCGTGCGTCGGCTCCGGGAAGAGCGGCGGAATGCCGTCGTTACTCCCGACGATGAAAAGCCGATTGCGGCGGGTGGGCGCTCCGTATCTCGAGCAGTCGAGCACCTGCCAGTCGACGTCGTAGCCGAGGCGCTGGCACTGCCTGATGAGCCGGTCGAAGTGCTCGCCCTCACGCTCCGGGTCCGGCTGACGATCTTTCCCGAGCGGACCCCACTTCTCGAACTCGCGTACGTTCTCGATGAAGAAGAGCGTCGGCTCGAGGTCGCGAAGCCAGTGAGGAATGATGTTGGCGAGAGCGCGGATGTCCTGGCGTCGTGGCTTGCTGCCGCGAGCATTGCTGTGGTGGGTGCAGTCCGGCGAGAACCACAGCCCGCCGACCTCACCTTTCCGCGCGACATCGCTCGGCCGGGCCCGCCAAAGATTTTCGGTGAAGTGCACCGTGTCGGGGTGATTCCGCTCGTGCACGCGGATTGCGAGAGGCCAGTGGTTGATGGCGAAGTCCGGCTCTCGGCCGAGAGCTTTCTGCATCCCGAGTGAGGTGCCGCCGAAGCCGGCGAACAGATCGCCCCAAACCATCTTTCGGAGGTCGAGGAGCTTGCTCACGTGCCCACCTGCTCGAACATGTCGCCGGCGGCGCCGTCGTCGCTCCGACCGGAAATGCGGCGCCACTCCTCGCGGCGCCCCATGCTCTCGATGACGATGCGGTCCGCGCCCTCTTCGTGCGAGCCGTACCGCGCATCGAGCTGCTTCCGCGTCGCCTGTGCGTTCCCGCCTCTCGAGCGGGGCTGCGGCGCGAGCTTCTCGTCGACGTAGGTGCTCACGCTACGCACCTCCGAACATCGGTGGCTGTACCGGCTGCGGCGTCACCTCGCCGCGACGCTTCGGCAGCTTCTCGAGCAGCGCGTCCGGCGACGGCGCGCGGTACGTGACGCCGTTCCACCGCACCGCGTACAGCCCGTCCTTCGACCGCAGCGTGCGCGGCGAACCGAGTCGCTCCTTCACCGCGGCGCGGAAACGCTTCTTGTCCTCCTCGAACTTCTTGAGGAGCTCGCGGATTTCCCCGAATACCCCCCCCCGGTGCGCGTTTAGCCATCGGCCACCTCGCTCTCCTGCTCGAGCTCGTCCTCGTCGATGCCCTGCTCGCCCGAGGTGAGCGCGTACGGGTCCTTCAGGACGTAGCCGCTGCCGTTGCACCGCTCGCACTCGCCACCGACACAGCCGATGCAGTTCGGGCAGAGGATGCGCTGAAGCTTCGGAAGGTCAGCCACGGCGTCGCTCCTGACGCTCGACCGCGAGCAGCGCGTAGCCGAGCACGTCCCGCCACGGCGACTCGCCGAGCGCATCGCGGTCGGTCGCGATGCGGAACAGCTTGTCGAGCACGCGCACCACCGTGAGCGCGTCGTCGAGCTTCTCCGGCGCGACCCCGTTCGGGTACAGCAGCCGCATCACCTCGCCCGACTTGCCGAAGCTGTCGCCGTACGCGGCCTGCTTCTTCACCACCAGGTCGGCCGCGCCACGCGCGACCGAGTGGTACGCGGTGCCGCCGCGCGCGGTGTCGAGCTGCTCGAGCAGCCACACGGCATCGCTCACGTTGAGCAACGTGAACTCGCGCGACACGCCGCTCTCCGGCTTCGCGACCCGCGCGACGAGCTCGCGCAGTTGCTGCTCTCGGTCAGACATGGCTCGCCTCCAGCAGCGGCATTCCCTCGGGGTTGCGCCTCGCCTCGCGCTCGAGCCGCTCCCGCTCAGGGAAGACGGTCTGCCCGTCGAGCGCGACCAGGTGGAACGGGCCGCGCTCGTGGCGGTGCTTCACGTCAACCCCGTGCGCCGGCAGCTTGCAGGTGCGGCCGGAGAGCGCGCAGACGGCCCGGCAGCTCCCCGCGAACCTCACCCGCACCTTCTCGAGCGTCGCCGCCTCGAGCTGGCGCATCCGCTCGCGCGTGACGTTCATCACCGCGCCCGTCGCCTCGAGCGTCTGCGGCCCGGCGTCGGCGATGTCGAGCGAGCAGCTCGCCTTCAGCTCCGCCACGTCGACGTCGGGCCGGTTGATGACGAGCGATCCGGCCGGCGTGATGTCGAGGTACGTGTGGTAGCGACAGCCGACGAACGGGCACGGCCGCTCGCCGCCGAAGCAGTCGCCGCGCGTCTTCGGCCGCTGCGCCTCGACGGGTGGCTCCTTCGGCCCGAGCCGCTTCCGGTCGAGCCGCGCGTCCCGCGCGAGCCGCTTCTGCGACAGCGTCTTGCTGACCCGAGCCCCAGCCGTCGGCGGCGGCAGCTCGAACGGCGACGGAGAAACTTCACCCCCGGCGACGGCTGAGGTTGTCACCGTCCCGGGAGCATCTGGAGGTTTTGCCCGTGTCGTGTCGGGTGCGCCGCCACCTCCAGTGGGCGCGCTTTTCTTGAGCGCGGCGAGCACGAGGGCCCGCCTCCGCATGAAGTCGTTCGCGTCACTCACGGACGGGCGCCTCGATGGTGTCGACCGCCTGCTTCACCGCGGCGAGCCAGCCCTCGCAGTACGTGTTCAGCAGCGCCTCGGGGTCGTGCCCCATCGCCTCGGCGACGACGCGGAACCGCTTCTGCGCGTCGCTCTTCGCCTTAGGCAGCTTCGCCTCGACGACGCCGAGCTCGAGCCGGTCGAGCACGTCGGCCTTCGGCTTCGTCGCGCGCGGCTTCTTCTTGCCAGCCTTCGAACCGGCGCTGCCGGGCGGGTAGCCCTGCTGGCACGGCGTGCAGACGCCGGTCTTGTTCTGCGTGCTGATGTGGTTGCCGCAGCCCTCGCGGCTACAGGTCTTGTCGCTCATCTTCACAGCCATCGGTGTCACCTCGGGTGCTGCGGGTTGTTCGTCCGGGCGCCCGGACGTGGGGGGGGTAGAGGCGAGTCGCCGTGCTCCGCGGAGAGCAGCTCCAGCCACACCTCGAGCGGGATGCCCGACGGGCGCGTCTGACCGCGGCACGCCAGGGCCGCGTCGATCGACTCGGGGTCGGCGCAGATCAGACCGACCCCCGCTTCTTCAACTGCGGCGTGAACTCGGCCGGCGTCTTCACGCGCGAGCGCTCGGCGTCGGCGGCGCTCGGTGAGTCGAGCTCGATGCCGCCGCACAGCGCGCGCAGCAGGAACGCGTCGGCCCGCTCGTGCGCCTCCGCGTGCGCGCGCTCGATGCCCTCGAGCACGCCGCGCCGGTACACCTGCCACTCCCGCTTCGACGCCGGCAGTGAACTGTCGTTCAGCTGTGACGATCGCTCGCCCGGCGTCAGCGGCGGCTGCCGCTGCTTCTTCCTCGCGCTGGCCATCGGTCAGCCCCTCGCAAGCGGGCGAAGAATGGCCAGAACCGGGTCGTGGACCGGGAGAGGACCGAACTTTTGAACAGGTTCACTGAACGGCTGTGAAGCCCTGGACGATTCGAGCCCACCGACGCCGAGGAAAACTCGTCGGTTTGCATTCGCTGGACGCGCGCGCAATCCCTGGACGCGCCTGCCCGCGGACATTCGTTCCGCCGTCGTACCGTCTCCAGGTCGTAACATCGTGCCGCCTTTCGCTTTGCTCTTCGCCATGTTGGTGAACCCCTCCCGCTATGCGGTTTGCTGCTTGGCCGGCGTTTGGACCGGCTGTGGACCCAATTTTTCGACCCCTGCGCGGAGGTCTTCCGTGAGCAGGTGGCCGTAGGTGTCGACGGTGATGTTGATGCTCGAGTGCCTCAGGATGCGCTGCACGTGCTGCACGGGGACGCCGGCCTTGAGCAGCAGCGTCGCGCAGGTGTGCCGCATCGTGTGCCCGTTCACGCGGCGCACCAGCGCTCGCGGCCAGAGCATCATGTTGCACTCCGGGCAGCGGTAGGTGCCCTCGACCTGGTGCACCTCGACGTGCGGCTTTACCTTCGCGTTGGTCTTCGAGCCGTGCAGGCACCGGCGGCAGCTGTACTGCCAGCCGGTGATCAACCGAGCCCGCTTCATCGCGGCGCGCAGCAGGTCCTCCGGCGCCGCGTACTCGGTGCGCTGCTTGCCGTCGACGCCCGGGAAGAGCCACGGCCCCGACGTCTTCAGCGCCTCGGCGATGTACGGCGCCAGCGCGGTCGAGACCGGCAGCACGTCGACCCGCTTCCCCTTCGTCGACTCCCACGCGTAGCTGCGCTGCACGGTGAGGGTACGGCGGTCGGCGTCGTAGTCGGTCTTCTTGAGCCCCGCGAGTTCGCCCTTGCGGAGCCCGAGCCAGCAGGCGGCGGCGAACCACGAGCGCCAGGGCGTGTGCACGTGGTGAATGACGAGCTCGACCTCTCGCTCGCTCAGCGTCTCCTTCGGCGCGCGCACCACCTCGCGGCGCTTCGTGTTGCCGATGGGGTTGTCGCCCGCCCACAGCCCGGCCCGCTTCGCGCGGGTGAAGGTCGAGTACAGGTACGCGCGCAGCAGGTTGATGGTGCGAGGCGCGTAGCCGTCGGCCTCGAGCTTCTCGAAGTAGGGGTCGAGCAGCTGCGAGTTGACCTGGCGCAGCGGGACGCCGCCGTGCGGCTGCCGCTTCACGTGCACGCTCATGAACGACCGGTGGCGCACGATGCTGCGCGCTGAGACGTGCTTCTTCAGCCACCAGTCGACGAGCGTCCAGAGCGTGTAGCCCATGTCGGGCGGCCGAGCCTCGAGGCCGGCCCGCTGCCGCTCGACCTGGTTGACGAACTCGGCGTGCAGCGCCTGCGCGTCGACCTTCTTCACCGCGGTGGTGGCGCGGCGCGTCCAGCGGCCGTCGACCGTCTTCCACTTCACGTACCAGACGCCGCCGCGGTTCGTGACGCCCATCAGCCCTGCCTCTTGAGCGAGACGACGTTGTTGCTCTTCCGCTCGCCGCGCGCCCAGGCCTTCACCTCTTCGGGCTCGAAGCGCAGCAAGCCGCCGACGCGCATCGACGGGATGGCGTCGACGCCGGCGATGCGCTGGTACACCCAGCTGCGCGACGTCTTCAGGTAGGCGGCGACGTCCTGCACGGTCCATAGCGAGGGCGAGGCCTCGGGAGGCGTGGAAATCGAGATCATGCCGCCTCCGTGGCAGGCTGTGCCCCAATCAGGGGGTTCACATGGGAAACGCGCTCGGCGGTGTTTTCGCGACAGTTATCGTCGTCTTTGTCGCGCTCGGTATCTTCCTCGCGATGCGTGAGATCTGGTGTTGGTACTGGAAGATCAACGAGGCGGTCGTCGACCTGCGCGCCATCCTCATCGAGCTGCAGAAGCTCAACGCCCGAGAGGAAGCGAAGACCACCGCTTCCGGCCCCGTGTTCGACATGAACGCGACGCATCGCGGTTAAGGCAGCACCACGTAGCGCTGCCCCTTCGACCAGAAGCTGAACACCAGCCCCGTGCGGATCCACACCGACAAGCGCTCGCGGGAGATGCCGAGCGACTTCGCCGCTCGCGCCTCCGTCACCAGCGCGCCAGACTTCCCCTCGACAGCCTTCCGCTTCTCGTTCTTCACGGACATCGTCCGTGCCTTCGTCTTTTGGTGAGGCATTCGATCCTGCCCACCTCACCACCGGGGAGCATGCCGCTCCGACCACGGGCAAGGTAATAGCCGAAGGGTCTGACACCCACGGCAAGGTGGCGGAAAAGCGCACGATCTCTCCGGGTTCCGGTAGATCGGCCTTAGCCGCGTTTGGTGGACTTCGTTTTGGCGAGGACCCGGCGCGCGTACGACTGCATCGCCTTCACGTCCTTCGGGTCTGGCAGGGGCTCGTTGAGCACGTCGGTGATGATCTTCTCCCGACGTACCAGCCCGTTGTGGGTGGCGTCCTTGAGCACGCTGCGACGGCTCTGCTGCTTGCCGAGCTCGACGCCCTCCTCCTGAGCCGCCTCGATCTCAGCCGCGGCCAAGGCGTTCAGGTACACGGCGAGCTGTTCGGCGCGCTTCAGATCCGCAATCGAAACATCAACCGAAATGGACTTCAGAAGCTCAATGCCCGACGCAGTCGGACTCTCGTCTTCCTCAATGCCGGCGGCCACCCTGAAAGGCACCTTCTCAGAGTGGGTCGGCTCGCTCAACTGAACAGCTGTTGCGGTTCGCATGTTCAGAGCATCGCCGATGGCGATTCTAAATGCAACTCAAGAAGTGAATCAAAAAGTGATTGACGAACTGAACCACTGGTCTGTATCCTTGATGCATGACCGACCACGAGAGCAGCGAGAGGAAGCAGCACGACGAAGAAGCGGTAGAGGCGTTCAACGAGAGCCGCGTGCGGATGCCGCTGCTCAAGGCGTACCGGGCCGCCTTCCACGCGCCGGTCGACCTGGCGCTCACCGACTCGGCGCTGCGCACCATCGGCAACAGCTACGCGTCGGTCTGCTTCGTCTACGGCCCGGTGCCGCACCCGGAGAGCGTCGAGCGGCTCGGCGCGGCGATGCACGCGTACGTCGCCGTGCACCCCGAGGCGGACGACCTCCTCTTCCCCGCCGAGTGCCCGTTCGGCGAGGGAAAGCCGGTCGAGCGGAAGACCGTCACGCTGCGCGAGAAGATCCAGGCCGCCTACTTCGCGCAGCCCGCCGCGGTGAGCGACTCGGGCCGCTTCGAGCGGCTCGTCGAGGAGAAGGGCGGCGCGTTCGACGAGGGCCGCTGGTCGCTGCGCGACGTCACCCAGGCGCTCGTCGGCTTCAGCGCGAAGGCCCAGTTCATCAACCGGAAGTACTTCGGGGGTCGCTTTTCATGAACGCCATCGAGATCGCGTTCAAAGGAAGCACGGTCGATCCGAAGAGCGGATGCTGGCTCTGGCAAGGCGCGACCGCGAAGGGCTACGCGCGCGCCTACGACCCTTCGACCGGCAAGTCGGTGCTGGTGACTCGCCTCGTTCTTGGACTCACCGATCGCAGCGTCTTCGCGTGCCACCACTGCGACAACACGATGTGTGTGAACCCGGCGCACCTCTTCACTGGGAGCAACGCCGACAACCAGCTCGACGCCGTTCGGAGGGGTCGCATTCCGAACAGTCTCAAGACCCACTGCAGCAACGGGCATCCGTTCTCGGACGCAAACACGTACATCAGGAATGCGCGCGGCCATCGGACTTGCCGCGTCTGTAACCGCGCCGCAGTGGCCGCACGGAAGGCGAGGCTCGCTTGAGCGCGCGCCAGCAGTACCGCATCGTCTACTCGAGCGTGCGCGGCGGCTCGCGCGGCGCCTGCTTCGTCGACGCGGCCGACGAGACCTCGGCGCGGGCGTTCTTCGCGCAGGCCTTCCCCAACTCGGCGGTGGTCGAGATCGTGCTCGAGCCGGTCGACCCGTGCGCCGCGTACGAGCGCAAGGACGAGCCCGCCGTCCAGACGCCCGGACAGGAGGTGGGCCGTGCTGAGTAACCTGCTCACCAACAGCCGCCTGCGCGTCGCGCGCAGCTGCAAGCGGAAGCACCGCATCATGTACGAGCTGGGCTACCGGCCAGCTGTCGAATCCGACGACCTCTTCTTCGGCGCCCTCATCCACCTCGCGCTGGAGGCGTGGTGGCGGGGCGTGCAGCTCGGCCTCATCGCCGACGAGTGGCTGAACGCCGCGATGGGGGCGCTGAAGGCGGTGCGAGCCGACCCGTTCGTGATGGCGCGCGCCGAGGTGATGGTGATGGGGTACCACGCGCGCTGGGAGTCGGAGGCGGCCTACTACGAGGTGCTCGGCGTCGAGGAGCGCTTCGAGTGTGACGTCGTCAACCCCGACACGGGCGCGCCAAGTCGCACGTGGCGGCTGGGCGGCAAGCTCGACGTGCGCGCGCGGGACCGGCGCGACGGCCTGGTGAAGTTCATCGAGCACAAGACCAGCTCGGAAGACGTCTCGCCCGGCAGCGCGTACTGGCTGCGGCTACGGATGGACGGCCAGGTCTCCGTCTACTTCGACGGCTGCGAGGCGCTCGGCACGCCCGCCAGCGCGTGCTTGTACGACGTACTGGCGAAGCCGCAGCAGCGGCCCAGCGAGGTTCCGCAGCTCGACGACCGCGGGTTGAAGATCGTCGTCGACGCGAAGGGCGAGCGCGTGAAGACCGGGCCGGGGAAGTGGCGGCAGACGGCCGACACCGCGCAGGGCTACTCGCTGGTGAAGCGGCCCGAGACGGTCGAGGAGTACAAGAAGCGGATCGTCGACGCCATCACCGAGAACCCCGACCGGTTCTACGGGCGCGGCGAGGTGATGCGGCTCGAGCAGGAGCTGCACGACGCCCGCTTCGACGTGTGGGCGCTCGGCAAGGAGCTGCGCGAGAACGAGCTCGCCGGCCGCGCCCAGCGCAACCCCGACGCCTGCGAGATGTACGGGAAGCTCTGCCCGTTCTTCGACGCGTGCTGCGGCGCCGCCTCGCTCGACGACCCGAGCCGCTTCCGGAAATCCGAAGTCGTTCACCCCGAATTGGCGGCTCCCGCCGCCGAACCCGCGCCCGCGGGGACAACCAGCAGCGACAGCGGGCAGACCCCGAAAGAGGTGGGGACGTAATGGCCAAACAACAGCAGCAGGTGCGCATGCCGCCGCCGTCGGCGACCGGCGTGATGCGCCTGGAGAACGTGACGAGAGGGAAGGTGCAGGAGCCGTGGCGGCTGCTGCTCTTCGGCGTCGAGGGAATCGGCAAGACGAGCTTCGGCGCGTCGATGCCGGACCCCATCTTCGTCGACGCGGAGTCGGGCTCGGGGCAGCTCGAGACGGCCCGCTTCCCGACACCGCAGAACTTCGCCGACGTGCTCGACGCCATCCGCGAGTTGCGCGACGGGAAGCACGAGTACAAGACGGCCGTCTTCGACACCGTCGACTGGATCGAGGCGCTCATCTGGCGGCACATCTGCGCGCGCGACCGGATGAATGACGTGGAAGAGTATGGCTTCGGGAAAGGCTTTAACGTCGCGCTCGAGGAGTGGCGGCGCTTCATCCGCGACCTCGAGATGCTCGAGCGTCAGCGCGGGATGAACGTGCTGCTGCTCGGCCACTCGCACGTGAAGACGTTCAAGAACCCCGAGGGCGAGGACTTCGACCGGTACGAGCCGCAGGTGCACGCGAAGGCGGCCGGCGTGCTCAAGCAGTGGCCGCGCGCGGTGCTGTTCGCCCACTACGAGCAGTACGCGGAGAAGCAGAGCCGCTACCAGCTCAAGGCGAAGGGGGTGGCGACGGGCGAGCGTCTCGTCTTCACCAACCGCACCGCCGCCTACGACGCGAAGAACCGGTACGACCTGCCCGCGCAGCTCCCGCTCAGCTGGGACGCGTTCCTGCAGGCCGCCACCACCGAGCGCACCGCGGCCGAGCTCGTCGAACTCATCCGGGTCGGCGCGAAGGTGGTCGGTGGCGACCTCGAGAAGGCGGCGCTGGCCGCGCTCGACCGCGCCGCCGGTGACGTCACGAAGTTGAAGCAGCTCCACAACGCGGTCACCGCGAAGGCGGCCGCCCAACCCCAACCCGCAGCACAGGAGAACTGACCGATGAACATCAACGAACTGAATGGCGTGTACCCGGGCAAAGTCGTGGACGCTGGGCTGGCGAAGGCCAGCAACGGCAACGAGCAGGTCGCGCTGCTGTGCGAGCTGGGAGGTGACGGGCCCGAGAAGGGACTGAAGCTCACCTATTTCGGCTCGTTCTCCGAGAAGTCGTTCGACATCACCGTCAAGGCGCTGCGCACCGCAGGCTGGTCGGGGACCGACCTCGCCGAGGTGGACCGCTGGAAGGAGGTGGTGCCGAGCCCGCCCGACGTCGACTTCGTCATCGAGCAGGAGGAGTACGAGGGCAAGCAGCAGACGCGGGTGCGGTGGATCAACAGCCGCGGCAACCTCGGCGTGAAGGAGCGGCTCGGCGCCGCGGAGGCGCAGACGTTCGCCCAGCGGATGAAGGGCAAGCTGCTCGCGTTCGACCAGGCGAACCGCGGGCCGAAGAACAACGGCGCGCCGCCGCGTCAGAGCCCGCCGAAGTCGCCCGCCGGGACGAAGCCGGCCAACAGCGGCGACCTCGACATTCCGTTCTGAGCCGCACCTGAAGTTCCAGGGGCGGGGCATCGGGCCCCGCTCCCCGCGCGGCCGGCGGGCGCAAGGTCATAGCGCCGGCCGCGCGGGCAGTTCTTCCGAACCCCTTTCCTCACTCGCCGCACCAACGGAGCCGCACGATGACTACCCAGGACATGGTCGCCGCACTCGCGAAGAAGAACGGCAGCACGCCACACCCTCCGCCCCTGATGTCGACGCCGCCGAAGTTCGTCGCGTCGCAGTTGCTCGACATCAGCAGCATCGAGCCCGACCCGCACAACCCTCGCAAGGACTTCCCGAAGGACGCGATGAACGAGCTCATCAGCAGCGTGATGATGTTCGGCGTCCGCCAGCCCATCGAGGTGCGGCTGGTCGCCGGCGGGAAGCACCGCATCGTCTTCGGCGAGCGCCGCTTCCGCGCCGCCACCGCGGCGGGCCTCAAGCAGATCCCCGCCATCGTCCGCCAGCTGAGCGACCTCGACGCCGCCGAGGTGCAGCTCGACGAGAACCTCAAGCGGTCCGAGCTGTCGCCGCTCGAGGTGGCCGGCGGCTACCAGCGGCAGCTCGAGCTCGGCCGCACCATCGACCAGGTCTGCGAGCGCGCGGGCAAGAAGCGCAGCGCGGTGTACGCGATGGTGCAGCTGCTCCAACTCGGCGAGCCCGGCCGCAAGGCGCTCGGCGAGGAGAAGATCTCCACGTCGGTCGCGCAGTTGGTCGCGCGCGTCCCGAAGGCGCTGCAGGAGAAGGCACTCTCGCTGGTGCTGCCGGGCTCAAATTTCCCGGCCGCCACGTTCCGCGAGGCCGAGAAGGCGCTCGCCGACAGCTTCACGGTCGACCTGAAGCGGGCCCCGTTCGACACGAAGGACGCGAAGCTGTGCCCGTCGGCGGGCACGTGCGCGGCGTGCCCGAAGCGCAGCGGCAACGCGCCCGACTTGTTTCCCGAGCTGAAGAGCCCCGACGTCTGCACCGACCGGCCCTGTTACGACGCGAAGGTCCACGCCGACGTGAAGCGGGTGATGGACGCGAAGGGGTACCGGCTGCTGTCGCAGAAGGAGGCGCCGCCGGACGAAACCTTCTGGAACGGCGACGGGTCGCTTAAGGACGACAGCTACGTCGACCCCGACTCGGTCAACTACGACGACGCGCAGAACCGGAAGAACCGCGAGCTGCTCCCGCTCGAGCACTTCAAGAAGCTCGCCGTCGTCGTCATCGACGGTCATGGCAAGGCGCGGCAGCTGCTGCCGAAGGCCGGCCTGGCGCGCGAGCTGAAGAAGGCCGGCGTCTTCAAGGAGAAGACGAAGCGCCAGGCCTCGGCGGCCGCGCCCACGAAGCCGAGCAAGCCGGCCGAGTACAAGCCGCCCCCGCCGACCCTCGAGGAGCTGACCGACAAGGCGGTACTGGCGGCGTGCGTCGCCGCGGTCGAGAAGAACCCGGCGAAGCTCGCGGTGCTGAAGCTGATCGCCATCGAGGCGGTCGCCACTACCAACACGCTCTACGAGCGGCGCGGCCTGAAGGACCTCGGCTACGGCCGCCTCAGCGTGAAGGAGTTCGACAAGACGTTCGGCAAGCTGTCGTTCAACAAGCTGGTCGCCCTCATCTTCGACGCGCTCTTCGACCACCGCTACAGCGACGGCGACCCGCTCGACGACGTCACCGCCGTGCTGGGCGTCAACGCGAAGAAGGTCGAGGCGACGGTGAAGGCCGAGCAGGACGCGAAGGCGGCGAAGGCCGCATCCGGCGACAAGGCGGCCGAGAAGGCGAAGAAGGCCGACGCTAAGAAGGCGACGCCCGCGCACAAGCGCGTGACGTTCTCGAACGGCAAGCATCACCTCAGCGCGAAGGCAGACCCGCTCGACTCGCCGGCCGTCGCGAAGGCGAAGGCGAAGAAGGCGGCGAAGAAGGTCAAGAAGGCGCTCGCGAAGAAGGGCGGTGGCAAGTGAAGAAGGCCACCGCGAAGAAGGCGAAGAAGCGCACGCACGGCGGGCTCGGCGCCGAGCTTGCGAAGCTGGAGAAGACGAACCCCGAGGTGGCCGCCGCGGCCGCCAAGTACGACGCGACGGTGAAGAAGATTCTCGAGACGCCGCTCATCAAGCCGGACCGGCTGAAGGCGCTCGACGACCTGGTCATCCACAGCGGCTCGCACGGCACCTTCGACTCCGGCCACTGCGTGATGGAGGTGGTCGCGCACGTCGCCGGCGAGGCGCACACCGACCGGCCGAAGTGCGCGTGCCCGGTCGTCACCGCGGCCGCCATCCGGCTGAACGACCGCATGCCCAGCGACGAGCTGCGCACGCGGCTCCTCAAGCCGCTCGTCCTGCGAATCGCCGGCTCGAAGTCGACGCCGGCCGTCGAGGAGAAGCGCCGCTACCTCGCCGCCGACTGGGCGGTGCGCGTCTTCGCGCCGCGGTGGTTCGAGCTGGCAAACTTCCACGAGCAGGCGAAGGCGCTGCGCGAGCTGCCGCCCATCGTCGACCGCGCGACGTCGCTGGCCGGTCGGGACCTGGTCCGCAAGCTGCGCGGGGGAATATGGAAGGGGAGCACGTGGTGGGACCGTCGATACGACGCCGTCTACGCGGTGGTGAGGAAGTTCATCGAGGAGGAACTGAAGAAGGGCAACCAGATCAAGCCTGCTGCTGCTGCTGCTGCTGCTGCTGCTGCTGCTGCTGATGCTGATGCTGCTGCTGCTGCTG